>Ga0116142_10000094_pt1 | contig 105415 bp, 98 predicted proteins | sample AD_UKC033_MetaG_FD_89785 | JGI IMG/M metagenome (GOLD analysis project Ga0116142, IMG submission 89785) | Active sludge microbial communities of municipal wastewater-treating anaerobic digesters from USA - AD_UKC033_MetaG | ecosystem: Engineered > Bioreactor > Anaerobic > Digestate | place... | reverse complement strand
TTCGCAAACTGCCAGTTGAACGAATCCGGCAGGCGGCTCATAGCTTGGAGTAACAACAGATATGAGTTGGTAGATATGAGTTGGTCGATCGGGTTCCCCGCTTCGCATATTGCTTTGCGGGATTAACTGGCAGGTAATGCTCATTGCATTCGCAAACTGTCAGTTGAACGAATCCGGCAGGCGGCTCATAGTTCAAGGCCTCATAGCTCAATTGGACAGAGCAACTCCCTTCTAAGGAGTAGGTTGGCCGTTCGATTCGGCCTGAGGTCACCATGAATTCAGTAAGTAGTAACAAAAAGAAGTATCTATTCTTCCCTATCGAGATCGGACTTGCCCATATTTGCCGTTCTCTCGCTGTTGCCGAGGAGCTTGTTGCGCGGGGTCACACGGTGTATTTTGCTCTCCCTAAGCGCAAATGGAAGTTGTTTTCTCATACCACCGTTACTTTAGTTTCGATTGAAAGTTATGTAGCTGCTGACGATTTCGGCATGAATGTGAAACTGTTTCGAGATCCAAAACTTATCGATCGGGTGGTATCAGAGGAATTAGCGCTCATTGACAAGTACAATCCTGATGCAGTAATTGTTGATTTCCGTATTTCTGCTTTTGCGGCAGCTACCATACGAGGTATATGCACGTTTGCTATTTTTGTGGGCGACGGCCTCCCTTATGGTGCTCATTTGCCTAATCCCGGCCTGCCTCGATGGGCATATCGATTGTTTCGTAATGTCTTTCCAAAATTGTATGATGTGGCATCACGCTGGTACCTCAACCCGTTTATCAAATATATGCGAAATCATGGGGTACACACATCATTTGATGCGTGGATGCGTGCAGTTACCTATATCGTCCCTGAAGCGCCGTTTTATATGCCTCCTGCCTCATCAACACTCCAGGTGCATCACACAGGTACCCTCGGTTGGTATGCATTTGATAATCCAATACCCCCATGGCTTGACAAGATGTGCCCGGATGGACGCACCGTGTATGTAAGTTTTGGAGGTACCGGGTTTGATAAAAACAAACCAATCGAAATCTGCATGGCCCTTGTGAAGAAGGGTTATCGTGTAATTGTCACAACAGGATCAATTTCAAACCCGTCCGACTATCCATCACATCCCAATCTTTTTGTCACGACTTTTTTGCCAGGCAACACAATATCTAAAAAAATTGATGTGCTTGTGTGTCATGGGGGGTATGGCACGATGATGGATGCGATTCAATGTGGGGTACCGGTTGTTGCAATTCCTTTTAATCCCGATCAGATATTACACGCAGCACGCATGCAGGAGCTTGGGCTTGCCAAATCTCTTCTGACGCTTTCCGCCCGTGACACATATAATGCGTTTACGTTTCAATGGAAACATATTGAGGAAAAAGGCAAGCAAATACCATCAAGCACCATTGTCCAGGCAGTGGATGAGTTGATAAAGAAGAAAGATTTGTATCAAACCAATATTCGAAACTTTAACGCGAAATATCCCAGCACCAACGGCGCATCAGAAGCTGCTGATATAGTTGAAAAGGGCCGTTAGTCCCGCGGAGTCTTGACGAACCGGGAAACCTCCACCAGCTTCCTTATTTACTATGAACACATGTGGGTGGCCCGCCACAGTTCGGGCTTTCGGCTTAGGTCGCATATCTGCGACACAAGAATCGTATTTCTAACTATCTTGCAATAGTTAGAAACGATCTCTATGCATATTTTCGCTGCGCCTCATGCGCTCACTTATCGGCGGGCATTGATATACCTAACCTCGCCATATGTTGCTTTGCTCGCTAAGGTATATCAATGTGCCCGAGAGAGGATTTGCTCAACGGGCAGTATACGAATGCAATGAGTAGTACCTGCCCGTTAGTCCCGCGAAGTCTTGACGAAGTGGGGAACCTCCAGGTGATAAGGTAATAAAAAGTGTTGCTGCGTGACTCAGATTATATGTGCCCGAGAGAGGATTTGAACCTCCACTTCTTACGAAACACGCCCCTCAAGCGTGCGCGTCTGCCAGTTCCGCCACTCGGGCAACGAGCTCATATTATATCATTTGTTGCGCGTGACCGTAAAGATATATGGGTAGTAGAGAAATACCGCAGGCGCATCATCTACGATTTTATTTTGAAATTCAATCAGTAGCTCCTTTTGCATAGAGGCACTATCTGTTGCTCGATAATCTTCCAAAAGTTTATCAACCTTCGGATTTTCATAACGGGTTATATTAGAGCGTCCTTTCTGACTTGAGTGCCACATGAAATATTGATTAACATCAGAAGGGATATCCCACATTCCGAGTATCATGTCGGCACGCTCACCTGGTCGAAGTCCCTCCACATCTACCGTGATTGTGCCACTAGCGCCCTCCACGACATCTTTAATAGTGTGTGCCAAGTTGATGAGTTCTAACGATGTTGCAAGTTTAAGATGAGCAGATTCGGTTGCTTCCGAAAAGAACTTCTTTAAAATTGCTCGGTTCACTTCAGGGTTTTCAGCAATACGCGGTATTGTAGGGTCATAGTTGACAGATAGAGGAGATATTGGTGAAACTGCGATATTTCCATATTGTTCAAGAAGAGTAACCGGTATGCTCCCATACAAAGCCATACGCGCATCTCGCTCTTTCAGTATCGGGTGCTCCATATCAAAAAATAGTGCGAGCACGCGTTTGAAATCACTTGTTTGAGTTGTCTTTGTGTCACTCCACTCACTAAATGTTTCTGTAACAATACTGCCCGTGGTAGAAAATGTGTCAATTTCTCGAAGCTTATATGCAGTAATAAGATCTGCTTCTGATCGATAAAATCGAAAAACCAACTTAGGTTTATTGACCATAAGAGGTGATAAAACGATCTTCTCTAGTCTGTCTCCTCCCCGCACATAGCGAACCTGAGTGAGGATGTATTCCCCCTTCACTCCTCGAAATGGATTAGTGCTATAAACCGGTTTGGCTAAATACGAGATAAAAAGAGGAAAAGGTTTGGATAGTTCAAAAAGAATCTTCTCAGGTGTGGGATAACTAATGGTCACATCTTTAAACACAAATGGAATATCATGCGAGGTAAACGGTGTTCCGTCGGTGTAGACAAGATCACGATGAAGAGTAAGTTCATACTTCGTAAAATCACTGTTATAGCTGTAGGATTTGACGATATCGCTTTCATAGGTGCCATCAACTTTTTGTACAAACAAAGGAACAGTAATCACATCAATTACTTCACGGGGCAGATTATCAAGCGTGTATGCTCCACTGAGCCCGACGCGTTGAGTATTGGTTGCAAAAAGCTGAATGATTTCTCGTGAGAAAAAGATGTAGAGCGCTATTACGATTGAAGTTATAAAAAACGACCCGATGACATAAAGTGCATACTTCTTGAGGAAAGCAAGAACGATCCAGTAGTACAAGCGAAACTTCTTTTGGGGCATACGTCTTATTTTAGCAGAAGGGCTGCGATTGAGACGCCCAGAAACACCACGATAAAGACCACAGTTAGGCGCATCATGATAAGCTCAACACCGCGTCGTGTTTGAAACGTCTCTCCCCCACCCCCCCATGCGCTCCCAAGGCCAGCGCCTCTTCCTTGTATAAGGATAAACGTCACAATGAGCACAGACAATAATATGGTAGCTATAGCGGCAACTTGATGCATATGTGTGTAGGCATTATACCAAAGATTTCGTCTTATCTCTCAAATACGTGTGGTATTTTTTCGCAAAACGATGGGCTTCATCGCGCAAGTGTTGTATCAAACGAAAGCCGCGGTGATGTCTTAGTGGGCGCAGTGTCGGAAATCCCGGAACTCCGATGATTATCCTGTCAGGATGCTTCGCAATGCCGATATATGGAACTTGTGTAATTGGGGAGGGAGTGCCCATTTGATGTGCAAGCTGACTCATCACCTTTTCAACGGCTTTAAGCTGTGGTTTTCCTCCGTCAATAACGATAAGATGCGGCTTGCTCCACTTTGTGTTTTGATTGCGTCGTATCATAACTTCTTGCATCATTTCAAAGTCGCTGGTGTGCGAAAGCTTTAATTTAAAACGCTTGTACTCTTTTTTATCGATACGTCCATCAGTAAACACAACCATACTTGCGGTAGCATGGTCAAAGTCCAGTGTTGAATTGTCATAGCACTCAATACGATGTAGTTTCGTAAGAGTAGGAAAGAAAGGGGTGATGAGCTCTTTGAGCTCATGGAGCGCTTTTTCAGGAGTGCTTGCCATCTGTGTTGTAGTATGAATGAAAGATCCATGTGTCAGAAGCTTTTCAAGGTGATAAAGTGAATCTCGTAACTTCATGGCGTGTTCATATTCTTGTTTTTGGGTATGAAGGCGTATTTCTTTTTGCAGATATCGAGAAACCAGTTCAGTTTTTCCCTCCAAAATCTTCACAATAAGTCGGATATTTGCGCGATATGTGCGCTTGAGTTTCTCTTGAATTATTTTATTTTCAACTGAGTGAATTGCACTAGGACAGGGATCACAGAGTCCAAGTTTGTGATAGAAGCAGGCTCGTTTTTGGAGTGATTTCTGCATGCAAAATGGCACTACCCTGCGCACTCCACGCAGTACCCCCTCAACAGACTTCATTGAGTCAAATGGACCAAAGTATTTTGCCTTGTCGTCATATTCCTTTCGTACAATAAGCACTTTAGGATATGGCTCTTTCACGGTGATTTTAATATAGAGATAACTCTTATCATCGCGCCAGCGCACATTATATTTTGGCTTGAAGTGGGAAATAAGTTCTGACTCAAGCACCAGAGCAAGAAATTCAGATTCGGTGTATACGACATCTATGGCATCGGCAAGTTCCTGGATTTGAGCTTCCTTAAGATCGGTCTTTGCGTTTTGTCGATGTGAGGCTAGACGTGCTTTCAGATTGACTGCCTTTCCGATATATATGGGGATGTTCTTCTGTTTGTATATATACACTCCTGTGGTGGTCAAAATGGAAGCGTGTGCGAGGGGAGTGTTTGCGATAGAAATATCAGGTTTGTAGGCCATAAGACAAGATGTTTACTATTATAACCGCTCTAATTGTTATTGTGGAATTAACCTCTATATGGGATACTGTAGCCTTATGAAGCCATTTCTAACTCGAATACACTCACACACATCCCTTTTCATTGTCATATTTGCATCGCTTTTGTATTTTGTGGTGTTTTCCTTCCTTTCAATGCAAAGAGTTACGCTTATGAGGGCTTCCTACTTTGATTTGGGCATTATGCACCAGACGGTGTTTAATACGTATAAAGCTTTGATGACCGCAGATATTACGCGTATTCTTGAGCTTACCGACCCGCATGGATCTGGTGAGCAAATCACCCGCATTGGGATACATAATGATGTGCTCATGGGCTTCATCGCTCCCCTTTATGTTATTCACTCAGGCCCAGAAACTCTATTGCTTGTTCAAACGGCAGTAATCGCAAGCGGTGCCCTTGCGCTCTATTTCATTGTGCGACACCTGACTGCTCATGTAAATAATGCACAGTCAAATGTCAAGGAGACGTTGAGCATCATCGTGCCTTTGGCGTATCTTATGTACTTTCCGTTACAACGTGTCAATTTATATGAGTTTCATGCAGTCGCCCTGTCAATTGGCTTTCTTTTATGGATGTATAATGCCTATTTTGCTCGTCGATGGGGATGGGGCATACTCTTTGGCTTATTGGCACTCTTGAGTAAGGAGCAGGTTGGAATGAGCATCTCATTATTTGCTATAGTAGAAGTAATCCGCAGATTCAAGGCACATCTTTCTCATCACGCCCTCACATGGGAGTATCTGCGCAGCTTTCTCTGGCAAAAGACCGTAAGAATACTTCCTTTCGTATCCCTTTTTACAATGGCATACAGCCTTTTGTCAGTGTATCTGCTAATACCATTTTTTCGTATCAATCAACAAGACCATTTTGCTCTGCACTACTATATCAAAGATAGTTCCAACACTCTCGATTTATTAGTGCAATACCTGGCACATTTGGTGAGCCTAGAAAGTGTGCAGTATGTGTGGAAGGTGCTTTTTCCCGTTTTGTTTTTACCTCTGCTTTCAATCTATTTTCTTCCTGCGATCCCTGACCTGCTTATCAATCTGCTGTCCAATAATTCGTATATGCGTAATACGTATTTTCATTATACGGCGATCCTTATCCCTTGGTTCTTTATTGCACTATCACATTCTTTTTCGCGAATATTACAGATGAAAAATACGCGCGTGGTGTGGGGATTAATGGGAGCCTTTTGTGTAAGTATATTGGTTGCATCGGCACGTTTCGGCCCTCTTCCCTACTCGACATCGCATGAAAATAGTCTATGGTTTGAATCTAATCCTAATAGTGATGATATTCATGAGTGGCAAAGGATAGTAAATGATGATACAGTTGCTGTTTCGACAACCGGTAAGCTTGCCCCTCATTTTGCCGGCAGGCGCTATTTCTATGATTTTGGAGTGCATTATGACAAGGCTCAGTATGTCATAGTGCAACCCGAAGATATGTCAAACTATTGGAATAAAGATGTACTGTATGATGCTTACAATACTTTGCAAGCTGATGTACGCTATGCTCTCATACACCAAAACAATAATTTTGAGGTGTATAAACGCATTATTTTACCGTCACCGTAACTTACACAGAACCTATGAAACTTTTCCATCGACAATCAGAACCAATAAAAGGATATTTTGCAATTCTTTTTGCAACATTTCTCTATGGGTGGTTTGGCGTATTAGTCAAACTTATTGGCTCTGATATACCCATCTTCTACCAAACATTTGCTCGTAATGCTGTAATGGCACTTATACTCTTACTATTCCTTACTGGAGCAAAAATCAACATCTTCGCCGTGCAAAGAAAAGACGTGTACAAGATAATTGCTCGTTCGACTTTTGGACTCATAAACATTAGTGCAGCACTTATCGCATTTCAACATCTGTCCATTGGTTTGGCGTATATCCTCTTTTTTGCAGGACTCTTACTCGGGAGTTTTCTCATTGGTACCATTATTAATGGGGAAAAGCTCACCAAAATGAAGGTTTTTTCACTCGCGCTCACCATGAGTGGAGTCATGTTGGCCTATGCCTACCGAACACAGGTTTCAGGTGAGATTTTGTATGTGACTCTTGCTATTATTTCTGGCGTATGTGTTGCTTTTTGGAACATTATCGCTCAGCACATCAGTCATGAAATTTCTGCAGCCACGCTCAACTTTTTTGATGCAGTGTTGCTCACTATTTTTTCAGGCGCAGCTTCGTTATTAGTGCAAGAGGCTCGGGTTCTCCCCTCACTTTCCATAGCATGGATAGCAAATTTTCTTATGATGGGCACTTTTATTTTTGCGGGTATTCTTATTCCGTATGGGTTTCGAAAAGTTGAAGCGCATGTGGGGAGCATTCTTATGCCACTTGAAATAGTCTTTGGAGTACTATTTGGGGTCTTGATATTTCAAGAATCACTCCGTATTTCTCTTGTCGTTGGGTGCGCATGTATCATTCTTGCATCTATCTTGCCATACGTGTGGGAGCTACGTGGCAATAGGCATATCCACACGCGATAGCATCGCTTTCATCATCATCGCGTACTTGAAGCGTTTCCCCTAGTTGTAGCGTGAGCATTTTCCATACCGCACGTTTATCGGCCCGACCATCTCCCGTCACGATTTGCTTGATTTGAAGCGGAGTAAGAAAATCAAAACGAAGATTGTATTGGGCTGCAAGTGCAATAACACTTCCTTGGGCTTGTGCGACAGCAATCACTGTTTTGGCATTTTTGAAAAAAAACAGTTGCTCCATGACCATGGTGTCAATATTCTCTTGTTTGATTATTTCGATGATATTATCTTGAATGACTTTCAATCGCTCAACGAGGCTTTGGTGAGGATTTGTTTTGATAAGACCAGAGGAAATAAACGAAATGGCTGATGGATGATCGGATGCGAATACCGCATATCCAGTTTTGTCATAGCCGGGGTCGATGGAAAGAAGAATCATGGGGTAATAGTACAGAGTTCGAAGTACAAAGTACAGCGTGCAATGCACCATGAACCATGCACTATGCACCATGCACTATGCACCATGAACCCTGCACCATGAACCATGCACCATGAACCATGCACCTGTACGATTTTTCAAGCCAAAAAAAATGCGCCCGAAGGCGCAGTGAGTAAAGATGTCCGATAGTGTTTCCAATATATTGACTCAAACTGTATAAACACGTACATATCACCAATCAATCTTCGGTCATACAGACTACAAGAACACCATGTACGTAAAAACGATTATATGTTTGTAGACGATGCAGATATCGTAAGATAATGCAATACAGAAGTAGATACTTTTAAGTTCAATACTCCCCTACATATAGATTAATCTGATATATAGGAGAACCAAGCAAAACGATCTTTTTGATAGATAGCAAAAGCGCAAACACTCATGCATAAAACATCATTGTCCAAAAGAACAATGGCAGTATACAAAAGCGATAAGAGATGGTGCGTTAGTACGACTTGGCTAAATGCATTGCTGCACTTACACCGGTCGCCTATCAAACCCGTAATCTTCGGGCGCACTCATATGGAATCCTTATCTTGGGGGCTGCTTCGCACTTGAGATGCATTCAGTGCTTATCAGGTGGGAATATAGCTACCGGGCGATGCCCTTTTAGGACAACCCGTACACCAGGGATTCCCTCATCCTAGGTCCTCTCGTACTATAGGAGACTCCCCTCAAGATTCCAAGCGCTTGCATCGGATAGAGTCCGACTAAATTTCGACTATATCTTGTCCGACTTTCGTCGAGACTTTGGCGTCTAGTCTGTGAGGATACTTTCTGCTATATGTTCTTTAGAAAACTTGCGTTTCCCAGTGTTCATTGAATAGGAAAGGTCGAGCATCTGCAGAAACCCATGTTTGGTGAGGTGTTTCTTCTGATACATACCATTTACTATCGTTGAAAATGTTTCAAATGATGTGCGCTTCACATAGAGTTTCCTTTCAAAGAAAGGAATAACTTTTTCGTGAAGATCGCATATATCTCTCACTACATACGCGAGAGATCTGTCTGATGAAGCAGGTGCGTCGTTTTTTTTGACGTACCCACAACCCAGACGAGCCTTAAGTTTGTCAAGGATTACTTTGCCAGATGGATTTTGCGACACTTTGAAAAAAGGTGCAATTTGCCATCCGAAAGAGGCTGTTTTTGCCGGCACAACGCCGACATAAAAGCAACCTTCTCCCTCAACAAACCCAATAAGATAATCATCTGAAATAGAGAGCATAAGAAAAAAGTCTTTCCTGCTGATTACTTTGCTCGATAGAATCGAATTACACACAATTTTCAGTGCCGAACCATGCAGTGCCGTATGGCACAGATTGAGATCGTGACTATGTGTGTATTGACAAAGCGTTCCAGCATATGGCCAAATTTATATTCTTCATTTCTATTCTAACAGGTTTTCGGATTTGCATCGACGATATTCTAAAGGGATATCCGTATTTGTGATAATTGCGGAAATCGACCTTTACATCGCACGTATTAACGTGCAATCAAAACGTTGAAGAAGAGACAGCTCTGGACTATTTAACTGTCTCACGACGTTCTGAACCCAGCTCACGTACCACTTTAATCGGCGAACAGCCGAACCCTTGGGAGCTACTGCGCCCCCAGGATGTGATGAGCCGACATCGAGGTGCCGAACTTCGCCGTCGATAAGAACTCTCGGGCGAAACTAGCCTGTTATCCCCAGAGTAGCTTTTATCTGTTAAGCCCGGTGCGCAATCACGGCGCAACCGAGGATCACTAACACCCGCTTTCGCGTCTGCTTGACTTATAGGTCTCACAGTCAGGCTGGCTTATGGGTTTGTCCTCATAAGACGCGATTTCCATCCGCGTTGAGCCAACCTTTGTACCCCTCCGTTACTCTTTTGGAGGGACCCGCCCCAGGTAAACTGACCACCTAGCACTGTTTCCCTCACCTATTCCGATAAATCGGATAGGATGAGCAGTAAGTATGATAATTTTTTGGAAATGGGACGCACATATTCATATCTATTACTTCTTGTTTTAGTAACCAAAAATGGACTCACCCATCTTAATGTATACACGTGCGCACATACATGCGTTTTGAGCATACTTATCTTTCAAGTTGAATGCGCACTATGTTCATATTTGAAATAAGTGCACACTGCAACGGGAAAGGTTTATAAGAATAGGTGAGGGATCAGGTGAAAAAGAAGCGAAGAGAGGTGTTACATTGTCGCCCGAAGGCTCCCTCCTACGCTAGACAGTCGCCGCCTTTTCACCAATACCAAGTTTCAGTAAAGCTTCTGGGGTCTTTTTGTCCGGATGCAAGTAGGCCGCATCTTCACAGCCATTTCAAGTTCGTCGGACAGTGGTTCAAGACAGTTTTCAACTCGTTAAGCCTTTCATGCGGGCCGGAACTTACCCGGCAAGGGGCTACGCTACCTTAGAACTCTCAGGGTTAGAGCTGTCGTTCACTGGAGCTTACACCGCAACCTATTATAGATAATTGCTTAGCTATAGGCAGCCGCGATGGTTGACTGACCAGTACCGGACAGGCCTCAGCTCCTATACAGCGCATATGCTGCTTAGCAGGAGCCTGTGTTTTAGATAAACAGTCGGTTGAAAAACGTTTGCTGCGGTCCCAATAAATTAGGACAGATCATCTTGAAAACTTACGATCAACTTTTTTGCCGAGTTCCTTAAACCACTTTTAACCGTATGCCTTGGTCTACTCGACCAGCCCACCTGTGTCGGTTATCGGTACGGATCCATATGTTTCTTCGTACGCGTTTTTTTCCTGGAAACACGCATCCGCGCACTTGACTCTCCCTTGCGAGAGAATCTTACACTCGTACCTTCCTATACACCTCGCGGTGCACAAGTAAGCACTTGAACGACCATATAGATCGCTGCGCATAGCCTATCTCGTCAAACGCAACGTCGTGACGAAACATACAGAGTAACGGAATATTAACCGTTTGTACATCGCTCCTCCACCGATCTGATGAAGGGCTTAGATCCGACTAACCCGCAGATGATTGACATTGCTGCGGAAACCTTGGGCTTTCGGCATGCCTGAATTTCACAGGCAGATACACTACTTATGTCAGCATTCTCACTCGATAGCGCTCCACCAAAGCTTACGCTTTGGCTTCGTTGCCCTATCGACGCTCCTCTACCAGCAGCTCATCCGACTTCTAACTATGACATATCAATAGCCTTTGCAAAATCTGCAAAAACTACGGACAGTTGGTCATAGGTATGAGTTGGATGAGCTGCTCTCCGTCTTCGGTAATCTGTTTGAGCTCCGATCATTTTCGGCGCAGTATTTCCAATATCCCGCAAGCGGGATAAGTATTCAGGTGAGCTGTTACGCACTCTTTAAAGGATGGCTGCTTCTGAGCCAACCTCCCTGCTGTGTTGGAAACACAACGGCCTTTACCACTAAACAGACATTTAGGAACCTTAGACGGGAGTCTGGGATGTTTCCCTCTCGCCCATACCAGCTTATACCGGCAGGACTGACTCCAGTGCATAAATGCCCCAGTATTAGGAGTTTAGTTGATCGACAATACCTTGCGGCACCGGCAACCATCCAGTAGCTCTACCCCTGGGGGTACTGCACGAGGCTATACCTAAATATATCTCGAGGAGAACCAGCTATTTCTTGGTTCGATTGGCATATTGCCCCTAACCACAAGTCGTCCCACCGGATTTCACCCCAGACGGGTGCGGACCTCCTTCCGTCTTTCGACGGAATTCATCCTGCTCATGGTTAGCTCACCAAGTTTCGGGTCTTCCGCAGTTTTTTATCATGTCTTGCGACATGCATACGCCCTATTCAGACTCGCTTTCGCTTTACCTACCCACCATAAGTGGTTAAATACAAAAACGGCGGAAACTCGCTGACTCATTCTTCAATAGGCACGCGATCATCCCCTCCATCCCATCTTCTAGGGTTAGTTGTCGTAACACAACTCTGCCATAATAGTATCTATAAACAGAATTGTATTTAACAAAAACCTAAAAGACATGATGGAGGGGACTCTCACTGTTTGTTAGCCATTGGTTTCAGTGTCTATTTCACTCCCCTTGTCGGGGTTCTTTTCGCCTTTCCCTCACGGTACTCGTTCACTATCGGTCAGTTTGTGTGTTTAGTCTTGGATCGTGACCGACCCAGATTCCCACAAGGTTTGCCGTGCCTCGTGGTACTTAGGTGTCCGCTATCGGGTATTGAAATTTCGGATACGGGGCTTTCACCCTCTATGACCAGACGTTCCAGACTGTTCTCCTATCTCAATACACATCAAATATCGCGGATCCTGCAACCCCCCATCCATCCTAGACTTTATAATCATGCAAAGATCTCAAGAGCCTTCTTTTTATCATGCGCATACCAGAAGGATTATGTTTTAATAACCATTCTCGTTTTGTCGCATCAAGCTTATGTTTGTAAGCTTCATAATAGACTAGCTCCCAAGGTTTGTACAATTTGGTATATATGCTTTTACCTTCGTTATGCTCTTTCATACGCGTCTTTAAATCGGCTGTGTAACCGACATAAAGGCTCTTATTAGAGTAACTTTGCAAGACATATACGTAGTACATTACTACATTATATAAAATCCATGATGGATGGGGTTTAGACTGTTCCCGTTTCGCTCGCCGCTACTTAGGGAATCTCATATGATTTCTTTTCCTCCGATTACTGAGATGTTTCAGTTCACCGGGTATCCAGCCTCGTCTTACGACGGGCTCATCCTGATTTCTCAGGACGGGGTTACCCCATTCGGAAACCACCGGGTAAAACGCTTGTTGAAGAGCTTACCGGCGATATCGCGCTTATACACGCGTCCTTCTTCGGCACAAACTGCCAAGGCATCCTCCAATGGCATTATTTCTCCTATCACTTACATATACGAACTTTTGCTTATGATGAAATGTAGCACATAATGCTATCCATCAAAAAGACCATTTGTTTTGTTTTTTTCTTGGAATAACTATCGGCGATTTGTTAAGGTGCTTGATCCGCATAGCTCCAAAGGAGCAACGTGGGTCGCGTCATCATGCTATAACTATAGTCTGCAATTTCCAATTTTCAGAATTGTATCTAAAAACTAGAAACTGGAAACTATTGTTCTATTCCGTAATTACAATTTGCTTCTCGACGATGCTCGAAGCATATCGTTCGAGTGAAATCGAGAACATTTCTATTGCATTTTGCTTGCCCTACATATCTCGAGCACGACTGTCCTCCCAACCTTCCTGTTCACCTTTTCACTTCATTGGTATTTTCAGCCCTCCTCGTCTCGGGCTTGAGCCTTAGCATTTTCCCGCTGTCCTTCGACAAGCTCAGGATAAACTCTTCATGCGCTCGACTTTCGGTGGGCATTGTCATCTCTAACCGCATCGTCTTTGACTCTTTGCTAAGAGCTGACAATGTGGACCCAGCCGGATTCGAACCGGCGAGCTCTTCATTGCAAATGAAGCGTTCTACCAACTGAACTATGGGCCCTTTCGCGTGATTCTAGGCGCTTGCCTTCTCGCGAAACCTGCCTTCATAGCGTAATTGGCGCCTCACGGTTTTCTGCAATCACAATTAAAAAGTGCGAAAATCTCAGACGAAAAATGATTCTATCAATTCCTATGACTTTGTCAAGCAGAATGCGAATCTGCCATCAATCTTATATTTTGGTATTGAGATTGTTGATGGCTGATCCGGAGAAGCTAAATCGTAGACTCCGATATGCTATCAAACGTGTGATGTTTTATGCATCTGTACAAATTCTACTACATGGAGCGGGAAATGCAAGGGGTTGATATTATTTGAGATTTAATCCAGCGCTAATCTTGCCACCAGTAACCACCGTCCCTATCAGCTCTCCCTTTATTAGATGCTGGAGTACATGTATTTTTTTTGGCAAGTGTAGATTTCCCAGATCTACGTTTCTTTGGCTGTCTTATTCGTCCATCCGGCCCAAGAGAGGCGCTCTCACCATATCCATGGTCCGAACTTGCGGGAAATCTAAAAATCGTCTCTTGAATGATAGGTGGGTTTTCTGCATGCGGTTCTGCCAAATCCCCTCCACCTAAGTCCAATCGTAGTTGGGCACTGTGGTCAGGTACATGAGGATTAGACGACTCGACGTCAACAACGACTGGTGATGGAGATAATAATGCATGTTGATTCGCAAAAGAGAACGCGAGTTGTTGTACAGGCTCGCTCATATGATTTCTGATTGTATCAGATATTTTATTATTGGTACGTCTCAGATTTGCTTGAATGAACTTTTGATAATTGAATAATGCAAACACTCAACTTGGCTCATATGGTTCTGTCCATTTTTAATGGACAGAAGGTAAGAGCCAAGAAGTAGGTTGCAAAGTTCTCTTACCACAGGGGGGCAATGAGTGTGGTGTATGCAAAAACACCACCACCCACGCCCCCCCTCTATTGTTAATCCCATCCGCCAGCGCCCAAGGGGCACGCCGGCGTACTGTCCCTCCGGGCAGGGATATGACGCCCGGGGTCTAGCCGAAGATATGAATTCCTCCCAGAAGAACTAGTAGACCAATCTGAACACCAAGCAGTCTGTTCAGATTGGCCGCAATGGCTGAGCCGTCGCGGACATCAATGGCTGAGCCACTAAGTTTGAAGAACTTAGTGGTCATACCGACGTCAATAACGGCCCATGTTAGATCGATCAGAAAGACTATCCCTCCCCAGAGTTTGAACAGGGGGGGGAAGAAGTACAGGGCCACACCGGCAAAGAGAGCCATGCCTGCGATCCTAAGGACCGCCGGCATAGCGTTGTCCCCGCCATTCTTGACGGGGTTGGTCGAGACCAGGCCTACGAGGAGGGCGCCCACGAACAGCACCCCCCCCGTCAAAATAACCGACGCCTCGTCGCCACCCAACTCATGGGTGGCGTACCCTGCTCCGCCCCCTAAGGCGAGGGCAAACATAATGGCCATGATTATTTTGAATTTCTTCATGATTGCCCTCCTTTAGGGGCGTGGTGCCAGACACTTGAGGGGCCTGGCGTTGGGATTAGATTCATTCAAGCAAATCAAATACGTACCCGATTTGTGAAGGTGCGATATACTGGCCCTTATTATATCACTATAGGCTATTTTGTCAATACCCCTCACCTTTTGTATTTACTTGATTACAATAGTTAGTGTATGCCACCACCAGAACAAATGGAACAATTACTACGCAAAAATAGCGCTGAAATTCCGACCACTGCCCCGCTTCAGCTTCGTGACGTGATTAATGCTTTTGGGAAGGTATCGGGTGAATATCAAAACACTACACCAATTAGAGGGCTCTTACAGTCTGCCGTATCTGCTGAGATGCGTATGACACGCGATCTGGCACGGGGTGATAGGCACACGTGGGAGCGCGCAACCCCCATTCTTCGTGGTGCTCTTGATCGCGCAACTGATGCAGAAAAATCCCAAGCGCTGGAACACCTAGCTCTTCTGTGTGATGAGCGGATGACACCTCTTGCACAGGGCTCACACCCAAAAGATGCGCATAGACATGGTGTGCATTTTGCCGCTGAGGTGGTGGGTATGGCGGTGGATGTCAGTAAATCGCTAGGCCGTCCATCAGAATCTCACCCTTTGCCAACGCACATTACGCCAGTTTGCAACATGATTCGTCCGCTTGTCGCCCACTGCAGACGGCAGGGTATATGGGATATGCTTCCTCACATTGTGGAGAAAACACCAGCTTTGTATTCGCATATTGAGCAGTTTTCTTTTGAAACCAACGACGCTCAAACGAAGAAAGAAATGATTGACGTTATAGGCAGGCTTACCCATGAACTGCTGAAAGAAGCAATTAATGCATCAGCGCGTCTTGAGCCTCGTGATTCGAAGCGTATGTTTTCTGATCTGACAAGTATTCAAAAACTCCCTCGGGATGTGTTTCAAGCAGTGCCATTCCCGGTGATCGATGCAGAAGCAGTGATGAGAACTGATGAGCAGTATGAATATATTCTGGCCCGCGCGGCAAATTGTGATAACGATTTAGCCCATGTGTCGCTTGATATGTATTATGCCTATTGTCTGAGGCGAATTATTCGATCAAGCAGAGATGATGATGCCAATGCTCGCCTCGAGTTTTACTACCAGATGCTTCGTTCACTCTTGATTCTTGATGATGCACATCTTAGGCCGATGGTGACTCAATTGTTAGCGAGCTATTTCCCGCAGGCAAAGCCCCTTAGCACACTAAGTCAATTTCGCACTCATCCAATCAAAACCGATGATATCTGTATTCATTTGCAAAATCTAATCCATCCAGAAGCGCGAACGCGCACTTGGGCTCGCGGAATACTCCAAAACTTGGCGTGGAAACCATAATATCTACGGAAAATTTATGGATTTAGTTCTTGAAGAGTTTTCCAAATATTCTACGTTTCAACATAGGATTAGGTGTACTGCTCATCAGTAACTTATCCAACTCTAAGGCCTTAGGTAGTTTATGCAATAAAGGTTGAACTAGAGTTGCAAGAGCGAGGGTAGTCGTAATCGCATCAGGAGATGGGTATAATGGGTTTTGCTCACCTGCATGAGTTATGGAATCGATGGCCCTTTGTGCACGTAAGATATGATGCACAGCTTGTTGTTGTGCGTTTGGAAGTGACGAATTCATATCGTGGGCAAACAAAGCAAACCAAAGGGCTTCTTGAGATGCTTCATAAAATACATCACGTAGGCCTCCGGGCCTTGCTTGTTTTGTACAATTCATCGCGTCTATAGATACTGATATAGTTAAAAACGGCATATTCACTGGCCGAAGCCCTGATACTATACTCGCATCATCAGGCTTTGTTTGTATATGAAATGCATTGTGATATCCTAGGGACAGATCTCCTCTATCTATACTGTATTGAAATCTTCCATCAGCAAATATATTTCCGGTACGAGATGTAGTATCTGCTGTGGTAGGAGACTCATATACAGAAACAGTATTCCCTGGATCATAAACGTTTACACCCAACTCCTGTGCTTTTGTTATAAAGTAATTACGCATTGTTATTGATGCTGTAGGCTCATTAGGCAAGCCTTTCCTTTCGGCACTGGTAGCAGTGCTCGTAGTTGTGGTAACTTTCCTAAACCAATTGGCGAGAGGGCGGTTTCCAAGATTGAAATCTATGAAATTCAGACATTGTAGTATGCATTCTGGACTCCACAGTGATGGGGGAAGCATTCGAAATACAGTCTCAGACTGATTGGGCTGCCGACTAGCCTCGTAGCGGTATCTAACGCCAGGGACAGTGGGGAGACCGTGAGAACCCGTTTCAATAAGAAGAGTGGTACTCATAAACCTATAGTATATATGATAATTCCGCAGATTCAAGCGTTTAAGTATTTAACAATATGCGAGTCACAAACAAGTAACGAAATAATATGCAAATTTTTCGAAGTTCAGTAACACACTAAATACGTGATGAAATATTCATTACGTAATAGTTGAGTTCCTTTTATGAGAGCGGTTACAAGAATTGTAATGTGCTTGCAATCTTTACTAAGACTAAATGTATCTCATAATTCATTAAGTAATCATATTTTATGATGCAGGATAAATCTTTTGAATATTATATAGGTTCAATGTATAATTGATTCATATGGAAGATGGAATCAGAAATAGAGAAAGAGGTTCTTTCTTTCAGTCTCCACCTGGTCGAAATGATGGATTTCAGCATGATATTCAGTTTGAGAGAACAGGTAGGCGAACCCGTGTAACACCGTTAACTGATAAGCACACACACAGAGTGCTGACGGCAATTGTTAAAACAGTATGGGGTTCAGAAAGAGGCCACCAGCGAGGGAGTCAACTCCAAGTCGATACCGTCATTGAAACTGCTCTATTAGATGTCAATCGATCCGATTTTCCCGTAGGTGCTGTTTCGCAAAGACTAGGAGTACTGCGAAATTTTCCTCGGTGTCTTAGTATTACTGACGACCCCAAAGGTGATGTAGTCGCGCAGGGTGTCCCACTGGAGAGCAATGCAGAGTGTGGTCTATGCAGGTTAAGACGAACTGGAGCAAAAGGAGGATGTACAATTGAGGGTACGCCCTACAGACATTCAAAATAAGAAGGATTACTCAGATTCCACCACGAGAATTTAAGACACTTCATACATTCAATATACGAGTATTAATATATCATAGAACAACTATACACTCACTTCTCCGCTATACTTCTCGCATGCTCTCCCTCATCGGCACACCAATTGGAAATCTTGAAGATTTATCTGCCCGCGCGGCGCGCACGCTTCTCACGGCGGATGTGATACTGGCTGAAGACACGAGGAGTGTTCGCGCACTTATTGAGCGCGCAAGCCAGATGATGGAGAATACAGAACACAACAAAGATGAGGAATCACGAAAAATAGTTTCTTACTACAAAGAAGTAGAGTATCAAAAACTCCCCCAAGTTATGGAATGGCTTGCAGATGGACTCCATGTTGCACTTGTGTCTGAGGCAGGGATGCCTCTTATTTCAGATCCGGGATATTTATTGGTGCATGAAACGCGAAAGCGCGACATTCCCCTAACCGTCATTCCCGGACCATCTGCCGTGCAGAGTGCACTTGTCGCATCGGGCATGGCGTTTGACCACTATCAGTTTGTCGGGTTTCTTCCAAAAAAAGAGAGTGAGCGCGCAAGGTTGTTTGAACAGTTGAAGATAATACAAGACACCATGGGCAAAACAAAATTGGTGTTTGTCGCATTTGAATCGCCAGAACGAGCATCATCAACACTGAAGTGTCTGTATGCCACGTATTCTGCTGTACGCATCACTCTTTCCCGCGAACTCACTAAAAAGTTTGAAGAGATTATCGCTCAGCCTTCACCAGATACACATTATCGTGGGGAGATAACACTAGTGTTTCGTTTTTGAGACTCACTCATCATCTTCTATCTTGTATATCTATCAACATTTTTGTACTATGATAAGGTTGTGTGTTGACTCTCATCATGCCGATATTAAAGCGTTCAGAAAAATCCTCCATTGCCCCATCCGATGAGCCACGGGTTGGTTTTGTCGCACCCACTGGCCCTCCTGTTTGGTGGCAAGAAGCATTCAAGATTGCTGTCGTCATATTTTTGATTGTGATTGCCTTGACAATAATCCGCAATCACTTGCAGACTCTGCAACAAGGGCGCGACGGCCCGCGTGAAATGGACACTCCCATAATTACTCTCATGCCTACCTCACCCTATCGGCCCGAGAGTATGTTGACAGCTCCTCCGTTTGAATCGGTAAATATCATTGCATCTGCAAGCGGCGTCATGACAGAGTCGATGCGACAGTCGCTTGCTCGCGGTGATGTGCTTTATTTGCAAAATCAAGACACCATCGATCGTGTTTTTGTGGTGAATGGCACCCCATTGACGCTTATGCCCTATGAAGTGCATGCCTACACAGTTGGCGCCCCACCGCAAATCACCGTAGCAGTGCTTGATGCAAATCGCACGCCGGTCCGGGTATTTACATTTCTCGTCCAATAGATATGCACAGATTGCGCACCATCTTCACGATACTCTTAATTATTGCTTTTGTTATGCATATACCTACTCACCAGGTACATGCCCAGTATTGCCCTGACAATCGCACCAATCCACGCCCTCATGCGGGCACCATGACGAAAAATGGCACATCAATATCAACAGTTTCCACCGCACTTCCGGGCGATCTTTTACGATATCGCGCAACGGTTGAAGGAGGGGCAAAAGGCATTGTGTTTTCATACACCACCGATGATTGGGGCACTGTTTTAGCGCGGCCGTATGTTGCAGGTCCAAATGGTGCAGTTTTAACCGCTTCACTAACCGTACCCACTAATTTTTGTGGACAGATTCAGGTGGCACACCAGTTGTGGTTTAATGAAGACCAAGGCGTGTGTAGTGTGTTTAATCGCGTATCAACCCCCCTATCGTGCCCAGCCATTGGTGCATACCCTACATGTTTAACACGTGACTCCGAAACGCTTGATCCGCCCTATCCACTCCCTCGAATTTGTGCATCCAACGCCTGGCCATGCTATGGCGAAACTTCCATGCATTCGCTTCCGTCAAATACAGGCTTCTACATTAATGTTGCTTGTCCGACTAGCACACCAACGCATACACCCACCCCGACCCCAACGAATACTCCAACACACACGCCAACGCATACCCCAACCAACACACCAACACATACTCCGACATACACACCCACTCATACCCCAACACGCACCCCCACACCAACCGCCAGCATTACTCACACACATACCCCAACCCGCACTCCCACACCAACCGCCAGCATTACTCACACACATACCCCAACCCGCACTCCCACACCAACTCCCACCCATACCATTGCGCCGCCCGCACCAGCACATATGCAAATCGGAGGAGATTTTTTCCAAGAGACTGGCAACTCTGAGCGCACCTATCTGCGGCAAGCGCCCGGATATTTTTCTGGTCGCGGAGTGCCCATGCGTGACCCGGTGAATATGCTTGGGCTTGAAAGCAGTGATGAAACTACAGGTGAGCAATGCGCACAAGTGAGTTGTGGGAATACTCTTACCAATCCAGTGTATATACCAGCGCTCGCACAATCATATCGATGTGTAGTTTCACTACCTGAAGGATGCTCTCTTCCGTTTCCTCAGGTGGTCACGATGCGCGGTGAATCGACGCAACTTTCTTGGTATGACGATGCTAACACCATCTATCAATCTATGCTGACTGCAACTGGAGTTGATTATTATGCCCCGCTTTCACTCCTTTTTGCGCCTTCATCGGGGTGGATGAAATTTATTGACGCAGACATCATTCGCGCACGATCAGACCAAACGCTCGTGAATGAAATACCTCACCTTACGGATAGGTTTTCATTCGACATGGGAGGTGAGCCATATGCGGGAGGCGAAGAAATAGATTTGGCCCATGCCACTATGGTTGCTGTCCGTGATTATGGGCAGACGGGGGGCGTGGCACTAGGTGCATTTGACACCTCTCCCACGACCAATGCGTCTGAGTTTGGCCCGTCATTCGAGGAGTATGTTGTAGGTTTATCGCGCAGTGGCAACATGCAAAACCTCACGCTTTTGGTGCGCGAACTTTTGGCGGCAAAGCCATACGCACCACTTCCTCAATATGCCACTTATCTTCAGCGGAATATGATGTATGTGGTACGTTCAGAGTCCGGTGTTGCGATTGTAGATTTGCCTATGGTTTTTGATGCGCAATATCCACAGCACGGCGCACTTCTTGTTGCGCTTGACAATGATGGCAATTTGGCAGACATTGCATTCACAAGTGATGTTAACGTAAGTTCAAAAGCATCAATAATAGTCATTGCAAACAACATTAGTTTTGATCCAGGCGTGCAGGAGGCGCATGGAGCGTTTGTGGCAATGGGTGAGTTTCGGACTGGCGTGGGCACAAAGCCGCTTAAGATAAGCGGCAATATCGTTGCACTTTCAGGCATTGTGCAGGGGCGCGTGCGGGAAGACATCGATCACGCCCGGCCCAGCATGCTGATGGTGTTTGAACCACGGCATCTGATTCAAACAGCACCTCTTCTGAATGTGCGCACCTTAGAGTATCGGGTGGTGAGGTGAAATCTACATCCTATAGCTTGACAATGTATTAAATTATAACTATTATTATTTAAGACAAATGCGCTTGCAAAACACGGATCTAACGTGATATACTATGGGTCTTAAATTTGCCCATAAATATGAACCCAATTGAATTGCAAAGACTACTGCAAAATTCGCCTCATGCTGAAGGTCCACGCACTGTGTTATCGGGCCAAATATTTCCTGCCGGACGCCAGAGAACTATAGTTCCAAGAAAAGTTGCTTTTGCATTAGGAGGTTTATCTGCTCTGGCACTTGGAGCGTGCAGTGGGCCTGTAGCCCCTGCCGCTGTAGGAATTGCACCACAACCTATTGCCGGTGAGCCTGGACTCCCCTCTCAAGTTGGTGAACAAGCAACTGCCTTTAGCGTTACTGAAACACCAACCCGAAAGCCGATTCGAACACCTCGGCCTACGAGAACTCCCACACGAACCAGCAGTCCAACTCGATCCGAGACTGTTACTGCGTCGAATCCAACAACTACTCCAAGGCAGGAAGCTACCCCAACATCCACTACTGCTCAAACACATGAAGCCCTTGGAATCGAGCAGGGCATTATTCCAGTAATCTTTCATTCGGAAGTATCAAAAGTCGGACCAGCTGAATCCACACAGAAAATATTTACAGATAAGTTCATTCAAGCCCTCGCTGATTCAAATCATCTGCAGCCAATAATGGGAAGTACATCAGCAGAAGTTTTAGCATATTTGCAATCTCACAACGGAGTCCTCCCCCCCCAATTTTTGATTCCTCAGCATATGGAAGGTGCATTTCATGATCGAGTTGAGTATGCAACCTCCGATGTGCCTGTAAATCTTTCTCAAGGCGTTAGCATCGAGTTGCGATGGGGAGGCCCTCAATGGCAGAATCAAATGGATTATGCTGTATGGTCCGGCAATCAGCCTGGGCTTGAAGGTATCGGCTGGAGCGTAGATGACGATGGTCAATTGTCGCTATCAGTATTTATAAAAGGAAATAACGCTACGATCGGAAACCCGAATATGCAAGTTGCAGTTGCGACCATGATGACGAACGTTGCACTTGAAACACTTGGTAAAATGAAACCTATTGACATGAATGCACCTGAACGTTTGGGGTTAGAATATGTGAACTCTCTTCCAAAAGGTACAACAAATTGGTCTTTACTTGAGAGACAAGGCTTGTTTGACACTTCTCCTTAAGACAATTTCAACTTTCTTTCTGGGAACACAATATAAATTTGTTACATGCATTTGATTTCTAGTTGCATGCATCAGATATCTGGATTATCATGTAATGAGTGGTAAGATCAAAAATATTTCTCGTCACTGGAATTTTTATCATTATAGCGGCTCTCCTTGTTGTTGCAAATATTAATGATGAAGCTTTACCGAGTGAAGTTCAAAAGAAAACCTCAGATACGCGCCCGAGTGTAGACATATTAGTATCTGATCCACGCATAGTCTTAGCTCATAGTGACGAAAGAAAATTATTGAGCGAACTTAATGATCTTTACGGTTTTGATCAATGGTTAATTTATCAGAATACTAATGGTGAACTGACCTCTCAATCCATTCAGTTTCTCACTATTGATTTCACTCAAGATTTTCAGCCATGGATAGGTATGTATATCGGAAACAAAGACACTGTATTTTCACGTTTTGACTTTAGGTTTACGTCTCCTACATCAGGTACTTTGTTTATCAACCTTGAACCTAGTGTCTATAGTGATGATTTGAGTTTATCGAATGCGGCAAATATTTCCTTACGCTCTGCTATATACGCGATCAAACATTGGAACAGTTTTTCTAGCCATGACGACGATTGGCTAAGCTATGGATCACAAGCGATTAATAAGGAAGCAATTATTTCCATATTCCGTACTCGATAAATGACACATAAGGCCGTATCAAGTAGATTCATAATGTTTGGAATATATATTCTGTTTATATGTACATTTTTCCTTCTTTGGGTAAAAGATGTAGATGGACAATCTTGCAGTAAAAGTGGAAATTGTAAACAAAGTGGCTCTCATTATGTATGTGTAGGAGGATCAAATAACGGTGACGATTGCGATAGTCCAAGCGACTGTCCTGGGGGTAGTTGCAATTTAACACCTTATTGTAGCAGTGTATATACAAATCCCGGGAGTTGTGGAAGCCCCCCATCCTGTAGTGCAACTTGTCCAGCTGGATATTGTAATTATTTGAGTTGTTCATGTAATCCGAATTGCTCCTGCGCATCGAGTACATGTATAGGCTCAACATGTAATAATGGGTGTGGGGGTACATGTAGTGGAACAATGTCTTGTTCACCACCAACCGCAACCTCAGTGCCTCCAGGATGTAACGAAAGTCTCTGTTCAACTTGGACTAATGGATCATGTGGCGGTTGTGATGTTGACGGACGCGATGCTCGACCATACAACAGAACCTGTCCCAGTGGATCCACATGTAGCACCTATCAATGTCGAGATGAGTGTACTGCTCCACCTCCAGCCGGCACAGATACTCCAACCCCAACCCCCACGGCAACTCCTACCTCTACTCCTACGCCAACTCCTACTCTCCCCGTCCCCACCAATTTTGGCGGTATGTGTAATGTTTTTGGTGGACCGGTTGCCTTAAACTGGCAATATACTCAGACAAATGGTGAACTCGGATATCGCATCGCTCGTGCTCACACCTATGGAGATTACGACGATCAGCGGTGGCCCTTAGCAAGTATAAGTGGCATTGGGAACACCACATATTCAGATATTCGCAATATGCCCGGTCCACCTGAAAATGAGATTTTGGTAGGCCCCTATGCATACTATGTTCGTGCCTGCTATGACCCCGCATCTGCTGCAACCTGTGGCGCGTATAGTGATGCAATTTCTGTAAGTTGCCCCACCCCCGCACCACTCACTAACTTTTCAGCAACTTGTGTATACCCATTTGGCCCCATTGAACTTCGATGGTCACAATCAACTCCGGCACCGGCAGTCGCCGAAACAAATCGGCACATTGCTAAAAATAGTGGTTCCGGATGGGACTATAGATATGTAAGTCTTGCGGGTAATGCAGTTACTTACACAGATAACTTTAGCGTGACTCCGGGTGTGCAATATCAATACAATATTAAGCGCTGTTACACCGAATATGGCACAGGCGATTCGCAGTGTCGGTATTTTAGTGGCTATGCTAATCAAGACAATGAAGCGTGTAATATCAGAGCACGCTGTGACAATATGTCGTTGGGACTGCCTTCTGAGGGTTGTTGGGTAGATGGAGGCGTGACATATTGTGTTCGAGGATCACAAATTTCAGGCACTGCTTCAGGCTACAATGGCACTCTTTCTACTCCTCCATTTGATGTGAGTACTTATTGGGATAAGACAACAGTAGTACGTCTTCTCCTTCCAACTCCAACAAGAGTCGCAGCTGCTGAAAGCTCTGATACTGTGACTTATACCATTCCGCTTGGGGAGACTGTACAGCTTGGTACTGAAATTGAGGTAAATACCAATATGCGTTGGTTGGGAAGCACAGTGTATGATCCTGTCTCAAATTCCCAGGTCCACCCCATTTGTGTCCGAGGTGATGACTGGGGGCCATCCGCACCAATATCGGGTGCAGAATGTGACAATAACTGCACTGCCAAAGTAACGGTGCATTGTGATGCAAATCTGTGGTCCAATTGGACTAACTGTTATCCTCATCCCACCCCTTCAGAAAACACTTGTGTGCGCCACCAACAAAACGAATGTGGTGGCATAAGCCCGCTTGATGTGTGTACTGGTTTGTTTCCGAACCCTGAAAGAACTGCTTGTATTGGCCCCACATATACTCCCACTCCAACCTTTACTAACACACCCACACATACTCCTACAGTAACTGGTACACCGCCCCCAACACATACCCCAACCAACACTCACACACCAACCAGTACCCCGCTTGCAACTAATACCCCCATTCCTCCAACCGCGACAAGTACTCACACTCCCACTCCAACACCCTCCGCCCCAGCAGGTGAGCCCTCCATTGAAGGACATCTCTTTTATGACTTTAATCAAAATGGGGTTATGGATCAATCATGTGCAAATGGCGCAGTGTATGAGTGGTATGGAAGCCCGAGTTTTGGAGGCACGGGCAATGGATGTGCAAATTATGCTGCGCGTGAGGCCTTAGAGGAGCTGATAGGCACTCTTCCGGGCTCCATGTCTGGTTTCTCAATTCTTGCTGAGGGTCTTGGAGGCACATCGGTTGTGTATGGGCTAAACCCCAAACTCCGTTTTGATGGCAATAACCACTTCTATTATTTTGTGGTTCAAAGGAATAATACATACCGAATAACCACAACAGACACACTATCTACTTCTCGAAATTGTTCTGTCACTTCGACCAACCCTCGCACCATAGCGGTCGGCACGACCGATGTTACTGGAGTACATATCGGAGTATTTTGTAGCCCACTGCCCACCAGCACCCCAACTCCATCACACACGCCCACCAACACTCCAACTCCCACAAATACTCCCACTTTTACTCCAACACCAACTCCAACCAATATCCCAGAAGTTGTCGTAACTGGTGCGTATGAGCAACAAACCGGAAATGCAAAACGGCAGGTGCCTGGTGAACTTTCTGGTAGATTTATTGCAACTGCGGGAACTCCTAATCTCCTAACTTTCGGAAGTCAGCATATTATTACCGGTATTGCAGGTTGCCATGCGAGTACCTGTGTAAACCTGCCCCCATTGGAAGCAGGTAATGAATATCGAGGATATCGATGTACTGTGTCGTTTCCTGCAAATTGTGGCATGATTGTCCCCCAAACGCCCACGCTCCAGTCAAGTTCTGCATCGAGTTTGGGCAAGTGGTATGACACATCAGAGGGTTCATTTGCTATTCCCGGGACAAATCCTCCCCTTTCATATTCAGCCCCACTTACATTTACATATCAGCATCCTTTGGGTTGGATGAAACTCATTAATACATCAATAATCCGCGCAAATCAAACCAGCACACTAAGCAATAACATTCCTCTCATAACCGATTATTTCTCGACCATAATGAATGCCACACCCTATGACAAGGCCACCGCTGACCCTGCCGATAGGGGCAAAGCAGCAATGCTTGATACAAGCGGCATGCCCGGAGTGTCTAGCGGAGTGGCACTTGGCTTATTTGACACAGAGCCGGCCAATATTGTCGCATATGATGGCTCTGAAAACCCCGCATATGCACTTGGCACCGACCCCGCTTCAAACAGAAATTCGTTGCAGTCATATGTTCTCTCTCTTCTTGCAGCAAAGCCAATTAACTATGTGAGCTCATATACAGAGACAGTTTCGGGCCGCACCATGAACCTTGAGTCGAGCACCAGTCCATCCGGTATTCATGTCGTGCAACTCTTGCCAGGAGAAAATAATCTCGAGGTAAATGAAATAATCATAGGCGCAGGAGACGCTAGTGTGTTTGTAGTAGTTGACACGCAAGGCAATTTGCAAGATATTACGCTTAACACCGATTTTAATCCGCTTGATAATGCATATGTTGTTGTGATAGCGCGAAACATCTATATTGCTCCTTCAGTCACTGTAGCAAATGCTGCATTTATCGCCTCTGAGCGATTTTATACCGGTGCGGGCGGAAATACACTTAAGATTCGAGGCAATGTCGTCGCCCTTGCAGGCATTGAACAACTGCGAACACGCACGGATGCAGATCACGCGCGCCCAAGTGTGCTCATGGTGTACGATCCTAAATACCTGATAGGCACCATGCAACATTTAAACATTAACACAATTGAATATAAGATAATTCGGTAATGAATATTTCTGACTAATGGCCCTTATGAACATGAAAAATACACTAATATCGCTTAAGACACAGGTAACGCATGGTGTTTCATATATCATCGCTTCGAAAGTTCGACTCACTGTTGTAACGCTGAGCGTCTGCATCATCGGCATCTCAATTATTGTTTTCACATTTTTTGCACTACGTCCCAGTCAGGCAGATGTGCCACCAGCGCTTATCATCCAGCAATCATACGATGGCGCACTGGCAGTAAAAACTATAGATCAGAAACGGTTTCAAGCAATTATTCAAAATCTATGGGATAAGGCCCTTAAAGAGGGCTCCTCTCATATTGTAAATTTTCCTCATGATCCATCACTTATTGCATTGCAATACACTCCCCCAGCTGCTCCTGAACCCATTCCTTTAGTGTTGTATAGAAATAAACCGGTACTCTTGCGTACTAAAAAGAGCATTGAATTACCCCAGTCACAAACATCTCGCGTTAGTCTTTCCGCACAAAACTACCAGCTTGTTGTAGTGTTTGAATTCACCGATGAGGTGAAAGAGCTTGAACTCGAACGCGTCCTTGCGCAAGCATTTAGCGACATGGTCAAAACTCCTTGGTGATTCAAAGCATTATCTTCAGCTATCGGGGGAACCCGGGTTCGATAAGTACATAGAATGATTACGTATACACAGAGAAGCTGTGTGCTATTGTTAGTTGTTTGTGATCCCGACGGGATTCCCCCGACACATGTCGGGACCAGTCCCGATAGCATTATCTTCAGCTATCGGGGGAACCCGGGTTCGATAAGTACATAGAATGATTACGTATACACTGAGAAGCTGTGTGCTATTGTTAGTTGTTTGTGATCCCGACGGGATTCGAACCCGTGTTACCGGGATGAAAGCCCGGTTTCCTAGGCCTCTAGAAGACGGGACCAATAGGAATTAGTATTGTATCAGTTTTTGCCAGGATTCGCACCAAAACAATACCCCAGCTATCATAACTTGTGCCGGGGTTATTGTTTAAGGTTGAGAGGCTCAATGCGTACGTTTAAACAAGGGCAATATTATCAAAATGATGAATTTTATCTATCGACTTATCTTTCTTAAGTAATATCGAAATAACTTCAATCGCTAGTTTACCTGCTGCCGGCTTATATTTCAACAGATAGTACTGTATCGTTTTAGATACCTGTTTTAGTTTGCCGTAGGTGACTGATTCATAGGGCATTCCATGGGTGTCGCCTACTCGACACTTAACTTCAATAAAAGTAAGGACTCCATTTGGTTTGGTGGCGATTATATCTATTTCTCCTGCGCGGCATTGGAAGTTGGTATGAAGGATTTGATATCCCTTTTCGACAAGAAACACTCGTGCAATATGCTCTCCCAGTTTGCCGGTTGTTTTATTGAGAGCTTTGGGGCTTTTTTGATTTAGTGGAAGATTTTGCATTGCGTCTGGCTACTGATTTTTTCTGTTTATACAGTTTTTGTCTGAGCTGCTGATCTGACAGATCTTCCAAAAAGTAGAGTTTTGCTTTGGAATAGGTTGATTTCTTTTCAAGTGATATCGCTGCAACAAAGGGCGATGCAGTAGGAAAGATGCGCTCAACACCGACGCCTGATTTTGATATTTTTCGGACAGTAATCATACGTGTGTCTGCCGATTCACCTTTTATTGCGGTAAGAATGCCTTTAAATTGCTGAATACGTTCTTTGTCATCGGATTCCTTAACTCGATAATCTACCGCAATAGTATCACCGACTTGTAATGTGGTGTCTTTGAATGAAAATGAGTTTGCCATGCGTTTATGGTAATCAATTAATTAATGATGAGTGTTGTTACCATCTTGAGATGCATATTGTATCATTTTACCCTGTTATTACAAGCTGCTATAAACCCTAAAAATAGTGGGTGTGGACGCGTGGGGCGTGATTTATACTCAGGATGCCCTTGTGTCGCAACGTAGAAAGGATGTGCGCCTTGCGGTAGCTCGATAAACTCAACCAGCTTTTCAACCACTGACCGGCCAGATATGCGCATACCCGCATCCTCAATTTGTTTGGTGTAGGCATCGTTAAATTCATAGCGATGCCTGTGTCGTTCAGAAACTACGTGATTGGTTTCATCAAGAGCGTATCCATACTGAGCATAGAGCTTTGCAACAGAAGAATTTGGTTCCACGTTAGCTTCACATTTGCCCAACCGCATAGTGCCTCCGTATAATTTTTTATTGACAATGTCATGTTGTCCCGGGATAAAATGAATCACCGGATGGGGCGTTTGTGGGTCGTTTTCAGAGGTGTTTGCACCGCTTAACCCTACCACGTCACGGGCGAAGCTGACAACCGCAAGCTGCATGCCATAACATAAGCCGAGATAGGGTATCTTATTGGTTCGTGCATATCCGGCGGCTGCGATCATGCCTTCTGCTCCGCGACTGCCCCATCCAATCGGCACAATAATGCCATGAGGATTACCGATGATATCAACACCCTTCTTTTCAATGTCTTGGGCACTCACCCATCGGGTGGTGACTTTAACTCCCAGTTTCCAACTTGCATGATCGATTGCATCAAAAAGTGCAGCGTATGCATCGCGAATATGATAATCGCCGGTTGCAAAGTATTTGCCCACAATGACAATTTCTACTCCTCCTTCAGTTATTTTTTTTACTGTATTGATTCTGGTTAATAGTTTTTGTAGATGAGTCAAATTAGGCTTTTTATTAATCTCACTCATGTGGAGAAGTTCGAAGATTTTTGTGTGAATATGTTGATCAGCCAGTATTTTCGGGACAGAGTATATAGATGCAACATCGGGATTGGAGAACACACTCCCCTGTCGCATGTTGCAAAAAAGCGCAAGCCTATCTTTTCGTCGATCATCAAGAGTTTGCGCACAACGGACAACCAATATGTCGGGCTGTATTCCCATAGAGTTAAGCGTGCGCACCGAAAGCTGGGTTGGTTTGGTTTTTGGCTCTCCTAAATGGCCTGGAGTGGGCACATATCCTACATGCACGTGAATCACATCCTGAGGTTTTTGGAGCGTGAGCTGTCGGGCTGCTTCGTAGTATAAGATGTTTTGGTACTCTCCGGCAGTGCCTCCCAGCTCAATGAGTATGCACTGTGCACCTGTCTTTTTTTCAAGTAGTGAAATGCGACGCAATATCTCCTGCGTTATGTGAGGAATTGCCTCAACATCTTCTCCCTTATATACAAATTGTCGCTCATTATCTATCACTGTCTTATAAATCTTACCCATGGTGACGTAATTGAGTTTCCCCATGTCCATATCAAGAAACTTTTCATATGTCCCCACATCCATATCAGCTTCTGTTCCGTCTTCACACAAAAATACGTCTCCATGCTCAATGGGGTTAATGGTGCCTGAGTCAACGTTGAGATAGTTTTCGAACTTGAGCGGAGCCACCGTGATTCCGCACGATTTGAGAATGAGGGCTATGGAAGCTGAAGTAACCCCTTTTCCAATACCGGAGATAACGCCCCCCGATATAAATATATATTTTGTCGGATATGTATTTTTTGATTGATTCATATTATGGTGATTGAGGATTTGGCGCCTTCATGGTGAAACGAGCATATTTGCATGTAGGATAGTTTTCACAACCATAAAATCGTTTCCGTGTTTTGAGTGAATATCGTATGATGATCTTACCTCCACATTGTGGACACACCTCACCCTCCAGGTACTTATATGTTTTTTTGATAAATTTACATGTGGGGAAACCGCTGCATGCGGTAAACTTCCCATACTTGCCATATCGATACATGAGATTTTTTCCACATTCTGGGCATGTCTCATCGAGCAGGTCTTGCTTTACTTCAAGTGTTGTGGTGTCGGTTTTTTTCTCATCCAGTTCTTTTTTAAATGGTGCATAGAAGTTGGTCAGCACATCAACCAAGTTCTCTTGTTCTGCTTCTATATGGTCAAGTCGCTCTTCCATTTGGGCGGTGAAGTTGAGGTCAAAAAGCGTAGGGAATGCATTTGATAGATAGTCAGATATTGCCGTTCCGAGGCTGGTGGGTACGAAATAGTTTTTGTCACACACTACATACTGTCTGTCTTGGATGTTGCTAATGATGCTTGCGTACGTGGATGGTCTGCCAATACCCTTTTCTTCCAAGATTCGAACTAAAGAACCATCATTATACCGAGGGGGTGCCTTAGAGAAATGTTCTTCAGACTCGATTTTTTCAAGCGCAACCGGTGTTTGGGTGGTGTATGTGGGAAGCTCACGATGTCGCTCCACATAAGTAGGGTTTAGAACCGCAAGAAAGCCGTCAAACACCACTTGCTCTGAAACTTTTTCAAACAGATACCCCTGGGAATGGGTGATGTGGCAAACGCCTATCTTCATTTTTGCTTCCGCCATTTGACATGCGATGGCACGATTAAATATCAGCGAATAGAGTTTAAGTAATTCTCCGGACAACCGCTTGCCCTTAGATGTTTTTGGATGCTTTTCAAATTTGGTTGGGCGTATCGCTTCATGAGCTTGCTGCGCTCCTTTTGACTTGGTTTTGAATCCTCTTGGCTTATCAAGCGTATACTCAGAGCCATACGTCTTAGCGATATAATCTTTGGCTTTGAAAACAAAGTTTCCAGATAGATTAAAGGAGTCTGTGCGATGATACGTTATAAGACCTCGCTCATAAAGCGTTTGTGCCAACTTCATGGTAAGTTTGGATGGATAGCGCAATTTTTGATAGGCATCTATCTGCAAAAGCGACGTGGTGTAAGGGGGTGGTGGGTATTTGCTTGATTCCGAAACATCAACGTGTGATATCTGATAGCTCCCCTCTTGCAGGTCGCGTAAGATATGGTCGCGCTTTGCCGAATCTATGGTTGTTTTGGTATATTCGTAATCTCCTGCAAATAGCGATATTTGAGTTTTACTCTCAAATGGAACATTATTTTGGCTGAGAAGTTTTGCCTTCACCCCGTGTGCATCACCAAGCGCAAAAACCCCAGTGAATTGGAAGTATTGCTCTTGAGCAAACGATTTGATTTCTTTTTCACGCTCTACAATGATTCGCAGCCCAACCGTTTGGACTCTGCCGGCTGAAAGCCAGTTTTTACCCAACTTTTTCCAGAGAAGCGGGGAAAGTTCATATCCAACAACTCTATCCAAGATCCTCCGTGCTTGTTGAGCTTTTACTAAGTTCGTTCGAATTTGTGTCGGGTTTTCAAGAGCTTCAAAGAGCGCCTTAGGCGTGATTTCATGAAAGACAATTCGCTTAAGGTCTCGGGTGAACACAAAGTCAGGCCATTTTTCTTCTAAATACCCAAGTACGTATGCGATATGATAGGTAATAGACTCACCCTCCCGGTCCTCATCGGTTGCGAGTATGACATCGTGATTGTGTTTAGTTACAAGTTCCAGCAACTTTTGTACAACTTTTTGCTTTTCAGCGGAAACCTCATAAGTAGGTTTGAAGTTTTGAGTATAGTCTATGTTGAGACTTCCTGCTGGAATATCGCGAAAGTGTCCTACGGTGGCAAACACTTCATAATTACCACCTTTATCTTTTAGTATTCGATTGAATGTGCGAGCTTTTGTAGGAGATTCAACAACAATAAGAGTCATAATTACATATCAAAATCGTCAATAGTCTATTGAAACAAAAAACACATTCCACTAATTATGCGTGAATAATTGGTGTTAGCTTGTCAGTTTGTATACTTTGCTTTTACTTGGTACCACACATACAAACCCACCACAAACGTTACTACTAATCCGAAAACATTGAGGAAAAGTATGTTTTGTAATACGCCAAGCAAAGTGCCGTAAAAAACAAGTCTCCATGCAGCTGCTTTCCGTTTGAAAAGACCTTGTGCTGCCATAATTGATATGACAAGCCCCGCAACGGTAAAGACCATCGTGAATATGCCGCTCATGCTGCTTAATGGATTAGCGCCACCGGTCATCGCGCCACCCACAGTTAAAAGGGCACCTACTCCTAAAAGAACAGGAAGTGCCATAAGCGCTAGGATAATTCCTATCACATTTAAATAGGGCACGATTTTTACAATCAGCTCTTTCCAATTGTCTGGAATAGTGAACGGAGCTTTCTTGAGGTATATATCCTCAAAAAACTTATCGGCTTCACCCACGTACTGCATGATGTCTTTCTGTTGCTTCTGCTCGTTTTGAGTAGTTGATTCAGACATAAGTATATGTGAAATTAATAATATTCACTCGTTACTGATCACTATAATATACTTTAGTGTTGTGTCAATGGCAATGTGATCACTAAGTCGCTGTACTATGTTTGCGACGCTTAATGAGTTTTGAGTCAATCAGCGATCGACGCATAATCGCTTGCGCTTCTTTAATCTGTGTTTTATCTTTTGACTCCGAAAGAATTTTTTTAGCTTGCATAAGTGCTTCTGCATTAATTTTTTCATCTATCTCTTCTTGTCCATATGAGCGTGAAACCAAAAGTCGGACCAAAGATCCGTCAGTCTGTACATAGCCCCCACCTATTGCAAGCATGTCGTCTCCCTCCAAACTTTTATATGAAACGATACCTTCAACAAGAAGTGACAGAAGAGGCTGATGTTTTGAAAGAATTGTTATTTCACCTGCTGCGGTAGGGAGTGTGACAGAAGTGATTGCAATTTCTTTTGCAAGTCGTGTCGGTGTCACAATTTGAAGATTCATAGGGTTTTATGCCGTAACTTCTTCTATGCCCCCTTTCATATAAAAGGATTGTTCTGACTTGTCATCGTGTTTGCCCTCGAGAATTTCCTTAAATCCGCGCACCGTCTCTTCACGTTTGACATACTTTCCTTCTCGTCCGGTGAACGGCTCTGCAACAAACATGGGTTGTGTGAGAAACCTTTGCATTTTTCGTGCGCGAGAAACAGTAATCTTATCATCGTTTGAGAGCTCTTCCATTCCTAATATGGCGATAATATCTTGAAGATCTTTGTATCGTTGAAGGTTCTTGAGCACATCTCGCGCTACCTGGTAATGTTCATCTCCCACAACACTTGGATCAAGCGCATTCGAGCTTGAGGTGAGCGGGTCTATTGCCGGGAATAATCCTTGCTCAGCGAGTGATCGCTCGAGCGTAATTGATGCATCCAAATGTGAAAAGGTGACAACAGGGGCCGGATCGGTATAGTCGTCAGCCGGCACATATACCGCTTGTATGGAAGTGATTGAACCTTTTTTTGTTGAGGTAATTCGCTCCTGAAGTGCTGCCATTTCAGATGCAAGAGTGGGTTGATAGCCAACCGCTGAGGGTATGCGTCCTAAAAGTGCGGAAACTTCTGATCCCGCCTGAGCAAATCGGAAAATATTGTCAATAAATAGGAGCGTGTCCATATTTTTTTCATCTCTAAAGTACTCAGCCATTGTCACACCGGTAAGTGCAACTCGTAACCGATTGCCGGGCGGCTCATTCATCTGACCAAACACCAGACATGTTTTATCAATCACTTTTGTTTCTTTCATTTCATTCCACAAATCGTTTCCCTCGCGAGTTCGCTCTCCGACGCCGGTAAACACCGAAACACCACTGTGTACTTTGGCAACATTATGGATCATTTCTTGAATGGTTACCGTTTTGCCAACTCCCGCGCCTCCAAAAATCGCTACTTTTCCTCCTTTAATAAAAGGCGCGATCAGATCAATGACTTTAATTCCTGTTTCAAAAATCTCTTGTTTGCCTGACTGTTCGATAAATGCAGGTGCCGGTCGATGAATGGGATATTTTTTCTTAGTTTTTGGAACATCACGCTCATCAATTGGCTCTCCGAGAACATTAAACAATCTTCCGAGAGTTTCCTCTCCAACCGGCACTTGAATAGATGCACCGGTGCTAATAACTTCAGAGCCTCTGGTGAGCCCATAAACGTCGCCCATCGCCACACATCGCACAAGCCCTGGCTCAATAATCGCTTCAACTTCAAGGATACGTGTTTCACCGCTTGCGAGCTTGGTTTGTAGTGCCTCATATATCATGGGAGTATGCTGCTCATCAAATTGCACATCGACAACCACTCCTCTGACTGAAATGATTTTACCCTTCATATGATAGAAAATTCAAATTGCAAAATAGTAAGTATTAATTTGACTCAACACTCTCCTTAGCCGTAATCATATCTAACAATTCACTCGTGATTTTTGATTGACGAATCTTATTGCCGGTGAGCGTCAGGTTGTAAATCACATCAGCGGCATTATCGGTTGCACTTTTCATTGCCATCATGCGCATGCTATGTTCGACCGCTTCACTTGAAATGAGCGCGCCTCGAATTTGCTCTTGAATTGCGGATTTGAGCAACGCCTCCACAAGCTTATGTGGAGAAGGCTCTACGATATACTCTGATGAAGAAGAACGTGGTGTGCTGGTTGTCGCACCTGTAGCGGTGACAGGAAGCAGATTAACAAGCTTTATTTCAGATCGAAGTGCCGAAATGTATTGGGTATAGAGCAATTTAACATTGGTGTATGTTCCGCTTAAGAAGGCATCAATAACAACTTTGAATATTGCAGATACTTTTGAATCAGGCGTCCCGGTGGAATAGTCGGCCACAATGTCACGATCGAATCTGCTTAGTGCCGAAGCTCCTTTTGATCCAACAGTAATAAACTCGGTTTGAGCGAGGTCAATATTTTTCAAAATATACTTCAATAAATTGATATGAAAAGCTCCGCAAAGCCCCTTATTAGCGGATATATAAATAACTAAATCATTCTTTTTTGTTTGCGGTTTGTGAGATAGAAGTGGTGAAAGCGACTTATCAAGCCCTTGTGATACTGTATGAATGAGTTCACGCAAACTGTCTCGATACAGCCTGCCATCAATTTCAGCCTGAACAGCCTTTTTCATTTTAGTTGCCGAAATTAGCTGCATTGCTTTTGTTATTTTGCGCACATTCTTGACCGATTTGATTTTTTTGCGTACTGTTCGAAGGTTCATATTGTTATATCACCAACTGATCCATAATGCGCTTTAACTCCTCTTCGTCTTTTGAGTCAAGCGACTTTTGTTTGTTAATACGCTCTAAAAGTTTTTTGTGATGTACGTCACACATTTGAAATAACGCATATTCAAACGCCTTGACTTTGGGTATTTCAACCGAATCTAAATACCCATGAGCAATCGCCCACAAAATGACCACTTCATGTGCGAGGTCGAGGGGCTGATTTTTTTGTTGCTTAAGAACCTCAGTAGCGCGCGCTCCCCGATTGAGGAACTTTTTTGTTTCATCGTCTAAGTCTGAGTCAAACTGGGCAAACGATGCTAATTCACGATATTGTGCTAAATCGAGTTTGAGCTTCCCTGCCACCTGCTTCATCGCTTTAGTTTGTGCAGATCCTCCGACACGTGATACAGACATTCCAACATTTATGGCTGGACGCATCCCCGCATTAAAGAGATCGGTCTCTAAAAATATTTGACCGTCGGTGATGGAAATTACATTGGTGGGAATATATGCGGATAAATCATTTTCTAGGGTTTCAATAATTGGGAGTGCGGTAATCGAACCACCTCCTGCCGCATCACTGAGTCGACACGACCGCTCCAACAATCGCGAGTGAAGATAAAACACATCTCCCGGATATGCTTCGCGGCCAGCGGGGCGACGTAAGATGAGTGAGACTTGACGATATGCATAGGCATGCTTGGTGAGATCATCATATACCACTAAAACATCCTTGCCTTGATCCATAGAATATTCGGCAATTGCTGTTGCACTGTAGGGGGCAAGGTATTGCATGGCGACCGGGTCAGATGCGCTCGCTTTAACTATTACGGTATAGTCCATGGCTCCCTGTGCTTTTAACAATTCGTAAGTAGCTGCGATCTTGGCATTTTTTTGACCAATCGCACAATACACGCAAAGTACATCTTGCCCTTTTTGATTGATTATTGTGTCAAGGCAAATGGTGGTTTTGCCGGTGCCACGATCTCCAATAATGAGTTCTCGTTGCCCTCTTCCAATTGGCACAAGCGCATCAACTGCTTTGATGCCGGTTTGAATGGGCACAGAAACGCTTTTTCGTTTCACCACTCCGGGTGCAATTTTCTCGACAGGATAACGCGCTTCAGCTTTTGGTTTTTCCTGCCCATCTTCAGGAATTGCGAGTGCATCAACAACGCGACCAAGCAGAGCCTCGCCCACTTCAATTGAAAGAGTCTTTCCGGTGGCAGTAATTCGTGAACCTGCAGTGATATTTTCGTATGATCCAAGCACAATAATTCCCACATTCGTCTCGGTCATATCAACAATCATGCCCTGTGTACCAGTTTCAAAAGTAACGAGCTCACCGTAGGAGGCGTTGTCAAGACCTCGTGCACTGATGACTCCATCTTTGACTTCCTCAACGTTTCCAACTTCCATGATTCCTTCAGTGCGAAGACTTTGTTCGTGGAGCTCCTTTTCAAACTCTTTAATATACTGGTTGATCAATTGATTGCTCATACAGATCGTTTCAAAAATTGGTAATTGCTTTTTTCATACGAAATCATTCAGTTAGATTTGATTTGATGCTCCAAACAACGATTGTAATTTTGTCTTCAATGAGTAATCCATGAGCCGTGACCCATCCTTAATCATAAAGCCGGCCAAAATGGTCGAATCGGTCACCACCTCCACATCACGTTTTGCGATGCTTGGGATTTTTAACTTGATAAGCGCTATCTCCTCCATAGAGAGTTCGTAAGGAGCAATTATTTGCACCTTTGACACATGTGAGTCGATATGTGATTTGAGATACGATCTCAAATCATCTTTCACTTGCTTAGACAGTTTCATGATTTTGGTGGTTGAATGGTTTGAATAATATGGTTGGTTATTTCTTTGCGCTTGTCATCAGTCAAATAGCTTGCAAGTCCTTTATCTATGGCTATTTGTGCAGTCTGACGAACATATGTGGTTAATTCCTTTTGGAGAGCTTGCTTCTCGTGCTCAACCGCTTGCTTTCCCGCCTCAATTACAGCAGTAGCTTGTTTTTGCGCCTCTTGCAACATATCTGCTTTTACACCGTCCGCATATTTTTTTGCCTCGCCAAGTGCCTTCTTTTGCTCTGCTTTTATCTCCCGGAGCATCGCTTTTCGCTCTTCATCAAGACGAGCTTTGGCAGTATCCAGCTCTTGTGTGAGCAAAGCACGTTTTGATTCATCCTCTTCTTGTTTTTTGAGATAGCGCGCCAGTGGTTTTGCGATGAATTTTCTAAATATGAGAAAAAAGATAAAGAAATTTATCATCTGTGCCAAAATTAGTTTGGCATCAATACCGAGTGCTTCCATGTTGTATATAAAAATTTATGTATCGTATTAGGCTCCTATACCAAACTTAATCATGACTGCGATGACGAATGCAAAAATCAGAATCGATTCAGCGAACGCTATTGCCAAGATCATGTTTGTTTGAATCAGGGGAGCTGCCTCGGGATTACGGCCAATAGCCTCCATTGCTTTTGAGCCGATAAGCCCCATGGCAATACCAGGAGAAAGTGCTCCCAATCCAATGGCCAAGGCGGTCGCTAGTTGTTTCATCGTTTCAGTATCCATAGAGTAAGAATAATTAAACTAATAAATAAATAATGAGCATTAATGATGCGTCTTAGCCGTAGCCATGCCTATTAAAACGGTAGAAAGCATGGTAAACACCAGCGCTTGAATTGCCCCCGCCATAATCTCAAGTGCAAAAAACGGCACCATAACAAATGATGCAAATGGAGGTAGCAGGAATGCGACAATCACAATAAGAATTTCTCCTGCCAAGACATTGCCAAACAACCTAAACGAAAATGAAAGAATACGGGCGAGTTCGGAAATAAGCTCAAGTATCCCTACAAAAAACATGATAGGGCTTGAAAAATTTATGAACTTTTTCAGATAGTCGAGTCCATTATAAGAGAATCCAAAAAACTGGATCATAAATACCGTTATTAGGGCAAGTGCAAAGGTAGTGTTGAGGTCGGCGGTATTTGCACGAAACAGCGGAATAAGGCCATGACCATGATCAGAGTCGTCTTTTTCATTTGATTTTGCATTGCCCTTATCATTTTGATCGTGATTAGTTGCTTGCATGTCGTAAGGTGTTTTTGATGTATCGGCATGCAGGTTTTCTGCGGCATGAAGCGCTGGTTTCACGAGCACACTGCCAACTGTCGGCAGGATTCCCATCCAGTTGTTCATTAATATGTAAAAGAAGTACGCACCTAAAAGGGGAAAGAATAGGGGTGTTTTGTCTCGTAAAACGCTTTTAATGAGGTTGTATATGGCGAGAATGATGGAGTGTACTAAATAAAAAATCCGAGATTTATGGGAAGCCACCAGTGATCGATAGTAAAATACTGCAAGTGCAGTAAAAAACCCCATAACCACCCATGAAAGCACCATAGAGTTGGTGATTGTAAGACCAAAAAATTCTGCAAGTGGTTCTGCTTTTACGCTAACGTGGACCATATACGAGACTAAAAACCAGGTAACTATTGTAACACATATGCGTGCGTCTCATTATTTCATGTCTGCACACGCGAGTCAGACGCATTGTTGGTATAGTCTTTCAGACGTACTGCATTCTCAACCATTAGCCCCAGTACCCCTTCACGATCTGATACGGTCGCTTTAATAAGCACCACTTCATGGAGTTTGAGGATTTCACGCAGGTGTGCGAACATTTTTGGAAAAACGACAGCTTCAAATGTGGCCGTTGTATCATTTATACCAAAAATTGCCATTTCTTTATGGTCTTTTTTTGTCTTCACATGCTTGATGTGTGTGATTTCACCCGCAATAATTATTTGTGTTTTCACATCTTCAACAGTAATCTCAACCAATTTTTTATTAACTTTTTGCGCAATAATGGCTCGGTACGGGTCGAGTGGGTTTTGAGTGAGTAAAAATCCGATGAGTTCCCGCTCTGACTGGGCAATGTACTCGGGCGAATACTCGGGTAATTGAGTGAACGTGTCATGTGATGTTGCATCTTCAAATTCTGTGCTGAACAGATTGTCCTGACCTTGCATACTCACCGCTTTATCATGAGCAATACGCTCTACCAGTTCAGGGAACGCGGAAATAAGTGATGCGCGACTGCCAAAATCTGAAAACGCGCCTACTAGGATCAGTGATTCAAGCGTTTTTTTATTGACTTTGCGAAGATCAACGCGCTTGAGAAAATCAGTAAACGAAGCAAAGAGGCCTGAGGTGCGGGCAGTTAGTATTGATTCAATCGCAGACGACCCGACATTTTTCACTGCCGAAAGACCGAAGCGAATACTCTCACTTTCAATACTAAAGCCATCGTGTGACAAATTTATGTGCGGAGGAAGAACCGGAATACCAAGGGCTTTGCATTCTTCAAGCGCCTGGGATGCTTTAATTTCACGTTGGGGGCCCGAGACAGCATTAATTTCTGCAGTCAAAAGAGAAGTCATAAACTCAATGGGATAATTTGCCTTTACGTACGCAGTCCAATATGCAATCAAGGCATAGGATGCCGCATGAGATTTGTTAAATCCATACGCTGCAAACTTTTCAATAAATCCAAATATCTCTTGTGCGAGTTTTTCCGTATATCCATGATCGACACATCCTTGGATAAATTGTGCTTTCCCCTTTTCCATAAGCGCCTTTTTCTTTTTTCCCACTGCCATACGAAGTAAGTCAGCTTGAGCTTTGGTAAAATGCGCCATTACTACTGCGATATCAATGACCTGCTCTTGATAGACAAGAATGCCATACGTCTCGGCGAGCACCCCCTTTAAATCCTTATGCGGATAATGAATACTTTTGGGGTTTCTTTTTCCCTCAATAAAAGTTGGAATAAGATCCATGGGGCCGGGCCGATAGAGGGCGACCATGGCGGTAATGTCAGACAGTTTTGATGGAGCAAGGTCTTTTGCAAGTCGGCGCATACCGGCAGACTCTAATTGAAATACGCCAACCGTTTGTCCTTTGCTCATAAGCTCATATGCTTTGCGATCGTTTAGTTTAATTTCATGAATATCGATTGATATATTCTGATGCTGCTTAACAAGTTGGAGGGCATTTTCGATAATGCTTAAATTGCGCAGTCCCAGTATGTCAACTTTAACGAGCCCCACCGCCTTATTGTCTGATACTGCATTAAGATCAAGCGAATACATATCATACTGGGTGATCACTTTGGTGCCGCTAGGCTCAAGTTGCAAGGGAATATGCTCAATTAGTGGCTTGTCGCCCACGATAAGTCCTGCTGCATGAACCGATGAGTGGCGTGGCAAACTCTCAAGACGCTTTGACACATCAACAATTTGTCTGAGCTCCTCCTCACTATCATAGGCGAGTTTAAATGTTGCAGATTCAGTAAGCGCAACGTCGAGGGTGACCTGAAATCCTTGTTTGCTGGGGGGTATCATTTTAGCTATTCTGTCGCCCATCGCATAGCTATGGCCGAGTGCTCGCGCAACATCACGCACCACCATGCGCGCCTCCATTGTGCCAAATGTAATGATCTGAGCCACATGGTCTTCTCCGTATCGTTTGGCAATATAGCTCACCACTTCTTCACGTCGTGTATCAGCAAAATCAATATCAATATCAGGCGGTGTAGGCCTGTCAGGGTTGAGAAATCGTTCAAATGGCAAATTGTAATCCAAAGGATTAATATCGGTAATGCGCAGAATATACGCCACCAATGACCCTGCAGCAGACCCTCTCCCCGGGCCGACCGCAATACCTTGATCTTTTGCCCAGTTCACCATATCCTGTACGAACAAAAAGTAAGGAGCGTACCCCTTCTTATTGATAATATCAAGCTCGTACTCTATGCGTGTTTCAACAACTGTTTGATCATATGCCTTGACCCGGCCCCTTCTTTCTTGCACCAATTCAGTCAAATGATCTTTGGCACTCACACCAGTGGGCAAAGGATATTTTGGAAGTATGAGCTTGCCATGTGGTATCTCAACCGTACAACTTTCTGCAATACGTGCAGTGTTTTCAACCGCTTCTGGTATATCGGCGAAAAGAGCATACATTTCATCTGGTGATTTAAAGTAATAATCGGGGTGCTCCACCATGGAGAGCGGCTTGTCTTTTTCAAACACAACCCGCTGTGCACCGATGCACAACAGCACCTCGTGGGCATAGGCATCATCTGGCTCAAGATAGTGTGTGTTTGCGGTTGCAACAAGAGGCACCGCATGAGCGCGCGATAGTTTGATAAGTTCCTGGTTCACTTTCTCAAGTGCATCCATACCAGGATGACGTTCAAGGCTTAGGTAGAAGTTTTCTCCAAATAATGAGCGATACGTAGAAACTAGCTCGTTTGCGCGGGTCATTTGGCCATGTTGGATATTCACCCCAATTTCCGAGGTTAGCGGTGAACCAGAAAGCACAATAAGCCCTTCTTTGTATGTTTGTAACAGCTCGAAATCTACACGCGGTTGATAATGCATCCCGTCAAGATGAGTATGTGAAACCAAGCGGACCAAATTTTGATACCCTGTATGGTTTTTAGCGAGGAGAACCAAAGAAAATGCATCCTTTAAATCGCCTGGTTGCGGGTCTTTGCGACTATGTGCAGCTTTGTACAACTCACAGCCAATAATGGGCTTAATACCTGCGTCCTTGCATGCAATATAAAATTTGAATGCTCCATACATATTGCCATAGTCGGTGATGGCAAGCGCCGTCATACCAAGTTCTTTCGCCTTTGCTATGGCCTTTTTCATGCGAGTCATACCCTTTAGCAGCGAATATTCGGTGTGCGTGTGGAGATGAGTAAACACAAAAGGCATTATGGACTACGCAGAACAAATTATCAAGGAAATGCCGACATATTGACTTATAGTAGTAGTAGTAGTACAATCGCGGCATGAATAATGTTATTGTGGAATTCTGCAGAGGATCTGCTACAGGTTTTACTGATGAGCCTCCTGCAATATATGCGAATAGAAACGGAGGCTTGATTTGTGTTTCAGAGACATCAGCAGGCAGACATGAGCTTCCTCCACCATGCAATGGAGTTACTCAATGTAATGCAATTTATTGCAGGAAGAAAATTGGTGGAAATCAGCGCTTTTCACGACTAGCGCGCGTGAAAGGTGCATAGTTTTTTATTTATTCAAAGCTTCTTTATGCTTAGTGAACTAAACTGTCAGCATCAACTTCCTGTGACAGAAGAAGAACTAAGAAGAGGGAGTAAATACCATTTCATGCCCTCTAGTGATAAATCGTATTCAAGCGGGTACCGATAATCCGATAATATGTGGCATTGACAAACCTGACCAATGCCATCAATACAGAGCTCGCTAAAGTGAGAGTATTAACGAGACGAATTTATAGTAGTTATAGTTACTAATTAACATTCTGAATATGACCGACGTACTACGGTGCAATTTTCAAGTATATGCTACTACCTATGATTTAGGCGTTGAAACACCAGATGATCCTGTGTATGTTACAACGGGTGTTGGTGCCCCAGGTAAAGATAAAGGATGGAGTGCCTCTTACTACCGTGTGGGACACCTCGCATACCCAAGTTCGGAGCTGCGGCAAAGAGCACTTCAAAATGGAGTTGGTACAAATGGAACAGTATTTCGATGTAATTGTCCCAGTGTCGCTTCAACTGGACATAGGCAACATCTAAATGCGGTTATTTGTGGAATCACTCACCCCGATGATTGCCATGAGTATCAACCTGAAACTCAAACCTAAACGCACACTTTCACATGGTTAATCATTTTTCGTTAGAGAACACCATGATTCGTTGTGAACATCAGGTAGCAGACGTTGGAGGAATCTCTGAAAGAGTAGGTCCAACTGTATTTGTCATTCAACAAACTTACTTAGTTGAGAATGGGATGCATTTTGTAGGTATTGGTCAAAAAATTATTTCAACTCCCACAATTAGTTCGCCTTACAATTGGATGGCTATAAGTCACAGATGCATTCCTCCATGCATGACTACGCCTTTATTGTGTACTGAAAAGGCAATCATTGAAAGCTCATATGTTCAAGGTTGTGTGGTTGTTTGCGGAGTAACCAGTCCTTCCCATTGTGTTTGGCATAGACAGATTGAGTCATTGGGAATTGAGGGCTGAAAGCAGTGCTTCTTTCACCGCATTCGCATCCGCCTGCCCTCTCATTTCTTTCATCACCTGCCCAACGAGAAACTTAAGTGCATTTGTTTTGCCTGCTTTGTAGTCTGCGACTGACTTTTCGTTTGTTGCAATAACTTTTTTTACAACCTCCAATAGAATATTTGCATCGACAATCTTTATCGCGAAATAATCATCGATTATTCTTATAGCATCAGATAGCTCATCTTCTAGGGTAATTTTCCCATTTATTATCATGTTGGCAATATTCTGACCCCACGTTCTCATTCTAATACCATTACCAAGTTTTCTTGGCTCAATAGTTGTTGGTGAAAAATGAGATTCATTACAATAACTTTGCAATAAACTTTCAAAGTATTCTGAGATATATTTTTCTCTTGCTATTTGTATTGCACTTGATAGCTTTATGCCTAATTCATTCACATACCTTTCTACCTTGTCGCCTGGCAGCTCAGGAATCGTCGCACGTATTGTTTCAAGTAGTTCATCTGAAAACTCCATGGGGGGGATGTCAGGCTCGGGGAAATAGCGGTAGTCGTGCGCATCTTCTTTGGTTCTTTGCGACACAGTGATGTTCTTCTTTTCATCCCATCCGCGCGTTTCCTGAGCGGGTGTTTCGCCTTTTTCAAGCAGCTCACTTTGTCGTTTTACCTCGTAATCAACCGCCTTCTTAACGAAATTGAATGAATTAATGTTTTTCACTTCCACCTTAAACTTCGGCAAATCTTTCGGATCTAGTCTACCCAACGATTCTGGAGTAACATTAGGGTAATGCTTTTTATCATTCATATTATCCTGTATTCTGTACTCTGCACTTTGTACTTTGTCCTCTGTACTGTGTACTGCTTTCACCGATATATTCGGTTCCAATCGCATGCTACCCTTTTCCATGTCGGCATCCGAGACATCGAGATATCTGATAATGGTATGAAGTTCCTGCAGAAATGCTTTTACTTCTTCGCTCGATCGAAAATCAGCTTCCGTCACTATTTCAACCAAGGGCACACCCGATCGATTAAAATCTACCAGACTATCACTGCCAACGTGCATAAGTTTACCTGTGTCCTCCTCTAAATGAACTCGGTGAATCCTCGCTGATTTGGTTACATATTCTTTTTTTTCTGCACTCTGTATTCTGTACTCCATACTCCCCTGTATTCCTATCGGCTCATCATATTGACTGATTTGATAGCCCTTGGGCAAATCTGGGTAGAAATAGTGTTTACGATCAAAATGCGAACGCTTGTTAATGGTACATCCAAGCGCTTGAGCTATTTTTATGGTGCGCTCGATCGCCTGTTTGTTTGGCACCGGCAAAGCACCAGGCAGGCCCAAACACACCGGGCATGTGTTGGCGTTTGGTTCATATCCTTGCCACGACCCACTGCACTGACAAAACATTTTCGATTGTGTTGATAGCTCGACATGAATCTCAAGGCCGATAATGGGTTGATAGTGATTAGTCATAGTTTTGCATTATAACAATCGGGAGATGGTTTACCGCATCATCATTAAAATGATCTTTTTTTTCGCCCCGTATTTGAAATCCAAATCCCGTGTAAAATCGGATACCCGCAGTATTTGATTTACTGACAATAATTTTAAACTTTTCATCTGGATATTTGGATAGAAATTGCGCCATGAGCTTTGTGCCTATACCCTTTCCTCTATATAGCCTATCCACATAAATACCAAAGGCCCAAACACCCTCTGTGTATGAGTGGCGTACTACCCATCCCACAACATTTTTATCAATTTCTGCAATGAGATATTCATCTGGCGACTGCTCTATCAGTATTTGAGTTTCGTTTATCTTATCAGCACAAGGTGGCAATGAAATTTTCAGAACTTGAGCGATATATTCTTGAGTGATGCCGGTGACAGGTGAGAGATTGTTGTCAATCCACCCTTCCGCCTGAATCCTGCGGATATCATATGCATCGGTTGGCTGTGCACTGCGGATGAGTATCTTCATTATGTCAAGCTTCGCACGAACTCAAATCGAGGCACTTTCGATTCACCCATTTGTACCAAATCGGTAAACATTTTGGCCGGACGCGCCCAAAAAACTCCTTTAGGGTTGTCATACAGCGCCTCATATATGACCAAATCTTCAAGTGTTTCAGAATGTTTTGCCACAAAATGCACTTTGTACATATTTCCTTTCTTAAAGTGTCTGTAATAGCCGGGCTTAATCATGGGTGGATAAAATAATTGATAATAATTCGGGAAACTCAGTGGTTTTCATTTCATCAATAGTGAAATGGCCTTTGTTATGAAACTCATGGATGAACATAGATGGAAACAAATTCCGCAATATAGTGACTGACTCAATTATTCCTGTTGCGGGATCATCCAACGAATACAGTATATGCGCTTTTCGCACGCGGGTCAAAAGGTTTTGATCTGGAGTAAACTGAAAAAAATCTGTTGTCGACTTACGAGCAGGATCAAGCCATGGAGCGACAAGAACTAGGGAGTCAATGGTAATAGAACGTTCACTTAAATATCTAATTAAAAATCCGGCACCACAGCTATGCCCAACAAGAGATGTTTCCGAGTCTAGTTCAATCTGGTCAAGCACATCTGCCCATGAACCGTACACAGGCGCATATGGTCTGGACATCTCAAGTGTCTGTGCCAAAACATCATTAAGGAGCAATTGTTTTTGAATCCAGGGGAACCAATGATGGTTTGAGGGCGAAGGGATACCTGGATCATCATACTCTTTTTTGCTTGGTTTTCCGTGAATCAGAATACAGTGTTTCATTAGTGCCTTTTTAAATGGTATGAATGTCAAATACGTCCATTTTTATTGCCTCAACGGGCTTGATGTCTGTCCAATACATGAGCATTGCCGGATGATTTGAATGGTTTATAAGCACATGCGGAAGCATTGACGGGATAGTCACCAAAAGCTTAGTGCCTTCTTCAGGATTAATAATAAGCTTTTGTCGGACACCTCCATCATCAAGATAGTACAAAGTGAGCTCGCCACCTGAGGCACACATGGTTTCTTGATGGTAATGTTTATGGTTGGCGGCAATACTTCGGGGTAAAAATTCAACCATCCTATGCTCATGCGCTTTGTAGGGCACGAGAGATTGTATAGCCTCAACGTCGTATACCGTTATATTGCTGGGGTGAGGCCGGGTAAACGCGGGATTTAGTTGTTGTATAGGGATACTCGTCATTTCCATTTTTCAATTGACTGTTGTACGATGAGATTGGATTTGGTTTCTTGTTCAAATTGATAGGCACAATCAAGGATGATTTCTTCTGATAAATGAGGCCCCATGATTTGAAAGCCTATTGGGAGCCCTTCGCCATCAACCCCACAGGGCATGCTTATGGCAGGGAGTCCTGCCATAGAACTTGGCTCAAGAAGCACGTCCATAACCTCTCCAAAGAAAGGATACTTTTCAAACTCGCCAAGTTTAAGCGCCGTTATTGGCATAGTGGGCGCGACGATGACATCTACTGAATTAAATACTCGTTTAAAATCATCGATAATGAGTGTGCGCACTTTTTGAGCGCGTTTGTAATACGCGTCATAATAGCCGTGAGCGAGCGTATAAGTGCCGAGCATGATACGTCGTTTTGCCTCTGCGCCAAATACATCCCTACCTGCTCCATAGCGCACCCCATCATAGCGACCCAAGTTTGATGACACTTCTGCTCGTTGAATAATCGTATAGTCGGATATGGAATATTTGGGGTCCATTAACGTGACTTCATGAATAGAGTGCCCTAGTTTCTCAAGAGTCTTTATGGCGTTATGTACTGCATTTTTTACTGAAGGTTCGACTCCGTCAAAATACTTTTGTGAGATTCCTATTTTAAGTTTTCGGCATTTTCTCATATCATGCATATAGTCAGATACTGGATGAGCACTTGATGTGGCGTCGTATGGATCTTTCCCTGCGATAATGCTCAAAAGATACGCTGCGTCTTCAACTGTTTTAGTAAGTGGTCCCGGGCTATCAAGACTGGATCCCATGGCAATAACTCCATAGCGACTAACTCGCCCATAGGTGGGCTTAAGTCCAACGACACCACACCATGATGCGGGTCCGCGTACCGAACCCGCCGTTTCACTCCCTATGGCCGCTACAGATAACCCTGCAGCTACAGATGCTGCGGATCCGCCCGATGAACCGCCTGGTGTGCGCGAAATGTCGAAAGGGTTTTTTGTCGGACCATAATCAGAGGTTTCAGTGCTTGATCCATGTGCCCAAGCATCCATGTTGGCTTTGCCCAAAGGGAAGATATTGTTTTGCTGAAGTCGAGCGGTGACGGTTGACTCATAGGGAGCTATAAACGTATCAAGCATCTTTGATGAAGCGGTTGTGCGAATGCCTTTTGTGCAAAAATTATCTTTAATTGCGATTTGAAGTCCGTCCGTGCGGGCATTATCAACAATAGTGACATAGGCATTGAGAGCTGGATTTAGTCGATTTGAGCGATTGAGGAAAAATGTGTTTACTTCCTCCCAGGTGAGCTCTTTCGCATCTACCATAGCACGGATTTCAACAAGCGATTTGGTGAGAAGAGATTGTGTCATGATTACATGATCCGTGAAACTGTATACGTTGACGCAGCGAGCTTTCGAGTATTTTCAGCACCATCATCGAAAAATGTATTGACCCCACCTACTGGTGAGGATGTGGGCGCAACTTTTTCGGTGGCCAGTTCTTGGAGGTTTTGCACATATTCAACTGTCTCTTCAAGCTGTGAAGAGAACTTATTAAGCTCAGCTTCAGACAACGTGAGTTTGCTCAGTTTCGCGATGTGACTGAGGTTAATAGTACTCATAATTGTTCAATTTTAATTCAATATCATTGGTCGCACGGGCACTGTATGAACGCAATAAATACCTATAATAGTATAAAATATACTATTAATTTACGGACTCTATCTGCACAATCCGTGTGTCAATCGCTTCATGAACATGGCTGAGCGGCTTAACCCACGGCTGTATACACTGCACATCAACAAAAGCATTCATGCTCACACAGGGCCAAAAATACGACGCGCGTGTTTCTAATTCTTTCATTTTATTGAGCGTGCTTTGATACCCTTTGGCATATCGAAGCACTTCGACCGATCTTTTGTCTATAGCTAAATCAAATCCGACCGACCGCACCATGTGAACAAGAGCCGAGCCAATTGTCTGAAGTATCATAATCTTTTCTAGCGTAGTTGCAAGAGCTAAGATAAGGGTGTCTTTGAGTGGGTTTGAGAACGCATGTAAATTCAGAAGATAAGTCATAATATTTTCTATATCAATCTCGTTCAAATCGGTATAGAGCGAAGATGATATGACGAAATGGATTGTATGAGGAGAGCTAAAATACCAGAAAGCACTGCCCGGATCTTCTATACAGTGTATGACGACTGCACCATGTGGGATTTGAGGGGCATGCTTAGTAATGACCGCCTTAATTTTCCGCTCAAACTCGGGAGGAGTGCGAAAACGAAGCTTGCCGGCAAGAATGACAATTTCTGGGCGGATGATATACGTATAAACAATGTATGCAGTAATTGCCATAAACACAAAGGGCGCTGCAATAGGAAGTATTGGCAACTGCATGGTCAATACGATATACGCTGTGGTGAAAAGAGAGGCGATAAATATCGGTATCCACATAACGTTCACATAGTTAAGTAGAGGGTATTTCATAGAGGTATTTGGAGGATAGTCTGATGATTATTTTACTCCAAAAGGTGGCACATGTAGCATCAAAATACTCGTAGTTGAGCTGAATAAGTGCATCATAGGCTGAAACGTCATCAATATAGCTTGGATTTTTGTCAGAAAGCTTGCTTTTTGCAATAATGAGCGAAACGAGCCGATGATGCACTTCTTGAAGAGATCGATAGGCAATAATAAGCTGAGTGATAACGATAAGACAGGATAACAGAATCAGTCCTAAGATGCTAAACTGGAGAGACATATATAGTTATGGCTATTTTGATATAGAGTTTACTATTTGACGTTGAGCCTGTATCTGATAGTATGAGCATGCATATTTGCACCTTATAACTTTCTTTATATTCACATTATGAATTCTACCAACGAACAAACCGAGAACAAAACCGAAAATGTATATGTGGCGGAACTGAAGTCTTTACTCAAGGATAAGTTTTTTATGTTGCTTTTGGGAATTTCAGTCGCCATTGTTCTATTATCAACGGTTTATTCATTCTTGAGGCCAAAAACCGATGAAAATGTTACGGCTTCTGTATCTGATCAGGCAGCCACCACAATGAATGACACCGATGAGAAGGCCGACTCTGTGATACCGGTGGATACGGTTCTTTCACCTACTCTAGCGCTCAACGTAGAAGAAGGCATCGCAGGCTTGGAGACGGCGCGTGAAGAATCAGAAGAATCTCCTTCGTTTTTTGGTAAATTGAGAGAGACCGCTCAGGGGTTGTTTGGTAGAAAAGACCCGACAGAAGGTGATGACAAGATGTCTGATGATGAAGTTGATGCAACGGGCACCACACCAGATGCAGTGAGTGAGGTCAAGGTCGGCGCAACATACGTGGTGCAAGAAGGAGACACGTTGTGGGATTTAGCAGAGCGCACTTATAGTTCGGGTTATAACTTTGTTGATATTGCGCAATCAAACAGCATCATTAACCCCGACTACATAGTTGTTGGTCAGGAAGTGAAGCTCCCCAGTGTTCAACCTAAAGAATCAACCGTCGGACAAGTGAATGGAGGCGCAGCCATGACCCGTGCAGAAGGCGCAATCCCGGCGACATACACAGTGACTGAAGGAGACACGCTTTGGGATATCGCGGGAACTCAGTTCAATGATTCGTATCAGTGGGTAAAGATTGCACAGCTTAATTCGAGTGTTACAAACCCAGACGTGATTGTCCCCGGACAGGTACTTAAACTCAAATAGAAAATCAATAATCTGCGTCTTGTTAGGCGAGACACAGAAACAAAGCCGCCGACCCATCAGTCGGCGGCTTTTGGCATGAGCCTATGCAAATATTTGCTATACTACCAAAGCATCTTTTGCGGGATTAGCATACTGTTAGTATGCGTCCCTCACTTGATTGCGGTGGTAGTTCAGTTGGTAGAATGTCTCCTTCCCAAGGAGAAGGTCGCCGGTTCGAGCCCGGTCCACCGCTCAAGAGTATAAGGGTTCCCCCGATGGAGTCGGTCATGTTCATCGGGACAGTCCCGACTTAAATCGGGGAATTGCTATATTCCACTCGCATATGTCATCATCACACAAACGCACTCTATACCTCATCCAACAAGCAGGGATGCTCATGCAGATGCCCCGCACTCACAAGCGCAATTTGGGCAATACGTTTGATACGGTCGCATCTCATAGCCATCACACAGCGATTATTGCCTACTGCATCGCGCGTATGGAGGGTTTGTCCCATGCACAAGGTCTTGAAGCTATAGCAATGGCGGTGTTTCATGATCTGCCTGAAGCACGAACACTTGATGCGGATTTTGCCTCCAAACACTACGTAACAATCGATGAGCAACGTGCACGCAAAGATACCTATGCGGGAATAGATTTTGGTCACGATGTGCACACGATGATGGAAGAGTACGAGCAGAGGAAATCAATGGTTTCTCAATGTGTCAAAGATGCAGATCTGCTTGAGGATATGTATCAAGACTGGGTGCTTGCCTGGCAAGGAAATAAACTTGCAAACCGCTGGTTTGAAGACAAGCAGAAGTTTGTTGTTCCGAAATTTTATACGAAATCGGCTCAAAAGCTCGTCTCGCGCATGAAAGATTCCAATCCTCAGCAGTGGTGGTGGGACGAATTCGTCACAAATAACTATGACTCCAAAAAACTCACCGGCAGATAAGAGTCATTCTCCTGCTACGGATAACAAATCAGTAACCATCGAGCAAGTGATACATTTTACCCATGTTATTGGAAAGCTAAAAAACATACAAAGAACCGGATGGACGCGATATTCCTCGATTAAGAGCTCCGAGTCGGTGGCTGAGCATGTATTTCGCCTTGCAGTACTAGCCCTTTGCATCCCCCTTCCATCAGAGGTTTCTCGCATCAAACTTGTGCAGATGGCCCTTGTGCATGATTTGGGTGAGGCAATAATCGGGGATGTCGTAACCAATAGAGGCGCACAAGAGCTTCCTAATCTGCATCACAAACAGCTTGAGGAGGAGCAGGCACTGAAATCAATATTGAATGAAGTCGGTCAAGCCCCCTACACAGCTCTTTTCACCGAGTTCGTGCAGCGAAATTCCACTGAAGCTCGATTTCTTAAACAACTGGATAAAATGGAAATGGCAGTGCAAGCACTTGAATATGAACAAAAATATGGTGCCGATCTTACTGAGTTTTTCGATAGCTTCGAGCATGTAGCTCACGATACTTTCTTCCAAAATCTTGCGAAAAAATTGAAAGCAATGAGACCGCGGTTGCAACAGGTATAATACGTCTTGAAAAGCACGCCCGCCCTTTTAGCTTAGTGGTAAAGCAACGGTATCGTAAACCGTGGACGGCAGTTCGATTCTGCCAAAGGGCTCAAGATTGAGTGAAAAACTGCTTGTGTTTTATTAATGCGGCAATAACTATAGCCATCACCGCTACAAGCGGATGAAAAAGGACATTATCAAAGAGCCCAATGATTGCCGGGACTGCAAAAACGTACCCCATCGCAAGATTAACTTTAAGGAACCGGTAAATCCAGGCTCCCATAAGGCTAAATCCCACAATTCCCGTCGTGGCAAGCTGCGTGAGCCAAAATGAATGAAAGGCCGAGCGCGCATGATTACTCACTTCTGTCCGTTCATACGTTGGATGGTCTGCTTTGTAGGCTCCTACCCGGTTATACCCGATGCCAAACACCGGCGAGCTCATCCATGCATGTATTCCCTCCTTCAACTCAACACTTCGTGACATAACCGTTGAAGTGCGCGTAATTTTTGCACTTTCAAGATCAACTCGAGCGGGAATGGTGTATGGTGCTAAATATACCACTAGTGCAAATGCAAAAACCCATTGAGTAAGCCCAACCCATTTCCGGTTTGCCAGGCCATAAAAGGCCATCGTTACCATCACTGCTATGTAGGTGCTTCGAGAAAACAACAGCGCAATAGCTAATGTAATAAGCCCTATTCCCCACACATTTCCTTTTTTCCATTGATACAACAAACTAATACCTAGGATTGATCCAACAAGGGGCGGGTCGAGAATGGTTCCGACTGCCCTATACATATGTGGGTCCCACCCATACGCGAGGAGAAATCGTAAATCGGGGAGAATGAAATATTGAACAAGGCAAACCAGCGCAACGGCGAGTGTGAGAATGTCGAGCGATTTTTCCAGTTGCCGAAAGTTGATATGAGCCCGCGCCAATAAGTATCCGTATGTCGCAAGCGCCGCAACTCTGACAATGTATAACAGCGCGGTAATATTTTCACGATGAGTATATGAGCTATAAGTTAATACCCACAATAATGCTACATATCCAAACCACAGCAGTGCAATGCGTGATAATGTTCCTGCTTTCCACGTGCGAACACTTTCTCGATTGGCCCAAAGGATGTATATGCTGTGGGCGACAATCACAGACTCAAGAACATAAAATGAGATACCACTTGGTAAGGTAAACCGACCCAACTGGCCAATCCCAATACACAAGGCTACACAAGTAAGAAAAAATGTATGCATGAAGCTATCACCACGTTTTGGTAAGCGCTTTGGCCCGAACTAAAAAACTATGAAATGACATCATAAACGAGTACACAAACCCGGCTGCCCCATCTAAGAAACCAAGACGGACAAAATATGTATAGAAAAACTTTGAAGGAGGGTATAACAGTAGTTCTGCAAAAAGTTGCCAAACAGGCCTGTTTGCCACTTCTTTTGCGCGAAGCGAGCTGTAATAATTCACATCTTTCATAAACTCACTGATGTTTTGGTGCGGATAATGAAAAATTACTTGATGCAGTCGGCCAATGGCACCATTTGGCTTAAAACGCTCATGCACGACTCCTTCCCACACTCCTTTCTGTTTGTGCACCAAGCGCACAATTCCCTGTTTTGCCGCCGACTCAACCTCACCGCATAAGAGTTTCTGCCCCCAAAATATGTCAATGCGAGGGATGGCATATCCTGCAAGTTTGATATCGGGCACCAGTGCATCAAGAACCTTGCAAAGTTCAGGGCTCAGCTCCTCATCTGCGTCAATAAATAGCACCCAATCATTTTTCGCCTGTTGCATGCCAAACATACGTTGTGCTGAAAAGTTATCTTGTAACAATCTTCTGACAACACTTATCCCTGGTCGTAGTTCGGGCAAATCAGATTGGGCATTTTGAGCGTCTTGAACAATAACAACGTCACTGCACCACTCAAGTGATTTTAGGCAGCGCTCTAAGCTCTTGCGCTCATTTTTGTACAAAATGACGGTTGAAATCATATGATTTTGTAATTTGCCCTCCATGTCTTTTCGTTCGACTTAGCATATTCCCGCTGCCTCTCACGGATCGACTATCGGCGGGCATCGTCATCTCTAATCTCTTCGTAAATATCTCATCGATAAGAACTGTCGATGTGGGTAGTACTGGGCTCGAACCAGTGACCTTTGCAATGTGAATGCAACGCTCTACCAACTGAGCTAACCACCCTAATAATCCTTTCCCGATATGCTTTCGCCAAAGCGTGGCAAGTGCGGCACTATTGAGCTACAGATCTTCATATATTACATTTTTCTATTTTGATATAAAAACAATTTATCTATAGCCTCACATTAAAGCCTCATATAAAGGCCTTATACAAGCTATCGTTGTATTATACCCTCTTATTGATTAGAATTACACATTATGTCATCGGTGCTCAAAGGAATCATCGGGTTTGTTATGGATATTTTAGAGACCATTGTGTTTGTGGGAGCTATGTTTATTGTGGTTAACTATTACATTCTTCAACCAAGCCAGGTGCGCGGCAGTTCAATGCTCCCCACTTTGCACGACAACGATAGAATATTTGTCAGCAGAGTCACCTACAAGTTTCGGGAGCCGGAGCGTGGAGACATTGTTGTTTTGTATTCTCCGGAAAACAAAGAGATCGAGTTTGTTAAGCGTGTCATTGGACTTCCCGGAGATGTCATTACCATAGATAATTGTGAACCCCCCTTTCGCACAAACTGTGAACTGCGAGTAAATGATGTGCCACTTGAGGAAGCCTACATCAAAGATGCAACTCAGCTATTTGACAGTTCACCCTATACCGAAGGTCAGTCTATTCGTATCCCCGATGATTCACTCTTTGTGATGGGTGACAATCGCACCGGCTCACTTGACAGCAGAGTTTTTGGACCGGTAAAAATCGCAGACATTGTGGGTGTGGTGTTTTTCCGATATTTTCCACAAAACCAAATTGGGAAAATTGTGAACCCCTATACACAGGATCTCACCACCCATTAGAACTTGCTCAAAAGTCCGGGTCGAATCGAAACTTTTTTTGATCCGCATCATCATCTAAGGTTAGCTCATCTGGAGGTTGATCTATAGGATTGGTGTTTGTGGGAATATCTTCATGAATAGGTGGTTGCTGAACTTTCTGAAAATCGTCTTCTGCCTGTTTTTGACGCTTACTTCTAAATCGAGCACCAAACGACTCGATAAACTCACTCGTTAGTGCCAGATTGCCACTCACTTCAACCACTATTTTCGCTTTTATACGCGTTTGAATAATCGCAACTTCAACGGTGGGGCCAAGTGATGCCATCATGCGTGCACGAATAGAGTCAAGTCGTTCTTTGTTGATATACTTGCCTGCATTATCAATAAGGTACAGTATTTCTCGTATTCGTTTTTCTGTAGCAGATACATTAAGATTTTTTGTCAAAATCTCTTCATATAATTGAATAATTTCATCAGGTTTTTTTAGTCTTGATATAAGAATAAGATGAGTGAATGTGAGGTGTTTGTTCCAATACCCATCAATCACCATCTCAGGTAGCTTCATAACCCGAATGAGGTGAGATAAATATGAAGCCTTCATCTGCAGTTCACGTGCAAGATCAATCTGTTTGATGGAATGTTGAGCAAGCAATTCAACGACAAGCTGAGCTTGCGTCATCGGGTCGGTGTGCAGTTTAATCGCATTAATCTTCGCGCGAATTTCAGGATCAGTGATCATACCAAAGTAGTATACACTATATCAAAAAGGTAAAACGGGATTATGATTATGCAACCGTCACGAAGAGTTTTTGATGGCGAGTGTAGAATTTGACAACGCCATCCTTAAGTGCCATTAAGGTGTAATCATTGCCACAGAGCACATTTGGGCCCGGGTTATACTTACTCCCCCTTTGACGTATGATGATGTTGCCCGCCTTCACTTGCTGACCACCGTATTTTTTGACGCCAAGACGTTTGGAAAATGAATCGCGATTTCCTTTGGTAGCTTTTTGTGCTTTGGTATGTGCCATAGTTTGTCAAAATAGCGATTAAATCAAAATATTACACCGACAAAATTTTGAGCTTTGTGAGCATTGCACGAAACCCTCGAACTTTGCGATAGCGTACTTTGGCCTTAAACTTGGCCACCCGAATTTTCTCTCCTTTTCCTGTTTCGACAATTTCTGCCACAACTTGTTCTTTAAGCAATGGCGATCCAAGTGTTATCTCGCCTTCCGCTGAAAATGTGGCGAGCGTATCAAGCTTAATTTTGGCACCGACATCTCCGGAGACTTTGTCTACCACTACAGTTGAGCCCGATTTAACGACATACTGTTTGCCACCTGTTTTAACGACTGCATAATCTGCCATAGGGACTAATTATACCGCAAACATTGCTTCTTGCAACGGGGATGGTTACTCTGCGATAGAGATTTTGAGCTCTTCGCCGAGCTGGATACTGCGTGCTTTGACCATGGTTTGCAGAAAAGGTGCCAATTCAGCTTGGGCTTGCGGGATGGTGAGAGTAATAAATTGATGTATAGCAACACCGTGCGCTTTTCTCAGTGCTTGAATTTCTCGAACCAAATCACGAAGCTTTCCTTCTTTCTCAAGTTCCTCCTCAGTCACCATCACTTCAGGATTTGGATGTTGATGAACTCCATTAATTGAGATATTTTTTATATTCAACTCATCAAGCACGACATTCCACGTGTTTGTTTTCAAGCCTTGAGTTTCGCCTGCGAATGGAATGTCAAGCCTAGTAAGGGGTTTACGCACTTTCCAACCGTTGTTTTTACGTATTTGATGCCCCAGTTCGCATATCTTGCGCGCGACAGCCATGTGTTCTTCAAGAGAATGGTGTATGAGCTTTTCATCTGCCACCGGCCATAATGTCAGATGCACTGAATCGGCGTGTGTGAGTTTACGATAGAGATATTCACTATGAAATGGCACCATAGGCGCAATAGCCCGTAAGAAATGTTCAAACACATGGGCGGTTGTTTCATAATACGCCCGTCCGTCATCGGTGAGGATGCCGCTCCCCACTCTATCTCTGCATCTTCGCACATGCCACTTAGACCAATCGTTCACAAAATCAACCATGTGTGAAACCGAAGTTGCAGTGTCATAGGTTTCTAAAGCGATAGTCATAGCTTTTATGGTGGAGTTGAGGCGAGAAATCAACCATTTATCCAAAACGTTTGTGGTGTTGGGGGTGTGGTGAAGTTTGATGGTTGATAATTGAAACCTATCTACTTGTGCATATGTTTCGAAAAAGTTCCATATGTTAAGTAGTGGAATGAGAAATGTGCGCAGCTGATCGCGATATTCCTGTTCAGAAATGTTGATATCTTCAGCTCGCAATACGGGTGAACCAAGTAAATAAAGTCGCAACGCATCACCTCCATATTTTTCTATCACCTCACGCGGATCCGGATAGTTTTTGTAATTTTTGCTCATTTTTCTGCCATCTGTTCCAAGAATTACTCCACTTACCAGAACGTTTTTAAACGCAGGGGTTCCATATATCGCTGCGGCAATGACATGGAGCACATAAAACCAAGCGCGGATTTGCCCGGTATATTCTGTGATAAAGTCAGGGGGGAAAAAGTCGGTAAGATATTCATCTTGCTTTTTTTGGCTCAGTTCATTGCCGCTTATGTCAAAGGGAAAGTGCCGTTCGGCAAAGGCAGCAGAGCCAGCTTCTATCCAACTATCTAGCACTTCAGGAACTCGGTGAACTTTTTTTTGACACTTTTTGCAAGTAACAGTGACTTCATCTATGTCCGGCTTATGCAAGTCTGCAATTTGTACTCCTGCTTCATGTTCAAGTTCAGCGATGGAGCCAGGTACAAATCTTTCACCACACGCGCATTCCCATACAGGGACAGCCGAACCCCAATAACGACTGCGGGAAATGCACCAATCCGGCGCACCTTCCATACTTTTTAAAAATCGCCCATGTTTGAAGTGCTCAGGGTACCAGTTTACTTGCTCATTGGTACGCGTCATGGTTGGCTTCAGTTGTTGCACATTCACATACCATGCTTCTTGTGGGTTATAAAACAACCGTGTATGACATCGCCAGCAGTGTGCGATGGTGTGCAGGTGTTTTGGATCTTCATAAAACATGAGGCCACGATTTGCAAGATCTTCATTTACTAACGTGTTTACTTTTGTCAGATATATGCCTCCCCATCCATTGGGATTATCAGGTGTAAGTTTGCCTTCATCGTTCACATTTCTCACAATTTGGATGTTTTCTCGTTGCATAACTTTTAGATCCTCTTCACCGTATGGGGCTAATGTCACAATACCCGTGCCCTCATCGGCAGTGACAAATTCATCAGCTACAACGACATGTAGATTTTTTCCTTTCTCAGGAGGATAAAAATCATAGTGTCCTTCATAGCGAAGCCCCACCATTTCAGATCCCTTCTTTTTACCCAAAACGTTCAGATCCGCTGCCTGAATTCCTTTTGCGGCAAATACTTTTTCATGGGTTGATTCTGCAAGAATGTAGCGCTCATTCTGATATTCCACCGCAACATAAACAAGATCGGGATTTACGGCAAGGGCTGTTGTGGTAAGCTTAGTCCACGGAGTAGTGGACCATGCCAGAAAATATGTGTCTTTTTCACCAACAACTTTATATTTATATGTATTAGCGGGTTCTACTATTTCCTTGTAATTTTCATTCGCATCCATGGCAACCTCAAAATTAGAGATGGGCGTTGCACAATGCGGGCAAAACAATGACACTCGAAGCCCTTTGTAGATATGGCCTTTTTCATACATTTGTTTAAACACCCACATCACTGATTCCATATATTCCCTGTCCATCGTACGATATGCGTTTTTGAAGTCTACCCATCTGCCCACATGATCAACATACCACTCCCAAGCACTTGAAACATCATTCACATAAATTTTGCATTCATCGATAAATTTTTTGACTCCCACCTTCTCCTCAATTTCGCGTTTTGATTTGAGTCCTAAAGCGTTTTCTACTTTATTTTCCGCCGGGAGCCCATGACAGTCCCACCCCCAAACGCGCCTTACTCGATATCCCTGCATGGTTTTGTAGCGCGGGAAAACATCTTTAGGTATGCTTGAAAGCAAGGTGCCATAGTGCGGAAGTCCTGTGATAAATGGTGGGCCATCGAGGAAATTCCACTGTTTATCTGTAGGGCGTTCTTCAACAGATCGCTCAAAAATTCTATTTTCTTTCCAATAATCGAGTATTTCTTGTTCTGTCTTAAAATACGCTGATACCGATTGAGCATTAGAGTTCTCATTTTCACCATTTTGGGTTGCGCTTTTTGATTGTTTGAGAGCTATATGTGGATTAGACATTATGAGAGTTATTGTAGCAGAGCTTGTTGACAGGAACAACTGCGATGTTTTACGTAAACAGATGCTGGTGTGACAAAGAGAGTATTAATTATCGGTATAAAATACACTTTATATAATATTGAAATTTATCAATGCTATAGGGTATAATATTCAACTATATGGAAAAACATAAAGATCGTCGCGTTATCCAAATATCCACAGAACAAAAGGAGGCATTTATTCGTGGATTGCGGCTAAAGCGTAGAAGTATTCTTCAGAAACACAGTCGAAGGTTAGTTCCTGAGAAATGTTGCGCATGTCCTCATTTTCGTAAATGCGAACCATCAGCGGTAACCACAACAACACTTAATTCTAACAATGCTGCACCTACGCAAGTGCACGCATCACTTTTTGGCGACCGAGCATTCATCGGGCAAAACTCATGCCCATTTTCTTGATATACGTCAGAAAAATAGTGATGTTTTTGATGTGCGAATCTGTTTGCTGTATACTGCTTGTTATTAGCGATATATGAATTATCTGCGTCGTCATTCTCATGCGATAATAATTGTAATATATTCTCTTATTTTTTTCTTCGTCCGCCTCATATTCTTAGATCAAACCTTCATGCTTCATGATGAACGCGATATTGTATTTTCGGGTTTATCACTGGCGCGCACCGGCGCTGATTTGTATGGCACCCATTTCCCCATTCAATTTGCCGATATTAACCCCGACAATCCGCTTATCTCTATTTGGTTTTCTGCACTTGGATGGTTAATTATTCCCACTACTTCAGTATTTTGGGCTCGCGTGCCATTTGTCTTCTTTAGTAGTTTGCTTCCGATTCTCGTTTATATGCTTGGCAAAACAATAACAAGAAGTAATAGTTTTGCACTGGCTTTTATGTTCTTCGCTACCATTAATCCCTGGATGTATCATCTCACCCGCTACGGAATGGACATCACCATCGCACTAACGATAGTACTTCTCGCTATTTTGCTGCATCTGCGTCAGTTTAGACTATTGGCTTATGCTCTTTATGTGCTCACCAGCTTTAACTACCAGGGTTTTCGCATCGCAATCCCATTTCTGCTTATGAGTGTTGAGTATTATCTTTGGCACTCTTCATCAAAAGATTTTAAACAACTAATGCGCCAATTCCTTGTGCATGGTGTGTTCTTATTATTCATCGGATTACTCATAGTGCTTATCGATAAAAACATATCACTCTCACGCAGTAACCAAGTGGTGTTTTTGAATCAAGAAAAATTTGCCGGTATTGTCGATGAAAAGCGCAGGCTCACCACAGCACCGCTTTTTCTTTCATCACTATTTGATAATAAGCTTACCGAAAGCTTTCGATATGCTCTTGAGGGTGTGGTGAATGGCTTTAATATTGATTTGTTCTTCTTTGAAGGCGATCAAAGTGCCACAAACGGTACCGGGGTATCAGGACTTCTATTTGTAACTACCCTCCCTCTTTTGTTGTATGGTGTGTATACACTTCGCAAACACAGTTGTTCATATCTATTTCTCGCATCGTTTCTTATATGGGGTATGACGCCTGCAGTCGCAAGCTTAAACGGTCATAGCTATGGCATTCGCGGGTCGCTTATGATAATTGGTTATGCTACGCTCATAACGATTGGATATTTAGAGATTATGTCAAAGGTTCAAAATAGAGTTTTGCTGAAACGAATAGTGCTCACCTCATTCGCCATCGCACTAACCGTGGACTTCATGACGTTTGGATATCAGTATTATTTTAGAAGACCGATTTTATTGGGAGAGATGTATAACCAAAGAGAACTTACCCTGGTGAAAAGCCTGCAAAGTGTGGGTGATGATAAGAAAATAGTGGTATATGACAATGAGCCGAAGAACTTGCTGATGAGCTATCTTTTTGTGTCGCAAGATTCTATGCGAAGCGTCCAACAACAAATGCGTCTAACAAAAAACAAGGAGTATTTTGCTGGCAATGTTGTCTTTCGCGATTGTGATGTAAATTGGGAATCCAAACCCGTTGATGCCGTTATTTACATGAGTAATCGCTGTTTAGTCAGTGATGAATTTCACCAAATGGAGTCACGCAAGTTGCCATCCCTTCATTACACAGACACTCCACTGACTGCTTTTTTTATCATTGATCCACACACCAATTAAACACCTGAGTAACAGATTAGCAAGTATAAGAATGTGCGGGTCACACAATCACTCATCACACATCATTTCTTGATATGTCGCTGGGTCGATACGATATATGTAGACAATAGTAGATTGTTTATCGCCGGACAATTCAGTAAACACAGGAAGTTCCGGCATCAACTTAAGTTGTTGAATCTTTTCAGTGCTCACATACCAAAAACTAGTGCCATTATTCTTATGAATGCATATCAATTCAGAAAGTTGCTTATCTGCACGCTTGATATTTTTATACTCGACAGGATGTGAGAATCCTCCCGAATCGACTGGAGAATAAATCGTATGATTTTGATAGTCTTCTGGATTAATTTTATTATGATATGCGTACAATATTGGAAAATTATTATTGAATTTTTCAAAATATACTAATTCATCGTTCGCATTATCATGGATATATCTCATAACTGAAGGCACATCGCTTTCATAGTCTATTTTAAATTTTGGAATGTGGAAATAGAGAAATTCCAACAAGAATGCAAAACCATATCCTAATGTAATAAAACTAATGAACCCAAAAAGAAGGTTGCGGTGTATAGAATTCTGTAATTTGTTACTTACATAGCCATAGCCATAAGTTATAACGATGACAATAAATGGCAGAAGAGCCGAAAGTCGTACACGTTGGGGCATCCCAACCATCGCAGATGGCAAAGTTACGATAATTAGTGATATAAGTACCAATACTTGAATGAACTTCTTCCGAGGTTTTCTAGTAAATATAGCCATTAATCCGAATATATAAAAAGGTAACAAGTGAAGAAGCAATACTCCCCAATTAGGAACGCTTAAATAGAGAATATTCTTCTCTCCTGTGAGAAACAAAAACTCAGGAGATAAGGAACGAATAACATTAAATATTACTTCAATGGAAATTGAAAAGGGCCTATTGGCTAAAGCAACGCAGATAGATTGGGGTAAATATTGCATACAATAGCCCCTCTTATCATCAACCATGTGTTTTATGCCTGAATCATTGTATAGTCCAATTTGACGGAGCCTGGTCGTCCCATCAATCCCAATGGAATGCGGGATTAAAGGAAGTATTAATAAGAGAAATAAGACTAAAACCATGAAGCAATGTCGGAAGGATATTATGCGAGAGGTCCATAACCGAGCTATAAAAAATACGACGAAAAAAGACGTCACCCATCTATATGGAATATACGTGTACCATGTAGCCGCGAAAAATATTATGGTAAGCAAGACTGATGAACGTCTCGGATTTTTCAGGGCAAGAAACATCGTCCACAATCCAATAGTAAAAAATAAAAGTGCCACATTAGATTCAAATGCCAATCGACTAAGCACAATACTCCATGGAGAGAACGCAACCAGCATTGACGCAAACAACGACTCGATATGTCCACTGTCTAATGAACGGAGAAGTCCATATATCACTAATACTAGAAGAGAACCAGCTAAAGCAGAGGGAAATCGAGTTGAGAAGTTATTAAGGTCGAATATCGAAATAAATAAGGTAAGAATGTAGGGATATGCGGGAAGCTTTTCATCACCAAATGCTTCAAAATGCAATGGAAGATAATTGCCTCGCTCATCTTTTTGTGTATGGAGAAGCGAATACGCAATATAGCCATGACTCGCTTCATCGTCTAATACACCCTGAGGGATGGAGTTCAGTTCGTATGTACGAATTATGAACGCGAATAGCACAATAATTGCTAAAAATGTGATCGGAACATTTCTTTTGAAGAATGGCATGATATGCATATATTTATCCAGCTACAGAACAATTTTATAAAGTGTCTTGGTCGTTTTCTACAGTGCCTATTCCCATATATTCGTATACTCGATAACCCAACAATTCTCCTGTTTGTTTAACAAAGCTTATGAGTTTAAATCTGGTATCCGTCAGCGGCCTCTCACCACAGGTATATTTGAATGCAATAATATTCTTTTCTTGAATTCCTGATTGAATAATTTCCTCTTCTGTATTCATACATTGAGATTCGGGAATAAAATGAACATTGTCAATTTGAGGGATACGCACTTCGGATTTGAAACGACCCATAAGCTCTGGATCGAATCTATGATTAAAAAATAGATAGTATATTGCCATAGTGCTATCTTGAGGCAGATATACATCCTTGTCGTGATATTTTTCTATAAAGTGAATGAGCGGTTTTACCGCATCTTGGCGAGAAATACTATTAGCAGAATCAAAATGTAATTTGTAACTAAGTCCGAAATATGTTATTTCAAAAACTAAAAACAGGGCAATAATAAGAAAGATTAGTTTGTGCTTATTCATTAGTAGAGTTGCCCCATATGCTATTGCAGGAATAAGCAATACCCCAAACATCATACTTCTATTAATATTCGGGCTCCCAATATATGTCATTGCAGGGGGTATCAACGATAATGCTGCGAGAATCAAATAGTAAAGTAGAATACGCCTTGCACTGTCATTTTTGATTAAATATCCAAAATACCAAATAAACGCTAGTAGAAAGAAAAGATAGGAGATGAACATCATACCCTGTTCTGGGACAATGAATTTTTCCCCCCAGCTATCCAAGAAAAGATATTTTGGAGCAAAGTATGAGAAATATTGTCGAAGAAACTCCCTTCCGTATCCCAACGGTTTATTGTGTAATAGACGTGCTAAAATCGGAGAATTGTTTCCAGTATCATAAATGAGGATTTGATTTCTGATAGAAACACCGCTTATCTCTCCAAATATTGATGTTTGCTGTAACCTTCCTTGTCCCCATGGAGTGGACATGATCCACAGAGTAAACAGTGAAAATAGCATGAGAGTCGTGATGAGAAATATCTTTGTCTTTATTTGTTTAATGTAAGTCCAAAAGAAAACTATCGTTACGAGTAGAAAGGCAGGAGCATACGTTCTATAGGGGTGATATAACCAATACGAAAACAGACAGATGAGCGTCCCCATTATTAGGGTTAAAATAGAGTCCTTTTCGATACCTTTTAAAAAAAAGTAGAGAGCTGTAAGACAAAATGTTGCACCAAGCACTCCTTCTGATGATGAACGTGATAAGACGACATGCCATGGGAAAATTGCGAGAAGAAATGCAGAAAATATGGCAGTTCTTTTATTTTTAAATAGCTGGTTAACTAAATAATACATTGGAATCGTTCCCAATGCTCCAATAAATGCAGATGGAAATCGTACGGCGAACTCATTCACTCCGAATAGCAACGTCGCTAGTCCTGATAAATAAAACGGCCCAATGATATAAAAATCTCCAAATTTATCAAAATACCAAAGTGGCCATGGATTTCCATACAAATCTGCACCATTTTCGAGAATAAATCTTCCCACATAACCAACTAAGACTTCATCTTCATGAAAATTGGTAGGAAATGAGCCTAAATAGATTAGACGGATGAGGAGAGCGAGGATAAAAATGCAGCCCAGCAAGAAATTATGACTATTGCTTGAAATACAAGATAGTACTTTTTTGTATACAAACGGTTGCATATAACAATTTAACAAGGTTCATAAATAATGCGGTTTGCATTAATTTAAAAGTAACAAATATTTCCGAATCTCAACTTCATATATAAGATTACTCTGGATAATTACTAGAGTGGAAAAAAATTATTATAGCTTGATTGTCGTTCTTTCACTTTTTTCTCAGAAATGCGGGGACATCAAAGGGATCGTTGTCTAATTCGTATACCGCCGGATCTTTTGACGGACTGGCAACAGGCTCCGAAGTTTCTTCAGGAGAAGTTTGTTTGACAGGGTGCTTACCCAACTCACTTATTAGGTCAGTACGACGACGCACAACACTCACACTATCGTCAAATTTAGTAGCAATAAGGGTCACTTTAATATAATCTTGCAAATCAGGCTTAATAGTTGCCCCAAATATGATATCCGCCTCGGGGTCTACCGCCTGCGACACCATATTGGCCGCCTCATCAACTTCAAGCATCGTCATATCAGGGCCTCCCGAGATATTGATGAGCACGCCTTTGGCGCCATCAATGTTTGAGTCAAGAAGAGGTGAGGTTATGGCTTCTTTGACTGCATGGATAGCGCGCGCATCACCGTTGGCAAGCCCGATACCCATAAGTGCGGTTCCCGCACTTGACATAATTGTTCTGACATCTGCAAAATCCACATTGATTAAGCCCGGATCGGTAATAAGCTCTGCAATGCCCCGCACTCCTTGATGCAGAACACTGTCAATTTTTCGCAGTGCCTCAAGCATTGAGGTTTTGTTGTCGATAATTTGCAGTATACGTTGATTTGGCACAACAATAAGTGTGTCAACGTTATCTTTGAGGTTTTGAATGCCTACTTTGGCTGCGTTCATCCGCTTACTCCCTTCAAAGAGAAATGGTTTTGTTACCACACCAATAGTGAGGGCTCCACACTCTTTTGCGACTTTGGCGATGATCGGCGATGCTCCCGTTCCGGTGCCGCCCCCCATCCCTGCGGTAATAAACACCAAGTCAGCTCCACTTAACTCTTCTTTAAGCTTTTCGAGGCTTTCCTCAGCTGCTCTTTGCCCCACTTCAGGACTGCCTCCGCTGCCCAAACCCCGAGTCAACGCATCTCCAATTTGCACTTTTATTTGAGCTTGATTGTGCAAGAGCGCCTGAGCGTCGGTGTTTATGGATATAAATTCAACTCCACCAATCCCTCCCTCGTTAATCATGCTCCCAATAGCATTACTTCCCCCGCCACCAACCCCTATAACTTTGATTCGTGCCACTTGTCCACCAGTACCGGAAGTTGGTTTAACTAACATGTTTACGGAAGAAATTGTTGAATAACTTCTTTAATTCTCTCAAATATGCCCCCGCTAGAGCCCTTGGGCAATCCGGAGCCTCTGTATGCGCCTGTAATGTTCATTTGCAAATTCTCAAGCACCGAGCTCCCTCCTTTTCCGGTTGTAATCATATCAGCAGCCTGTAAAAGCCCCACAAGTCCGGCAAATGCCGGGTCGGTAAGCTCATCGGTTAATCCAGTAACGACCATCTTTCCATGTTTTATGGTCGGATCTGCAGGTTTACCCATACGAACAGGCACGCGGAATATGTGTTTTGCTACTTCTTGCATTCCAATCGTCTTTGCTCCGCCCCCCACAAGCACAGCACCCGCGGGAATAAGTTTATGATAGGTGTTTTTTTCAAGATCCTTGTATACCATGCTCAATATTTCTTCGATACGGATCGAAATAATGCCTTCATACACAGTTTTACTCGTAAACTCCGATGCCTCGCCTTGTGCCAAATATTGACTAATATCAGGAAGCTCAACCGATTTGGCACGACCGGAAAATGGCGTATAGGAATTTGACATATACATCTTCATTTCTTCTGCAGTTTCAATCGGCAAACCAAGCCCAACTGCAAGATCATTAGTGATGTGTTTGGCCCCTATGGGAATTGAGGCAACATAGCAAAGTGCACCTTCGCTATACACGGCGTAATCAGTCTTGCCACCACCCACATCAACAATTAATACTCCTAAATCCTTCTCGGTGTCGGTAAGTACCGCATGTCCTGCTGCTGCGGCAGAAAAAACAAATCCTGCATTATCAAGCTCCACCGATTCAAGCGCACGCTCAACATTTCGCAAATTCGTGGCTGAAGCAGTTATGATGTTGCAATCAACCTCAAGCCTAACACCGCTCATACTCACGGGGTTTCTTATCTCCGCTTGACCATCAACCACAAATTGTCGAGGAGATACAGAAAGTACATGTCGGGTGGAGGGTATTGATATGGCTTTTGCCGCATCAATAACCCGTTCAACATCAGATTCTGAGATGTCTCCCTTAGGGTTAGCAACTGCGACAACGCCGTGAGAATCTTGGGAGGCAACATGAGGCCCCCCCACTGCAACATATGCATCTTTCGCTCCCACTCCGGCCATTCGTTCTGCTTTTTGCAAAGCAGTATCTAAAGCTTCAGTGACTTGATCTATATCAACAATAACTCCCTTGCGAACTCCCTGTGATTGTGAGATACCATATCCCAATATTTTCAATCTACCCGACTCATCACGAACAGCAAATGCTGCAGCAATTTTTGATGTTCCGATATCAAGCGCAGTAAGGGTTTGTTTTGCACTCATACAACACTCCCTAGAATAGCGGAAACAATTCCAAAAGTCTACTATTATTTTTCAATGATGATTTTTTCAAAGCGAAGGTCAACGATGCGCATGTCTGTTGCTCCGTTTGAAACGATGCGGAGCATATGGCGAAGCGCATCGAGTTGTTTGAGGTGATTGGAGTCTGTAGACATCTTAAACAGAGTTTTATCAATTTGAGTAGTAATCAAATGCGTATCTTCGATGCGTATAACAAAATCATCATATCCACCATCAACCAACACGCCGGCCATAGATGCGGCAAGCCGCACATCGCTTAGGCCTATAGTCTTACCCATGACAATATCTGAGTGCGTAAGTTTCTGATAGTGCTCGATTATTCCTCCATATAGCGGTCGTTCATACGCCAAGCCCATCATGAGCCCGTCGGCGGATAGTTTCACATAGGTGTCGTTATCGACTGCTAAATGAGCAACCGGAGGGTTTGGTTTAATAAGAATTCGTACCGTCTGCGGATAGTGTTTTTCAACTTCAACATCAATAAGCGCCGGGTTGAAAGAAATAATGTGTTTACGGATTGACTCACTTGTGTGGAGTAATAAGTTCTTACCGTTAAGCTCATCGAGCCCATCAAGTGCGTACACCATGTCTTGCTCTATTGCATTATCTTGCACAACCTCAATAGTACTAATCGTAAAAAAATAGTGGAAAAAGACCAGCAACAAAAAAATGCACAGCCCCATGACAAACACCAATCCTAAGTTGGAGGTAGTTGCCCATGCGGCAACCATCCTTAAGAGATGTTTTAGACGCGAAGTACTAAAAATTGGTGAGTGCGGTCTGTATCTTCGTGGAGTGAACTTATCAAACGTTGCAGCCGGTGACAAGGGCTTTCTCCAAAGTCCGAATAATTTTTTGGGTCGCTTGTGGATCATAAAAATGGGCGATTGAATCGTATGCGTTACTATACGATTGTACATTTTTATGCATCGTTTGAATACAAGCAAATAATTCATCCGAGGGTTTGTCTTGATCAAAAATTATCGCTGCGTGAGCGTCAGCAAGAAGTAACGCATGTTTTTTTTGTTCACCATACGCAGACCATGGGAGCGGAATGAGCACCGCTGGTTTTTTACGCGCTATAAGCTCTGTAGTTGTGCTTGCGCCACTTCTTGAAACTACCAAATCTGCCACTTGATACGCCTGAGAGATGTCGTGTGAGTTAAGATGTTCAATCGGCAGATATTTGCGGGCGAGCTCTGGAGATAGACCGACATGATGCTGCATTGCCCTATCCCAATCATTATATTGTTTGATATTGCCGACTTGATGAATCACGGAAAAGTCTGTAAGTAGTTTGGGCAATAAGTTGAATACATGCATATTAATGGCATGTGAACCAAGATTGCCTCCCAGTATAAAAATGATGGGGCTTGCGAGATGAGAAAATACATTTTTACCAGAAGAATGATTGCGAAATGATTGTCTGATGGGGTTACCGGTACACACGACATGTGCATGCTTGAAATGGTGCATGGTTTGAGGATAAGAAACCATCACGCCACAAGCAAATCGTGCGAGGCGAATATTTGCACTGCCCGGTTGCAATGTTTGTTCATGTAAAAAAAATGGTATGCGAAGTAGATATGCAGCTATGCATACGGGAACGCTAATGTAACCTCCAAAACTGAGTACGGCGTTTGGACGTACGGTATTAAGAAGAAATATGTTTTTGATTATTTGATACGGGAGCTCTAACAAACCTCGATCCCCCCGCTTCGCAGTCGAGTGGATAAACTCCAAGCCCCTCTGCGAAATTTCTTGATACTCATATGTCTGCGACTTTTCTTTCTCATTTGCTGTTCTTCGTCCGACAAATACAATACGAGTGCGCGGTCTGTGCACTCTAAGCGCGTCAATAACTGCAAGTGCAGGTGTGGGATGACCACCAGTGACAAGCAAAGTATGAAGCTTGGACATGTATGATATTGTAGTTCATATACAGGCCAAAAGCCAGAATTGCAAGGAATTTATCGCATCGACTTTTTCATCCGCAGTCTTTTCTTCACAAACGGAAGAACTCCTGTTTGAAACGCCTTAAGTGACACATGAGGTTTGACTGCAATAGCGTGTTGTTTTGAGAGATTAATGGCGACACCCACCAAACAAAATGATATAAGTAAACTGGTTCCTCCATATGAAATAAATGGCAGAGGAATGCCGGTCAGCGGAGCAAGACGGGTCATTGCTGCGAGATTAAGAAACGACTGGAATCCAAAGAAAAAGAGAATACCTGCACCAAGCATGAACCCAAATCGATCACGCATCTGCACAACAACACGATACAAATAATACAAAAACAAAGCGTACAGTGAGATAACCCCCACTCCACCGATAAACCCAACCTCTTCTACAATAATTGCAAATATGCTATCGGTGTGTGGCTCGGGAAGAAACAAATATTTCTGTTTTGAACCACCAAACCCCAAACCAAATAGACCCCCATTTTGAAGGGCTATAAGAATTTGGCGTACATGATAACCAATTCCTTGTGGATCTTGATTTATATCAAAAAGAACCATGAGCCTGTGCAGTCTGTAAGTGGCAGATTGCGCAGTGATTATCCCAATAAGTGCAAGTGCCGGCAACAAAAGAAAAAACCTCTTCAAATCAACGCCTGCCACAAAATACATGCCAAGTGCAATAAGCACAATAACCACTGTTGTACCCATGTCAGGTTGCATCATGATAAGCCCGGCTATTATAAGAAGCAATAAAACGAAAGCCGCTATACGTTTCTTCTCTCGATGGGCAAACCACGCGGATAAATATACGATGACTGCATATTTGGCAAGCTCAGCCGGCTGAACGTTAAACGGGCCCAAATTAATCCATCGCATCGCCCCATTGATACGCGATCCAACACCAGGTATAAGCACTGCAACAAGAAGTAATACACTTATAATAACCAAGGGCATCGCCAGGACATACAGTCGTTTATACGAAATGCGAGAAAAGACAAAAAGACCTACAAGCGCTATGGCAAACCACGTCGCCTGTTTCTTGAGAAAGAAAAAAGCATCTTGATACAAATTTAATGCGCGAATGGACGAGCCTTCAAATACAAAATACAATCCAATACACGTTAGGATGATGGGGATAGTATATAGGTTGATATACCAAGCTGTTCTGTGTCCGGTGCGGCTCATTACTTCATTATAGCAGACACAAGACTGTTGAATTTATCCCCTCTGTCGAATTCATTGGTAAATTGAGCAAAAGATGTTGCACCCGGAGAAAATAAAAGACAAGTGGGGCCCTGACAATTCAAGGCTGTATTAAGCGCTTGGGTAACGGCATCATTGAAATGAGTATGAATGGTGCTTACATTCAGATTTGGTATCTGCACAATCTGGGGCATTATCTCTTCGGTCATGGTGCCTGGAAGAAGCACTATTAATACCATTTGCTTGCGGTATCGGCGTATCACTTGAATCAACTCTGAAGTTGGTAATCGTTTCGAATTACCTCCCAAAATCAATACAAGTTTTTTATCCTTAAATGTTTCAATCGCCTTGATACATGCAATTGGTGTGGTCGATGTTGAATCGTTTACGACAATTAGTTTGTTTTTCTGCGCGATAATCTCTTGTCTGAAACGCATACCAGATTGTGATGCAATGTGGGCTTGAATATCAGATGACGAAACATCATCTAACAACAACGAGGCTGTTTTTGCTGCCAGTGCAGCATTTTCTTTATTATGAAGTCCGTGTAAGTGCAATAGAGGATGTGAAAAGTCGTTGACTTCACAACAAAGAATGCGTGAAGGTATAGAGAAGCTTGCATCCTGAAGAATTTTCAGTGTGGAAGGAAGAGTGATGAGTGAATCAGTGGTGCTTTGATAGGCAAATATAGCAGTTTTGTCATAGATGTATTCTTGCATATCCTTGTAGTAATTGAGGTGATCTTCATAAAAATTGGTAAATACCGCATAGGGAGGTGATATCTTTTCTTGATGAAATCCCGAAAGTTGCCATGACGATAATTCCAAGACAACAACATCTTGTGCAGATGCCTCATCGAGCAGTTCAAGCGCACATGTATTGGGCACATTGCCGGAAAGATATACGTTCCCCTTTTTATAGTAATCTTTTAGTACCTTATATAACAGCATGGCAGTTGTAGACTTGCCCCGCGTTCCGGTAACTCCCACCACAATAGCTGGCGTATGCTTCACAAAGAGCGCTGTTTCCATATAAACTGGAATTTTTGCCTTGTGTGCATCTTGAACAATTGGATTATCCCAACGAGCGGAGGGCCCTTTTACAACGTAATCTATATGCGCAAGATCTATTTGGCTATGTCCGCCCAAAACAAAAGTAATATTGGGATATAAGCGCAAAGCAATTATTGATTTACTAAGCGCATCGGACGTCTTAAGATCGGTAACGGTAACGTGTGCTCCATGACGGGCGAGATACCGACACACACCCACTCCGCCCCCTTGCAAACCGAGTCCTATTACCAACACATGTTTATTTTTCCATTGTTTCATACAAGTATCATTATTCAAATGTCTTGGTAGTGAACTTGGTTGCTTGCGTTTTCTAAATGAATGCAATCGCCAAGCCCATAAGTACAAAAATTACTCCCAGTATCCACAAACGAAAAACTACTTTGGGCTCAGGCCATCCCCGATGCTGTAAGTAGAGATGAAACGGCGAGACGGCAAAAAGGCGTTTATGAGCAAATCGTTTACTTAAGAGTTGAAAAGCAGAAGATGCCGCCTCAAGAACGAAAACTCCGCCTATTACCGGCAGAGCAAATGGTTTACCCAAAATAAGCCCTATGACTGCAAATGTTGCGCCAAATGACAATGCCCCTGTGTCGCCGAGCATAATGCGTGCAGGATAGATATTAAAATAGAGAAATGCCAAAATTCCCCCGAGCCAAACGGATATGAAAATGGATGTGGGAACATCAATTATGCTTCGAGACACGATCCAAAAACCGGTGAGTGCAATAAGCATAACGCCTGTCGAAAGACCATCTAATCCGTCTGTGATATTGACCGCATTGGAAAATGCGACAATCACAAACATTGCAAAAAAAACATACCAATATGAAAGTTCAAATGCGCCTACAAATGGAATGTGTATGATGTCAATTTTCAAATTAAGAAAGAGGGTGAGCGCGACTGCAGCGGCTAATACGAGTTCAATAATGAGCTTTTGTCGCCACCGCATTCCAAAATAATTGCTTCGTTTCCACAAAAATATTTTTGAAAGATCATCATATAGGCCCAAAAGCCCAAAACTTACAAAGGTGAATAGTAAAACAACTACCTCAGTTAGTAATGAGGGATAGTTTATAGACACAAACCGTTTGGTGAGCAGAAACCAACCCATGTATACGAAAAATAAGACCGAGGTAAGCGCAATAACTAAGATGCCACCGCCTACCGGCGTCCCCACCTTATGCTTATTCATCTGATCAAATATCGGAGTAGTCGTGCCGAAAGGATCTTTGGTTGTTTGCTCGGCACGCTGCATCTTCCGCCTATACAAAAAATTAATGAAGGGAATGAAGCAAGCAAAATGTACCAAGAAAGACAGTATTGTTCCAAATAGAAAGAGTGAGTCAGGGTTCATATAGTCTTAATTAAAGAAAGTCACACTAATAACTTAACCACCAAGAAGCAGCGTAAGGAATAAAAATTGATATGCCAATAAGGGCAGCCCCTGTGGCAAATATGAGCATTGCCCCTGCGGCCGCATCTTTTGCAATGCGAATGTCTTCACGTCTATCTAAGCTTACACAATCGAGTGTTTGCTCGAGCGCTGAGTTAATCGTCTCTATCACCAGGCCCATGGTAATGAGGACTCCAAGCACAAGCCACTCATAATGACGAATCGAAAAATACAAACCAAATACGAGCACAAGAATGCTCATGAGCACATGGACTTGATAATTGGGCTGTGTGCGTAAAACCCACCACACCCCTTGAGCCGCATGATGAAATGAAATGGAGTGTTTGCGTAGTCGATGACGCACTTTATGGAGCATAAGATGATGTGATTTCAATATTCTAACGATTGTTAAGTATGTTGTCGAGGACAGTTTTAAGTTTCTGCTCATCATGACGTACGATACTATGTGCGAAAGAGGCGGCCAAATGTTGATCTGACCCCGTGTATTCAGTGGTATCCACCAAATCCGCCTCAATAATCGTGCCCTGATAACCCTGTTGAACTAAATCGTTTACCACCGGTTCCTCACCAAGTTCACGATAGGTTGTCTGCATGTGTGACGATATTGGCTTGGTGTTTATAATACAGATGTCAGGCATACGATGGTAATATGTTTCAAAATCTTTTAAATGCTGGAATGCACCATACCCCTTGGTTTGAGAGGCTTTCGTCATAAGGTTCATGATATAAATGAGTTTGCCTTTGCTGTGGGTGTATGCCTCAGGGACTCCATTCGCCAGAGCAATAGATATAACGCTTGAATACAAATCACCCGGGCCGGCGATAATCACATCCGATTTCCCAATTCTTTCAATAGCTTGAGGATACGCTTCAACTTTAGGTATCGCTTGAGCGTTTACAATGACTCCAGAATCTGGGTTGAGTTCGTCAAGTAGTCGTTCGCTGTCAATTGTTCGTCCGGTGTTGTATGTCACGTGTATATCTGCATTTTTTAAAATAGCCGGATACACCCGCCCAACACATTGCATAACATAGTGAGCCTCATCAAGCACTTCCTCATAGTCTTCTGTAATCTTTTGCAAAGTTGACAAAAATATATTGCCGAAATTGTGACCTTTTAAATCGCCTTTTTCAAAACGATAGCTAAATAGCTTTCTCCATATTTCAGGAGCTTCTGAAAGGGCCACCAGGCACTGACGCAAATCGCCGGGTGGCAATACTTCAAGCTGATCACGTAATTTTCCGGTCGAACCACCAGAATCCATCATCGTAACAATTGCCGCAAGATCAAGAGATGGAATCTGACGCAAGGAACGAAGCACAACATATGAGCCGGTTCCCCCTCCCAAAACGGTAACTTTTTTCACAAAGAAGATTGTAATAAATAACTGATTTGCTTGGATTTTAGCATACTGAGCATGATACAATTATACCATTATGGAAGTTACTGCAGTAATACTCGCAGGCGGCAAAGGGACACGCTTTGTGCCATTTGTCACCAACAAAACTATGTGGCCCATAGGGGGGGAATCTCTCCTTGAACACACCATACATATGGTGCAGTCTGCCGGCATTCACAATATAATTGTTGTCGCAAACGAACAAAACGAGTCTTTTCTGAAGGGATATCAATCCGTATCACCTAACCTACAGTACAGGTTGCAAAATGATGCTTTGGGCATGGATGACGCTCTAGGTTCAATAGCAGATTTAATAAGCAAAAAGCCAATTCTTGTGCTAAATGCGGTGGATATGATTGAGATTAACTGCATTAAACGCATGCTTGACCATATTGCTTCTCATAAACCTCACCTTATGGTGTGTGGCATGCGCACCGAGTCTTATGTTCCTGCTATGGGATACTATTCGTTTGAGGGTGAAAAAGTACATGGTGTGGTTGAAAAGCCAACACGAGGCAAGGAGCCTAGCCGCATCATACGCATGGTCGCTGACTATTTTCAGTCTCCAGACCAGCTGATATCACTTTTTTCTCAATTCACAAACCCCGACGCTCAAGACATGCGCTACGAGCTTGCACAAGATGTATTGCTCAAACAATACGGTGCAGACATAGAATACACATCCTATTGGAGCAAACTAAAGTATCCTCACTATGTGCTTAATGTCATGGACACATTTTTCGCTCATCGCCTTAAACCATATATTCACCCTTCAGCATCAGTTGCTCCAAACGCTGTGCTTGATGGAAAAGTCTATGTTGATGCACATGCGCGCATCGACGCATATGCAGTTGTCAAAGGACCCGCTTACGTTGGAAAGTATGTAACCATAGGCAATCACTCACTCGTTCGACACAGTATGATTGAAAATAACTCAATCATTGGTTTCGCATCAGAAGTTGCAAGAAGTTATGTCGGGCCCGAGTGTTTACTGCACCATGCATTTGTTGGCGATAGTGTCTTGGAAAAGAATATAAATATGAGCTGGGGAACCGTTACCACCAATCTCCGACTCGATGGAAAGCAAGTCCGTTGCAAACTCCCCGACAATACATACATCGAAACAAATAGAAATAAGCTTGGCGCACTCATAAGCGAGGGGGTCTTTCTCGGTTCAAATGTCAGCACAATGCCCGGAGTGTGTGTCGCGCCTCACACAAAAGTGCTCCCCAATTCAACTCTGCGATGACGCTCGCACACTATTGTTCGTCACATCTTTTCATTACAGCAAAATGGAATGCAATCTACAAAATCATTCACTCTTTGCTATAGGTAATAATTTGCATCTAAAGATGCGATGTAAGCGTGTGGACACTTTTTGCAAGCCAGCCATGTTCTTCATCGGATAACGCAATGGAGAGCGTTGATTCTACTCCGTTTTTCCCCAACACACATGGCAAACTTAAGGCAACATCACTAAAACCATATTCACCTTGAAGTATGGTAGATAAAGGTGTTACCCGTTTTGAATCGTGCAAAATGGCTTGTACCAAATGGGCAACCACCACACCTATGGCATAGCACGTCGCGCCTTTTGCCTCAATAATACGATATGCCGCCGTTGCCGCCTTATCATATGCTTTCATTATTTCATCATACGTCACCCCGTGAAACGAAAGCAATTTTTGACCTCCCACATTTGCGGCATGAATGGTCGGAAATGAGCTATCTCCATGCTCACCCAATACATAAGCATGAATACTTTTTGGATTGACATGAACAATTTCCGACAAGTGAAATCTAAATCGAGAAGTATCAAGTGTGGTGCCCGATCCAAATACCCTCCCTGGCGGAAGACCGGCAATTTTAGCCGCATGATAGGTCAGTATGTCAACGGGATTGGTCACCACAATTATTACGCTATCAGGTGAAGCGGATACAATTTTCGGGATAATATCTTTAATTATAGTGATGTTTTTCTTAGTCAGATCCAATCGGGTTTCTCCCGGGTTTTGAGCTGCCCCTGCAGTAATGATTACCACATCACTCCCTGCAATATCATCGTATGTTTCGGTTGCTTTGACTTTACTTGTGCCCATAAATATGAGCCCATGCTCCAAATCGAGTTGTTCACCGGTGATGCGCTTGGTGTCTCGGCTTACAAGTACCAGTTCACGAATTTCCTCACGAAGCAATAATGCATAGGCGGTTGCCATACCCACATACCCACAACCAATAATGGAGACTTTAGAATGTGACTTTTGTGTTTCTGGGTTCATAATGCTTGCATAGTAATGGTCATGTCATATTAGCTTTTTTGCATCAATCCCCCCAACGCATTCACTTTCATAAGAATATGTTCGTATCCTCGCTCAACCTGTGATGCGCCGTGTACCACCGACTCTCCTTCTGCAGACAGGGCAGCCATTACCACCACTGCACCAGCACGCAAATCGTGCACAGTCATAACCCCATTATGCAATCTCTCTACTCCATGAATGCGCACTGCTTGGGTATACTGTTTGTGAGGATCATAATTAAACTGATACAGCGTTTCTGGATTGTCTATTTGCGGTTGAAACAGATCCATGTTTGCGCCGACTTTTTTTAGCTCTTGAACATAATTCAGTCTAGATTCAAGCATTGTTTCATGAATAATTGATGTGCCATTTGCTGTAGCCATAAGAAGCCCCCACTGAGGCTGCCAATCGGTCATGTATCCGGGATGCGGAGATGTGAGCACGTCAGTCGCCCGAAGCCGAGCTGTATAGTAAAATCTTGCTCCACCATCGTTAAGCAATTCAATTCCGCCACCTGCTTCACGAATTTTTTCAATAAAAGCAGTGACCAAATTAGTATTAAGATTTGTTAAAGTGATATCGCCACGGGTTGCATATGCCATAGCAGCATAGGTGACTGCCTCATTCCTATCGACCACCACGGTATGAGGTGTGCTTTGCGCAAGCTTTTCCACTCCCACGATATGTATACTTTTTCCTTCTCGCTTGATTTTTGCACCTGCATTATTCAAAAACATGATAAGGTCATCAATTTCAGGCTCCAATGCACAATTGTGCAAAGTGACTTCAGCAGATCCACAGACTGCGAGCAAAATCAGCGCTTCTGTACCAGTATGTGTTGGTTTTTCAAATGTATATGTACCGATTATCGGCTTAGCTTTTATGGCCTCATAATAACCCGTATCATGATTATATGTCACCGCTACTCCAAGCGTCCGAATACCTTCAATGATGCGCTCAATCGGCCGTGCCCCTATCCTGCACCCACCCGGATTAGGAATGTGCGCCTTACCGAAACGCCGTAAAAGTGGACCGAATAATAAAAACGATGATCTGACTTTTGAACCGTGTAAAAGGCTAATCTCATGGTTAGATATACCACCTGGGTTAATGGTTGCGCTATTATTTTCTAACTTCACGCTTACCCCAATTTCTGAAAGCAAGTGAATTAGCTCGCTGTTATCTCTGTTGGCAGGCACACGATGGAGAACAACGGGATCATCAAACAGCACACTCGCAATCATAAGTTTAATAGAAGCGTTTTTAGCTCCGGCAAGGGTAACCTCACCCTTAAGCGGCTTCCCTCCGATAATGGTGTATGAGTCGTGCATAAGATATGGAATGAATGAGATAAAGCTAAACTCAACGCTTATTTTTTATTATTGCTGTATCTGGTATATATTTTCTTATGAACAATGTTGAAAGCGTGCTCTATGTCGATATCGAGTTGGTTGGCTAATCTGCAAAGAGCGAAAAACAAATCACCAATGCCATCAACAAATATATCTTTATCCTTACGGATTATTCGTTCAGAATCGGCACGGGAATGATATCGTATTTTTCGCGACATCTCAATGAGCTCTTCATGCAGATGGTCGAACTTATCAATGTTTGGATAATCGAGCCATCTGGTATCTTTAGTATTTTTGTAACAATCTTTGGCAAAGCGTTTCACATATTCCTGTGCCTCAGCCATGGTTTTGATCCTTTTTGAGGCTTGTTTGTTACTCGTAGGCATACAGTTGAAATAAAGGTATAACGCTTATGAAGGTATCATATTGATCTCAGGTTCAAGTCGTATTCCTGTAGCCGATTCAAAATCATCTTGCATCAATCTAATCACCTGTAGTATATCAGTCGGATTTTTTGTTCCGTAATTACACAATACAAGCGCATGATTCTTCCATGTACCTACCTGACCTACCCGCTTACCTTTCCAACCCAACTCATCAAATACATGTCCTGCCGCTATCTTATACAATTTCTCGTCATGGATATCTAATTTCGATGCGTCAACATACTGCATTTTCTCTGTTGGATAATATTGAAGCCGGGGAAATTGAGTTAATAGGTTACGAAGTTTATTACCAGGGACCATCGGGTTCATAAAGAGACTGCCGTTTGTCCCAACGCGCGTCCAGTCGGGAAGTTTATTTTTGCGAAGTGACACCACACCGTTATATATATCCTGTATGGTAGGTTTTACAACACCTTTAACGGCCAGCTCAGATCGTAGACTTTCGTAATTTGAAAAATAGCCCGTTTCAACCTTATGAAATTCGGGTTTCGCAAGCTTAAGTGTGACCGACCAAATCACGAAATTGCGATCTTTGATCATGTGACGTTGTTTGAATATACTGGATCGATAGTCAAATCCGCATTCTGCACATTGAAGATTGAAAGATTGCAACGTGTCAAGTTCAAGCACCTCTACCGATTCGCACACGTTTTCAAATGACTGTCCGTAAGCGGCGATATTTTGAATAGGAGCAGAGCCGACTTTTCCGGGAATATACGCAAGGTTTTCAAGCCCTCCTAAATTATTTTGACAAACCATATGCTCAACAAGCGATATCCAATCTTCTCCCGCCATGATCTTCCAATATGAATATTTTTCATCTTCTTTTTGTAACTCAATTCCTTTCGTGTCTACAACCATAACCATGCCATCAAAATATGAGGTGGTAAATAGAGTGTTTGCACCGCCACCAAGCACATAACGATGAGGGGTACTTGCATATTCGTCACTTTGCACCAAAGCCTTAAGATCTGGTAGTGATTCAATGTGGGCCAGGTGTTTGGCCTTAACGTTTAACCCCCATAAAAATAAATGTCCGATGGGCGCATTACTATCGATATTCATATTAATTACAGAGAACTTTTGATTTCGTCAATAATCTGATAAATACTTCCTGCCCCTAGTGTCACAAACACATCCTGGGGTGCAAGTATTGATTTCACATAAGCAATAAGCTGATCCCTGTCTGTAAATCCTTTGATATGTGTGTATCCCTTAGTATGGGCGGTATTTTGTACATCGAGTGCCGACAGTTTATCACCGCTACTTATCTCTCGAGCACTTGGAAATATGGAGTCAATGAGCACCACGTCCGCAAGCGCCAAAGCCTCAACGAATTCAGATAAAAAAGCAAGGGTGCGTGCATATGTGTGCGATTGAAAAGCAACCACTACCCTACTTTTTGGATATTTCTCTCGTATAAAGCGTAATGCAACTTTGATTTCTGCGGGATGGTGTGCATAATCGTCAATAAACGTGATGTCACTTTTGTTTCCATGACTCTCAAGTCTGCGTGCGACACCCAAAAAGCCACTCATTGCGCTCTCAACTTGATCTCTCGCATATCCCATATCAACAAGCATTGTGGTGACTCCGCGCATGTTATCTTGAATACTATGACTGTTGCACTCGTATACATGCTGTGCATAAGCGAAAAATTTGTCAAAGATGGCTTGTACGTGATTAAGATCTTTATAGATATCGGGATGATCGAAATCAACATTGGTACATAAAATGTGTGTGGGGTGATACAACAATAGTTTTGGAGTTTTGTCCTGGGGAGGCGATATGCCATATTCATCTGCTTCAAAGACAATAATCGATGAGTTAGGATTGTAATTACTCCCCAAAAACTCGTGAGTCTCCCTATCGACACTTTCGCTAGAATTATTTGTATTATTTATATCAAGCAGCCCTTTAAAATATGGCGCCCCAACGAGCCAGCTGGGTTGTGCACCTAACTGCTCAAGCGTATATGCAACCAGTGCGGTTGTAGACGTTTTTCCATGACAACCACAAATGGCAATCGAGCAGGGGAAAAGAGCGGTAAGTTCGGCGATTAAAGCAGCTTGATGGATTGTGTGTATACTGCGTGCTTCCGCTTCTTTCACCTGTGAGCTTTGAACCCCTCCATGTGCCGCAGAATACACCACAAGATCTGTTTTTGATGGAAGGCTTTGCCCAAGCGACTGAGTTTGAAATGCAAATTTTGAAATAATCTTGTCGGTAATCTGCTTTTCTTCGGTGTCAGACCCACTCACTCGCTTCCCCATCTGAGTTAAGATTACAGCAAGTCCCGCCATCGCCACACCCTTAATACCTACAAAAAAAACGTTTTGGGCGCTTTGGAGTAAGCTCATGCCATGATTATACCAGCTTCTGGCTTCGACAAACCTGCTATAATAAGTGCATGAATTACCGTCAATCAAACATCATAAAAACATACATATACATGGCTCTTCTCACCGGGTTAGTGACGCTCTTGGCATATGTCATTTCCGAATTTGCGGGGTATGGGTCGAGTGGTGTTGGTGTTGGGCTAATGATCGCAGGTATTATCAATTTTCTCGCATATTATTTCTCAGATAAGATAGTCATAGCCCAATCCGGCGCCAAGAAAATAACGCGTGAGCAATCGCCCGCCTATCATGCCATTGTCGAACGGCTTTGTATGAGTGCAAAACTGCCTGTCCCCGCATTATATGTAATCCCGGACAAATCTCTGAATGCCTTCGCAACCGGCCGTGACAAAGAACATGCTGCGGTTGCCGTAACACAAGGACTGCTGGATTCACTCGAATCCGATGAGCTTGAGGGTGTCGTCGCCCATGAACTTGCTCACATCCAAAACTACGATATGCGCCTTATGTCAACCGTATCAATACTCGTTGGTATGCTTAACATCCTCTCAAACATGTTTTGGCACACCAGTATGTATGGCGGATCAAGCAACAAAGATGAATCTCGTATCCATGCACTTGTCAGCATAGTTGTTATGATGCTCACCCCCCTCGTTGGTATGCTCATACAGCTCGCCATATCAAGACAGAGAGAATATCATGCCGACGCTTCTGCAGTACAAATGATTGGTTCCCCACACGGCCTTATTAAAGCGCTCGCCAAACTCGGGTCAACATCCAGACCGCTTGCAAGTGCAAATGTTGCGACATCGCACATGTACATTAATAATCCCTTCGGCAAAGATGCCTTTTTCAGTTCTCTGTTCTCGACACATCCGCCAATACCAGATCGTATCGCCAAGCTTCAGCAGTTGCCACTATAACAAATGAAAGATACCATTGATCTTTTCCAGACACCATGCTCACACTCACCAATCTTACCGTCACCGCTGGTGGCAAACAAATCCTAAAAAAGATTAATCATGTATTTGAACGCGGAAAGGTCTATGCAATCATGGGGCCAAACGGTTCTGGGAAAAGCACACTTGCATATACGCTCATGGGAAGCCCTGTATACACCATAGAATCAGGATCAATAACCATGAAGCATAACAATAAGAAGGTGAAGCTCAACAGTTTGACTCCCCATGAGCGAGCGCAACAGGGGCTATTTCTCTCATTTCAGAACCCTTTATCTTTACAAGGTATTCGAGTGGGCCAGCTATTACAACTCGCCTGCGCGGGGGCTATTTCGGCTCTTGAACTGCGAAAAAAAATCCAAGCACTTGCTCAGGAGCTTCATATACGGCCTGATTTGCTCGAGCGGAGTCTAAACGACGGCGCCTCTGGAGGTGAGCGAAAAAAAATGGAGGTTCTTCAAGCGGGCGTGCTCAATAAACCGGTACAAATCTATGATGAGATTGATACCGGCGTTGACATAGATGCACTTAAACAAATTGGTGTCTTCCTCAATCGCAGACGGAAAGACAAAGTGTATATTATCATCACTCACTACTATCGGGTCTTAGAGCACATATCCCCTCATGAAGTCATCATTATGATGGATGGAAACATTGTAAAAACAGGCGGCGCACAGCTTGCACAACATATTGAAAATAATGGGTATGTCAATGTATGAATACTAATTTGTATTTGGTTCGTCATGGAGAAAGCATGCTCAATGCTGCAGGAAGAGTGCAAGGATCACAAAATGACGGTGACCACAACACCCTTTCACCACAGGGCGTGTTACAAGCTCAAAAACTAAACCTCAGACTCCATGAGATCCCCTTTGCGTGTGCCTATAGTTCTCCCTCAAAACGTGCAATGGAAACAGCGAGCCACGTATGTCAGGGAAGAAATATTGCTCTGTTGAATGAACCGAACTTACGCGAAAAAGAAATCGGGTCTTTGGCCGGTTTAACTCAAGCAGAATTTTATGCCCGCTATGCAGGATGGGATGATAAAACAGAAGATGAGCGACTCGATATGAAAGTCGTTGCCGATGAGGAAAATCAGCGAGAGCTGCGTCTGCGCGTCATATCAACCCTTACTCAAATCGCAAAACGGCACTTGAAATCATCCGTTCTCGTCGTAACACATGGAGGGTTTATGAGGTCGTTTTATCAATATATCAAGAAAATACCTTTTAGGGAAATGTGGGCGTTTGAAAATTGTGGATATATGATTGTCGACTTTACCAAGGGCGCATTTCATATACGTGAAACTAACGGATTGTTATCCATTAATCCCGATAAAATTAAGTAGCGTATGTCAGTAAACACCTCTTTCGACTATCGTTTTGGCTTTGCCATGCCGGAGAAGCCTGTGTACACCACCGGCATGGGCCTAAGCCCATCGATTGTAAAAAATATATCTCAACTGAAACATGAGCCCGCTTGGATGACTACATTTCGACTCAAAGCGTACGATGTCTTTACCCACACAAAAGCCCCACTCTGGGGACCACAACTCACTGGCATTAACTTCGATGATATATATTACTATGTTCGCTCGGCACAAAGTCAAGCACGGCGGTGGGAAGATTTGCCTGCAGAAATTAAAGAGACGTATGATCGAATCGGCATTCCCGAGGCGGAAAAAAAACATCTTGCCGGCGTTTCGGCTCAATATGATAGTGAGGTTGTGTATGAAAGTGCGCAAAAAGTACTCAATAAAGATGGGGTCATCTTTTGCGATATGGACACTGCTTTACAAAAACATCCTCACCTCGTCAAACAATATTTCGGCAAGCTTATTCCGCCTAATGATAATAAGTTTGCCGCATTAAATAGTGCATTTTGGAGCGGAGGAAGCTTCATATATGTCCCTAAAGGAGTGACTGTACGCCTCCCCCTTCAGGCATATTTTCGAATAAATGCTGAAAAACTCGGACAATTTGAACGCACGCTCATCATCGCTGATGAGGGAAGCAGCGTCCACTACATTGAAGGATGCACCGCACCTGTGTATGATAGTGATTCGCTTCATGCGGCAGTTGTTGAGATATTTGCAAAAAAAGAATCAAAAGTCCGCTATACAACGGTCCAGAACTGGAGTAAAAACGTATACAATCTGGTTACCAAACGTGCAATGGCCGAGGCGGGGGCTCATATGGAATGGGTAGACTGTAACCTCGGAAGCAAAATTACCATGAAGTACCCGGCCATACACCTTATGGGGCCTCACGCAAAAGGTGAAGTGCTTTCAATCGCGCTTGCAAGTAAAGGACAGATATTGGATGCAGGTGCAAAAGTTTATCATAAAGCATCACATACCTCATCGCGCATCGTGAGCAAATCTATCGCCAAAGATGGCGGACAAACCTCATATAGAGGTATTGTTGATGTGCTACCTAATTTGTCCAATTGCAAAGTATATGTCAGTTGTGATGCCATGATCATTGATCCGCGATCGCGCTCAGATACCTATCCAACCATGAACATTCGATCATCTGATGTAGAGGTTCAGCATGAAGCGACCGTTGAGCGACTCGGTGAAGAACGCCTCCTCTACCTTATGTCTCGCGGAATAAGTAAATCCGATGCGGAAGGCCTTCTGGTTAATGGGTTCATTCAGCCCGTTTCACGTGAAATACCTTTGGAGTATCTGATTGAACTTAATCGCCTTATCAACATTGAGATGGAAGGAAGTGTGGGATAAATCCACCAAACATCTATGCAGCACACAACACACATCACCAAAAGCCAAGACAAATCGTTTTCTTATGAACAGGAAGGTGTGTATGTTGTAATGCTTGATAATGTATCGGGAACCTTTGCGTTTAACATTAAGGCGTCAGGGGTAAAACTATCGATATTCGGCCTATATACCGGCACATCTAATCAGTTGTTTCAGGTACACACGATTCAACACCATCACGCACCAAGTGCTACTTCTAATTTGCTTATCAAGTCGGTGCTGTATGGAAAATCACAATTCAACTATCAAGGTCTTATTCGCATTGAGCAACATTGCAATGGGAGTCATGCCTATCAGAAGAATCAGAATTTGCTTATGTCCTCGGAATCGAAAGTCACCTCAGAGCCCAATCTTGAGATATTGTCTCATGAGGTATTTTGCACACACGGTTCAACAACTGGCAAACCGGACTCCAATCAATTGCATTACCTGCATTCACGCGGCCTCTCATATACAGACGCCGAAAAACTCTATGTGGAAGGATTCCTGCAAGAAGTGAAAGATGGTATGCAGACGGTTATGCAAAAATAAAGACACATGAGTCTCATCTTTTTGCCGAGCACTCATATACAATACTCATTCATGAACACCATCCGTGATCGCTTTCCCTTTTTCAGTCATAATCCTCATGTCGTATATCTTGATTCAGCAGCTACGACGCTGAAGGCAGATGTGGCGCTGCAGGCTCTGAATGAGTATTACACCTCATATAGTGTGAATATCCACCGGGGGATGTACCCGCTTGCCCAGAAAGCCGATTTGGCATACCACGCGTCTCGCAAGAAAATTGCACATTTCCTGAATGCTCAAACACCCGATGAAATTGTTTTCACCAAAGGTGCAACAGAAGGACTTAATTTGCTCGCATCGTCACTAGGTCAATCATTAATCAATCCAGAACGTGGTGTACTGACAAGTGTCATAGAGCACCACGCTAACTTTGTGCCGTGGCAACAAATTGCCAAAAAACACAATGCGCCTTTTCAGGTTGCGCTGATAAACCCACTGACAATGACTGTTCGCGAAATATGCGATGAGTTTGAAAAGAATATTACCCAGGATACCGCAATACTTGCGCTCACCCACATATCAAATGTGACCGGCACCGTACTTCCTATTCAAGAAATTGCGCATCGAGCCCGTCAGATTAATCCGCACATAATCATCGTTTTAGACATGTGTCAATCAGTTCAGCACATGAGCATAGATGTGCAACAGCTTGATATAGACTTTGCCGTATTTTCCGGCCACAAATGTTTTGGTCCTACCGGCATCGGAGTTTTATATGGGAAAAAGTCGCGCCTTGATAATCTGTTACCGTACCAATTTGGAGGAGATATGATTTATGAGGTTGGGCTTTCACAATCTTCATTTGCCGAAGCACCTTCAAAATTTGAGGCGGGCACTCCACCCATTGCTCAAGCGATATCTCTTGCATCAGCGCTCGAATTCGTGCAAGAGATTATATCATCGGATTGTCATAATAATCTCAAAGACCTAAGAGCATATTGCGTAAAGCAATTTGAAAAGTTGTTTCCAAACGATGTGGTGGTCCATCAAAGCAAGCATCTGGATTCTTGCGCGATCGTTTGTTTTACCGTCAATAGATGTCATCCTCATGATGTTGCTCATATGCTGGGTGAACAAAATATTTGCATCCGTGCCGGACATCATTGCGCCCAGCCACTACACAAGCACCTTAACATACCCTCATCATGCAGGGTTAGTCTATCCGTATACAATACAACTGATGATATTGACAACCTGATGCAAGGCATTACTCGTGTTATAACTCAATTATCCTAATACTCCATGACACTCTACCACGACACTATTATGGACCATTATCGAAATCCGAGACATTTTGGATGTTCGAAATTCAAAGCATCTGCATCATCCTCCACACATAATCCTTCATGTGGTGATGCAATCAAAATGCAGATCTACATTTATAAAGGCAAGATAACTCGCATATGTTTTGAGGGGGAAGGATGCGCACTTTCAATTGCCTCTGCCTCGCTTTTGTGTGAGTACACAAAAGGAAAGTTATTGCGCGAAGTGCAATCATTTGATGAAGAAACAGTGTTACATTTACTTCAAATTGACGTTACCCCCGCTCGAACAAGGTGTGCCACAATCGGACTTAAGGCATTAAGACAGGCCATTGCAACGCTTTAAAAAATACACTTTTCTCCCTCATATTCTGCAGTACAATACGTAAAGAATTTATGCTTATTTATGCAGTATTCGTGGAAAATATCAGGTGAGGCGGGATTTGGCATTACTACTGTCGGACTCACATTCTCTAAAATCTGTGCACGGCACGGGCTCCATGTGTTTGATTACGCAGAATTTCCCAGCCTCATTCGTGGCGGATTTACCACCTATGAAGTTACACTCTCCACAAGTAATATCGGTAGCCTAAAGGAAACGCTTGATATGTTGGTTTGTCTCAGGCAAGATGGATTTGACAGAGATAAACATAGACTAACCCCCCAATCCGTCGTCCTATTTGACCAAGATACCGTGGAAGTAGAGGGTGACTTCGTTCAAATTCCCCTCCCCCTCAAATCCCTGCGCACCAAACACAAAGCCTTTCAAGTCATGGTAAACACCATATCACTCGGCGCAACCTTGGCACTCAATGGATGGAACATTCAAACATTCTATTCCATTCTTGAAGAAGAGTTTGGCAGGAAAGGCCAGGAGATAATAGACCATAATAAAATATTGGCTCAAGAAGGATGGGACTATGTGACCGACTTGGTCGGTAAAGACAAAGAATTACAAAAGAAGCTTGCTAATTCTATCCATGCCAATTCCATCATCTCATCGCATTCAAAACCCCTTTCTCAAAAACAGCTCCTCCTTATGACAGGTAATGAGGCCTTTTCCCTTGCTTCTGTAGTTGCTGATTGCCGGGGATACTTTGCATACCCCATGAGCCCCGCTTCAACGGTGTTAACTACCCTAGCCTCATGGGCAAAACACACTAAGATGGTCGTCAGACATGTGGAAGACGAGATTGCCGTCATTAGTGAGGCACTTGGCTGCGCATATGCAGGGGTCAGATCATCTGTTGGCACCTCAGGAGGAGGATTTGCGCTTATGGTGGAGTCACTCAGTTATGCGGGGGTCGCTGAAATTCCGCTTGTTGTGTATGTGGCACAGCGTCCGGGCCCCGCAACCGGCTTGCCCACGTGGACTGGTCAAGGAGATTTGCTCTTTGCTGTTCACGCAGGGCATGGTGAGTTCCCCAAAATTGTGCTTGCGGCGGGTGATATTCAAGAAATGATTGAAATTACCACAAAAGCATACGATTTGGCAGATACATATCAAGTGCCGGTAATTGTCCTCGCAGACAAACTTGTTGCTGAATCTCATGCGACAATTGATAACCAGTGGTTTAAAGATTTTACCAAAAAGCATACGCCAAAAAGAGGTAAGCTGGTTATGCACACTGACCAAAACCCGTACCTACGATATAAAGATTCGCCCGATGGCATATCTGAATATCTTATACCTGGTATGCAAAAAGGCCATTTTTGGCAAGCCAATTCATACGAGCATGTGGAGGATTCTCATACCACCGAAGATGCGGAAGAGGTGGTCAAACAAGTTGAAAAGCGTGCAAGAAAACTTTCTACATATCTTAATTCCGGTGATTACCAACCTCCGCTAGTTTTTGGAGATATACAGTCAGCCTCAATCATTTTCGTATCATATGGCTCAAACAAAAAAGCTATTCTCCAGGCACAAACAATGCTTCAAGATGAAAATATTCACAATGCATATATACACTTTACGCACGTATACCCGCTTTCTGAAACACTCGTGAAGCCATTATTTGACGCATCTGGAATATACGTGCTTATTGAAAACAATAGCGAAGGTCAGCTGGACAGGCTTTTAAAATCAGAATGCAACATAGATCAAATTACACATAAACTACTCAAGTATGATGGTCGCCCCATATTCGCACATGAAATAGTTACATTTACCAAAAACTTAATACAATAATGAACGACACCAATTTACTCATTAAAGATCTGACTGGCTACCCCCCCACCTGGTGTCCGGGTTGCGGAAATTTTGGCATCATTCGAGCCATTCGACTCGCGCTCGCCCAGCAAAATCTTACCCCCTCAGATATTTTTGTTACTTTCGATATAGGGTGCTCTGGTAATATGAATGATTTTCTCAATGCCAACAGCATGCATACGCTTCATGGCAGAGCAATTGCGACTGCCATCGGCATAAAACTTGCTCACCACACAAAACCAGTGCTCGTTGTTGGTGGAGATGGAGGGCTGTATGGAGAGGGTGGGAATCACTTTCTTCATGCGTGCAGAGGCAACCATGACCTAACCATTATCGTGCACGACAATATGGTATATGGCCTGACGACAGGTCAGGTTGCACCAACTGCTAATAAGGGGTATAAGTCGCGATCAACGCCTTCGGGCATCATAGAAACACCCATTAATGCGTTGGCCCTTGCCATATCTCAAGGAGCGACGTTTGTGGCACAAACATTTGCCAACGACGCAAAGCACATGGCTGAAATGATTACCAAAGGCATGCAACACAAAGGATTCTCTGTAATTAACATATTACAGCCGTGTGTCACATTCAATAAAATAAACACCTTCGAATACTTCTTAAAACGATCGTATAAGTTGGTAGATCATGACGCTCATAACATGCATTCTGCAATCATCAAGTCGCTTGAGGCAATGGAAGAGAAATTCCCCCTCGGCGTACTGTATGAGAACAAAGACAGATTACCTTTTCACGAAGAACTGCTTGGCATGGATGGTAACGACACGCTTCTATCGTCTCAAAGATATACAGATTATGACATTCTCACCCAAAGATTGTCCTAATAGAACAACCCGAAATACCCAACAAGTAGCCTTATAACGTGATTATAGGACGACATTAGCAAAAAGTGTTCGGTCTTGATAACACAAGTACATACTTATATTGGCACGTATTGACGATGTAAATGATGATACAGTTAAGATGTAATCATAAAGACATACATAGTGTAAAACACTATAGACAGTGTTACCACATGTCAAATGACACTATACGAATGCACTATTTAATCGCCTAACCCTTGACAATTAGCAATTAACCTTATATACTGCTAACCATTATGGAAAATCAAAATGAACTGTCACAACAACATGTATACCCCCTTCTACCGGTGCTTGACACGCTCGTCATGCCTTCATGCGAATCCGTTTTAATTGTGGGAAGGGCTAAAAGCATTGCTGCGGTCTCATATGCCGCTCAAAAGGACAATAAGATAGTCGTTGTATCTCAGCGCAACTCAAAAGACCAGCCCGGTGTTGAAGATATGCACCCTATAGGTGTTTTAGCGGTAATTGAGCGAGTTAATCCGGGTGAAAAAGGTGAGACGCACATCATGGTGCGAGGTATTGAAAAAGTAAAGCTTGAGAACCTCACACAAGTCGAACCTTATCTTGAGGTAGAGGTATCTAAGATTATTGAGTCATCCGCCGAGGACAATGAAACTCAAGCATTGGTGCATCACATCGCTTCAGAACTGAAACGCGCAATCAATATGGGAAAAACGCTCGATTTGAATTTTATGATTAATGTGTTGTACATAAACAATGCGTATACTTTCTCATATCAGGTGCTCTCCGTTTTAGAACTTAAGCTCACCGATAGATATGCGGTATTTCAGGAGGATGATCTCAAAAAACGTCTTGTCATGATTTCAGAGCACCTTGCTCAAGAAATTAAAATACTCGAGATCGAACACAACATCTCCAAAAAAACCAGTGAAAAGATAGATGAAACCATGCGTGAAAATATTTTGCGAGAGAAAATGAAGACAATAGAAGAAGAGCTTGGTTCATCTAAAGGCAGCCCTGCAGATAAGGGAGTTAAAGAGTTAAAAGACAAACTCAAAGAGGCTAAAATGCCTAAAGAGATAGAAGAGAAAGTGCAAAAAGAGATTAGACGACTGGAGCAAATGTCGCAATTTAATCCTGAGTCATCATCGCTTCGAAGTTATATCGAGACAGTGGTTGAGCTCCCCTGGAATGTTCGATCACCCCAATCAATTGATATTGCCCAAGCGCGTCATATCTTAGATGAAGATCACTATGGCCTACCGAAGGTAAAAGAACGTATTGTTGAGTATTTATCGGTTCTTAAACTTCATGCTCAAGACACTATAACCGATAGTCCAATCGTAAAAGAACAACAAGAGAGTGTTAAAAAACGAAAAGCAACACCTATACGGCAGGATATTGTTGATATGAAAGAAAAGCAGCCCAACATATTATGTTTTGTCGGTCCACCGGGAGTAGGTAAAACTTCTATAGGCAGATCAATATCAAAAGCTTTAAACACCAAGTTTGTTAAGGTTGCACTTGGTGGCGTACGAGATGAGGCGGAGATTCGTGGCCACCGGCGCACCTATGTTGGCTCTATGCCTGGTCGATTCATTAAGGCAATTAAACAAGCTGGTGTCAAAAACCCGGTATTTATGCTTGATGAGATAGACAAAATTGGAAATGATTATCGCGGCGACCCAGCCTCAGCACTACTGGAACTACTTGACCCTGAGCAAAATGGCACATTTGAAGATCATTACCTCGAGCTTCCGTTTGACATGTCTGAAGTATTTTTCATAACGACCGCAAACCAACTCGACACCATCCCGCCGGCACTTCTTGATAGGCTCGAAGTTATTCATTTTGCAGGCTATACGGAAGATGAAAAATACAATATAGCCAAAAAGTATCTTGTTCCCAAACAACTTCATGCTGCGGCGGTCAAAGAAGAACAGGTCGAAATACCCGAGGAAACTCTTCGCGAGATTATTCGCAAATACACGCGAGAAGCTGGCGTAAGAAATGTCGAACGAGAGATAGCCCGTGTTCTTCGCAAAGTAGCAACAAAAATCGTCGAGCAGATTCCTTTTGAAAAAGTCATTCAACCTGATGATTTGAGAAAGTATCTGGGTGTCCCCAAATATCTCAATCAAATGGTTGAAGATATTGATTATATTGGCATAAGTACGGGTCTTGCTTGGACACAGTCTGGAGGTGATATTCTCTTTATCGAAGTCACAACCATGCCGGGCAAGGGTAATCTCACGCTCACGGGCAATTTGGGCAATGTAATGAAGGAATCCTGCCAAGCTGCCCTATCATATGTACGGTCTCACTGGAGCGCATTAGGACTTGATAAAAACCTTTTTGAAAAAATTGATGTGCACGTGCATGTCCCCGAAGGCGCAACGCCCAAAGATGGCCCCTCAGCAGGTGCAGCGATTACGACAGCGATGGTCTCGGCTCTTACTAAGCGTCCTGTAGACAAATATTTGGCCATGACCGGTGAGATAACTCTTCGAGGGAGAGTGACTGAAATAGGAGGGGTTAAAGAAAAAGTGCTCGCCGCAAATCGAGCGGGAATAAAAACAGTTCTTTTGCCATCGGAAAACAAAAAAGATTACGAAGAAGATATTCCGGAAAACATCAAGGCTGTTATGAAATTTCAGTTTGTCGAGAGGATTGAGGATGTGTTAAAAATTGCATTACATGAACCCAAAAAGAAGCGAGGAAGTACCAAGAAATTAGAAAGCATCTAAGAACATATCTCTGATTCGCTGTGTGTCAGATTAGTCTGTTAGACATCTTTACAAAGGTGAATACCCACAAGCATTACTATGTGTAAGGCCAACGTGGCAACCATTTGTTTGATTAAAAACGAGCACTAAACCATCTTAACTTTGTACTATAGGACAATCTTTTGCCGAATGTGGTGAGCCGTTGTATATAGTTTGTAGAGCAAGAGGTTTATAACAAGATCAAACGACCCTGCATATTGGACAAATTGAGTGCCATAGCCTTGCTTAAACTTCGTAAACCCGGCCCACGGGTCTGATGAGTTATGATTGGGTGGTAAGCTTCCCCACATATCAAAACGAGTACATCCAAGTTGTTTCGCAAGAAGCAGCGCCTCCCACATAAGTAGATTGGGCGCCATTACGTTTTTGTGTGTGTCAGATGATCCACCATAGACATAATACATGGTGTCTTTAAATTGCCATAATTGATAAGCAGCAAGAGGCTCGGCATTATAGCGAGCTACAATAATATGATTTTGCAGTCCGGTTTGTCCGGACACATACTCGCTCTGTTGCCTTTCATTCAATATTACCCATACATTCCTATGGTACGCCGGTATGTGGCCTTTGTATCGCTGTCTCATGCAGGTGTCAAAATACAAACGCTCGAAAATTTGATAGCCTTCTTCATTGTTTAATACTTCAGTAGTTACATGTTTTCGCTGGGCAAGTCGAATGTTGTATCGGGTCTTTGGATGCATTGTTGCCATGAGTTCTTGTTCTGTTCGAGCGATGTCAAGCGTCTGATTCCACATGGTAAAGAGTGGATGGGGCGACATGATTAACCTGGGCACATGGATCGACTTCCATTCATCTTTCAATATGTTAGGTTCAAATTTAATGAATATAACTCCATACTTCTTGGCCCATGGTTTCAAATAGTTCACCAAATCTAATGTCGGAGCGAATGATTTGGGCACATACCCTATTGCATATGGAGAAAATGGGATAGGATGAATGGTGAGTAAATATACCTGAGCATCATTTCCCTGTTCGTCTTTTTGTATCAGGCGCACAATCCGCTTACCTTCGTGTTTGCGCACCTCTCCCCACTCCCATGATTGCATGGGGTGTGTGGCCAAAGCATTCCACTCACGCGGGCCTAAATCATTTTCCCGTATGGTTGATGGGTGGTGGTGTGTTTTGGTCATTTCAACAATATTTCAAGTGTATTCTCCGCACAGTATTCCCATGAGAATTTTCGTGCTCGAGCCTCTCCCCGCTCAACAAGTTCATTTCTCAGTTTCAAATCTTTCTCCAGCATCCGGAGTTTATCAAGTAAGCTATTTGCGTTCTTGGGCTCAAAATACAACGCTGCCGTCCCCCCCACTTCAGGCAAGGCTGAGGTGTTACTTGCAATAACCGGACAACCAGCGGAAAAAGCCTCAAGCATGGGAATACCAAATCCTTCATATAAGCTTGGCATAACAAAACAAAACGCCTTATGGTACAAATGATATTTCTCAAGTTCATTCACATATCCAACTATATGCACTACATCTTCCAACTTTAATTTATGAACCAAAGAAAATATTTCTTTATACAACCATCCTTTCTTTCCAGCGATAACAAGCTTATAATCCGGATTTTCTTTGTGAAATAATGCAAAGGCGTACACAAGCGTGGTTAAGTTTTTACGAGGTTGCAGTGTCCCTACATACAAAATATAGTGATACGGCACCAATTTGTAATCATGCCCTTGTATCAGCATATTTTGTTTGGGTGTTGTTGTTTTAAATGGGGTAAGGCCGTTAGGTATGGTGTGAATCATTTCCTCTGGTATATGATACATTTTCACAATATCTGCCCTTGTGTGTGAGGAAACGGCGATAATATCGTGGGCTTTGGTTACTGATTCTATAGTCCAATGATGGAGTTTATACAAGTCTTTCTTAAGAAATTCATCAGGGAAAAATTCATACGCCAAATCGTGAATGGTCACAACTAATTTGCAATTTGGAGGTATCCAAGGAGGAGAATAGTGTGCCGGGGCAAAAAACGCATGAAACCGTATATTGGATAGTATTAATACTTTTCTCAATCGTTGCCACATGTAATCAATACGCATCTGCAGGGGTAAAAAAAAGCGAAGCCACATAAATGGCCCCCACACAACTTTGTATCTAAAATATTGATTTTCTCTGGGGAGGTGTAGCTTGGGGTTTTCGCGTAGATACACCAAAAATCGAATATCATGCGAAGCATACCGTTTAAACTGGGAAAGGAGATTGCTCGTGTATACCGAGACACCAACGGTTTTATCTACGTTAGCTTCGTTTCCATCAATAAGAATTAGACGCATAGAAAATAATGCACTCAAAATCAGAGTTCCTCTATCGATTCTAACATATTTGCGAGGTAGGCTTCATGGGTAAATCGCTTGACATTGGCATACCCATTATCAATAAATGATTGGCGCGCTTGAGGTTGAAGGGCCATAAACCGCATCGCAGCAACTAATTCATCCATATTGCGAGGATCAAAATACAAAGCCGAGCGCTCGTCTGCAATCTCAGTGAGTGATGAACTATTGCTCATAATCACTGGACACCCAAGCGTCATTGCCTCAAGAGGAGGAATACCAAAACCCTCATACAAAGAAGGAAATACAAAGGCGAGGGCATGAGTGTAGAGTGTTGCAAGATCTTCATCTGATACCGCACCAAGCATTAGAATCTTGGGATGTTGGAAAGCGGAGGTATCAACATCCCACCCACGAGGCCCGGCGATGACCAAAGATAAATGAGCAAATCGAGGATCTTGAATCAGGTGCAAAAACGCTTCAATAAGAATTTTCAAATTTTTCCGAGGTTCCACCTTACCAACTGCAAACAAATATTCGCCAGGTTTAAATGCATAGTTGAATCGAGCGCTTGTCGGCACTGAAAGGCGGGATATTCCCGGGTAATTTACTGATACTTTAGCAAAAATATCTTGATATTCAGATTGAAGATCAGCTTTAGTTGACGCACTATCACACCATATCTGTGCGCATTCCTTCACGACATGACTTAAACGTTTTGACTGGGTTGATAATATAAGTGGATCAACTGTCTCTGGCATTTTTCGAAAGACCAGATCATGGACAATTGTTGCTTGTTTCTGTGCAATCTTCACGGGTGGCTGAGTCCAGTCAGATGAAATAAACAAGTCAAATTCATGGGGTACGGGCATGGTGTTTCGCCATTTCGCTTCATTCCACATCAGTGAGAGCATACGGGGTGGGACATACCATCGAACAAGCGTATGATCTGTTTTTTTTATTTCAGAAAGAATATCTGCATGCAAATTATGCTTAAGCGAGGAGAAGAAAAATGTAAAACGATGAGGCGTTCGAGCAGCAAGGATGCTTTTTGTTAAATGATAGGTAAACCGAGCGACACCAGTTCCCTGATAAATGATTTGTGATATGTCTATGCCGATATGCATGATAAATACAGGGGGCTACCAATGACTAATTTCGACTACTGACCAATGATTCATATGAGCTTACTAATTTTTTTGTTATGGATTCCCAGCTAAATTGACTGCGAGCAATGGTGTAAGCATTATGTGCAAGAGCCTGTCGCAATACATCATCTTGTGCGATATGAGTAATTTTTTGGGCGAATTCTTGCGGGCTTTGCGCCAGTAAGACACTCACGCCATCTTGAAGGGCAAGGCCTTCAGCGCCGGTAGCGGTTGTGACTACCGGTAAGCGAGTTGCCATAGCAGTAAGTATTTTTAAACGTGTTCCTCCAGGGCCAAATATAGGTGCGACAAACACATGAGCGTCAGTGTATACCTGGCGAACCTGTTCATTGCCGGCTTCATTGAGATTAACAAAGTGCAGATTGCTTGCCTTGGCCTGCAAGAGGCGCGAAGGAATATTTTGACCCGCGACAGTGAGCTCATATTGGATGGTGTCATGGGATAAAAGTGGCATAACTTGCTCTATCAAAAATCCAACTGCCTCAGTATTTTGAAGCCAGGAAAAGTTGCCAACAAAAAGCATCTTCACCGATTCCTTAATATCTTTTTTTACCGGATCCATAACAAACATATCATCACTTGCGCCGTTGGGTATAACGACCGGATTGATATTAGGTGCAAGATCATGAATCATAGCCGCATCTGAGTCAGAAACTGCAGCTACAAGTTGTGCATGATTCCAATAATGCTTTTCCCAAAATTTCAGCTTAAAAGTGTCCAATCTTAATGGGTGGTGCAGATACCACGGAAGCTGGGTAATATAATGTTTGTATACTCTATACTCAAGCGTTTGATCTACCAATAGAGTCGGTATATGTGTTTTGGGAATATGTGGCATCACATAAAATGTTTCTGCATGTAATACATCAAATGATTCTGTTTTAAGCAACTCTTCGACTTTGTCTGCCGCTTCTTGTGAATAATTACGCACCACTAAAAATGGAAGGAGTCCAAAAACCGACTTTAAGACCGTGCTTATCTGCCATGGCTTTTCTGGGCGTTTACATAAATAGATGTCTTTACAGTAGTCTTTTAGATGCTGTGCGTACTGACGCTCTTCAATTTTTTTATATAAACACACGAGTGTAATCTCATGTGCACTACTAAGGTGCCTGAGTAAATTGTATGTACGAATTTGCCCACCTGAAGCGGGTGGATACGGCAAATACGGAGTAAGCATGAGGATTTTCATACCCTATCAAAAATGCATCTAAAGCTTTAATAGAACAAAGCGATCGTTTGCAAAAACCCGAGTAATGGTTGGATCTTCTTGCTCGAGACTGTCTGCAGTTTGTTGATTATAAGTGAATATATAGGCGTATCCTTTCTCTTTAAAACTTTTTGCAGAGCTGTAAATGCCGGGTGAGCCTTTTCTATCAAAGGCAAATAGAGCCGTTGTGTCGCCTCCGGTATCAACGACAATAAGCTCATCCGGGGCAACAAACGTGCGGACAATCTTGGCAAATTGAGGGATGTCGCTGAGCGAGTAATAATAGTGTTGCACTTTCTCCCAAGAGATAAACCAACTTGCGATAAAAAGCGCAGTACCCATGGCAAAAACAGCTATTTTTTGAATCAAATGATGGGCATTTTTGTATATATACGAAAAACCTATGCCTGAGATGATCGCAAGGCTTGGAAGAATGAGTATTTGATAGTATTCATGCTGTACGTTACCTCCCTGAAACGTAAATAGGTAGGCAAATGATGACAAAAGAAGGGCATGTGGAAGAAATGTCTTGGTTTTTGACCATAACCCTTGTATAAAAAATACTAGATTATATGAACCTAATATCAAAACATTTATCCGTTCAAAAAATATCCATCTGAAAAATGCGGGTCGGAAAAAGATTGGATACATAGCTCCACCCGTGCTGACACTTGTGATAAGCCAAGAATTCGCAGGTATTCCTTCGGGATACTGCTGAATGTAGAGTCGCCACAAGCCAAACGGGACAAGAGCCACCGCAAGAAGTACAAGAGGGGTTGCTAGTCGAAAGCTCAACTTGGATTGGTGATGTGCATACGCATACCAGAGGGCTAGTGCATAAAAGACAGTTGTCGGCTTCACGAGCACTGCTAATGCAAATGCGACCGCCGATAAAATTATGGCATATTTACTACGCGAGCGATATGCTACATACAGCGCAATCATAACCAACATGCTTGCAAATACTTCAGGGAGGATGGCGCGGGTATAAAATACAAAAAACGGCATCACCGCATACATCATGGCTGAAACGACTGCAGCGATCCGGCCAGCTTCTCGCAGGGCAAGATTAAAAATTATGCCAAGAATAACTATTGAGGAAAAAATGCTTACCGCTCGACCCCATACCACAATGTCAAGTTGAGGAATTAATTGATACCAAAGCGCAATAACTGCATTATAGAGGGGAAACTCAACCATACGATACCCGCGAGGGTTATCCTGCCCAGTTTGAAGTGGCGATACGTCATCATAGCGAGGTAAAAGCATATTAATCCCCTCACGACTATAGTTACGAGCGACTGCAAGTGTGTCTGCTTGACGCCAGCTGTGAAACTCAATAAGCGGTGTCTCAATTTTGTACAAGCGAAATGCGAGAGCGAATATAATGATTACAAAAAGAATCACAATATCAATCCGATTATGTTTTTTCAAAAAAGTCATATCAATAGAATTATTTAAGCGTGCTTTGAATGAGTATGAGATGTGCTAAAAATGCCGATATATAACCCCGTTATGGTCCAGAAAATAAATGCAACTTTTGATGCCTCAAAAACATCAATGAGAATTGCATTGACCAGAAGCGCGATAAAGCCTGCGCAAAAACCCGCAATAATCAATACATCTTGCGTATGATTTTTGATGGCACTAACCATTGTCTTACCAATAAGCGCCAATATTCCCATGAAAAGCAATGCGCCAAGCGCACCCATTTCACCAAACCATCTGAAATAATCGCCATCAGTGCTTTCGGTGAGTGAGCTCGGGCCCGTCCCAAGGATGGGATTGGCAAGAAATGCACGCCATGCGCGTGGCCATTCAACCTGTGTACGTGTCGCAAGAGATGTGTCACCGGCGACGACATCTTTAGCAACAAAAGATTGGAATTCTTTGTACTTCTCGTTCACCAGGCGTATTGCATCTTCCTCGGTGATGACCCGACCGCTTTTTTTCGCTTCTTCAATCTCTTTTTTCACCAACTGTTTCTGCAAATCTTTTTTGTCTTTTTCGCTGACTACCGGGGCTGAGCCGCCCTGTACAACGAAATGGCTTCCTGCAGGAAGTGTGGTAACCTCAATTTCTTGGTTAATGATTTCAGCTCCGGTTTGCACATTTTCAAATACACGGGTTTTCTGAAACATATCCATAAATCGATTGGTCATGTCCCGACTCATTAAAAGTAAAACGAAGGTGAGCAGGGCGGTGAGCACGAGTCCGCGCCACTTGCGCGTAAACACAAAGTATAGAGTGATAGAAAAGACAAAAGCACCAAAAGAAATGCGCGATGCAGTAAGGATAAGTGTGGTAATGGCGAGAATATACACAAATATTCCACGAATCTTATGGGTGGTATAGCTTATGCTTGCAGCGACAATGGGAATCAAGAAAACCAAATACGCTGCAAGATCATAGTGACCGGCAAATGTGGCAGAGACTCGAGATTCAGGGGTAAGCTTCAAAAGATGGCCCTTGGCAAACTCCGCATTCATTGTTTGTACGGCCGGAAAATCGAAAAAGCGGAAGAAAAAATATCCCACATCTTTCATAAATCCATAGCTATTGACTGACATCCATTCAAACACATCACGCACCGGCTGAAACAAAATGGAGCTTTTTTGACCAAGCGCATAAAGGCTTACCAAAAGCGTAACCCAAATGCTTACATTCAGAAATTTCATAAGGATTCTTTTATGGCTGTCCGCGCCTCGCACATGAAGAAGTTCTATTTGTACGGCAGCGAATGCTACGAAGAAGGGAAACATGTACTCCACACGGCGAAGCGCGTGAAGAAATCCGATGTTGCGAAAGGTAATTACCTGACTTACAAATATATTAAAAAAGAGGGAGATAAAAACCGAGCTCCAAAAAAGGAAGAAAAGCAATGTAAACTGTCGGTGCCACTGAATTTTGCGACGCAAAAATTGAATGACAAACACCACACCCATAAGCGCCACATAAAAATCCTCCAGACGTATTGCGATATACGTGTCGTGAATGCGGATAAAGGGTATTTTAGGATAGAGCGGAATAATGACCAATAGAACTAATGTACAGAGGGTCAAAATATGTCTATCGAATGTGCTGAGTAGTTTATGCCATTTCATATGGGTGATGATGGTAATTTTTGACGGGATTCTTGCACAATTGCGAGTGCGCTTCGATATGTTTCCATGAGTTTCTGACGGCCTAAAAGCATCGCAAGTGCTATGACCAGGCGTGCTTTTAGTGCAAGAAGCCATTGTACCATACCCAGTGCCCAAGGATGATGATGGGTGCGGTATAAAAAGAGAAAGCCACGATACACCTGGAAGATGGGATATGTTTTATTACTGGAGGCCGATCCAAGGTGAACTAGCTGTGCGTTTGGCAGATACCACACATTCATTCCCTTCTTTCGTGCCCGATACAAGAGCTCAATCTCCTCCATATACATAAATATGTTTTCATCAAAGCCATCAAGCTCTAGAAAATCATCCTTCCTGCACATGATGCATGCACCGGAAACCCAATCAACAGCCTTCGGGATGCTTGGTGCATAACGCGTCAGCCCCCAATAATCACCGCGTAAAAATAGCGCACCAATGATGGTGGGTATGGAATAATACGGTCCACATGATGGTTGGGGAGAAAAGTCTTCGTTCAGAAGTTGAGGCCCCGCAAAATGCACTTTGTAGCCGGTGCGCGTTGGACGAGTGACCAATGCTTCGTACGCTTTGGTGTGAGGTGGATTATTAGCCATACACTCCGAAACGAATGTTGCAAGCGCATCCTTCACCATGATTGTGTCAGTATTAAGCAGAAGTAAATATTCTCCCCGAGATGCGCGAGCTGCTTTATTGTGACCTTTGCCAAATCCCGCATTCTCAGTATTTCGAATAAGACGAATAGGAATGCCCAGAGAGCTTTTGTATTGCTCTATTGCGTCAAATGAGCCATCTTTTGAATTGTTGTCAACAATCACAATCTCAATATCATGTGAGGGGGTTTTTGTGAGCCAGCGTAACGCGAGCGATTTTTCGATGGATCGCAAGCATTGCAGGGTAATGTCTTTTGTTTGATAAGACACGATGTTTATCGAAAGAAGCGGCGTATCCATGTGCTATAATTTTAGCACGAAATTGACCAAAATAGCCATCGTAGCTCAGGGGCAGAGCAAACGTTTCATAAGCGTTGGGTCGTAGGTTCGAATCCTACCGGTGGCACCATTGAAAAAATAGCCCAAGCGTTGGGAGTAACGAGCGATGAGCTTTTGAGATAATTATGAGCACTAAACCAAACAAAATAAATCAAGAATCGGAATCGCTCAAAGAACAAATTATCAAGCTGGAAAAACAGCTTGAAAGTTTTAGGCATTCCAACGACCATTTTCTCAAAAATAAACTTTTCCTCCACTACGACATCAAAGATCCAGAAAAGGTGGCGGTGGATTGCGAGACGAAATTACCCGTCTTGGCAGAAATAGACAAAAAGAAAATACAAAAAGGGAAAGAAACCGACCCGACCCACCTCATTATTGAGGGCGACAACTATCACGCACTCTCTGTCCTCAACTATACCCACGCTGGCAAGATTGATCTCATCTACATTGATCCGCCTTATAACACGGGCGCAAAAGACTGGAAATATAATAACGATTATGTAGATAGCGAGGACTCTTTCCGACATAGTAAGTGGCTTTCGTTTATGGAAAGTCGTCTGCGTCTCGCGAAAAATTTGATGAAGGATGACGGTTTCATAGTTTGTACCATTGATCACTATGAGCTTTTCTATCTCGGCGCACTCATGGACAAAGTTTTTGGTGAACAAAATCGCATAGGTATTGTTACGGTGTTTATTAATCCAAAAGGACGTCAGCATGAGAGATTTTTTTCTGCATCAACAGAATATATGCTTGTATATGCAAAAGACATATCAATAGCAGAATTTGAATCGGTTGCTATTGATGATGAAGTTGCGCAGACATTTGATCAGCAAGATACACAAGGTCGGTTTAGATGGCAGTCATTTGCGCGTATAAGAACAAGTACAAGTCGTGAGAAAAAACCTGCTTTTTATTATCCTATTTAGGTAAGTCCAGACCTAAAAAAGATAACTACTACTAATACTGATGGTTATGTTCCCGTATATCCAGTATCTAATGGCAAAGATTATAGTTGGAAAACGAAACCAGATACATTTGCTAAGCGACTTGCAGATAGTCAGTATCGGGCTATTAGAGAAAACGGAAAACTTGAAATACAGCATAAATATCATGAACAACAAGTGCTAAAAAACTTATGGACTGATAAAAAATACTTCCCAGAGTTTCAAGGAACGAATTTGTTAAAAAAAATAATCGGCGAGGGTAAGTTTAATTATCCAAAGTCATTATATGCAGTCATGGACACGGTAAAATTAATGACTTCTGACCAAGGCATTGTTTTAGATTTTTTTGCCGGATCTGGAACAACTGGGCATGCCGTTCTTGAATTAAACAAGGAAGACAATGGCACGCGTCAATTTATTCTTTGTACCAATAACGAAAATAAGATTGCTGAAGATGTTACCTACCCTCGCATCAAAAAAGTGATTGACGGCTACGGCAACACGGCTGGCATCCCTGCCAATCTCCGCTACTTCCAGACAGACTTTGTGGAGAAAAAAGGAAGCGTCTCGCAACTCAAGATTGATCTGACGCGCCAGTGCGCGGAGATGTTGCGTGTTAAGGAAAATGTTTTTGAAGCGGTGAAGCTCAAAAAGCAGGCGAAGAATTATAAGTTTTTCAAAAATGGTAACAAGTATCTTGGCATATTTTTTGATTTCTTTACCGATCCGGAGTTTACGGACTTTATCGCGGAGCTGAACAAGTTGCCGCAAGAGTCAGAAAAATCCGTATATATCTTTGTGTTGGACGGCTCGGCGAGCATCTTTGCCGATGAGTTTGCAGGCGTGGCAAATTGCGAGATTAAGGAAATTCCACAAAAGATTTTGGATATTTATAAACAACTAGCGCGCGAAGTCGCGAGAAAATAATATGGCACGAACACTCAAACAATTTCAAGAAATCGCGGTGCAGGCAATTTTGGCAGGCGCAAAGTATAAACTCACCAGCCAGAATATGGTTTTTGTTTTTAAGTCGCCGACTGGTTCCGGTAAAACTTTTATGATGTCGCAAGTGGTAGCGCGGATGGCAGATAGCGACAATGTGGACTTCAACTCAATGGACTTGTGTTTCCTCTGGGTGTCTATCGGCAAAGGCGATTTGGAAAAACAATCAGCGAAGTCGCTCAAAGAGGCATTTGACGGCTCGCCACAGGTAACAATGCTGGAAGCTTTTGCGGGAAGCAAGGATATTATTGAAAAGAACGAGGTGATTGTTTTTAACTGGGAAAAGATACGCACGCGCGACCGCGAGACGGGTGAATGGAAAAATGTGGTGATGAAAGATGGCGAGCGAAGCAGTTTTGTTGATGTGCTCAACGAGACGCGCGAAATGGGACGAAAAATAGTGTTGATTATTGACGAAAGCCAAATGGCTGCAAAGACAAAACTAGCGTTGGAGATAATTAATGATGTCATCAAGCCCAACTTGATCATTGAGATGTCGGCAACACCTAAATTGACTGAACAGCCAGACTACACCGTGAACCCGCAGGATGTAATTGACGAGGAATTGATCAAGAAAGATATTGTCATCAATGAAGATTTTACGAACGAAGACGCGAGCGAGCTGGACACGGAGCAAGCTGTTCTTTTGGCTAGCTGGAATAAATTGACGGAGCTTGAGGGCTTATTTAAGAAAAAGAAAATTGGCGTGAAACCACTCCTGTTGATACAGCTCCCAAACAGCGAAGCGGGAGATGCGAAAAAAGACGTGGCGGTAGAGTTTTTACGAGAGCAAGGAATATCGCAAGAAAACGGCAACTTGGCGATCTGGTTGTCGGAAGAGAAGTTTTTGGCGGACAAAGATTTGGTAAAGCTGAACAGTCCAGTGCGTGTATTGATTTTCAAACAAGCGATTGATACTGGTTGGGACTGCCCGCGCGCGCATATACTTTTGAAATGGCGTGAGAGTGCCAGCATCACTTTCGAGGTCCAAGTTTTAGGGCGCATATTGCGTATGCCGGAAGCGAAGCATTATGACGATGATGTGCTGAATCGCGGATATGTGTTTACTAATACACCGAGAATTGATGTGAAG
>Ga0116142_10000092_pt1 | contig 105605 bp, 65 predicted proteins | sample AD_UKC033_MetaG_FD_89785 | JGI IMG/M metagenome (GOLD analysis project Ga0116142, IMG submission 89785) | Active sludge microbial communities of municipal wastewater-treating anaerobic digesters from USA - AD_UKC033_MetaG | ecosystem: Engineered > Bioreactor > Anaerobic > Digestate | place... | reverse complement strand
CTTCTTTAATAATTGAAAATCAAATAAGTTGGAAGCAAAGACAAATTGTAAACCTTGAAAAACGACTTGAAAAACTAAAAAATATTGCTTGAAAATTAATTAGTTATATAATAGAAAAAAAGTCATTTCATTTTTACTAAATGACGACATATCCTGTCCGCTAAAACACGAAGGATGTATCTCGCTGAAGAGATGTTTTTCTGTTTCAATTTGACCGATATATTTTCTGACTTTCTTCTGACTTATTTGCTCCATCTTGATATCCTGCAGCATTAGTTGTCCGAAAGTATGGATATTAAAAATTAAAAAAATAATTAATACTACCCACTTCAATCCTGTCTTCATAAAAATTTACAATTAAAAATTTATCTTCATTGATAGATGTCTTTTGCCTTATTGAATACTTTCTTCTTCAAATTCGCAGCTAAAAGTATCGCAAATTTAAAACTATTTATAAAAAAATAGTATTTTTATAAAAATTTAAATAATGAAATCAGTCAAATATTTAATTGCAATTATTTCAAACATTTTGTTTGGTGAATTTTTATTTGCACAGGCACCTCAAATAATTCCGGCAGAACATCCCGACATTGTAGGGTTATGGGAATTTAACAACGACTCAGAACTTACTGCCCCAACAATAGGAAATTCTCTTATTTTACATGGATCGCATACAACAATTGCAGGGCCAAGCGGCGAAGATGGTGCTGTATCAATCGGCTCGGGCAGTTATTACACATGTTATCATGATATTGCAGGTAATGGCGGCGGTTCGGAGGTTAATGAGTATAGTCTTGTGTTTGATTTCAGAGTATCAGATATTTCGGAGTGGCATTGTTTTTATCAGGCAAACGCATCTAATTCTAATGATGGAGAACTATTTATTAATACTTCAGGACAAATCGGAAGAACAACCAACGGTCCCGGATATTCCAGTTATTCAGTAATTCCTGATGAATGGTATAGAATGGTTGTAGCTGTAGATTTGGGCAACTTCTACAGAGTTTATCTTGATGGAGCATTGATTTTAAACGGTGGTTCGCTTTCGGTTAATGGAGAATATAGTTTATACCCGATTACTGCTGACAATCTGGTCCATTTTTTTGCTGATAACAGCGGCGAAGATGCACAAATAGATATCGCATTGGCAGCAATTTATAACAAAACTATTGATCAGGCAGAAGTTACTTCTCTTGGCGGATACGGGCATAACATAAATCCTATTCCTGTCGGCATACTACCATATTTGCAAACTCCTACGCCAACAAGTATTTACATAAGCTGGCATTCGGCATTGACCGGTTCAACAAGAGTTGATTATGGCACATCTGAGACTCTGGGCCAAACACAAACAGGCTCTTCGGAAGACATTAGCGGGAAAAAATGGCATACTGTAAAACTATCAGGACTAATGCCCGAAACTGTTTACTATTATAAATGCGTAAGCGAAACCCAAGAATCGGAAATATATAATTTTAAAACGCCTTCATCCGAGATTCTTGAGAACCAGCATTTAAGATTTCTTTTGTTGGGAGATAGCAGAACAGATATTGCAAGAACTACCCAAATTGCTTTTACAGCAAAAAACAAAGCTATTGAAATGTATGGGTCACCGATTTATGAAAATATTAATTTGATTGTCCATGTTGGGGATATTGTATCAAGTGGTGGCACTATAAGTCAATATGAAAACGAGTACTTTAATTGTTACGAATCACTTTCACGCAATTTGCCAATGATGGTTATTATTGGTAATCACGAAAATGAGTCCTCAAATTATTATAATTACATGAAGTATGATGATTTTAGTGACTTTTCGTGGCCTCTTAGCGAAAAGTTTTACAGTTTTTATTATTTAAATCAACAGTTTATTTTTATTAATGGTAATGGAACATATTCGAACAGCATACAAACAAACTGGCTGGAAGATAGGTTAACTGAATCTGCCCAAAATCCTGATGTTGATATGGTATTTTGTTTTACTCACCAACCGGGACACAGCGAACTTTGGCCAGATGGAAATACTGACTATATTCAAAATGATGTTATTCCATTATTAAGGCAATATGATAAAGTTCAACTTCTTGCGTATGGACATTCGCACAATTATGAAAGAGGAACAATAGAATCAACTGTTGAAAACTCAAACGGTGATTATTACATAATGCTTACTGGTGGAGCCGGTTCGGCACTTGACAGATGGGGAATGTATCCTAATCAGCAGGATTATGATGAAATTATGATAGCCCTTGATCATTATTTATATAATATTGTTGACATTGATTTGCAAAACAAGAGTTTTGAATTGTTTACATATTCTTTGGGTAATACTGACAAACCTCTTGATAATGTATTGATAGATTATTATTACAGAAAGCTCGATCAGGAGCCTCCAATCAAACCAATTGCGTTGTCGCCGGTTGAAGAGACAGGCGTTTTGCCGCTATTGGTTGCTTCTGATTTTGAAGGTCAGGATAGCTTAATGAGTAGTAAATTTCAAATTACTGCAACCCCCGGCGATTATAATACACCTGTTTTCGAAAAAAGACAAGACTGGGTAAATATTTATGGTGATAGTGGTGCTCCTGATTATATTCCAACAGATTTAAACGAGGGTATAGATTTGAGAAGAATGCAGGTTACAACACCCCTCACAGATTGTAATCAATATGCTTGGCGTGTAAGGTACAGAGATTTTAATTTAAAATGGAGCGAATGGTCAGACGAACAACTATTTACAGTTAATGAGAACCTCACTGCTTATACTGATTTTGCTGCAGACATTACAGAAGGATACATACCTTTGACAATTTCATTTACCGACTTGTCATATCCTGCAGTTGATTCGTGGACTTGGGATTTTGATAATGATGGATTAGAGGATAGCTATGAACAAGATCCTGAATTTGTTTTTGAGCTTGCCGGTTTATACTCCGTAAAACTTACAACACCAAATGGTTTAGAAATAAAAGATCTTTATATTAACGCTGAAGATACTACAGTGAAAATCATAGAAAACAAATCAAATGATATTTTAAGAATAAACCCGAACCCTTGCTATGGAAATACTAATATTGAATTTTATGTAAAGGAATCCAATCATGTTAAACTTTCAATAGTAAATTCAAAGGGGCAAGTTGTTGCAATTCTTGTGGACGAAATTATGAATTCCGGAAAGCACACCATTTCTTGGAATACAAAAACAAAAACAGGAGATATACTATCATCCGGTAATTATCTGGTTAAGTTTGAGTCCGGAAAATCAAATGAAATCAAGAAACTGATCGTAATTGATAAATAAAGTAAAATGAAAGCAATTTTGTTTAGTATTGTATATTTGGTTTGCATAAATACGTATGCACTAAACATGGCTAAAGATACTTCAAAAACAATCATTACTCAGGACAAAAACGGCAATGTAGTTTCGATAATAACATATGATAAAGAAGACAATCTTCATGGTGAATTTTTAACATACTACGAAAACAATAAACTTAAAGAAAAAGGAAATTATAAGGATAATCTAACCGATGGGAAATGGGAAAAATTTTATTCCAACGGCAAAAAGAAAAGTGTAGCTTTTTACAAAGAAGGTAAATTGGATAAAAAATATACCGGTTATTATGAAAATGGAAAAAAGAAATTTGTTGAAAAATATGACAACGGTAACAGAAAAGGTAAATGGGAATATTATTATGAGAATGGTAATTTACGCGAAGTTCAATTTTACGAAAACCATAAAAAAACCGGAACATGGTTATATTATTATGAATCAGGAGAGTTACAGGGAGAAATAACCTATGTACTGTCTAAAAAATCGGGATTATGGAAAGAATACTATAAATCAGGAAGTGTGAAACAAACTACCGATTTTAATGAAAACAACAAAGATGGGATGGAAATTTCATATTTTGAAAACAGTCAAGTCCACAGAAAAATACAGTATTTCGACAATTTAAAAAATGGAGAGTTTACAGAATATTATCCATCCGGAGTTGTTGCGATTAAAGGTCAATATGCCGGCAATAAAAAAATAGGAAAATGGGAATACTTTGATGAAGAAGGACAACTAATTAAAGAAGAGAACACATTAAATAATTAAAAAATAGAAATTAGTTTAATTCAAAGCATTTAAAATAATTACCTCATCCTTTTTTCAGTCTTCTTAGATTTTATATCTTTGCAAAGTAAAAATTCAAAATCATGGCAAAAATTCTCATAATTGACGACGAAAAAAGTATTCGTAATACTTTAAAAGACATTCTTACATTCGAGAGTCATAATGTTGATCTTGCAGAAGACGGAAAAACCGGATTACAGCTTGCGTCTGAAAACACTTACGACATCATTTTTTGCGACATAAAAATGCCTCAGATGGATGGGATTGAAGTTCTTGAGAGTTTACATGAGACTTCTCCTGAAATTCCTGTTGTTATGATTTCAGGTCACGGAAATATTGAAACGGCAGTTGAGGCAATCAAAAAAGGCGCTTTTGATTTTATTCAAAAGCCTCTCGATCTAAACAGAATAATGGTTACTCTCAAAAATGCACTCGAGAAATCAAATTTGATAGTTGAGACAAAAACTCTCAAGAAAAAAGTCAATATGAGATATCAGATGATAGGTGAATCGGCAGCAATAAAAAAGGTGAAAGATATGATTGAAAGGGTTGCTCCGACTGATGCAAGAGTTTTGATTACCGGTGAAAACGGAACAGGAAAAGAGGTTGTTGCAAGATGGCTGCACGATAAAAGCAACAGGGCACAAGCACCGTTTATCGAAGTTAACTGTGCTGCAATACCATCTGAATTAATAGAATCCGAATTGTTTGGACACGAAAAAGGGGCTTTTACTTCGGCAATCAAACAACGCAAAGGCAAGTTCGAACAGGCAGACGGAGGCACGATTTTTCTTGACGAAATTGGTGATATGAGCCTCTCTGCACAGGCAAAAGTTTTGAGAGCATTACAGGAAAATAAAATTACAAGAGTTGGAAGCGACAAAGACATTGATGTAAATGTTAGGGTTATTGCAGCAACAAATAAAAATATTGCTTCTGAGATTGAGAAAAACAATTTCCGAGAAGATCTTTATCACCGTTTGAGTGTAATTCTCATTCACGTACCGTCCTTGAACAATCGTAAAGAGGATATCCCCTTACTGGCTGAACACTTTGTGGCGATATCATGCGAAGAACAAGGCGTGCCTGTTAAGAAAGTTTCAACCGGAGCAATAGAAGAATTAAAAAAAATAAATTGGACAGGCAATATAAGAGAATTCAGAAATGTTATAGAAAGATTAGTTATTCTCTGTGGTTCGGAAATTATGGCAGAAGATGTCATTTCTTATGCAAGACCATTATAAATATATAAAAGAATATTTACACGACTGAAATTTCTTTTTTATAAACAAATAAATACTTTTGTGCAATAAAATAATGAATTATGAATAATTACGAAAAAATTCTCCAGTATTTTAATTTCGAACCCCAGGAAATTGATATTAATTTATTTCTACTAAATGCAGCAATGACAATTGTTATGGCAATAATTCTTGAATTGACTTATCGCCGTTGTGCAAATACATTGTCTAATAAAAGCCAGTTTGCATACAATTTTGTAATGTTATCATTAATAACAATGTTAATTATTACATTGGTCGGAAGTTCGGTAGCCTTGTCTCTAGGTCTTGTTGGTGCATTGTCTATTGTCAGATATCGTGCAGCTATAAAAGAGCCGGAAGAATTAACATATCTGTTTCTTGCTATTGCAATTGGTCTGGGTATGGGAGCAAATCAACCAGTGGTTACAATTATCTCATTTCTGGTGCTTATAGCTGTTATATGGATCAGATATTTTATAAAACCATCTAATAAGCTTAATGCTTTTAATCTTGTAATAAATATACATAACCCTAAAGAGGGCGACATGGAAAAAATTGTAGGCATTATAAGTCTTAGGTTTAACCGTCCTGCACTTAGGAGGTTTGACCAAAGTAAGGATGTAATAGACTTGGCTTTCAGGGTAAGGGTAAAAAATATGGATATGCTCACCGAATGTAAAAACGAGATTCTTAAAATCGAAAATACGACTGTGTCATTTGTTGATATCAGATAATGGAAAAAATTGAAATAAAAGAATACAAAAAACTCGAAAACTACAGATATGAACGAAAATTCAGACCGGAATCTTTAAGTGTTCGTCAGATCGAAAACATCGTTTTAGGCTCTGCTGCTTTTTTTCGCAAGATTTACCATCCAAGATATGTAAACAATATCTATCTTGACTCTCCAGAATTAGACTGCTTATATGATAATTTGATAGGTAAGTCAGACAGAAAAAAATATAGAATAAGATGGTATGGCAATATTAAGGGATTAGTTTCGAGTGCCATTTTTGAGGTTAAAATCAAAACTGCTTATCGTGGCACTAAGCTTTCATTCTTTTTACCCGATTTTGAGATAACTGAAAACTTTACCACTGCTGAATGTTTTAAAATACTTAAAAATGCTAATATCCCATTAGAAATATTAGATGATATAGCCGGAATGGAAATGAAATTGCTTAATTCTTACAAAAGAACATATTTCAGAGATGTTACAGGGAATTATCGATTAACGATAGATGATGATATTAAGTATTTCAATTTGAAAGATAATTTTAACCTTTTTAAAAAATGCGTTAGCGATAGAGAAAATGTAGTTGAAATAAAATATGACGAGGAATACAACGAATATGCTCCTAATATAATTAACACTCTACCCTTTCGCATGACTCGTAACTCAAAATATATCGAAGGTATGGTTAAATTTTATGAAGTTTCATTATAATATTAAATTTAAGGGAAACATAAATAAATGCGTAAAAAAGAGATACTAATTATTATAATTTCATTACTAGTCTTAGCAGGCTTGTATTGGGCATATACTTCTATTATCAAGAAAAATGAAGAAATTCAAAAGTTCAGTCTGTTTTGCGATTTTGAGACTCAAAATGATAGTGCGTATTTTATTACAGATAATAAAAACTATCTCATAGGTCCCGGAATGCTATCAAATGAAATTTTCTATGACGGCAAACAATCTCTTCATATTCCACCATGGGAAGTATATCACGGTCTTATAATTCTTGACAATTTACAGCCAAACGCAAATGTTATTATAAGCTTTAAAAGATATAACAGCTCTAAAGCCGGCATTGTCGCTCAGGGAGTTAATCCTGCTAGTTTCTATTTTATCAGCAACGAAGCAGCACATGTATATGAAAACGGTTGGGAAGATGTATATCTTAATTTTACATGTGGAAGGGACTTTAAGGACACCCTAAACATTTATATTTTTAATACTGAAAAAAAAGACACCTATATAGACAATTTAAGTATAACTGTTTCGAATAAAGTATTTTACCCCAAATATGGCAATGAAGAACCATTGCTTATTTATATTGAAGACAAAGAATTTGCAACTATTATAAATAAAAGAGACGAAGCTCTTGACAAAGGGGTTTTAATAACAGAAGATGATTCATGGGTTAATGCTGTGGTTTATGGTGAGGGCAGAATGATGAGGGCTGAAGTTCGATTGAAAGGAGACTGGCTCGATCACTTAAGAGGCGAAAAATGGTCTTTTAGAATTAAACTAAAGGATGACTCATGGAGAGGGATGAGAGTTTTTTCGATTCAACATCCCAATGTAAGAGGGTTTCTTAATGAATGGCTCCTCCATAAAATCTGTAAAGAAGTTGACATACTAACGACCAGATATGGATTTGTTCCGGTATATTTAAACGGAAATTCTATTGGCTTATATGCCTATGAAGAGCATTTTCAAAAAGAAATGATTGAATCCTCGAATCGAAGAGAAGGTCAAATTATAAAATATTCAGAGGTTGACTTTTGGAATTTAATGTATAGAAACATCCCCAATAGGTTTGTATATTTAACTAGCGTAATAGAACCTTTCGGCGCAGATAAAATCCTTGAAGATTCGTTGAAATACAAACAATTCCTAATTGCAGCAAATTTGCTGGATATGTATAGAAATATGTCAGCTAAAGCTTCTGATATTTTTGATGTAAAAAAGATGGCAAAATTTATTGCCTTGGTTAATTCATATAACACTTTTCATGCTTTAGAATGGCACAATGTAAGATATTATTATAATCCCGTTTTGTGCCGCATAGAGCCAATTGCTTTTGATATGTTTTCAGGAATGCATGCTTATAATGTCCCAAATCCAATCTCGATTATGTTGGAGGAAGATTCAGAATATAAAGTTTCTTACTGCATTAATTACCTAAAAACAGATTCTATATTTGAAAAAGAATATTTTAAGTATCTTGAAATATTTACAAATGAATTGAGCTATAAGTTTTTCAGAAAAAAATTTAATAAACAATATACTTATCTGGATAGCATAAACAGATTAGAGTTTATACCATACTATTTTGACACAGTACAGTTTAGTCAAGTTCCATTAAAAATTAAATTTTATTTGCCAATATTTTTAGATTCGTTGAATGATGTTAATTACCGTAACAGATATAATGCATTAAAAGACAAACCTCTATATGTAAAAGAAATGTACGAACCACTTAAATATGCAGATAAATATTTAAAAGCTTATAAACAGTCGGCAAAAACTATATTGTTTAAGTGTTTCCTGCAATTTGATGTAGATATTGTTGGACTTGGCGATGATAAATCTATAAAAAGCGAAACATTAAAAACGATAAAGAATAAAGATTCGGGTATTGTTAGTATTACGGAGATAAATTTTGAAAATGATTTAAATCAATTTTCACATGTTTATTTTAAAGTGCAGGGTCAGGATTCGGTTTTTAAGACAAATATAGTTCAATGGCCTGCCCCGACAACATATAATCCTCGTAACGACATTGCTTCAAAAGCGACAGATATATCAAAATATACAAATATTGAAACGCGAGAAATTAGATTTTCGGGAAATCTTACTTTTGATAATCATATCTATATTAAGGAGGGTTATACAGTAATTTTTGATGCCGGAACAAATATGAATATTACTAATAATGCTGCGTTTATTTCTAATTCTACAATTTTAATTAAAGGGACAAAAGATAAACCGGTCAAAATTTATTCATCAGACAAATCGGCAAATGGATTCACCGTTTTACAAGCTGAAGATTTGTCGGTTTGTAATTATGTAACCTTTGACAACCTAAACACGCTTAATTATAATGGCTGGACTCTTACAGGAGCGGTAACATTTTACGAATCCGATGTAAAATTCCTAAATTGTACTTTTAGCAATAATCATTGTGAAGATATGCTTAATACTATCCGTTGTGACTTCCTTGTTAAAGATTGTCTAATTAAAAACACCTTTGGCGACTCGCACGACTCGGATTTTTGCACCGGGACTCTTGACAATTGTACATTTATCAACAACGGAAATGACGCCATAGATTTTTCGACCAGTGATGTAATTATAAAGAATTGTAAAATTAATGGAGCCGGCGATAAAGGAATAAGCGTTGGAGAAAACACCAAAGCAATCATTAATAACGTAATTATTGATAATGTTAATATTGGAATTGCATCAAAAGATCTTTCTCATGCGGAAGTAAATAACTTAAAAATCAATAATGCCACTTACGGATTTTTGCTATTACAAAAAAAACCTGAGTTTGGACCGGCTACAATAACAGCAAAAAATTGTGAGTTAAAAGATGTTTGGACAGAATCTCTTATTGAACAGAATTCGATATTAGTTTTAAACGGAACAAGTTTTAAGGGTAAAAAGCCCAAACTGAAAGCACTGTTTTACGAGTAGGTGATTATTATTCTTTTTAAATCAGGCTTGATTTAGTTTTTGCTTATTCAGAAGTTTTATACTTAAGTATAAAATCATTAAGCAGAACGTCTTCGTCTGTTTCGGATTTTATGTATATAATTAGTTTATTACAATTACTCATATTGTTATCAAAACTTATCGTATCCTGAAAAAACTTAATAGTGGGAGTAATTTGATTTAGGGAAATACTATCTGTTTCGACAAGATTACTATTATTATAGATTAGAGAGATAAGATACAAATTTGTTGCATCTGTTTCGCTTTCTGATTTACAAACACCTCTAAAATTAATTGTATCCATATCTGTAACAAACTGTCCGGAATCAACATTCACTAATACTAAGCTATCAAATGCCATCAATTTATACATATAATTCTCATTCTCTATAAATTGAATATTTTCTTCAGGATAATTCTCAAAGTCGTCAAATGTCAATTTCGTAAGATATTTATACCCATTTTGCACATCTAATAAACTATCCAGATCTCTAAATCGCCATGTAATTGTCTTCTGCTCAATATCATGTTCAAATATCAGTACAAGATCTTTTTCGCAAGTGTTGTATATCTGAGGCCACCATTGATAATAGATATTATCCAGACCACAACCGAGAAAGTGTATTCCCTCAGTACTCAGCATATCTGCTTTTTTATAACTCTTTCCCATATCCCCCATGACACAAATTACCTCTACTCCCCTTTCTTTAACTTCAACCAATTTTGGATAAATTATATTAACAAAATTGGTATTTACCGAATCACAATTTGCATTCCAGTACTTCAATCCGCTGTTTGCATATGTTAATGGGTCTATTGGCAATCCGGGAACATTATACCATAATCCCCAATGAAAAAATAATAAAAGATGTGAAGATTCACTAATAGTATCTGTAACATTACAAAACAACTCATACTGTTTGTTTAAATTTTCACAATCACTGATATCAAGATTTGTATCAAAAACAAATGCAGTAAATCCATTGTAATAATCAGCATAATATGATTTATGTCCCAAGTATTTTTCCAGCCATTCAATATTCCCGTTTCTTCTATCATGATTTCCCAGACTCCAATAGTTATGCGCTTGTTTTATTTTGAGTTTTTCATTTAGATAATCAAGATTAGAATAATATAATAAAGTTTCCGAACAGATATCTCCTCCTAGCCATATATTATTATAAACAGATTTATTCAGATATGTCAGTCTTCTGTCTATTTCTGTGGGGCTCATATAGGTATGACCTAAAAACAAGTACTTGTACAAAGTTTTTTCCTGTGATTGTAATATGTTGACAAATATTAACACAAATCCTGATATCATCAGTACTTTCCTTGCAATTATTTTGATTTTACCGAAACGCATAAAATTAAATTTTAATTATTCTGGTTGTTTGGCTATAGTTAGTAGTTTGACTAACTACTTTAAAAAAATACGTCCCAGCACTATAATCATTCAAGTCAATTGAAAAATCAAACTTATTATCAATACTTTCCAAATAATGATTCTCCAATTGTTCTCCCCATGAATTGTATAATATGATTTGAATTTTGTCATAATTTCCGTCAAATTGATTAAGATAAAGATTTATTTTCTCTTTTGTCGGATTAGGATAAAATATAAGATTTTCTATTTTCACATTTTCTTTCGACAGATTATTATTTATAAAGAGAACGAAGTCGTCGTCATCTTCCTGTGAAATTGTACCCGAAATAAAAATATCATTCCCGATAATTTCAACAGCTGAGCCATATCCCCTATAATTATCAAGAAGATATTCTGTTTCCAAAACCTCTCCAAGGGAATCTGTCTTTATATAGTAAATTACAGGAAATTCATCATTTACACTTGCACTTGTACCAACTATATGAATATTGCCATTAGCATCTTTTTCCATATCCGCAGCATATTCAAAAGATGCTCCACCATAAGTCTTAACCCATATTGGATTAAAATCGGAATCCAAAAAACTCAAGCAGATGTCAAAACTATACCCCACCCTATAAGATTGGGAATGAGATAATAAATAATAATTGCCATTGTTTGCTCTCATCAGCTTAACAGGTGTGTCATGGTGGTTTTGATAAATTGAAAAGTCGTCAACAATTTCCCCGTTTTCATCTATTTCGACAAAGAAAATATCTGATTTTTTAAATGACTGAGCATGCCATGGAGAACCAAGATTAAAGAAACCACCTCTACTGCATAATGCGATAATATTACCATTTTCTTTTTCTATTAAATCTACAATAAAAGCAGCGATATAATCAGTCCAAGTTTTTTCCCATAATGTTTCACCGTTACTATCAGCACAAACGAGATACAGTGCCGGCCACGTATTGGTTCTGTTGTTTCCTCCTGCAAAATACTTACCACTTGTATGAAATAATGATGTATAAAAATGTTGAAAATGATTATTACCGTAATCGTTTGTCCACAAGTGTTCAAGATTCATATTATATTTAACCAAAACCGCTTGAATAGACTTTTCCTCAACCCACATAGAAGATCCCGAAAAAATAAAACCATCATTAGTTAATGAAACACTTCGAAACTCGTCAGTAAGTTCCATCCCCCATGTTTTATAAGTATAACTATTGTTTTCTGTATTATACTTTATTATATAAGCCTCTCTGTTTCCGTTTCCAAAAGACTTTGTATAACCCGTCAGATAAAGGTTTCCGGCAGAGTCACTCATCATATCATAGCATCTCTCATATTCCTGCCCCCCAATAATCTGAGATTGAACAAGCCCCGATATGAAAACAAATACAAATATTAAACTTATGTTTTTAACGCACATTATTATAATCTATATGTTACAATACTTATTATTAAATTTTGTTATCGTATTGTGAAATCACTACCATTCTAAAAGACAAGCATTTTTTTAACCGTAATCCCATCCTGATGCTTAACTTTAACAAAATAAATACCCGCCTCCAGTGCTTCTAAATTTATTGAAACAGATTTTTCAATTAAATAGCTTGAATTAAATACAATTTCCCCATTATAACTGTAAACGGAGATTTCTGCTTCGCATGACAGATTACCCACATAAATTTGAAAAATACCGGAATTTGGATTCGGATACAACTCAAAACAATTATTATCTGGATTAAGCAAAGTGGGAACAGATATTATATAATCTTCCAATTCTCCAAGACAATCCAATTCTTCTTCATTCAAACAAATAAGATCATAACTGATGTTTTTATTTTGATCCACATTTATAACAACAAAATTGTCATCAACAAGTTTACCCATACCTGTTCCAATAAAAGTAATATTATCATAATTATCATACATAACGCTAGTTGCATAACTTGCTGCGCCGAGATCTCCAGCACACATAACAACATTGTTGTCAAGTTCGTGGAACAAAGGTTCGATTTCTGACCAAAAATTAATCTCACTCGCCCGCCCCTCAAGCGAGTTAAGCGTTATTACCGAATATTCATTGTCTGGACTCCACCATAATAATTGATGCATCATAACAAAAATATTATCATGATTGGATGCATCCTCGTTCAAAGTGTTTTGTAAAAATACAAGCTGATCTCCAGAAATATTCCAACTATCAATATTAGGATTAAGTATAATAAACAAATCATTGTTATGCGAAAAACTGTAATATGTAATATCACCAAACTGAGCATAATAATATTCGGGATTTTTCAAATCATGATTCCCAACTGCAATATACCAAAGCAATCCAAGTGTGTCAAATTCTGCAATTACATTTTCCCATTTCTCTTCAGAACCATAGATTACTAAATCTCCCAAAAAAACACCAAATTCTATTTCTTCCCTTTCCTGTATGTATTCAAATTTTGCTTTAAAAGGAGGATGGAATCCTACATTTTGAACACCAGGCGTCCCATATACATGACCGGCTATGAAAAACGAATAACTCTGATCCTGAGAAAAAAGATTATGGGAAATAGAAAATAAAATAAAACTAAAAAAAACAACTGTCTTCATTTATCTATCATATACAACAAAACAAAATTACCAAAATATTTCTAAATCACTTAATAAATATTTCTTTTATTACTTTCTCCTGACATTTTGTCATATTTGTATTCAATTTTTATTAAATTTGCAATTGAAAATTCGGAATATTGAATTATGGATTTGCAAAGTATAAAACAAAGGTTTGAAATAATAGGCAATGCTGCGGGACTTAACAGAGCACTTGATATTGCCATACAGGTTGCTCCAACTGATTTATCTGTTTTAATCACAGGAGAAAGCGGAGTTGGAAAAGAGAGAATTCCTCAAATTATACATTCACAAAGTTTAAGAAAACATAATAATTACATTGCTGTAAATTGCGGAGCAATACCAGAAGGAACCATAGATTCTGAACTTTTTGGACATGTAAAAGGCTCGTTTACCAGTGCCCACAGCGACCGTAAAGGTTATTTCGAAGAAGCAGACAAGGGAACAATTTTTCTTGATGAAGTTGCAGAGTTACCACTTTCAACTCAAGTTCGTTTATTAAGAGTACTCGAAACAGGCGAATATATTAAAGTAGGTTCGTCTAAAGCAGAAAAAACAAATGTAAGAGTAGTGGCCGCAACAAATGTTGATTTAAAAACCCGTGTTGAACAAGGCAAATTTCGTGAAGACCTTTATTACAGACTGAATACCGTTCCTATCTTTATGCCTCCTCTACGTAACAGACAAGATGATATTTATTTACTATTCAGAAAATTCGCCAACGATTTTGCCGAAAAATACAGAATGCCTGCGATAAAGCTTACAGAAGATGCCGTAAATATTTTAAATTCTTACCGTTGGCCGGGAAATATCAGACAGCTAAAAAATATTACCGAACAAATCTCTATCATAGAAGAACAGCGAATGATATCAGCAGACGTTTTAAGGTCATACCTTACCGGAGCAGATGAGTCAAGTTTACCGGCTTTGGCAAAAAAACAAAATTTCGACAGCTTTAACTCTGAACGTGAAATTCTGTATCAAGTGTTATTCGATATGAAAAAAGACATGAACGAGTTAAAATTATTGGTTAACGACATAATAAGTCAAAACCCTGAATTTAAAAGTAATAAATACTCAGAGAATATTGTCAGCGATCTGGATGAAATAAAAATAGAAGGTGTTAGAAGAATTTATAAGGATGAGCCAATAAGACACGAAACAGAAATCGAAGATCAGGGCGAAGTTATTGAAGAAGTGCTTTCACTTGCAGAACAGGAAAGAGAGCTTATAATTAAAGCTCTGGAAAAAAATAATAATAAACGAAAACTTGCAGCAGAAGAATTGGGAATTTCGGAGAGAACACTTTACAGAAAAATAAAAGAATACAATATTTTAAAATAATCATATAGCACAAATGATAAAATTCAAATATACTATAATATTAATCCTGTTTTTGGCAGGAGTTGTTATAAGCGGGTGTACTGGAGGATATTCTTTTACGGGAGCTGATATTGCAGCAAACATTAAAACGGTTCAGATAAATTATTTCCCAAATCAGGCAAGTCTTGTACAGCCAAATTTAAGTAATGTTTTTACCGAAACGCTCAAAGATAAGTTCCTGTCACAAACAAATCTTGAGCTAGTTTCTTATGATGGAGATTTGGTTTTCGAAGGCGTGATTACAAATTATACAGTAAATGCACAGGCGTTTCAGGGAAACGAAACTGCCGCACTAAACAGGTTAACTATAACCGTTAAGGTGAAATACACAAACAATCTTGAGCCGGCAAAAAGTTTCGAAACGAGTTTCTCGAGGTACTCCGATTTTGACAGTAAAACCAGTTTATCATCAGTAGAAAACGATTTGATTCAGGAAATAAGTACTGAGTTGGTAACAGATATTTTTAACAAAGCCGTTGCAAATTGGTAAAATGAATAGGGAACAATTTAACATATACAGCTCTGATTTTTCATTGCTTAATTCAGAAAGCCTTGAAAACATTCGCCTACTGTTGGAAGAATTTCCGTATTTTCAATCTGCCTGGATTTTATATGTTAAAAACCTACATATTTTAAAAGATGTAAGGTTTGAGAGTAAACTTAAGACAGCCGCGGTTTATATCCCCGACAGACGTATTTTAAAAAGAATTATTAATGATACCTACATTCCAGGAAACAAAGTCAAGAATGATTCATTACAAGAAAATATTGACTTCGACTCAATAATAACTGAATCTATAGGAAAATCGACTGAAGAAATTTTAATCATCCCTAAAATTACGAGTGCAAAAAGTAACATTTATTTTAAGAAAGGGGATCAAAATGTCGAAAAAATCGAAATAGAGGATAAAGAACTAATAAATTTTGACTTTGAAGGTGAATCAGCTCTTAAAAATGAAGAAATTTTATCTGCAAATAATGAAAATATTGTCATTGAAGAAGCCTCACAAAGTAAAATCAATGAATTAAATAAGCCTGATAAAGCTAAATTAATTGATAAGTTTTTAGAATCTGACCCTCGTATAATTCCTGAAAAAGAATACCTGTCTGATGGCTCTGCTGCAAACAGTTTGATACTTTCCGAAGATGACGGTTTGTTTAGCGAAACTTTAGCTAAAATATATGCAAGTCAAGAGCATTTTGACAAGGCAATTTTAACTTATGAAAAATTATGTTTGAAATATCCCGAAAAAAGTATTTATTTTGCAGGTCAAATTGAAAAAATAAAAGAATTAATAAAAAATAAAAGGAATTAGTTATGTATATCTTTTTCTCAGTAATGATTATCGTTTGTGCAGTTCTCCTGATATTAATAGTTTTAGTACAAAACAGTAAAGGGGGAGGACTTGCTTCAGGTTTCGGTCAGGGCAATCAAGTTATGGGTGTTAAGAAAACTGCGGATTTTCTCGAAAAAGCTACTTGGACACTTGCTGCCGGGTTATTGCTATTTTGCTTATTGGCCAGTTTCTCTATCCCTGTGAAAAAAGTTGAAGCTCCTCAAAATATGGAACAGCCAACTCAAAACACTCCTACAGGTCCAGTTGCTCCTCAGAAGTAGTTTACATTATTCTCTGATCAGTTTATACTGATTATTACTTCAATATTTCGTATTCCTGATTTCTTATTGATGGACGAAATCCGGCATTAGCAATAAGTAATTTCATTTCTTCTATCCCAAGTCTATATTTTTTCCCTGCCTGCGAAACGACATTTTCTTCGAACATTACACTACTCATATCATTCGCTCCTGCATTAAGGCATAATTGGGCAATTTCTGCACCCATAGTTAACCATGAAACCTGAATATTCGGAATATTTATTAGCATAAGCCGGCTGATTGCAAGCATTCTTAAATACTCATGGCCGCTTACATTTTTAATTTCAGGAAACTTATGGATTAATTTTGTGTTCTGACTCGCCAAGGGCCATAGTGAAAAAGATATGAATCCTTTTGAATATTCCGGTTTTTGCTTTTGTAAATTTCTTATCTTAATTAGATGCCCGATTCTTTCTTCAGTCGTTTCCAAATGACCAAACATCATTGTCGCAGAAGTCGTCATTCCTAGAATATGAGCAATCCTCATTACATCAAGCCATTCGGCCGAAGTACATTTTGCGGGACTGACAATTTTCCTAACCCTGTCCGACAAGATTTCGGCACCTGCTCCCGGGAGACTATCAAGACCGGCCTCTCTTAATCTTATTAAAGCTTTTTCCGGCGTTAAATGTGATTTTTTAGCCATATATACTATCTCCGGCGGGCCAAGTGCATGAAGTCTTAAATCAGGAAACAAAATTTTCAGCTCTTTGAATAAATCTTCATAAAAACTGATGTTTAAATCGGGGTTTAATCCTCCCTGAAGTAAAATTTGCTTCCCTCCTGCCCTATATAGTTCATCAACCTTATTTATATAATCTTCTATGCAAAGCACATACGAATCTTGTTCGTTTTTATTTCTACAGAAATTACAGAAAAGACATTTTGAAACACAAATATTCGTAAGATTAATATTTCTGTCAATTATAAAAGTAACAATATTTTCGGGATGAATCTTTTTTCGAACAATTGAGGCATAATACATTAAATCTGTCAGAGATGCTTCCTTAAAAAGCAACAGCCCTTCTTCAGGGCTGAGAAATTCAAAGTTTAGTGTTTTATTCAGAATGTTTTCTATTCTGTTAGTTTTCATCAGCTTAATTAAAAAACATTACTGATTTTTTTAATTTTGTTCAAGTCAATCAATTTAATCTTGCGCCCTTGCAACTCAATAAGTCCTTCGGTTTTAAATTCGGACAAAAGTCTTATTACTGATTCTGTTGCCGTTCCGATTATATTAGCAAGTTCCTCTCTGGTTAGAGATATATTAATTAGTCCTTCCTCATTTATACCAAACTCATCTTTAAGATGTAATAAAATTTCGGCTAACCTTTCTCTAACTGACTTTTGGGCGATATCAGTGATATAATTATTTGCCTCTCCCAATTCTTTACATGCTATTTGCAAAAGTTCTATCCCAAATTCGGCGTTTTCTTTTAACAAATGATAAAGATCCTGAGAATTAATGTGACATAATACTGCATCTTCAAGAATTTTTACACTCGTACAGGCCGGTTCTCCGTTGATAACCGAGCGATATCCTATTACTTCTCCGGGTTTTGCAAATTTTATTATTTGTTCTTTGCCTTCTACTCCGGTTTTATAAACTTTAAGAATTCCCTTGTTAATACAAAAAATTCCCGAAATCCTATTCCCTTCCTCGTAAAGAATACGACCTTTTTTAACCACCGTACAAGATTTAACATTGTTTAAATATTCCAATTGTTCAGGAGTAAGCTTGTGGAATATTGTTTTAAAATCCTGATTACATTGAACACATAAAGGTTCGTCAAAATTTTTATTCATACTTACTAAATTTTAGCAAAAATAATAATTATCAGCTATTTAACAATGATAAAACAATAGATTAAGGTTTATATTTTTTATCATTAGTAAAAGTATTTGTAATTTAGAGGTAATTATTTATTCTTGAATAAGCTTAAAAAGATGTATTTTTGAAAAGCATAAAAATAATTTGAAATGAAAGTTTTAACTTTAGATGCAGGAGGAACAAACTTTGTTTTTTCGGCAATAAATGATGGAAAACGGCAAGGAGAAACAATCCTTAAACCTGCTTTTGGTGATAATCTTGATAAGTGCTTAACAACTATAATAGAAGGATTTAATGAATTATCAAAAAAATCATCAAATAAGCCTGATGCAATAAGTTTTGCTTTCCCGGGACCTGCCGATTTTAACTCGGGTATTATAGGTGATTTACACAATTTACCTGCTTTTCAGGGAGGTGTAGCTCTGGGACCCATGCTGTGCGAAAAATTTCAAATCCCTGTTTATATAAATAATGACGGAGACTTATATACTTACGGTGAGGCGTTATCGGGAACCTTACCTATGATAAACTCCAAATTGAAAAATAACAGTAATCCGAAACAATATAAAAACATTTTTGGAATGACCATTGGGACGGGCTTTGGCGGAGGAATGGTTCATGACGGAATTTTGATTAAAGGCGACAGTATTGCTGCGGGAGAAATATGGGTAACCTCAAACAGACAAAGCACTGAGCTGAATAGTGAAGAGGGAATAAGCATAAGGGCAGTAAGACATTTTTTCTCAGAATTTGCCAATATAAATTTTAACGATTGTCCTCAACCAAAAGAAATATTCGAAATAGGAATCGACAAAATAAAGGGCAACAAAGAAGCTGCTATTTTAGCTTATAATAAATTGGGGAAATTCATAGGAGACTCTGTTGCAAATATAATAACCCTCTTTGACGGAATAGTTGTAATTGGTGGTGGCATTGCAGGAGCCAAGGAACTGATAATTCCGGGGATAAAATCAGAACTTAACCGTGGTTTTAATAAGTTGACAGGCGGAAAAAATCCGAGATTAAACCATAAAGTATTTTGTCTGAATCACGAAAACGAAATGAATGAATTTGTAAAACCATGTTATAAATCTATTAAACTGCCTTTTTCCGACACAGAAATCAATTATAACTACGAGCCTCGCAGTGCTTTTATGTTTTCTGATTTTGATACCAGCGAAATGATAAGCATGGGTGCTTACTATTATGCTGCTGAGCAACTTAAGACAAAATAACTTCTGCTGACTTCTATCTATTAGTGAAGTAGGAATTACTTTTCAATACTTCAAATTCTACATCCTGCATTTTTAAATATTGATCCGTATAATTGGCGGACAAATCAATAAACAGTATTCGATGCTCCGCGGGCAGGCCTTGGCAAAACGGCGGGAAGTCCAGGCGGTGAGAACAAAACATTAGAATTGTGTCGAGCCGATATGAATAGTGCCGATGATAAATTTGTTTAGTATAATCGAGCAATTAAAATTGTGAAGATTAGACTATTACAAATTTACAATCGGTATCGTTCCCTAAAACAAATTTCAAAAGGCAAAAGGTGTATGGCATTTGTTTTAGGCCAAGGTCGACGTACAATTCTTTTGTTTTGTTCGAGGCGGGTCGGGTAGCATCGTTATGCCTTGATTTCTTTGTTACTTTCTTGACTTGTGCTGAGCTACGCCGAAGCATCAAGCAAGAAAGTAGAGAATAAAATATGGCGAATTTTAAAAACAAAATTTTAATGCAGTAATAATCAGACTGTTAAATACTATTATGCTGCTGAGCAACTTAAAGCAAAATAAGTCTGTTTCTACTATTATATTTTTTCAAGAATCTGTTAAAAATTTGCCATCTGAAAATATTTTCCTATTTTTATAAAAAAATACAATTATGAGATTATTACTTATTAGCAATTCGACAAATGCCGGTGAAGCATACTTAGATTACCCGAAGTTTAACATTCGTGATTTTTTAGGCAGTAAGCCCGTAAAATGCTTATTTATCCCTTATGCAGGAGTTACACTTACCTGGGACAACTATGAAGCCAAAGTAAAATCGAGATTTAATGAAATTGGTCATGATATTATCTCGATTCATCACTTTGCAGACCCCATCAAGGCAATTGAAGAGGCCGAATCTATTGTTGTTGGAGGAGGAAACACCTGGAATTTGTTGCATCATGTTCATTTAAATAAACTTATTGAGCCTGTAAGAAAAAAAGTTTTGGCAGGCACACCTTATATTGGCTGGAGTGCAGGATCGAATATGGCTTGTCCGACTCTGAAAACGACCAATGATATGCCGATAATTGACCCTTTAGGTTTTGATGCATTTAATCTTATCCCATTTCAGATTAATCCCCATTATTTGGATAAAAACCCTGATGGTCATGGAGGTGAAACCCGCGAAGACAGGATAAACGAGTTTATGGTTATTAATCCTGACATTTATATTGCCGGTTTACGCGAAGGGACTATGTTTGTAGTCGAAGGTGAGAAAATGTCAATGATTGGGGCGAGGAATCTTCGTCTTTTTAAATTCGGAACAGAACCAAGAGAGCTAAAGCCAACAGATGATTTTAGCTTCCTGCTTAAAGGTTGACAAGTTTTACTTCTGTTAAGAATCCAATATTTTTTTATGTTTTTGTTAATTATTCTTTAAATAAATACTAAAATTATAATAATATAAATTTATTATATTATTACAGTAAAAGGTCTGATGCTTTATAGACCTATACATTTAGATTTGGTTGTAATGGTCTGACGACATACAGAAATATTGAACTATGCAAAACAGATTAGAACTTATTTGGAATGAATTTCACAAAGAATTGGACAGATTTATATTCAGTCATATTAAGGATAGAGAAATCACTAATGACATATTACAAGATATTTTTGTTAAAATTCAATACAATATTGGTTCACTTAAAGACGAATCCAAATTAAGTTCGTGGATTTACCAAATCACAAGAAATGCTCTTAATGACTATTTTAGAAAGTTAAAACCTCATTTTGAATTTAATGATTATGTCTTAATTGATGAAGAAAAAAATGTTGATAATGGGGAACTTGAAAAGTGCTTAAAACCATTTATTAATCAACTTGATGACAAATATAAAGAAGCCATAATCCTCACAGAATTCAATGGATTAACACAAAAACAATTAGCTCAAAAATTAGACATTTCATATTCAGGTGCAAAATCACGAGTACAACGAGCAAAAGAATATCTTAAAATTCTTTTTACAGACTGTTGCACAATACAATCTGATAAATATGGAAATATTGTTGATTATGAGCAAAAGAGGAATTGTAATAAATGTTGTAACTAATTTGATTTGCGTCCTTTTAGTAATTCTGCGTCTATTGTATGTAACTTAAAAAAAATACAATGACAAAAAACATTAAAGAAGCTGTAAAACAAACTTATACATCAGCAGTAAAAAACGGAAGCTGTTGTGGTTGTGGCCCATCTTGTTGTAGTTCAGAACAGTCGGCAACATTTTTAGATGAAAATTACAAAAATGTAGAAGGTTATCAAGAGATAGCAGACTATGGTTTAGGGTGTGGTTTACCTACCGAAATAGCTGACATTAAAAAAGGAAACACAGTATTAGACCTTGGTTCTGGTGCGGGTAATGATGTTTTTATTGCAAGAAATCAAGTTGGAGAATCAGGTAAAGTTATCGGAGTAGATTTTACCAAAGCAATGATAGAAAAGGCAAATGAAAACAAAAATAAATTAGGTTTTTATAATGTGGAATTCATTTTAGGAGATATTGAAGAATTGCCTGTTGCATCAAAATCAGTTGATGTTGTAATCAGCAACTGTGTAATGAATTTGGTTCCCGACAAAAACATAGCTTATAAGGAAGTTTTTCGCGTTTTAAAATCGGGCGGTCATTTTAGTATTTCGGATGTAGTGCTTAATGCCGATTTACCAAAAGAAATTTTAAACGCTGCCGAAATGTATGCTGGCTGTGTGTCTGGAGCATTAGAGAAAAATGAATATTTGAAAGTAATTGAAAATGCAGGTTTTCAGGATTTACAAATAAGAAAAGAACACGAGATTAATTTGCCAGACAGTTTGCTTTTGCAATTTATCAACAATAAGGAACTTGAAGAGTATAGAAAGAAAAAAAGTGCAATTATCAGCATATCTATTAACGCTAAAAAACCTTAAACATGAAATCAATTAAATCTAGGTTTTTAGCACTTTTTTCAAGCTTTGGTTCTCTCCTGGGTAGCTGTGGTGGAGCTTGTGGAGTAGCTTGTGCAGCAAGCGGTTGTTGTGGTAGTTATGCTCTATTTGGACTTATTGGAATTTCAAGTTCAAGTATGCAATTTTTAGAAAAACTTACTCCGTTTTTTTTGGTTCTTACTATTCTTAGTTTATCCTATGCTTTTTACAAAGCATATAAACCAAAAGTAAATTGTTGCGATTCTGAGAATAAAAATAGCGGTTCGGATTGTTGCAATACACCTAAAAAGACTAATTTTTTTCAGTCGAAATCTTTTCTTTGGGCAATTACAATTATGAGTGTTATAATGTGGACTTATCCATATTTTTCAAGACTCAACGGCAACAAAAATAGCTGTAATTCAAATATTGAAACCGTTGACAAAGTTTCAACAGACGATAATACAACAAAAAATGATTGTTGCCCACAAACTAGTGATTGTTCATCGAAATGTGGGTCAAAAGATGAAAATAATGAATAAAAACAGCAAACAACAGCAAGGCTTTGCTCAATGTCGGGCTGAAAAAGTAGCAAAACATTAAAATATTTTATAACTTTACCAGTGGTTTGAAACATTTGGAATGACCCGTACTAAAATCCGGCTACACAATTTGTAGTAAATTATGTATAAAAATGATGGAATTTTAAGAAGGTACTGTGAAGGTTTTGAACTGATATATATTTTAACTTATCTTTGCAAAAAAAATAACATGGAAAATTCAAAACGGCAAACTCAGGTTGGTGGATTGATTCAAGAAGAGTTAGCCTTAATTATACAGAAAAAATTCGGAGGTCTTGTCCCCGGTCGTTTAGTTACAATCTCAGGAGTGAGAATGAGCTCTGATTTGGGTTTGGCAAAAATTTATTTAAGCATTTTTCCTTCAAATGATGCCGGTAAAATTATCAAAGAAATAAATAATAATGTATCAAAAATACGTTTTGAACTGGGTAATTCTATCCGAAACGATGTAAGAAGAATTCCCGAGTTGGTTTTTTATCTTGACGACAGCCTCGATTATATCGAAAAAATTGATAACGCTTTAAATTCTTGATTTGAACTTTTCATTCTATATCGCAAAACGCTATCTGATTTCAAAAAAATCAAGAAATGCCATCAATTTTATTTCTTTAATTTCCATTTTTGGCGTAGCAACCGGTACAGCAGCACTTATCATAATCCTGTCGGTCTTTAACGGTTTTGACGACTTATTAAAAAAACTATATAACTCTTTCGACCCCGACATAAAAATAGTTTCGGCAGAGGGAAAGACTTTCGACCCTGATGACAAATTTCTCAAAACCATAAGGTCTTCAGATTTTATTGAAGATTACTCCTTTTGTCTCGAAGAAAATGCAATGCTCGAATATGGAGAAAAACAGATTATCGCTACAATAAAAGGTGTAGATAAACACTATCAAAAAGTGACCGGTATAGATACAATGATTGTTGCAGGCAGCTATATGCTGAAAAACGATTTGGTTTCGTGTGCAGTTGCAGGTCAGGGTATTGCATTTAATCTTGGTTTAACTATTGATTTTGCCTTTCCATTAAAAATTTATATTCCCGGACGTACCAAGGAATTTAAAGGAAATTTTCAGGATGCCACCGATAATATAAATCAATGTTTGGTTTACACAGCAGGAATTTTCGAAATACAGCAAGAATACGACACAAAATACGTAATATTACCACTTATCGAAGTTCAAACACTTTTGGAATATGAAAGCGAAATAAGCTCCGCAGAGATTAAATTAAAAAATGGAGTAAATATTAAAGAGGCCGTTTCTAAGTTGGAAGAATCTTTAGGCGACAAATTTGATATTCTTGACCGAAACAAACAACATGAATATGCATATAAAATTATGCAATCCGAAAAATGGGCAATATTCCTGATCCTTGTTTTCATTCTTTTAATAGCATCTTTTAATGTAATCGGTTCATTGACAATGCTTATTATTGAAAAAAAGTCTGATATTCAAATTTTAAAAAGTCTGGGAGCTGACAATAAAACCATACGCAATATCTTTTTTCTCGAAGGGTTGTTTATTTCTGCTTCGGGGGCCTTGCTGGGTTTGTTAATAGGAATTGTTGTTTGTTTTGCTCAAATAAAATTCGGCTTGGTAAAATTAGGAACCGAAGGTTCTTTCATAATTGAAAATTATCCTGTACTTATGAATGCTGCGGATTTTGTATATGTTTTTATTACAGTTATGATAATAGGAACATTTGCGGCATGGTATCCTGTAAGATATATCACTAAAAAATTCGCCAAAATTGAGTATTAAAATTTATTCTCAAATATTATTCATACTCAATTAAAATACTGATTTTCATCAATGCCATTAGTTTTGTTTTTCAACAATTTTATATACTTTTGGATGCAAATTTATATGATGCCTGATGTTTCAAAAACGAAATAACTTTCCCCTGATGACAGATGATGAACTCATCAAGCATTATAAGTTGTATGAGGATAAAGAATGTGTCGGAGAATTGTATAAGAGATATACCGGATTAACTTTTGCTATTTGCGTTAAATATCATAAAGATTCAGAAAAAGCAAGAGAGGCTGTTCTTGAAATTTTTGAAGAACTATTAGACAAATTGCTTATTCATGATATTCAGAATTTCAAATCCTGGTTACACACTGTTGCCAGAAATCATTGCTTATTAAGTTTCAGGGCAAGGAAACATCAAGAGCAATATATTGACAATTATGAAAAATATCAGAACGATTTTATGGAACAGGATAAAGTTATGTATCCTGACTACATTGTTAAAGAAGAAAATTATAAAGAACTTGAAAAATGTATAAATCTACTTAAACCGGAACAAAGAAACTGTATAGAATTGTTTTATCTGCAAAATAAATCATATGTCGAAACAGCACAAATAACAGGATATTCAATGAAGGAAGTTAAAACATATATACAAAACGGGAAAAGGAATTTAAAAATACTAATGGACGAAAGAAATGAGTAATAAACATAACATATCGGATCATTTGGAATGTTTCCCAGAAGAAATATTGTTGAAGTATATCAACGATGAATTAAGTAATGAAGAATCGGAAGCAGTCGAAAAACATATTTCGCATTGTGAAGTTTGTTCTGACTTTATTGATGGGGTATTAATGCTTGAATCAACCGACAGCTTTTTAAATTCAAAAGAAGATATAAATAAAATTATTTCAAATTCTATATCACAATCAAAAAATAAGCGAAAATTAAACCCTGCAATGTTAAGGGCAGTTGCGGCTATTGCTTTAATTCTTGTTCTTAGTGGTTCTTATTTATTAATAAATACATTGTTATCAGACAAAAAAATCAGTCAAATTAAGACTGAAGATGAAATAATTCAAACAGTAACTAATAATGAAGAGACAGAAATATCCGGCAAAAATGATCAGATAGCTCAAACAATATCCGAATCGAAAGAAACAGAAAAAGATGAAATATTAAAATTCCCCGATTCAGGCATACTTGATATTTATAATAAAATGGGTTATCTTTCTGAAAAAGATAAAGCGAGCTTTGAAAAGGGTGCAAACGAAGAAGATTGTACAAAAACGGTTGTTGCGAACAATGAAACAGTAACACCATCACTAGATATAAGCACCGTGAGTGGAGATTTAAAAGAAAAAAAATATAGCGAAACAGAAAATTACTACGGGGGCTTTAACAATGTTTTGCCAGAGGAAACCCTGACTGAAAACTCAGGAAATATTTTAATTGATAAAAATGAACAACCTCCATTAATAGTTGACGATTTAACTGTTATGTCTGCAATAGATAATAATCGAAAAATTTCAGGAAGAGAAAACAACAAACAAGACAGGTCAAATGAAGGGCACAATTCTAGAGTTAGTAAACAAAAAGAAATTGCTGATGCAGAAAAAGAGTTAGAGTTGACAATAAGTAGAGATGAAAGAAGCGCTGATTCGGATATTGGTTATGCTACCGGTAATGTTGCATACGCACCGGCAGGAGTTGTTACAAACCAGGATCTACCTACTTCATATTTCGAAACCATATCTTTTGCAAGCGTTGAAGAAAAACCTGTTTATCCCGGAGGATACGAAGCCTTAATAAAATTTGTTAAAGAAAACACTACTTATCCTGAATCAGAAGAGGTCGATTTAGGAACAGAAAGGGTAATAGTTTCGTTTATCATAGACACGGCAGGCTATGTAACTAATGTTAATGTGTTACATGGAATTAACAGTGTCTATGATTCTGAGGCAGTAAGAGTAATAAAAATGCTACCTCGTTGGACACCGGGCAAGTTAAATGGAAAAACAGTAAATGTTTCTTTTGTTTATCCGGTTGACTTTAATCGCTAATAATAAATTAACAAGTCCTTGGTAGTTTCTTTTTGAACAATGTTCTTTTCTTTTTGATTGGAACAACATTATTGTATTTTTCTGCTGCACAAACAAGGTTCGAATTTAAAGGCATGTCATCAGCCGATAAAGCATCCCGACCATTCGTTGCCCACTCTATATTGAATGAAGCCAAAGTTATTGCTGCCGGCAAAAAGTTATTATTGTTTTTTGATCCGGACTCATACAAACAGTATATTGTACCATCCTTTCCAACTGCCAAATCAGAATAACCGGATGGTCCCGCATCAATTTCCTTATAAACCGGAAATGTAATTGCCTCATCATAACTTATTCTTAATGTCAGATTTGACCTTTGCCTTTTCGGAGCAGCTTTATTTGTTGTTCCCCTATTTACACTCCAAGGCGTCATACGACTATCAGGATTTACAAATAAGATTCTGTTTTTATTCTGAAACGGATTGATTGAATATCGTATCATGCCGGCATGGCATATTGGCTCGAAAAAATTATCCGAGTAAAATGGACTTGTAAATCCTGTAATCCCATCAGGACTTATAGATACAAGCCTTCTATAATTCTTTGATTCATTTCTCATATTAAATAAAACCTCTCCACTGGTTAATTCCACACAAACTGACTCGCTCGGAAAAATTAAAGTATCATTATTGGGTCCTATAATATCTCCCAAAAGCCAGGATTTGCCAAAATCATCATTATACAATACTCCTGCAATAGAAGGATGGTGAGCTAAAGCAAAATTAAGAGAGTCGATTGCATTACTATTCGAAAACCACAATGGGACCAAAATCCTACCATTAGATAATTGTGTCCCGTGTCCGGGACCTGTTGCAACAACCCTCCATGGATATTTGGCTTTAAACCCCTCTAATGCATCTGTAATATTTAATGGTGTTTCCCATGACAACCCTTCGTCAATTGAATAAGTATAAAAAATATTATTATATCCGACTGTATAAATTAAATGTACTTTTTCTTCAAAATAATCAACAATCGGTACAGCATTAGTGCATGTAGTATTTCCCTTATCAACCAAAACAGTAATTGGTGTCCAACTTTCACCTTCATCATAACTTGCCCTATACACTATATTTGATGGATCCCAGTCGCCTCCCTTTCCTTTTCTTCCTTCCGAAAAAACAAGCAAATTACCTTTCTTTGTAATAACCATTGCCGGAATTCGGAATATAAAATAACCGGAGTTGACAGGATCAAACACAACTTGTTTATTAAAGCTCCCAAATTCTTGTGGCAAAATCTTTCCGGAGATTAACAACAATATTAAAATTAAAAAAAACCTATTCATCAAATTGTGTTTAAACTATTGCAAAAATAGTATAATTCTTCAACTGAAAAAATAAATATAATCTTTCACTCGACAGTTTTTATACATTATTTCAACAGCTTAATAAACTTAATTATTAAAAAAATCTTTTTGTAATAATTATTTTATATTTTTGTGACCGTTAAATTAAAATAATGCAGGAATCTGTTCAGGAAAATATTTTTAGTTCGACAAATCTATTAAGAATCATTTCGCAAAATAAAATAATACTTTTAGCGATTAGTTGTATTGCATTTGTTTTCTCAATTGCACTTTGTTTTTATATTCCTCCAAAGTATAAATCAACTGTTATCTTATTTCCTACATCTTCAGGATCAATTTCACAAGCATTAATAACCGAAAGTCAGCAAAAAAAGGAAATTCTTAATTTTGGAGAAGAAGAAGACGTTGAACAATTAATGCAAGTATTACAATCATCAGAAATAAGAAACAGAATAATTGAAAAATACCAATTGTTTGAGCATTATAGAATAAACCCTGATTCAAAATATGCCAATACCCAATTATATAAAAAGTATGAATCAAATGTAAAGGTCTCCAGAACAGAGTATATGTCAATTAAAATTGAGGTTCTTGACGAAAGTCCCGATACTGCAGCATTGATTGCTAACGATATTGCTGCACTTGTTGACAGTTTGTTTGCAAAAATTCAGAAAGAAAGAGCATTAAAAGCTTTTATTATTGTCGAAAAGGAATTTATATCCCAAAAAAATAAAATAAAATCTATTGAAGATTCATTGTTTGTGCTGAGTAAATTAGGTGTGATAGATGTAAAGTCGCAGACCGAAATGTACAGTGAGCAACATGCAATTGCAATAGCTTCAGGAAATGAAAGAGCGAAACTTGAAATTGAAAAGAAACTTGATATTCTTGCAACATATGGAAGCTCTCACACAATTCTTAAAGAACAAATGTTTGAAGAGGTAAAACAACTCGCTATAATAGAAGCAAAATATAGAGAGGCGAAAATTGATCTTGAGCAAGATTTACCAAATACTTATATAGTCAGTCCTGCCGAAGTGGCCGACAAAAAGCATTCCCCTATTTACTGGCTGACCATTAGTATCACAGTTTTATCAACGCTTCTGTTTTCAATTATTATACTAATTTTATTCGAAAAACACATAAAAAAAAAAGTCCGATTAATTTCAAATCAGACTTAACCGAAGTAATTAAAAAATTTGAAATACCTAAATACGAAGTTATGGAAAGCTATTTTAAAACAAAAAGCATATTTAAGCTGATTTTTAAATGGAAATGGCATTTGCTGATATTGATGACCATTGCCGGAGCCTTAGGTGCTTTATTTTCATCTTCATGGTTTATTGAACCTAAATTTAAATCGAGCGCTGTGGTTTATCCTGCAAATATAACTCCGGTTTCAGACGAATCGGAAAGTGAACAAATGCTTGAGATTTTACAGTCAGATGAAATAAAATTTAAGGTAATTGAAGCATTTAATCTTTATGAACACTATGGCGTCAGCAAGGATGAAAAAAATAATGTCTGGAAAATAATGAAATACTATAATGGAAATGTTAATATAACAAAAACTCCAAACGAAGCGATAATAATAACAGCAGTAGATAAAGACCCACAAATAGCATCAGATATAGTTGATTCGATAATCAGTTTTTATGATAAAAAAGTATTAAAACTCAACACAGATAAATCTGAAGAAATAGTACAAATTTATAAAAAAGAATATTTAAAGAAATTAGATGAAATAGATAGTCTTGGTAATATTTTAAAAACCTACAGAACAGAGTATGGTATGTTAGACATGTCGGCTCAGGTAAAAAAATATACTGAAGCTATATATATGGGCAAAAGCCTGGATGAGGCAAGACAAGTTTTAGGGAATTGGCAGGAGTTTGGCTCAGAGTATCACAAAAATGATTCTTTGTTTTATTACGCCCTTTCAGATATGCATGTTTCGAAAGTTATATATGAAAATGCTGTACGGGATGCAAATAAATTTCAAACATTTACTCATATAATCTCCAAACCATATCCTGCTGACAAAAAATCTTATCCTGTACGTTGGCTTATTGTATTATTTTCTGTTTTAGGAACATTTTTAGCCGGAACAATCATAATATCATTGATTGAAGGATATAAAAGTGATAAATGACATCCGAAACCAAATATAAACTCGCGGCATTTTATTCTCTTGCTATTCTCTTTATAATTACCAATTGTTATGTAATAATTAAAGAAGAAAGTTTTTTATTCAATTTGGTCCCATTGGCTTTAATAGTTTTCATGGCTATTTTTCTGGCTTTGGATAAAATATTGTTGTTTTCAGTTTTTCTGGTTCCGCTATCTGTTCCATTAAAAACATTTTATTCGGGACTCGACTTTAATGTTGATTTACCTACCGAACCAATATTTGTAGCTATTTTAATAATCTTTTTACTTAAACAACTTTTAGATCGGGACTACGACAAATTTGTAGGAAAACACCCTATTTCGATTGCAATATATATTTATTTGGGTTGGCGGTTTGTAACTGTTCTTACTAGTTCGATGCCCTTGGTTTCAATAAAATATTTTTTAGCTTCCCTTTGGTTTATTATTCCTTTTTACTTTCTTATGTCGCAATTATTTCGAAAAGAAAACAATATTAATAAATTCTTCTGGCTATATATTATCCCATTTTGTATAGTAATAACCTTTACTCTTGTAAAGCATGCTGCCAGAGGTTTTAGTCAAGCTTCGGCAAATTATGTAATGAACCCATTTTATAACGACCACACTTCGTATGGAGCAATGCTGGCAATGTTTATTCCTGTTTTAGTTGGATTTCTTTTCAACAAAGAATTGAAAAAAAGTTTAAGGGTAATTTCCGGAATTGTTTTGTCATATTTTGTTTTTGCAATAATTTTTTCATATACCCGTGCAGCCTGGATAAGTCTTATAGGGGCATTAGGAGTATATTTGATTCTCAAATTCAAAATTAATTATAAGATTGTCTTAACATCCATTGTAATAATTGTAGGTTTGTTTTTCGTTTTTCAGGATAAAATATTTTTCTCCCTCGAAAAAAATAAGCAAGATTCGTCGACCAATTTAACAGAACACATACGATCAATAAGTAATGTGGCTACAGATGCATCAAATCTTGAACGTATAAACAGGTGGAATTGTGCCGTAAGAATGTTTAAAGAAAAACCTGTGTTTGGCTGGGGACCCGGAACATATCAATTCAAATATGCTCCTTATCAATTTTCGTACGAAAAAACAATTATCAGTACAAATGCCGGTGATATGGGAAATGCTCATAGCGAATATTTAGGTGCTCTTTCAGAATCTGGGTTAATCGGGATGTTGACTTTCATATTTATGGCAATAGTCATTTTTGTAACTGCTGTAAAAAACTATATCCGGGCACCGTCTTATTCGCTAAAAGTAATTACCGCTTCTACAATAGCAGGGCTTACAACATATCTGTTGCATGGGTTTATGAATAATTTTCTGGATACAGATAAAGCTGCGATTCCTTTCTGGGGTTTTGCTGCTATTATTGTCGCAATAGATATTTATTTTATCAGACAAAAAACTTCTGAAAATACAAATAAAAATCTTACTGAAAACATTGAGAATTAGTAGAATTCATTATCTTTGTTTCCCTTATCTTAATTTTTTTAACTATGAAAAGAATAAGTTATGTATTTCCGGTAATATTAGCAGCTATAATATTATGCTCAACTGAATCTTGTGCAGATAAAAAATTATCAAAAAAGAAAATTACAAAAATTGTGTATTCTTATGGAGACTCATCGGTTCCACCTAAGTATCACAGAAGCTATACAATTACTGCCACAAAAGACGAAATAAGAATTGTTGTTGACTCTTACGGCAATATTTTAGCTGATACTACATATCAAATGAATAAACAAAAATTTGATGTACTGACAGATAAACTATGCAAAACTAAACTGAAGAACAAGAAAAAGACTGAAGATACTGAGGGTTGTACTGGTGGGACATCGAGATATATTAAAGTCTTTTCCGGAGAAAATGTTGTTCTTAATGGTTATGCATATTTTTGCGGAGGTGAAATATTCGGCGATCTTGACGGAGATATAAACTCATTTGCTGCTGAAATAAAAAGTTTTATTCCTGATATTGATAAATTGTTAGAGTAATTCTTAATTTTTGTACCCAAATGCACACCTTTCGGATAAATTGTCGTCATTATTATGTATAAATACGAAAAATGAGTATTTTTAAAGTTTAAATTTAAAATATATGCTTAAACATATTCTCACAAACCTGTTATTCCTCCTGATAAGTATTTTTTCATTTGCTCAGATAAATACTTTTCCATGGTCAGAGGATTTTGAATCAGTCACAATTCCTGTTGAATGGACACAGGAATATATAAGTGCTGCAGTAGATTGGACAACCAACTCAGGTGGAGCATATTCGTTTCCGGAATCGTCCTATTCAGGAACAAAAAATGCTCATTTCTTTTCAGGAAATTTTGAACAAGATCAGACTATGCTTATAAGCCCACAATTTGATATTACTGGGTTGAACAATCCTCTTTTAAGTTTTTGGCATGCTCAGGTTCCTTTTGATACTGATCAAGATAAATTATATGTTTATTATAAAACTTCCGAAGAAGGAGAATGGGTATTGCTTGCTTCTTACACCTCTCCTGTCGAAACGTGGACACAACGTTTAATTGTTCTTCCTGAAACTTCTGATGACTTTTACATTGGATTCAGTGCTAAATCAGGATATGGATTTGGAGTTTGTCTCGATTTAGTAGGAATATCAGATTCGGAAACATGTATAGTTCCGGAAAATGTAATAATAACTCAAACTACAAACTCATATGCAATAATAGACTGGATACCAGGTGGTTCGGAGTCTCAATGGCAGATCGAATACGGATTGGAAGGATTTACTCAAGGTGGTGGAGCTATTGTAAACGCATCATACAGCAATTATACTTTGACCGATTTAATTGCCTCAATGGATTATGAATTCTATATACGTTCATACTGTAATCCTTTACATAGCGAATGGATCGGTCCATTTTCATTTTCAACAAACTGTAATATCGTGGATGTTTTTCCATACAATGAAAGTTTCGAATTTACAACAGTTCCGGCACCTTGCTGGAGCGTAGAATATTCAAATCCATCTCCGCCTCCGGGAAATCTCATTACTCACAGCACACAACAAGCTATAGCAGGAGAAAGATCTATTAAGTTTTGCAGTTTTAATATGGGAGCTCCATACGATCAATATCTTATAAGTCGTGAATTTGATTTTTCTCAAGAAATGCAAGTCAATTTCAGATACAGAAAGAATATTACAGGAAATGAAAGATTTTGTATTGGGACATCCTCTACGAATGATAATATTTCCTCATTTACCTGGCAAGCTGATGTTACGGATGCCTCATCTTCAGAATGGAAATATTTCGCTGCTGACATACCTGCTTATACCAAATATGTTGCAATACATTATAAATCTGTTTATCAAAACTCTTTATATGTTGATGATTTGAATATTCGCCCGACTACTGATTGTTATGAGCCTATTGATTTTTTAGCCAGTGATATTACCCCATACACAGCTGTTCTTAGCTGGACTCCATTAAATGGCGAAGTTGCCTGGATAATAGAATATGGTCCTGTAGGATTTGAATTAGGAACTGAAGATAATTACACTACTGATTTGAATCCATTCACAATGACAAATCTTCAACCGGATACAGAATATGATGTCTATATTATTTCTGTATGTGGAGCAACCCAAAGTCCTTATGCAACAAAGACAAGTTTTACAACACCTGTAGCTTGCCCGATGATTACCGAAGTCGATATAGTTACTACCAACAATACAAGTGTAGGCCTCGAATGGACAGAAACCGGAGCGGTTTTTTATGAAATACAATACGGCCTGACAGGTTTTAGTTTAGGAACAGGGACCAGTGTCTCTTCCATTACCACAAACTCAAAAACAATTACTGGTTTAACTACAAATACTGCATACGATTTTTATGTAAGAGCATATTGCGGTTCTTTGTATGGATACTCTGAGTGGATAGGCCCGATTTATCGTAAAACATTTCCTTGCCCCAACGGTTGTTATTATACTTTTACATTAAATGACTACTTCGGTGATGGATGGGGTAATGTAAGCATTAGCGTTTATCAAAATAGTATACTTACAGACATCCTGACTCTTGCTGAAGGAGGGAGTGAAGATTTTGAGGTAGTTATTTGCTCAGGTGCTACTGTTAAATTCGTATATAATCAAGGATATAATTCTGATGAATGTGCGTTTTCAGTATATAATGCCTATGACGTTTTAATCCATCAACAAAATTACGGAAGCCTTGAATTCTTAGCAGATCAGACAGTTCTTAAAGAGTTTATTGGGACATGTGTAATGCCAACATGTTACCCACCAATAAATATGGAATGTTCACAACTTTCTTACAACAAATGTCTTCTTAACTGGGAACCAGGTAACGAAGAAACTGTTTGGAAACTGGAATATGGCCTTGCAGGTTTTATGCCCGGGTCTGGCACATTTATCAACAATATTACCACCGTTCCATATTTACTTTCAGGTTTAACCCCTTCCACTTCTTACGATATTTATCTTTACTCGGATTGTGGAGGAGCAGGAATAAGTCAGCCGACAGTACCAATATCTATTACCACTTATGCTACTCCTGCAGAACTAAACGTTTGCAATCTTAATATTGCAATACCAGATAATTCATTTACAATGGTAAATTTCGATGTAACAGGTTTAAATCCCGTAAATGAATACACTCAGATTGGTCTTAGCTCTGTTTCATTTATTATCGAACATCCTTACGACGGAGATATAGACATGTATCTTGAGTCACCGGAAGGGATACAGGTAACATTAATTCAAGACGTAGGAGGTATTGGAGATAATTTTGGTGATGTAAGCGGATCTTGCTCTTTTAAAACTATTCTATCTATAAATCCTGTGAACGGACCAATCCTTGGCGGTGTTCCTCCATTCAACGGCAACTATTCTGCAATAGGCAATCTAACAGACTTCAATACAGGAGCAGAGTTGAACGGGTTGTGGAAACTTAAAATAGCCGATGATAATAATCTCTATACCGGTAAACTACAGTATTTTAATTTAACATTTTTCGAAACAAAAGCTCTTGTAATACTTGATACTACGTTTTATGAAAACACAATTAATGACGGAAGTATAAGTAACACGGCAAACATTGTATTGTACAACGAAACTTTTTCGCATACCGGAATGCTAAATCAAGGCACTGATTTTACAATTACAAATCTACCTGATGGCTTAAATATCACTATAAATGTAATTTCACCTGCTGTAGCACAAATAGTTCTTTCGGGCAATGCAATAAATCACATAGCAGATATTAATAACCTGATATTGAGTTTTAACAATGTAGCATTTACCGGAGGTAACATTTACGAAATTACGGGAACAGAATTCGTTTTTAAAATAGATTTCTTTGCAATGACAAATATTACTAACGATAATATTCCGGAAAGTGCAATTTGTGCCGGAAATAATTTCCCGTATTATATGCCATACTCTGTTATAAACTCAGGAGAAGCAACCCTCCCACAGGGAACAGAATTAGTAATTTGGGTAGAATATCCTGTTGGCACTCCGGCTTTTGAAGAAAGTCTATTTTTAGAATCTGTCTTAGAAGTCGGTGATACAATTTCAGGAGTATGCACAAATCCTTTATATTTCGAAAACGCTGGCGAACATACTGTATTAACTGATATTACTACTGATGGTGACTTTATTGCTATTGATAATTACATCGAATTAGTTTTTAATGCTGTAACCCACAATGTAAGTTTTCCTCAAGCTATAAATGACACAATTATTGCAACAGAATTCCCTTACGAAATATATACAACTGCAACTTTTGACCCACCTGAATACACTCAAATTCTATATTATTTCTGGAATGGCGTACAAGGTGCTTTTTGGACAGATGTTTTAGAAGAAGGTTGGATATATCTTAATACAGAATCCTCTTATTGCTACATCTCAGATTCTGTGTACATAGGTCTTATAAGTAAACATCATACTAATACAATCAACGACATTTACATATATCCTAATCCGACAAAAGAAAAAATATACTATAGCTCAACAAACAATGATATCTTGCGTATAAAAATATGTGACATTGACGGAAGAGTTTATAATGAAATAACTGACATCAAACATTCGGATAAAAATGAATTGGATGTTTCATTATTACGACCGGGCATGTATTTAATTATAATGGAAACTAAAAACGGAAACTATAACAAGACTTTTATTAAAATATAATGAAACGCATTAATTTACATATCCTATTTCTTTTACTGTTCACCAGTTGTTATTACATAGGAGTGGCTCAAACAAATAATTTGAGTAAGGATTTTAATTCCCCAACAGTAATTGATTACAGTATCGGCGATTATTATTACAGTTTGAATGTATCCGCAGGAGAAAGTACTCCACTTTCATTTCCTGCATGTACAAGGTTATACCAGCCTAATAATAGTTTTTATACATTCACAGCAAATAACAGCGGTAGTTTTTGTTTAGAACATGATTTTCGTGATTCAATTAACGGTGGTATAAGTCTTTTTACTATAACTAATAACCAAATTAATGAAGTTTATTATACATATTTTAATACAAATCTACTTAAAGTCAATTATTCAGATATAAATCTGGCAGGACAAGAAATTATAGCACAGATTTGGTTTGAAAACCCTGAATTTGAAGCTTTAACACATTTAAAATTAAAGCAATACGAATCTTCAAATAATGCAAAAGTCCCTGCTATTGATATTGTACATTATACTCCCGAACAACTAGTTACCAATGTTCTATTTTCAGGCTGTTTGCAAGCGACTAATGTAATATACAAGGGAAGCCTTCAAAGTATTGGTTATTTTAGTAATGGCATACCCGGGCTTGATTTCGCGGAAGGAATTATTTTATCTTCAGGGAAAGCCTTAGATGCTGCGGGGCCTAACAATACCGGTTCAAAAAGCAGTGGAATGGGAACTTTAGGGGACGCTAATCTTACTGCTATGGCAGGCATGATTACATTTGATGCTGCTGTGCTGGAATTTGATTTTCAGCCAACCGGAGACACTATTTACATGGAATATGTTTTTGCTTCTGAGGAATATTCCGAATTTATCGGAGGTGCTTATAATGATGTTTTTGGTTTCTTTGTAAGCGGTGGTCCCGAAGGTTATTCCAGTGTTAATATTGCAAAAGTACCCGGTGTTGATATCCCCGTCTGTGTTAATAATGTTAATTCTACAACAAATTCAGAATATTTTGTAAACAATATTGGAGGTGTTGACATTCAATATGATGGAATGACGGTTACTTTAACAGCAAAACTTGCCGTAACCCAATGCGGAAATTATCACATGAAAATTGCAGTTGCTGACGTAGGTGATAATTCTTATGATACAGGAGTATTTTTAAAAGCCGGAAGTTTTGTTGCTGAATCTGATGTTGTGATGCATAATTATAGCGATTGGAATTTGGGTAATGAAATTTATGAAGGTTGCACTAATCAACTGGTATTTGTACGTACAAACACTACAGATTTGAGTAATCCCATGCCTGTATATATTCCAATCGGCGGAACAGCAACTAACGGCACTGATTATTCTTATTTACATTATACCTATACAATTCCTGCAGGACAGCCGTCAATAACTATTCCTATTGAAGCATTTGCTGATGGTGTAACCGAAGGTCCTGAAACCTTGATTATTACTTTACATAATACCTGTCCTTGTTCAACAGAAACAATTTCGATTACTCTAACAATTTTGGACGAAATTATTTTTTCGCCTACAATTACTGCCAGCACTCCAATTTGTGAGGGAGAATCTGTAACTTTGGGAATATATTATTCGCCACAACCAGATACTGTATATGTCGTTTGGAGCAATGGAGTAACAGGGCCCTCTGAAATTACTGTACAGCCTTCAACTACCACTACTTATACCGCAATGGTACATTACCCGTGTGATAGCGTAGAACTTTCGACAACAGTAACCGTTTATCCTATGCCTGTTGCGACAGCATCCAATGATGGTCCGTATTGTGTAGGAGATCCTATACATTTATTTTCTTCAGGAGGTTTAACTTACCGTTGGCGAGGACCCAATTTTTATATGGCCTTTAGTCAGAATCCAACAATAAATAATGCTCAACTTATTAATGCAGGGACATATCAGGTAACCGTTACAGGATTAAATGGTTGTAAATCAATTGCAAGTACTTATGTGCAAGTTTTTCCGATGCCTGATTTTGAGCTAAATGCACCTACCCCGGTTTGTTCAGGTGATCCAATAACTTTCGACATAGATACATTCCCTGATTATTATTACTGGGGACCAAATAACTGGACAAGTGTTGACAGTTTCCCTACAATTCCGGATGCTGATGAAATTCATGAAGGTTGGTATCATGTAATTATTACTGATGAAAATTTTTGTCGTGCAACAGATTCTATTTTTATTGAAGTAAACCCGTCTCCTACAGCTACAGCATGGTCAAATTCGCCTATTTGTGAGGGTGAAACGATTCTGTTGTTTTCGGATGGAGGTCCGACATATTCGTGGTCGGGTCCGGACGGTTTTACATCAACACAACAAAACCCGACAATTCCAAATGCAACCCCTGCAAATTCGGGGCCCTATACTATTACAGTAGAAAATATTTATAATTGTATTGATACCGAAACAATTGATTATATTGTTTATCCCACACCTGATGCAAGTTTTACCAACCCGGGACCATTGTGTATAATAGACCCGAATGTGACTATTGTTGCCGCAACATCAGGGGGAACATGGACTGGTACAGGTATAATAAATGCTTCCACAGGGCTTTATAGTCCTTCGGGAGCAGGAATAGGAACATGGACTGTTACTCACGACTTAGTTGAAAATGGTTGTTTCGGAACATATTCTGATGATATTGTTGTAAACGAGTATCTGGATGCATCTATTAATCCTCCTGCTGCTTCATATTGTGCAGACGCAGCTCCTTTTAACCTTACTGCAACAATCAGCGGTGGAGTTTGGAGCGGCACGGGAATTACTGATCCGAGTAGTGGAATATTTAACCCTTCGACTGCCGGTGCAGGAAATCATTTAATCACTTATACTCTAACCAACGGAGCGTGCGTGGATGTAAATACTGTTACTGTTGTTGTTGATGCATTGGTTGATGCAACAATCACTCCTGCAGGACCTTTCTGTGAAACAGGACCGGCTGTAAACCTCAGTGCTGTTTCTCCGGGCGGGACATGGTCAGGTAATGGAATTACAAACGCTTCAACCGGAACATTTAATCCCGGTACTGCAAATCCGGGTATATGGACAATTACTTATAATGTAGTTAACGGACAATGCTCCGATTCTGATACAGAAAATATTACCGTAGATTCATATCCAAATTCAAATTGGACTGCAATAGGCCCATTTTGCGAAACAGACCCTCCTGTTGCAATACTCCCTGCTTCTGTTGGTGGTACATGGAGTGGAACAGGTGTAAATCCTGTAACGGGTGTATTTTTCCCTGGCATAGCACAAGGCGGTACTCATAACATTACATATACAATAGTAAACGGAGCTTGTACTTCTGCGACTACCAAGCCTGTTGTTGTTTATGATGATGTTGATGCCACAATTAGTCCTGCAGGACCATTTTGTGTAAATGACCCGCAGGTTACTTTGGTTGCAGCCGATCCGGGCGGAACATGGAGTGGACAAGGTATTGTACCTCCATCAACTGCCGGAACATTCTCACCTGCTGGAGCAACCCCTGGCTCCTGGGTTATTACATATTCAATAGTTAATGGAGAATGCTCCGATTCTGATACTGAAACTATTCTGGTTTATGACTTTATAAGTGCTGAGTGGAACGCTGCCGGTCCTTTCTGCTCAAGTGACCCTGCTGTAAATCTTGTCCCAATAAACCCGGGTGGAACATGGAGCGGAGTTGGAATTATTAATCCAGTTAATGGCACCTTTAATCCGGGTGGAGCAGGTGGGGGTATTCATGATATATGTTATACTATTGTCAACGGTGCTTGTACGGATGTAATTTGTAAACCAATAATTGTTTACGATGAAGCAGATGCAACAATAACCAGTCCAGGGCCTTTTTGCGAGGCTCAAATTCCTGTAATACTTACAGCAGCAGATCCAGGGGGAACCTGGAGTGGTGCTTGGGTTAATCCGTCCACAGGGCAATTCAATCCCCCTGCTCCTGGAACTTATGCAATCACTTACTCAATAAATGTGGGAGCATGTTCTGATTCAGATACAAGAAATATTGTTGTTGATTTGTATCCCAATTCTGCAATCACTCCTGCAGGACCTTTCTGTCAGACAGATCCTCCGGTTAACCTTACAGCAGCAACAGGTGGAGGAACGTGGAGCGGACAGGGAATAACTAATCCTTCTAACGGAACATTTAACCCGTTTTTAATTAATGGCGGAAATCCTGTGATTACTTATACATTAGTTAATGGAGCCTGCACATCAATTAGTAACACAGTTATACATGTAGATGCTTTGGTTGATGCAACCATAACACCCGACGGTCCATTTTGCGAATTTGATCCTGCAGTCTTTCTTCATGCAGTAAGCCAGGGTGGAACATGGAGCGGAGTTGGCGTAGCAGGAAACATGTTTGATCCATTTGTTGCAGGACTAGGTCCTCACACTATTGGATACGTTGTCATTAATGGTTTATGTAACGACTCTGATACGGAATTATTCATGGTGTATGAGAATGCTGATGCCACCATTAATGGCCCTGTTGGTCCTTTCTGTTCAAATGATCCAGCGGTTATTCTTACAGCAGCGACTGCAGGTGGAACATGGAGCGGTCCGGGTGTAAATCCTGCTACAGGTCTATTTACTCCATCTACAGCAGGTCCCGGAAATCATATTATAACTTATCAGGTTACAATTGGAACTTGCAATGATGTAGATAATATTATTATTCACGTTGATGCGGCTGTTAATGCAACAATAACTCCTGCTGGACCATTCTGTTTGTATGATCCTCAGGTTAACCTATCAGCAGTTTCACCGGGAGGTTATTGGGAGGGCCCCGGTATTATCCAACATCAATTCGGCACTTTTAATCCCACAGCAGCAACAGTAGGAGTACACAATATTACATATTTTGTTCAAAATGGAGTTTGTTCTGATATTGATGATATAGATATAATCGTAAATGATGCTCCTAATGGTACTATTAATGATCCGGGAGATTTTTGTGCCAATGATCCTGCTGTTACTTTAACTGCAGCTACTCCGGGTGGGACATGGTCGGGGACAGGGATTACAGATCCAAATCTGGGTATTTTTAATCCTTTATTTGCAAATGCAGGCGAAAATAACGTTTGTTATTCTATAAGCAATGGCCCTTGTACTACAGTTCAATGTATTTCAATATACGTTTATGATGATGTTGCAGATGCTACAATTACCAGTGTAGGACCATATTGTGTCAGTGATGGCGCGATTACACTTACAGCAGTTACACCCGGTGGAACATGGTCGGGAGATGGCGTTATCGGGGATTTGTTTTATCCTTCTATTTTACCCCCAGGAAATTACATAATAACTTATAATGTAGGAAACTTAGCTTGTGCAGATTCCGATTCAGAGATAATACATGTTGACGACACCTTAAGTGCTATTATAAATCCTGCAGGACCGTTCTGCGAATCAGACGCAGCGGTTTTAATGACAGCTGCAAATGTTGGCGGAGTTTGGTCGGGACCTGGGATTACCCCAGCAGGAACTTTTACCCCTTCAATTGCCGGTGGTGGGGATCATGTAATAACATATACAATTTCTCAGGGTGCCTGTACCAATGTTGATGATTTTACTGTTCATGTAGATTCGGAAGTAGATGCAACAATAACTGCTGCAGGACCATTCTGTAATACAGGTCTTATACAGACATTAACAGCAGTAAGTCCGGGCGGAACCTGGAGTGGACCGGGCATTGTTGATCCTGTGGTAGGATATTTCCATCCCGGAAACGCAGGAGGAGGAAATCATAATATCTGTTATACAGTAACTAACGGATTATGCTCTGACAGCGATTGTAGAATTGTACATGTAGATGTTTACCCGAATACAACAATAACTCCTGCAGGACCTTTCTGCGTTAATGATCCCGAACTTGATTTAACTGCTGCAACACCGGGCGGGACATGGAGTGGACCTGGTATTATTTATCCTAGTGTTGGGACATTTGATCCGGGCACTGCATTAGCGGGAAATCATACTATTACTTACCAATTAATTGTTGGTGCATGTACAAGCACTTCAACAACCAGCATACATGTTGACGGGGTATTTGATGCTACTATTAGCCCGGCAGGACCTTTCTGCGAGAACGAAGACACTTTGGTACTTACTGCTGCAACACCCGGAGGCGTTTGGTCAGGACCCGGTATTGTATTTAATATTTATGATGGAATTTTCCATCCAGGACAAGCCGGAATAGGTGATGTAGTAATTGGATACACAACAGTAAACGGAGAATGCGGTGATTACGCCGAAATTACAATTCATATTGATGAATATTTTGACGCAACTATAACACCTGCGGGTCCATTCTGTCAGAATGAAGCTGATTTGTTTTTAACGGCAGTTGATCCGGGAGGAATTTGGAGCGGATACGGTATTAGCGACCCGTGGAATGGAAAATTTAGCCCCTCTCTAGCCGGAGAAGGTATCCACATTATTACTAACATTATTACTAATGGCGCTTGTACTTCAACCGATACCGAAACAATTCAGGTAGATTCTTTAATTGCTCTACAAATAACTCCTGCAGGACCTTTCTGTGAAAATCATGCGGAAGTTACCCTTGTTGCAAATCATCCAAATGTAATTTGGGATGGACAGGGTATAACAAATGCCACACTTGGGATATTTACTCCCATTGTTGCAGGGCCCGGAGATCATTTTATTGACATAGAATTAACAAATGGAGTTTGTACCTCAACAGATACTGAAATAATTCATGTAGATGCATTCCCAGATACTATGTTAGATCCGGTAGGTCCGTTTTGTGAAAACGATGCTGCAGTTGATTTAGTAGAGCCAAGCCCGGGAGGTATCTGGAGTGGCCCGGGAATTACCGCACCAATGCTTGGAACCTTTGATCCGTTTTTTGCTCAAGAAGGTACTCATAACATTTGTTATACTATAATAAATGGAGAATGTACATCTTTTGACTGCATTGATATTGAGGTACATGACGGAGTAGATGCAACAATTACATCTGTTGGTCCATTCTGCTATGGAGTAGATCCCTCTTTATTTTTAACTGCATCTACTCCGGGTGGAACCTGGTCGGGTCCGGGGATTATCAATGCTGTAACAGGGTTGTTTAATCCAAACATAGCCAATGTTGGAAGTCATATTATTTGCTATTCTGTATTAAATGGCTTGTGTTCGGATAATGACTGTATTACAATTGTTGTTGAATCAAGCCCTGATGCTACAATATTAACTACTGGTCCATTCTGCGAAATGGACGGAAATCAAATATTTACAGCAGCCACACCAGGAGGTGTCTGGAGCGGTCCGGGCATAGGTCTGGACGGCAATTTTAACCCATACGTAGCAACTCCAGGCACACATACTTTTGATTATACTGTTAGTGTTGGCTCCTGTACTTCAACAGATCAGGTAACTATAGTGGTTGATGAGTTTTTCGATGCAGAAATAACAAGCTTAGGCCCATTCTGTATTTATGATAATCCAACACAACTTACCTCATTAAGTTCGGGAGGAATCTGGACGGGAACAGCAATAACTTACGGCGGACTTTTCAGCCCCGGTTCTGCAGGCATTGGAAATTGGCCAATAACACATTGTATTACTAACGGTTCATGTTCCGATTGTGACACAAAGATTATCAGCGTTTTCCAAAACCCGGACGCAACTATTACAGACGTAGCAAACATTTGTATCAGCACAGATGATTTTAATCTTATGGCAGCAACACCGGGTGGAATATGGAGTGGTAACGGAATTACAGATACTGTTGCCGGAACATTTTCACCACAATCAGCAGGTCCCGGACCACATGTCATTACATATACGCTTAATATTAACGGCTGCAATGGTATTGATGAAACAACAATTACTGTTTATCCTTTGCCTGTAGTTACAATATCAAATTTAGAAACAGACTATTGTATTAATGAACCTTATGTTTATTTAACTGTTTCGCCGGGTGGTGGATTTTTAACAGGACATGGCATTAGCGGAACAATATTTAACCCTGCTGTTGCCGGTGTGGGTAATCATACAATAGTTTATACTTATTCGGATATACATTCTTGTACAGATAGTGCTGTTATAAATGTTGCAGTTCATGATCTGCCAAATGTCAGCATTTCCGGAATAGACCAATATTACTGTCGTTACGACGGAATTGTCAACCCTGTTATGCTGCCCGTTGGTGGTGTATTTGAAGGTGCCGGAACAAGCGGAGTATCTTTCTATCCACAGAATGCAGGAACAGGAACATGGGAACTTTTCTATCATTTTACAGATGTTTACAACTGTACTGACACCGCATACTTTACTACAACTGTGTTGACAAAAACAAATCCTAACTTCAATGTAGTACAACCATCTTGTTTTGGTTATTCGGATGGTAGCATTTCGTCTCCTACTACCGGAGGATTACCACCTTACTATTATCATTGGAATACAACTCCACCGGCAGTTACTCCTAATATTACAAACATATCTGTGGGCTGGTATTATCTTACTACAACTGATCACAATGATTGTATTAGTGTTGACAGCATCGAAGTCACACAACCAACACCTGTAGCTGTTCAAATAACAGAAAGTACCGCTGCAAGTTGTCACGGATTTAGTAATGGGTCGGCTGTTGCTCAAGCCTCAGGCGGCACACCAAATTACACATATTTATGGAGTAATCCTGCAGGAACGACATACGATCACGTATATGACCTCTCTGCCGGCCCATATACGGTAACTGCATACGATAGTCATAATTGCTCGGCAACAGCTTCTGTTGTAATCACAGAACCAGACACAATAAGTTTGGATTTTGTAAATTTAATAAATCCTAACTGCTATTCATATTGCGACGGAACGGTTTCCGTTATTGCTCACGGTGGAACTCCTAACTATACTTATCAGTGGAATGATCCTGACGAAACTACCGAGCCTGTTGTCTCAAATTTATGTGATGGAGTATATAGAGTTACTGTAACAGACTCACATGGCTGTATTTTTATGGATGAAGTTGGAATGGTTGAACCCGATTCAATTTACTTCACGGCACTTATAAACCCTGTTATCTGTGCCAATCAGCTAGGGTCAGCAATAATAACAGTGTATGGAGGAACCTATCCATATTTTTATGAGTGGTCAACAGGAGAAGGAGGCCCGGGAATAGGCAATAAACCGGCAGGAATATACTGTGTTACAATTACAGATTCTCATAATTGTACATACGTGAATTGCATAGAAATTGGTACAATCGGAGACATTCACTCTGCGTTTACTCAAACTCAGGACAACCTCTGTTTTAAGGACGAAATTGCAGATATAGAAGCTTTTTCTGTTAACGGCGCAATCCCAATGGAATTCGAATGGTCTAATGGACCTACTACTTCTCAAAATAATAATCTGCCGGCTGGTTGGTACATTGTTACAATAACAGACAGCTGGGGATGTATTAAAGTGGATTCGACCTATGTTGACGAACCTGATGAAATACAAATTTCGATATTCTCCGAGAATGTAAAATGTAGAGGAGATCATACCGGAGTTGCAGGAATTACAGTTACAGGAGGAACTCCCGATTATCATCCTTTATGGCCAAACGGAGAAACGACTTTCTACACTATCACACTACCTGCCGGAACGATTTGGGTAACAGTAACAGATGATAACGGTTGCATTGCAACTATGCCAACACTGATAACTCAACCAAGTGCAGAACTGTCGATTAACCTAAACATTACTCAGGTTAGTTGTTATGGGATTAAGGATGGCGTTATCAATGCATTTGCTGCAGGAGGGACTCCTTCATATTCATATTTCTGGAGTGTAGGTGGAGAAGTATTTACAGATCCAACTATAAGAAACCTTGATGAGGGAGAATATTATCTTACAGTTGTTGATATAAATAACTGTGTCGCAGACACCGTTGTAAGGATAGCAAATCCTGCAATACTTGCAGCATCATATCTTGTTGGTCATCCAAGTTGTTTGGGTAATTATGATGGTTATATTCAGATGGCAACTTCCGGAGGTGTTCCACCATATTCATATTATCTGTTTAATGACATTCCTGTTAATCATTTTATTGATTCTCTTTATGAAGGAGATTATTATGTTGTGGTAAGGGATTCGAATAGTTGTGCATTTGTAGCGGGACCAATAACACTAGTTGATACGGACATAGACTGTCTAAAATTCCCAGTTGCCTTTAGCCCTAACGGTGATGGATATAATGACGAATGGTATATTGAAAATATTCATTTATATCCAAAATCGGTTGTTCAGATTTACAATCGCTGGGGACAACTGTTGTATGAAAAACGTGGAATTGAAGGATATTGGGACGGAATGTATAAAGGGAAACCTGTTCCGACCGGCGTATATTTGTACATGATAATACTCAATAATGACGAAGAAACACGAGCGGGAACAGTTACGGTTGTAAGATAGTAAAAAAGCCCTGAGTAAATTCAGGGCTTTTTTACTAAAGGATAAGTTCAGTGCTTTTATTAAATTGAAATCAATTATTTTAAATTGCACTCCAGCGAGGTGTTTATCACGTCTGAATATTTAAAATAAACACTTTATAATAGCCTAAAAGCCGGTGAAGAAATAATTTCTATACCACAAAAAAAGCTCTGAATAAATTCAGAGCTTTTTATATCTTTATAAATCAATTATTTAATAGTAATTGATTTCGTTATTTCGGTACTCGATGTTTTAATCTTAACGAAATAATTAGCTTTATTCAAATTGCTAATATTTATTACTTCTTTTTCTGATTTAGCATCTGCACTATAAACAACTTTTCCAAGAATGTCAACAATTGTAACTGAAACAAGATCCTTAGCTTCAACAATTATTTCAGAACTGGCAGGATTAGGATAAACTTTAATATCACCTGAAATTTCTTCTAATATATTTGTCCCATTATCAATTGTTATATAATTTGTCATATTTAATGTGTTTTCGCCACCATCATTTATTGCTGTCAGACTAACATCATATACGCCTTCAACACTCCATTGAACTGTTGGGTTTTGATTAGAACTTGTTGGAGGGTTTCCACCTTCAAAAGTCCAAGCCCATGCAGTTGGAGAATTTGTACTTAAGTCTGTAAAATTAATATTAACACCGGTTTCAGCGGTTGTTGTACTTGCTGTAAAATTTGCTACAGGGGGATCAATCTGCGGTAAGACAATAATCATCAAGGAGGTGTCATCAGTCATTTGAGCCTGCTCAACAGGATATCCAAAAGCGTTAAGATAAGGTGTGATAAGTAAAGTTAATGGATACTCTCCTATTTCAGTTGCTGTTCCTGTAATATGGCAGCAATACCTGGTATATGGGCTTGTAACGACAAACATTTCTTGACTTTTACACCACGTCATTCCTTCAGGTAATCCCTGTACATCGTCAATTCTAATTTGATAAATTACAGGAAGACCTGAATATTCTGCAGGAGGTATTACGGTAACTGTTTCGTCATAATAAACATTAACTGTAGCCGGTGGTAATACTTCGGGGCATATTTGTCCGGGATTTTCAACTTCTATACATGATACATCAGGAGTACATGGAGGATTACAAATTTGAGCTAAAGATGTTAAAGAAAACATCATAACGACACTGATTACTAAGTAAATTTTTTTCATATTATTAGATTTTGGTTTAACAAACTAAAAACTTGCACTTAAAACTACTTCATATCTTCGTGGAGCATGCATATCTCCGGGGCGTCCTACATAAATTTGGTTAAATACATTTTTAACAATAAAAGATGCTCGCAAAAATTCACTAAATTTAAATCCACATCTTAAATCAATATTTAAATATTGCTCATCTGCATTGTTAATTCTGTAATCCCAATAACCGGGGAGAATAAAACTACTAAACAATTTATAAGAATTATAAGTAACTGGATTAACGGTTTCCGGATCCCTTTCATCACAAAATAATCTGTCAACATTTTCCATTTTTGATCTCCAAATTACATTTACTCCGAAAGTCAAACGTTTGGTTTCAAAATTTATATCCCCTTTAATAGAATGCTTATTTCTATATTTTAAAGTTGGAGACAAACTTGAAGTAGTAGTATCGTTGCTTCCTCTTGGTGTTGGATTGTTATAAGAATAACCAACTATTGTAGTAATTAAACAATTACGTACTTTTCCGCCAATTGAAGCCGATGCGTCAATACCATTAATTTTAACATTTCCGACATTTTGAGATTGGAACCCAAGCTTTGGAGCAACGGTATCTGTATCAACCCATAATTCATAAGTTACCGGATTAAAAACGCCAAATGTAAATTCCATCATCTCATTTATATTTTGTCTATAAAATGCTATGTCAGCAAAACCACGCCATCTTCCTAATTTATAACCTTGTTTTACACCAATTTCAGCACTCCATCCGCTTTCAGGAATAAGTTTTGGATTTGGAAGTATATTAACCATTCCCAAAGCTGCCGCAGTGTATTTTTCAGCAATTGACGGAAATCTGTATCCCTGACCAAAAGATGCACGGACAAATGTTTGATCCGTAAGAGAATAATTCAATCCTGTTCTAAAAACGGGTCTTATAGGAATTTCAATTCTTGACTCACCTATATTTATATCAAAGGCAGATTCTGTTTGAGTAGAATCCAGCACAAAATATTCTCCTCTTATCCCCAGAGAAACCTTTAACCTACCAAATTTTGCATCCACCTGGCTATATCCTGAGAAATTATTACTCATATGATTACCAAAAAGATTTGCCTCAACATTTGAAAACGAATTTACTGCTCCTGCCGTAAAGTTCCATTTCTCTGCCCAAACTGTCTGATACTGATATTCTATATAAAAAGTATTCCCGATACTATTTTTTGATGTATCTGTAGGCATAACGTTTTCAGTCCTGAAATATCTTGTTCGAACACTATATTTTGAACCATTCGGTTTATAATAATAAATAAATGGGTCAATGTTCATACGGTAACCTTCAGTAGGTATTATTGCTCCAAATGATTTGTTTGCAAGATATGGTGTAGTGTCTGATTGCCACATAAAGAAGTCGGTCATATCAATTGCCATAAAATTTGAATTTAAACCAACTGCCAATCCAGGGACCTTTTCGCTTCGATATCTGAGATTCGCATTAAATCTGCTTCTTTTTTCATATTCAAATTCCCGAAATCCTTCATCAATAAAATGATTTCCACCAATTGAAAGGTCAAGATTATCAAATTGTTGACTGTGTGAAAAGCTTATTCCCGAATACATAGGGTCTCTAACAAAATAGAAAACCTCTTCTCTCAAGAGAACATTAAACTTGCTATGTGATCCTGAAAAGAACTCTTTTCCCCACCAGTTGTAGCGTTCGTCTTTAGGACTGCCATAAACACCATTAAAATAAGACACTTTTGTTACCGGCTTATCTGTTGGATATGCAGATCTGACATTAATAACCCCTCCCAAAGCAGATGATCCAAAAAGGGCAGAACTTGCTCCTTTCACAACTTCAACTTGAGAAATGTTTTCTGTCGGGATATAGTTCCACTTAACATCACCGGCATCTGCCGACATTATCGGCAAATCGTCCATAAGAATTATAACACGGCTGCCTGCTCCATAACTCCATCCTGTGCTGGAACGGATACTCGGCTGTTTGTCTGAAATATCAACGCCAGCAATCTGATTTATTGCATCTGAAATATCAAAAGAGTTATTGTTTTCGATAGTACTCGGTTTAATAACCTCCATCGAAACAGTTACATCCGATAATTTTTGCTCGTACTTTCCGGCACTTACAACAACTTCGTCAATTATTTCTGCCTTTTGAGTTAATAAAATATCCATAACTACAGGCTTACCAACGATTAATTCAGTTTCCTCCTCAATTTCTTCAAATCCAATATAAACGAACTTAATCTTATAATGACCCGGATACAAGGCAATCCTGTAATTACCATCAAAGTCTGTTGTTGTTCCTAACTGAGTTTTAGAAGGGTTAAGTTCGTTAACATTATTAATAATAATATTAACTCCATATAGTGCCTCTTTATTTGATTTATCAACGACCTTACCCGATAAGAGTACTGTTTGTGCACTAAGGTTAAACTGAAAAAACAAGGCGGCAATTAAAAAAAGTAAAAATTTTCTCATAGTATGAAAAAATTATGATTAATGTCAGCAAAATTAAAAATAATGTTAATCAAATATTCAAAAATATAATGATTTAAATATGTAGAAATATAATTTACGTATAAATACGTATTAATACCTATAGCTATTTATGGAAGAATTTTCGATAAAAAATTGCTTAAATTTTTGTCCTTATAGCTTTTAAACTTGGCAGTTCTTTACCTTCAATATATTCAAGCAATGCACCTCCAGCAGTTGATACGTAGCTAATTTTGTGTGCCATCCCGTATTTATTTAAAGCGGCAATACTGTCGCCACCACCTACTAAAGAAAATGCGCCAAAATCTGTAGATCTCGAAACTGCTAATGCAATCTTTATTGTCCCATTACAAAAATGATCCATTTCGAATACGCCCATTGGTCCATTCCACAATAGTGTATTTGATTTTTCAATTACTTTAGCAAATGTTTCTGCGGTCTTAATGCCTATATCCAAGCCTTTCCAACCATCAGGAATTTCATTGATTTTACAATGTTTAATTTTTGCATCATTATCGAATTTATCTGCAATTATGCAATCAATTGGCAAATATAGTTTTACATCTGTTTTTAAGGCTTGTTCCATAATTTTTGTGGCGACAGGGATATAGTCTTCTTCAACCAGCGAATCTCCAACGTTTCCTCCCATAGCTTTAATAAAAGTAAAGGCTATCCCACCACCAATAATTAAATTGTCAACTTTTTCCATTAAAGCACGGATAATGTCTATCTTTGTCGAGACTTTAGATCCTCCAACAATTGCAGTAAATGGTCTTTCTCCCTTGTACAATACTCTGTTTATATTATTAATCTCACTTTCGACGAGATACCCTAACATTTTATCTTCGGGGAAATATTTAGCAATCATATATGTTGATGCGTGTGCCCTGTGGGCTGTTCCAAAAGCATTCATAATATATACATCACCCAAAGATGCCAGTTCTCCTGCAAATTTTTCATCGTTTTTCTCCTCTAAAGGATTAAACCTTAAGTTCTCAAGAATCATAACATCACCCGGCTTAAGTTTTTTAGACATCTCTTTAGCCTCAGCACCTACGCAATCAGGGGCAAATTTAACATCTGTATCAAGTATTTTTGATAAATATGGAACTATGTGTTTAATTGAATACTTCTCTTCATAAGCTCCCTTAGGTCTTCCCAAATGTGTCATAAGAATGATTGAACCTCCATCAGAAATAATTTTTCTACAGGTTGGAATAGCGGTTCTTATTCTGGTGTCATCTGTAATATTAAAACTTTTGTCTAGCGGAACATTAAAATCTACTCTGATAAGCACTCTTTTCCCATAAAAGTTATAATCATCCACACTAAAAGACTGTTTAATCGCTTTAATCGCAGGAAGATTTCTTTTTTCAATATACTCCAACAATGCTCCACCGGCAGAACTTAAATACGAAATTTTATGAGCCAAACTATATTTATTTAATGCAGCAATAGTATCCCCGCCTCCAACAACTGAAAAAAGTCCTTTATCAGTAGCGCGTGCAACCGATAATGCCATTTTTAACGTACCGTATGAAAAGTGAGACAATTCGTACATTCCAAGAGGCCCGTCCCACAACAAAGTTTTAGATTCCTCTATAACTTCTGCAAAAATATCAACAGTTTTAATCCCAATATCCAAAGCTTTCCAACCTTCAGGGATTTCAGAAAAATCACAATGCTCTATATTAGCATCATTCCCATCTTTATCTGCTATTATACAATCGACTGGCAAATAGATTTTTACATTAAAGCTTTCAGCATTTTTTAGAATCCTTTTTGCAGTATCAATACAAGACTCTTCAACCAAAGAATTTCCTACTTTATATCCCAATGCTTTAGCAAAAGTAAAAGCAATCCCCCCACCTATCAGCAAATTGTCTATTTTAGGGAGCAATGCTTCTACAATACTTATCTTTGTGGTAACTTTATCACCCCCTATTAAAAGGGTAAATGGTTTTTCGGAACTTTTAATAAGTTTATCCAATTTTTTCATTTCCCCCTCAACAACATACCCAAACATTTTGTCATAAGGGAAAAACTTAGCCAGAGTAACTGTAGATGCATGATTTCTGTGTGCTGTACCAAAAGCATCATTTACATAACAATCGCCTAAAGCAGCAAGTTTTTCGGCAAACTTTTCGTCTGCATTAATTTCTTCTTTGAAAAATCTTATATTTTCCAGAAGCATTATTTGTCCGCTTTTCAAATTTGTGGCCAATTCTAATGTCTTTTGGGACAATGGGTCTTCGCAAAAAATAACAGGCTTTCCAATGAGTTTTTCAATCAATGGTAATATATGAATTAGCGATCTGGATTTAATATGTTCGCCTTTTGGACGTCCCCAGTGAGTAATGAGAATTATAGATGCACCTTCAGATAATAATTTCTGAATTGTTGGCAAAGACATTTTTATTCTGGTATCATCAAGTGTATATGAATCTTTGTTCAGAAAAATATCACTAGTTATGGGTATGTTATAATCAACTCTTAATAATACCCTTTTGTCTTTAAAGCTATAATTATCTAAATTGTTCATAGTCAGATATTTATTTAGTCAACACTAATTTAATATTTACTTAACAAACTTAATATGATTAAACTAAATAACAAGTTTTTTAAAACTATTTTATAACACAAAACTGATATATTTTGGTTTATAAAAAAACAGATAAAAAAGTACAAGAGATTTATTAAATTTGCATCGAGGAAAATAGGCGTTATGAAATTTGAAAAAATTATCGGACAGAATGAAATAAAGGAAAAACTCAGACAGAGTTATTTTTCAAATCGTTTAAGTCATTCTTATCTGTTTTATGGCATTCCGGGTACCGGAAAACTATCTTTAGCTATTGCGTTTGCCCAATTTTTATCATGTGAAAATAAATCAGAAACAGATAGTTGCGGTGTTTGTCCATCATGCAAAAAATATGAAAAGCTAATACATCCCGATTTACATTTTATTTTTCCGGTAATATCCGCCTCAGGCAAAAAAGCAATAAGCGACTCATACATTTCGCAATGGCGTGAAATTGTTTTGGCAGACCCATATTTTTCGTTTCGAGAATGGATGATAAAATTAGGCAGTGAGAATAAACAAGGTGGTATTTTTTCGGACGAATCTGCAGAAATTCTAAGAAAACTCAACTTAAAGACTTTTGAGTCAGATTTTAAGATTATGATAATCTGGCTTCCTGAAAAGATGAATATTTCGTGTGCTAACAAGTTATTGAAAATATTGGAAGAACCTCCACAAAACACTGTATTTATGCTTATCAGTGATAATCGCGAAGATATTCTTGCAACAATTAGATCGAGAACACAACCTGTAAAAATACTTGGAATAGATGACGAATCGTTGAGACAAGCACTGGTTGAAAAACACAATATTAGTGATCAAATCGCAACGGATATAGTGAAAATAAGCAATGGAAGCCTACTTGAAGCTGAAGAACAAATTTCGATAAGTGAAGAAACCAAATATAATCTGGCACAATTTATTAAGCTTATGCGTTTATGTTATGCACGCAAAATTGATGAGGCGATAAAGTGGGCAGAAGAAATTTCGAAGTCGGGAAGAGAAATGCAAAAATCATTTTTGCACTATTGTTCTGTACTGACAAGAGAAAATTTCGTTTATAACTATAATATGAGTAAGCTTAACTACATGACTCGTGAAGAAGAAGATTTTGCAACAAATTTTTCGAAATTTGTAAATGAAAAAAATGTTGGAATGTTATCAGAAATATTTAATCTTGCACATTTTCATATTGAAAGAAATGGAAATGCAAAAATTATTTTTACTGATACTGCATTTAATATAATGAAAATAATAAGAAATTAAATATAAGGAAATGACAGAAAGAGAGTTTGAAAGAGGGTGTATTCCTTCAGATGTTGACGAAAACACAGGAAATATAAATATAAATCAGTGTTGCAATAAGCTTAATGTATATGACTGGCTAAAGGACATTCATAATCCTTTAAATCAAAACAAATACATAGAAGTAAGATTTAAAAATACCAGAAAAGGTATTTACGAAAACGCTTCTGAATTGTATTTGCAAGTCGGAGATATTGTTGCCGTTGAGTCTTCACCCGGTCATGACATTGGCATTGTGTCGGCAATTGGAGAAATTGCTTTATATCAGATGCAGAAATATAAAATTGATAAAGAAATTGAAATAAAGAAAATATATCGCAAAGCAAGAGCAACAGATCTTCAAAAATGGCAGGAAGCAATTTCTTTTGAGGTTCCCTATATGCTAAGAACCCGTGAAATTGCAAGTTCACTAAACCTTAATATGAAAATTGGGGATGTTGAATTTCAGGGAGATAAGACAAAAGCAATCTTTTATTATATAGCAGAGGAAAGGGTAGATTTTAGGGAATTGATAAAAAAAATGGCTGAAGAGTTCAAGATTAGGATAGAAATGAAACAAATAGGAGCTCGACAAGAAGCAGGAAGAATAGGAGGAATCGGCCCCTGTGGAAGAGAATTGTGCTGTACTACCTGGATGATTGAATTTAACTCTGTTTCTACTAATTCGGCACGATTACAAGAGCTGTCATTAAACCCTCAAAAATTAGCCGGACAATGCAGTAAATTGAAATGTTGTCTAAATTATGAGCTTTCACTATATCTTGAAGCAAGACAAAATTTCCCGGAAAATGCGACAAGCCTTAAGACCAAACAAGGAGATGCTTATCATATTAAAAATGACATTTTCAAAAATCTGATGTATTATGAAATAAGGATTAACGATTGCCCGATTATTAGGGCATTATCAGTAGATAAGGTTAAAGAAATTATCGAATTGAACAAAAAAGGAATATATCCTGAGAATATTTTTGATATGGAAAAAACCAGCGGAAGGGCAAATATCACTTTCAGGGAAGAGTTGAATTCGGATAGTTTAACGAGATTTGATAATAATGCAAATCCCAATAAAAAGAAAAAGAAAAAAAGACACAATAAAAATTTTAGAAATGAAAAATCTTAAATTATTAATTTTAGCAGCATTCTTAGGCTTTTTGTTTACATCATGCGACAGGAACAAGGTGTATGAAGAATTTATTAAAATAGATGATTATGTCTGGCAGAATAAAGATAAAATTCGTTTCGAATTTGAAATAAAAGACACCTCATCACTTCATAATGTGTATATAAATGTGCGTCACGCCACAATATATCCATACAATAATCTTTGGCTATTTATTAAATCCTCTTCGCCTAACGGAATGACCAATATTGATACTGTCGAATGTGTTTTGTCTGACAGTAAGGGGAAATGGCAGGGAGAAGGAATAGGTGACATTTGGGATATTCAGATTCCATGGAAAATGGGTGTAAGATTTCCTGTTGCCGGCAAATATATTGTTGAATATGAACAAGGTATGAGAGTTGATGCATTACCAGGGATTATGGATATGGGGCTAAGAATAGAAAAAAAAGATGAAAAATAAATAGTAATGTCAAAGAAAAAGAAATTACTTAAATTTAGTCAGAATAAGACATTTCCTAATTTTTTTGAACCGGTTTTCATTTTTTCAAATCCTCAGGATTTTTATCTAAAATCGAAATGGAATAGTGAATATTTTAAAAATGAAAATGAGATAATTCTCGAACTAGGCTGTGGCAAAGGAGAATATACTGTTGAACTCTCGAAGAAATGTCCTGACAAAAACTTTATCGGTGTTGACATAAAAGGGGCCAGGATGTGGAAAGGAGCAACAGACGCTTTGGACAACAATCTTATAAACACTGCTTTTGTAAGAACATTTATTGAATTTGTGGACTATTGTTTTGCTAAAGACGAAGTATCGGAAATTTGGATAACCTTTCCCGATCCTCAACTTGGTCCTACAAAACGTATTCGAAAAAGACTGACTTCGTCTGCTTTTCTTTCACGATACCAAAAAATTTTAAAACATAATGGTATAATAAATTTAAAAACTGATGACGATACTTTATACCATTATACTAAAGCCGTAATTTCTCTTAATAATCTGACAATAATTGCAGATACTGACGATCTTTACGAATCTGACTATTTTACAGATGTCCTGGCGATAAAGACTTTTTACGAAAAAATTTGGAATGAAGAAGGTAAAACTATTAAGTACTTAAGTTTTAGATTGCCTTATAACGTAATTCTTAAAGAACCTGAACTTGATGAAAAAAAACAAAATTGAGGAAAGTTTTTTCGAAAGAGTATATAGTGTTGTAAGACAAATCCCATATGGAAAAGTAACTACTTATGGTATTATAGCAAGATGCATTGGGTCTCCACAAGCTGCAAGAATGGTTGGTTGGGCAATGAACAACTCTCACAATGTAATACCTGAGGTTCCGGCACATAGGGTCGTTAATCGAAACGGGATTTTAACAGGTAAAAATCATTTTGGTGAAATTGAGCTTATGCAAAAACTGCTTAATGAAGAAGGGATTGAGGTTGTTAAGGATCAGATTGTGGATTTTCATTCTCATCTTTGGGACCCTATGACGATTTATTAAAACAATTAATGCCTTTTTCAGCGAAAAAACGCCACCAATTGTATTATTAAAGCTGCATTACAGATAAATATTCAAATAATTATCATAATATTTTTCAGTTCATGGTTTTAGATAATAAAATAGTTTACATTTGTATCTTAATTTTAATTTAATTTTTATAATGAACATTTTTATCGGAAGCTTACCTTACTCTGTTAAGGATAGCGATTTACAAGGATTCTTCGAGGAGTACGGAGAAGTTAGTTCTGCACGAGTAATAAAAGACAAAATGACAGGCAGAAGCAAAGGTTTTGGTTTTGTTGAGATGGCTGATGAGGCTGCAGCAAAAAAAGCAATTGAAGAATTGAACGGAGCGGAACTCGAAGGTCGCACAATAGTAGTTAATGAAGCTCAGGAAAAAACTGAGAGAAAACCAGGCGGAGGCGGAAGAAGCTTTGGCGGAAATTCCGGTGGCGGACAAAGAAGAGGCGGAAGCGGTTACGGAAGAAACAACTAATACTTCAGTATAATCTTATCCCTACTGATTTATTAATTAATCAGACTATTTATTCTTTTGCATAATATGCTTGATTTATCAGGCATAGTTTTGCTATTAATTATAGTTAATAAGTTGCAATAATCAAAACTTCTACCGGAGTAGGATGTTTTTGTCATAAAATTCGCATCCCCCGGCAAAAGGCAAACCTTTGGCAAATTTTCCGCCAAAAACCTTAATCTATTTTCATAATCACACCATTTTTTTTATATTTGCATAAACTAAAACAAAATAGCTATGGGAAAACATGCAGTAAAAATTTCGAATTTAGACACAGAAAAACTTATTCTAATGCTAAACGAAGCATTGGCAGAAGAATGGCTCGCTTACTATCAATACTGGGTTGGAGCAAAAGTTATGGAAGGTCCTATGCGTAGCGAAATTGAGCCGGAACTAATCGTACATGCCACAGAAGAATTGGCACACGCTGAACTGGTAGCTGGAAGAATAATTCAGCTTGGTGGAACACCATTGTTGAATCCTGATCAATGGAAAAAATTTGCAAAATGTGATTATGAAGAACCAACAGACCCTTATGTTGAAGTAATCCTAGAACAGAATCTGCGTGGCGAAAGATGTGCTATTCAGCGTTACCAGGATATTGCAGAATATACTGCAGGCAAAGACCATGCAACACATCAAATGGCTGTTCAGATTATGAATGATGAACTGGAACACGAAGAAGATATCGAAGCCTGGATTAATGATCTGGAAGTAATGAAAGAAAATTTTAAGAAGTTACGAATGTAAAAAATAAATATTTAAAACCTTTAATTTTCCTGATTTCTGTTGTTAGTAGTAACAGAAGTCAGGATTATTTTTTAATATATAATAACATAAAAATTGATTATTAAAATCCTTTAAAAATCAAAATTTGGAAAGTTTGCCTTATACATATATATTTGCGGGTTATTTTAATAGATGATATGATGAATAAGAAATTTGCAGAATACAAGCAACTTGATTTGGCGAAAATAAATACCTCTGTGGAGAAATTGTGGGAAAAGGAGAACACTTTTGCAAAAAGCATTGAAACAAGAAAAGATAATAAGCCTTTTGTGTTTTTTGAAGGACCTCCTTCGGCAAATGGTACGCCTGGCATTCATCATGTTATGGCAAGAACTATTAAAGATGTGGTTTGTCGTTACAAAACCTTATCAGGTTTTCGCGTGGACAGAAAAGCCGGTTGGGATACTCATGGCCTTCCGGTTGAATTAAGCGTTGAAAAGTCACTGGGAATAACCAAAGAAGATATTGGCAAAAAAATTTCTGTAAAAGAATACAACAACACTTGTCGTACCGAGGTAATGAAATATACCGACCAGTGGGAAAAACTGACCGAGCAAATGGGTTATTGGGTTGATATGAACAACCCATATATCACTTATGATAATCGCTATATTGAAACTGTCTGGCATTTGTTAAAAAAACTTTTTGATAAAGGATTACTGTATAAGGGATATACAATTCAGCCATATTCTCCTGCTGCAGGAACAGGTTTAAGTACACACGAGCTTAACCAGCCCGGTTGTTATCGTGATGTCAAAGACACTACTGCCGTTTCTTTGTTTAAAGTTATCAGAAACACCAAATCTGAAAAGTATTTTGCAGACATTGAAACTCCCCTATTTATTATTGCCTGGACAACGACTCCATGGACACTGCCTTCAAATACAGCTTTAGCTGTTGGTCCTAATATCAAATATGTCAGAGTAAAAACATTCAATCCATACTCGGGCAATCCTATCACAATAGTTTTATGCAAAGATAGGGTTTCTGCATATTTTAAAACTGAAAGTCAAAATGCTGATTTTCATGAATATAAACAAGGGGATAAAAATATTCCATGGCAAATCCTAGACGAGTTTTCGGGCAAAGATATTGTAGGGCTAGAATATGAACAGTTAATTGACTGGATCAAGCCAAAATCTCCTGCTTTCAGAGTTATCCCGGGCGATTACGTTACGACCGAAGACGGAACCGGCATAGTACATATTGCTCCAACATTTGGTGCAGACGATGCAAGAGTTGCCAAAGTGGCTGGAATTCCTGCACTTATCCTTGACGACAAAGACGGTAATATGTGTCCTATGGTGGATAAACAGGGAAAGTTTTTCGAAATCAAGGAATTACATCCCGATTTTGTAAAGAATTTTGTAAACATCGAAACATATACCGAATTCGCCGGAAAATATGTAAAAAACGAATATGACCCAAACGCCGAAGGCAAGGAAACCTCAACAGATATTGATATTGCTGTAATGTTAAAGCAGCAAGATAAAGCCTTCCGTATCGAAAAACATATTCATAATTACCCACATTGCTGGCGTACCGACAAACCGATTTTATATTATCCGCTAGATTCGTGGTTTATTAAGACAACAGCAGTAAAAGAACGTTTGATTGAGTTGAATAAAACGATAAACTGGAAACCTGCAAGTACAGGTGAAGGTCGTTTCGGTAAATGGCTTGAAAATCTTGTTGATTGGAACCTCAGTCGTTCGAGATTTTGGGGTACGCCATTACCTATCTGGAGCACAGAAGATGGCAATGAACGTAAATGTATCGGTTCGGTGGCAGAATTAATGGAAGAAATTAAAAAATCTGTCGCTAAGGGGTGTATGAAGGCTGATTTTTGGAAAGGATTTGTACCCGAAAATTTTTCGGCAGAAAATTATGAGAAAATTGATTTGCATCGTCCCGATGTTGACGAAATTGTACTAGTTGCCTCTGACGGAAAGAAAATGTTTCGTGAACCAGACCTTATTGATGTTTGGTTTGATTCAGGAGCAATGCCTTATGCTCAGTGGCACTGGCCCTTCGAAAATGCTGAAAATTTTGATAAACTTTTTCCTGCCGATTTTATTGCTGAAGGTGTTGACCAAACCAGAGGATGGTTTTTTACTCTTCATGCAATTTCGACAATGATATCCGATTCTGTTTCTTATAAAAACATTATTTCTAACGGCTTAGTTCTCGACAAGGACGGAAACAAAATGTCTAAACGTCTTGGAAATGCTGTAGATCCTTTTCTTGCTATCGAAAAATATGGTTCAGATGCTGTTCGCTGGTACATGATTACAAATGCCCAAGCCTGGGACAATCTTAAGTTTGATTGGACTATAGAAAAGGATATCTCGATTAATATTGATAAATGTACCGGGTGTGGTGTTTGTGAAAAATCTGCAAGTACGATATTCAAGATCGATAATCAAAAATCAACGGTGATAAACGGAGAAAAGGATGTCCAATCAGCTATGGAAACAAAAAAGCTATGTCCAGTTGATGCAATTAATATTGTAAGTTACAAAAATGAATGGATAAAAGTGTTAAAGGAAAATGGAAATGTAGAATTTCATTACTCTGACAGTATTATCGAAGTGCAACGAAAGTTCTTCGGTACACTATACAATACCTATAATTTCTTTGCATTATATGCTAATATTGACCAATTCCGTTATAGCGAAAATGATATTGATTTTGATAAACGTCCCGAACTGGATAAGTGGATTTTAAGCTTACTTAATTCACTTATAAAAGATGTGAAAAACTGTTACGAAAACTATGAAAACACAAAAGCTGGAAGGTTAATTCAGGATTTTGTGATAGATCATTTAAGCAATTGGTTTGTACGTCTTGGAAGAAAACGCTACTGGGGAGGAGAATATTCGGAAGACAAAATATCTGCATATCAGACTCTTTATACTTGCCTTATAAATATAGCCAAAATAGCCTCACCGATTGCTCCGTTTTATATGGATAGGCTATACAGAGATTTAATTTCGGTAACAGGCAAGGAAGAATTTGAATCCGTGCATCTGTCATATTTCCCTGTTGCTGAAGAAAAGTTTATTGACATCGCATTGGAGGAAAGAATGCAATTGGCTCAGACCATTTCTTCGATGATACTTAGTCTGCGTCGTAAAGTCAGCATTAAAGTAAGGCAACCCTTACAGAAAATCATGATTCCGATAATTTCAGACAACTTTGTTGAACAAATACAAAAAGTTCAACATATAATTATGACAGAAACTAATATTAAAGAAATTGAATTTTTATCTGACAGCTCTGAAATACTTGTCAAAAAGATTAAAGCAAACTTTAAAGTACTTGGACCAAAATACGGAAAGATAATGAAACAAGTGTCTGAGGCAATAATGGCAATGTCACAAAAAGATATTGCAAAACTTGAGAAAGAATCAAAATTTAATATCAAAGCCGAGGGTCAGGAAATCACAATTACAACAGAAGATGTTGAAATAATATCTGAAGATATCCCGGGATGGCTTGTGGCAAACGAAGGCAAAATAACTGTGGCTCTTGATATTAATGTAACACCCGAATTAATTGCTGAAGGTATTGCCAGAGAATTTGTAAACAGAATTCAAAATTTACGCAAAGAAAGCGGCTTTGATGTAACTGATAAAATAAATATTTTTATCATATCCCATCCCGATCTAGACACTGCCATTACAGAGTTTAGAGAGTATATATGCTCTCAAACATTAGCAAATTCAATAAAAATTATTAACAAAACGGAACAAAATAATTATGTTGTCGTAGAAGTTAATAATTTTGAAACTCAATTGCGAGTTGAAAGGTGTATTAATTAAAAAATTAGGACTATGAGTGCAGAAGAAGAAAAAACCAGATACAGCTATGAGGAGCTGCAGGAATTCAAGGAAATAATCCTGAAAAAACTCGAAAAAGCACAAAAAGATTATGAGCTTTACAGGAGTATGTTAAGTCATGAAGATACCAACGACATTATGGATACCTCCCCAACATTTAAGGTTCTTGAAGAAGGCGCAAATGTATTGTCGAAAGAAGAAATCGGAAAGATTGCCCAACGCCAGCTTAAGTTTATTCAACATTTACAAGCTGCTCTGGTAAGAATAGAAACAGGTACTTATGGGGTATGTCGAGAAACCGGTAAGCTAATCGCTAAAGAAAGGCTCAGAGCGGTTCCACATGCTACATTAAGTATGGATGCAAAAATGAATAGAAAATAAAAAAGAGAGAGAGTACTAATAAAATTGCCTGAAAACAACTCAGGCAATTTTTTTTCATAATATCAAAGCAATTAAGTTTGTATAATAAAAAAAGAGTCTGAATTTTCAAACAGATTTCTCAGCCTTCCTGCGTCAAGCTTCGAAATGACTATTGGTAGTGGTATATCGAGAAATCTGTTCTTATATTTTCTTTAGACTACTATAATCCAAATAATAAATCAATTTTAGGGAAAAACTATTAGCTTGAGCCTCCTGCCAGACATTCTTAAAACTCTCAAAATAATTCGGCATTTGCATTGATTCGGGAATATCACCAACAGCGAATATCTGATTCTTCCACATTACAGATAAATAACTTCCCGGCAAGAAATTCCAAGACAATAAAAGATCAAAATTGAAAATATTAAAATTATAATCTCCCTCGAACTGGGAATCAGGTCTTTCAGCTAAATTGCCATCTGTCAACAAATCAAAATACTTGTAATAATCGACTGTAGAAACATAATGCCTTAATTTAAATGTAGCCGATAATTTATTGGTAAATACATATGAAAGATTTATGGTGTTTGTAACTGTTATAACATCCCTTTGACCGAATATTATTTTGCCGGCTGTACTCGTAAAATACCCTGAAGCACCATTGTCTATATCACCGGAAAATGTATATCTCAAACTAGTTCTTTTCCCAAATCTCACAATAGGGCTAATACTTCCCCAGAGACCTTGTCGTTCTTCAAAATCTCCGTATAAGCTTACTTTAACATCTACTGCAAGCTTTTTTCGATAATCTGTAGATAAAAAGAAAAAATTAGAGTAAAGAGCAGGTCTTTTGTAAAAACTCTTCCCGTCACGTGGCTCATAATAATCGTTTAGATCTGTAACCGGAAAGTTTATATCATTCCATATTGATAAATGTCTGCGTGTTGTTGCATAGTTTTCAACATGTATTTCTGCCTGAGTAAAATTTAGGTTTTTAAATAAAGTATTATATGAAAAACTCAATGAATTTATGGTTTCATTAAAAACACTGAATTGCGAAAATTTTCTAAACCCAAACGAGGCAGTATTGGATATTTGGTTAAACTCTGTCATATAACCAAGATCATTAGGATTGTATTTATCTGTGATTAATTCTGTTGAAAGGGAATATATCCATGTGCCTGTCATTTTTCCAATTGATGAATGCAGATACCAACCGTCAGCAAGATATAGATTCTCCTTTCTTTGCATACTGTATGAAGCTAATGTTGAAATTCCAAAGCGATTTGATTTTTCCATTATCTTTAGCGAGGTTGCTGTGATATTAGACAGATACGAATTTCCCGGTCTTAAGACATTTGCATTTGTTAGATTGACATAAGAATTTTTTCCAACCGTTTTATCCAACACAAAAATATTATAGTTTGCAGCCGGCTCTGTGAGAATGTTAACTGTTGAGTCGCCAAAATAATCTACTTTAGCAAAAGTGTTCGCAGTAACAGCATTGAAAATTCCAACAGCAAGATTATCTTTCCCTCTTCCACTAATTTTAAATGCATTTATCAAACGTGCCGAATTAGGGTTTTTAATAATTTCATAATTATCAATTCCGGCGGCTACTTGGTCATATTTTTCCGGTGTTTTACCTATCCTTCTCGAATAAAACAATCCACACTTGCTAAATAGCTCTGTTCCTTCAGTAAAAAACGGACGATTTTCGGCATAATAGGTCTCATGTGGAGTTAGATTTAGTACCAAGTCATCTGTTTTTGTCTGACCAAAATCCGGAATTAATGTCATATCGAGAGTATAAGTTTCACTCAATCCCAGCTTTAAATCAAGACCGCCACTAAATGAATAGCCCAGTTCTTTGTCGTATAAATTCAAATATCCAGACGCATAAGGCATTAAAGATAGCCTTAAAGGAGCATCAATATTGCTTATGCCGGTAATACTTCCCATTTGTGAAGCATTTGATCCTTTTGTCTGGTTTACCGGTACCCAGCTCGACTTTTCCCTGCTACGTCTAACTGTACGAAAGAAATTTACTGACCAGCTTTGTTCCTTTGTGTCAGGAAATCTAATTGCTGAATAAGGAATTTCAATTTCTACAACCCAACCAAAATCTGTAACCTTGACTGCAGAATACCATACTGCATCCCAAACATAATCTTTATTATTACCAGAAATTCGTATATCGGTCTGCACATTGGCAGCACTGACAATAAATTCGTAAGTATTTTGTCCATCATTATTAGGATTAAGGCTTATGCCAAAATAATCCACATTACCATTATCCTTATCCCTTACTGTTAGCTCCGTGTAAATACTGTCAGGTTTCGAATCATATAAAACGGCCGAAAAATATATTGAATGGTTATCATAGATTACTTTAACCTCGGTCTTTTGTGCAGGTTTATTGCCAAATACAGGATAATATCCCGAAAAATCAGATACAGAAACGGCATTCCCCCAAATCTCTTCATTTAAAATGCCGTCAATTTTAATTTTTTCGGTGGTTCTTAAAGCAGAGACATTGGTAATTTGAGCTTCTAAACATATTGTTAATGCTAAAGAAAAAAATAATATAGCTATAGTTTTACTCATATTTTACTCAACCTATCTTCTAAGACAAAAATAAACAGATGTTTAATATATGTATCATTCCCATTGTTAAAAAAAATATAAATATCATAATTCGACAATGTGTTTTTCAATTTGTTTTGTCATATAACTATTATTTTTTTACTTTAGCCAAATATTATTCTGCAAATGAGAAAAAAAAACTTAATTATACTGATAATAATAGCAGCATTAGCAATAATTATCGCACTATTCTTCCTCTTACGAAAGAAAAAAACAGAATTGCCGGAAAACCCTAAAGTAGAAGAAAAAATTCCTGAAAAATACGGTATTCCAATAGAGGGCTGGACATTATATACTGATACAATCAGAAGTGGCGATTATCTGGGAACTATTTTAGGCAAATATGGTATTTCAGCCCAACAAATTGATAAAATCGGCAAAATGTCAACAGATAGTTTCAATACTACGTTAATAAATCTTAATCATATTTACACTGTATTTTCAGATACAATTATTAATGGAGTTCCGCAGGCAAAGATATTTGTTTACGAAAATTCTAATGTCAGATATACAAAATACGACTTTCGTAATCCGGATACAATTTTAATTGAAAAATTCAGAAAACCAATTGATACTGTGACGCTAAAAGCAGCCGGAGTTATAGAATATTCGCTGTGGCAAACTATGATAGACAATGGATATAGCTGGGAACTTGCATTAGCTTTATCACAAACTTTTGCCTGGACTGTAGATTTTTACTGCCTCCAACCGGGCGATTGGTTTAAAGTAATATACAACGAATATTACGTTGAAGATAAAAGGATTGGACTAGGTCAGGTAGAAGGCGGCGTTTTTTATCATGGGGGCAAAGAACTTTGGGCAATACCTTTTACTCAGGATTCAATAACATGTTTTTATGATACCCTGGGTAACAGTATGCGAAAGACTTTCTTACTTGCACCATTGGAATACACTCATATAAGCTCACGGTATTCTCATGCACGTATGCATCCCATTTTTCATCAGGTTGGACCTCATTTAGCTATTGATTTTTCTGCTCCTATGGGAACGCCTGTTTATGCTGCATCGGACGGAACAATTGTTACAAGAGCATATCAGGAAGGAGCAGGAAATTATGTGGCAATAAAGCATAATAGTATTTATAAAACTGTTTATATGCACTTTTCAAGTTTTGGACAATATAATGTAGGTGATAGGGTAAATCAGGGAGATATTATCGGTTATGTCGGAAGCACCGGCTGGTCAACAGGACCACATTTACATTATGAGGTACACGAAAACGGTGTAAAAATTGACCCTCTTTCTTTTGACCCTCCTCCGGCCGAACCAGTTGATTCTGCAAATATGGAAAGGTTTAACAAAGAAAAACGTAAATGGATTGATGATATCAATAAAATTAAAATGCCTCAAAAGCACGAAACCATAAAATCACACAAAAAGAAATAAAAATTTAGTGTGCCTTGGTACCTTAGTGTTTTTGTGTCATAGTGGCGAAAAAAACAGACAATACTCGAAACCCGAACCGAACAGCCTTTGGCTGTAAGATCAAAATCGAAGGGCGTAAACCCGAAATCCTAAACTAAAAATTAACCTCCATGCAACCTTATTTAATTTTATTGTTATCTTGTTGACGATATGATTGATGACAGTAAAATAATAGAAGGGTGTCGGAAAAATAGTCATAAATTTCAGATGGCTTTATTCGACAAATATGCACCGATGCTGAGGGGAGTATGCATGAGATATACAAAAAATGAAGCAGACGCAGACGACTTACTTCAGGAAGGATTCATTAAAATTTTACAGAACATCAGAAACTATGTCGAAACAGGTTCTTTTAAAGCTTGGATGAAAAGAATAATGGTTAATCAGGCTATCAATTTTTTGAAGAAAAAAAAACAGCACGATTTCTATCAACTTAACGAAAATGTAGATTTTGAAGAAGACGACCAAGATTACAATCAAGATAAAACCGAAAACCGGTTGATTGAAGCAAACATTGGCCCGGAAGAAATTCTTAAACTCATCAAAAACTTACCTGAAGGTTATCAGATGGTACTTAACATGTATGTTATTGATGGTTTTTCGCATAAAGAAATTGCTGAACAATTAAACATCAGCATAGGCACTTCAAAATCACAACTTTCGAGAGCCAGAAAAACATTACTTGATAAAGCAAACGAATTAATATTAAAAAACACCAATAGCTATGAGCAAGAATATAAATAATATAGACGATCTGTTGAGAGACAGTTTTGAAGATTTTTCTTCGGCTCCCTCTCCGGATATAAGAGCAAAGCTTTCTGCCAAACTCAGATATTTTAACTTTTTTAAATTCAATCCCGGCTCTTTTAATATCTTTTATCTCACTGCAATCATTCTTGGAACAACAGCAACTATTGTTTTTAGTATTGGTCCTCAGGAAATAAAAGACAATCCTATAAAACCAATTGAAACTGAAAAAATTATAAATATTACCCCTGAAAAGAATTGTAATACAATCGAAGGTATAAATATTACATCGGATTTTTCGAAAAATTCCATAACAAACGAAATATCGATTGACAATCCAAAGTCAATAATTAGTGAAACGAATTCCTCTGAAAACTCAACCGAATCGCCGGAAAATGTATTCCTAAATGACACTTTTATTAATCAAACAGAAAAAAATGATACCGGAAATTCAGAAGTAATTGAAAAAAACGTTATTTTTGATACAATCATTAATCCTGAGAAAATTATAATTACCGATACTGTCAAAACAGAAATTCATAAGACCGTGGAAGTAAAAAATAAAAAGAATAAAAAATAACATGCAACCTTAAAACATTTCATTGTTATTAAAACAGACAACAAAATTATTAACCAAATAAAAATAAAAACTATGAAAACATCTATCTTTTTACTCGGAATTGTACTGATGGCTCAAATGCTTGTGGCACAAACACAATGTGAAGCCGTTATAACAAGTACAAACACTCAGAATACAGTCGTTTTTAACGGCTCATATTTTGAAAATGGTCAACTGATAAACGAACCGGCACTTGTTAATTATGTTTGGCAACTAAATGGTATTACTCTTAACGGACAAACTGTAACTTACACATTTACTCAAAATGGAGTATATGTTATTTGTTTAACTGCGACAGGGCCAAATTGTACAGCAACAACTTGTGACAGTATTTTTATCGGCAACGGAACAAATCCATGCAATCTTACATTAAGCTACGACATTACTCATTGCAGCGATGCAAATACTGCTGATGGTGCTATTGACATTACTGTTTACGGAGGGACTGAACCATATTCATATTACTGGAATAATCAGCAAACTACTGAAGATATAAGCGGGTTAGTCCCAGGCGTTTATACTGTTGCTGTAAATGACGATGCTAATTGCAGTCTAACCTGGAGTTTCTATGTTGGAACAGACAATAACACTGACACCACTACAAATCCTAATGATACAATCTTCAATAACCTATATGTAAATCTATATTACTATTTTACAACAAACCTTGACTGCTCAGCAACAGTGTATTGGGAAGCTTACGGGGGAACTCCTCCTTATACATACACTTGGAGCAATCAATCAAATACCGCCTCTATAACTAACGTTTGTGCAGGAGATTACTTCTGTGTTACAGTAACAGACAGTGAGGCAGAAACTGCTGAGGCTTGTATCTTTGTTCAATTCTATAACAATGGACAAGATTCTATCGTTCCCGTAAACGACACTCTTGGCGTTATTATAAATGATTGCTTCGAAAATATAGTATTTGCCGAAATTGTTTCGTACGAAATACAGGGTGATTATATTATTGTAGTATGGGCATTTGCTGATGATCAGAATGTTACTACTTATATGACTGTAACATATACTTTGAACAATATCATTTCGGAAGGTATCTATATACTAAATCTTTATGTAAACTGCATGGGTTACAAGACAACTTCAGTATATTCAGATCAAATACTTGTAACCAGTGAAGATATCACAGGAATAGCAGATATAAAATCAAAGATAGGGATTAATCTATATCCTAATCCTGTAAATGACATTTTGAATATCGAGCTGCTAAGCACATCTAGTGAAGATATCGAATTCAATATCTTAAACATTAGCGGTCAGATTATATATAAAGAGTCTCAAACGATAAATAATGGAATAAATAATTTCAGAATAGATGTATCAAGTTATCCGGGCGGTATGTACTTTGTTCATGTTACCGGCAACAAAATGCTGGAAACTCTAAGATTTATAAAATAACACAAAATGTGCAATATATTCGAAAGGGCTGTATTTTTTGACAGCCCTTTTATTTTTGCATAAATTTTCGTAATATTGTTTTTAATAGAATAGAGAAAATGAAGCCGAAAATCATTAAGAATATTATTTTTTTTATTTCCCTCGCTTTGTTGTTTTCGGGACTTTCTGCTCAAAATGATGACACGATCAAAGTTCATATTCAAAACCAAATCTATGATACTGTTATAATACATGAAACAGTGATATTATATGATACAATCTGGAAAGATCCGCTTATCAACTCATATTCGCTAGGTTTTACAACAGGTTCTTTTTTCTCTGTTTGGCGAAAGTTTAGTAATCCAATAATTAACCTTTCTAAACAACGAAACTTCAGTGCCGGTGTTGATGTTGAATTAGAAATTGACAGATGGAAATTTTCATCAGGATTTTATTTAACAGAATTCAAACAAAATGCATTATTCAATTTCACTTCTGAAACAATTGATTCCTCAATTATTACACAAATTACCCCTCATAACGAAACACATTATGATACGACCGGAGTACATTACGAATTTATAACTTTTGACTCCATATTTATCAATCCAAACAACACGCATGACACTATTGTAATAACATATACAGACTCTATTCCGCATTATGATATTGATACAACTGTAGTAACATATAATGACACAGTAAATACTATCAAAATTGACACTATTAGTCGTGACACTATTGCAGCAAGAAACTTTGTCTATCGTTATGCAGAGGTGCCATTAATTTTCAAATTCAGGCTTGCCGAATTCGGCAAATTCCAAATTGATATCGGAACAGGATTTATTGCAGGTATTTTGATAAAATACGAATCCTATGATTATAATTCAGAAGCAGGGAAAATTGTCGAACATAATAAGGATGATCTATATACATTTTTGCCGTCTCTTTGGTTTTCGGCAGTTATCAATTATCAAATTTCAGAAAATTTCTTAATCCGATTAGAGCCATATTATAATCCGGGTTTAAGATCAATTTATACCAAAGAATTATCTTATATAAAAATCCCTGATCGTTATGGACTACGGTTCGGGCTACGGTATTGTTTTAATTAAATCATCGCAACAACATGAGTATTTCGAAAAGTTCAACAATAAACCAGCAATGGATTGGCTGTTATTATCATCAATTAAATCGTTTTGTTTTTTAAATTCTTTGTTTTAATTTTACTGCCTGAATGCTATTTAATACAAAACAACCAAAAAATTCGTCATGAAAATAAGTAAGCTTTTAATAACAACATTTATGGTTTTTGCCGGAGTTATTCCTTACTTCGCGCAAAATTATCAGATAAGTTTTAACGGAACCGGAGCCTCAACAGTTGTTGAATCGGTAAAAGTTGAAAACCTAACACAATGCAATGAGTTAACAATCTCAGGAAGTGATATATTAAATCTCTGTTCTTCCGTAGGAATAAATGATTATACATCCGAAACAATTAATCCGGTTCAGATATATCCAAATCCTGCAGACGGAAAATGTTTTATTGAACTAATATCTTCTTTATGCGGTAAAATAACCATAAGCATATATGACATCTCCGGAAAATCAATAATTTATTCGGAACAGTTTGTTTCCAGGGACAACCATACATTTAGCCTCAATGGATTAGGAAACGGTTTATTTTTCATTAAAATCGAATCAGAGAATTATTCATATACAACAAAACTGATTAGTAATTATGTAAGCAAAAACAAGACTCGTGCAATTACTATTGAGCCTGTATCCGATACCGAAAAATCCTTCGCCGAAACAAATTATATTAAGAATAAGAGTTCTAAAGCAATAGTGAATATGCAATATAATGATGGCGATTTGCTTAAGCTAACAGGTAAATCAGGAATTTACAGCACAGTTTATATGCTAACCCCAACCGAAAGCCAGACGGTAACGTTTACATTTATTCCTTGTACCGATGCAAACGGGAATAATTATTCGGTAGTAAAAATCGGAGATCAGTGGTGGATGGCAGAAAATTTAAATGCCGGTACTTATGTGCCCATAGCAACTACTCAGGTCGCAGGGACAAAATTTTGTATGAATATAAATGGAGTTGAAGACCCTACTTGTCCGATGGGTGGTTTATATGAGTGGAATATTCTTATGCAAGAGAGTACTCCCTGCAATGGAACAGGTGCGCCCCCAAATGACAGATGCAGCAATCCGGTTAAAGGACTATGCCCTACAGGTTGGCACATACCGTCTCATTATGAGTGGACAACTCTTGCAAGAAATTCGGGTACCGATTTCGGAGCTTTGGATTACAATTCTACTTTGGGTGTTGGTGTTGATGAGGGTGGAAATTTAAAAATGAACTGTACAACAATGTGGTGGGACCCAAACGAGGGAGCTACTAATTCTACCGGATTTTCGGGAATTCCCGGTGGAGATACCTGGGATGGGGTTTTCGAAGATTTCGGACAAAGTTCTTATTTCTGGACTTCGTCTGCAATTTTTACTTATACTTACAATCCTTGGGTTTATGCTTTGAATTACAGTGTCCCTTTTGTTGGACGATCACAGTACTTCAAAGAAAATGGTTTTAGTTGTCGCTGTATTAAGGACTGATAGTTATTTCTTCATGGCTAGACAAACACAATTAGCATAATCAAACATTTGTCAGAATTATTAACTTTGCATCATCATTTCAATTGTAAACGAAACGATATAAATGAAATTTTATATTTATTTATTGACATTAATTCTGCCTGCGTTTTTTTGTGGAAATGCTATATATGCACAGAAAATTCACTATCATTACAAAGATAGTACTATTGTTTCGACAGATCGCCTCGACTTAACAGGCAGTATATATAATCAAGATTTATTAAAATATGCATGGGAACAAGATAGCGTTTCGATTTGGGTGCTGGAACAAGATAGTTGCCAAACTAATTCGTTCTCGGGAATTCCATGGTGTCACAACTGCTCTCTAAGTGCAAATTTTGTGTTGCAAAATGCCTACAAATTATCATACATAGATAATAAAGTTATTATGGGCTCGTGTTGGGATTATGCAAATGCCGTTTATTCGCGTATTGAAGCAGAGGGATTTAAAAAGAGTGAAATATACATGACAAAAAAAGCCGGTCCCTATGCTCCAAAAGCAATGTTACAACCGGGCGATTGGATATATCATATCAATTTTCAATACTATCAGGTCGAACATAGCGCAATTTTTATAGGCTGGAAGGACTATGAAAAAGGTATTGCAATTACACTAAGTTATATGGGCATGAACAGATATAAAACTGCTCAATTCGACGAGTTTGACCTTAACGCTGTTTACGCAATCTATAGATTTGAAGACCTTTTCTGGTAGAGATTATCTTATACTGCAACGCGAGTAACTCGCGCTGCAGTATAGTAGGGCGAACAACTCGCCTTGCAGTATAAGGACGAGTTTGATCTTAACGCTGCTACTGCAGCGCGAGTTACTCGCGTTGCAGTATAGCAGTATTAAGTATTTATTTATTTCAATCCTCTGTTCTCCAGTAGAGCGTCTATTTTGGGCTCACGACCTCTGAAGTTCACAAACATTGTCATAGGACTATCTTTGTATCCGTTTGAATATATGTTTTTCTTCAACGATTCTGCTGTAGCAGGATCAAAAATTCCATTTTCTTTAAATGCTCCAAAAACATCAGAATCTAGTACCTCGCTCCATATATAGCTGTAATAACCACTGGAATAACCGCCGGAAAAGATATGCGAGAAATATGTGCTCCTGTAACGTGGAACAATTTCAGCAATAAGTCCTTTTTTTCTCATAAAATCTGCTTCTGATTGCAAAACATCTGTCACTGTCATTTCAGTCATTGTATGCCAGTACATATCCAAATACGAAGCTGCCAAAAATTCTACAGTGGCAAAACCTTGATTAAAATGACCTACTGTTTCCATTTTTTTGATAAGTTCGTCAGGAATAGGCTCGTTGGTCTGATAATGTCTTGCATACATTTTCAACACTTCGGGCTCTTCTGCCCAATGTTCCATTAATTGTGAAGGAAGTTCTACAAAATCGCGAGGGACATTAGTACCACTCACTGATGGATATCTGCAATCTGACAACATTCCGTGCAAACCATGTCCAAATTCATGAAAAAGTGTTTGTGCCTCATCAAAAGTAAGCAACGATGGTTGTGTTGATGTGGGTTTTGTAAAATTACAGTTAATTGTAATAATTGGATACACTTTTTCGCCATTATAAACATATTGACCTCTGAAATCATTCATCCAGGCTCCTCCCCTTTTGCTGTCACGGGGAAAATAATCCATATACAACACCGCAACATGATTACCGTTAGCATCTTTTACTTCGTAAGCCTCAACATCAGGATGGTAAACCGGAATATCGTCCGACTTAATAAATTGTAACCCAAATAATCTCTCTGCTACTTCAAAAACTCCATCGCGAACATTCTCGAGTTTGAAATATGGCTTTAACATTTCCTCATCAAGATCGTACTTTTCTTTTCTTACCTTTTCGGTATAATAACGCCAATCCCAGGCTTGTAAATTATCTGTTATGCCGTCTTTCTTCATTAATTCTCTGTACATGTTCGCCTCTTCTTTTGCTACTGCCAGCGCAGGCGTCCACAATTGATCCAATAATTCATAAACATTTTCCTGATTTTCAGCCATGTTGTCCTCTAAAATGAACCCGGCATGATTATCATATCCCAGAAGTTGTGCCTTTTCTATCCTTAAAGCTGTCAATTCCAACACAATTGCTTTATTGTCAAATTCATTGTTATTGTTCCCTCTATTGATATAGGCGTTCTGAATCTGTTTTCTTAAATCTCTGTTTTCTGCATATTGTAAAAAAGGCATTACTGAAGGATTTTGTAAAGTAAAAACCCATTTCCCCGCCATACCATTTTCTTCGGCAGTAATCGCTGCTGCTTCGATTACTGCATCCGGTAATCCGGCTAAATCTTTGCTGTCAGATATAATCAGTTTATATGAATTTGTTTCTGCAAGCAAATTATCTCCATATTGCAAAGACAATAAAGATAATTTTTCGTTAATCTCCATCAACCTCTTTTTGTCCGCGTCATTCAACTTTGCTCCGCCTTTTACAAATGATTTATAGGTCAGCTCTAAAACTTTTAATTGTTCTTTGTCAAGATTAAACTTATCTTTATTAATATAAACCTCTTCTACCCGTTTAAAAAGTTGTGGATTCATACTAATTTCATCACCATGTTTTGACAAGCTTGGAGATATCCTTTGAGCTATTGCCTGTAAGCTGTCGTTTGTATTTGAAGACAACATATTGTAAAAGACTCCGCCAACTTTTGAAAGTAATAATCCGCTAAATTCCAATGCTTCTATTGTGTTTTCAAAATTTGGAGCATCAGGATTATTGATAATCTTTTCAATATTCTCTTTTTGTTCTTTCATTGCGAACTCAAATGCCGGTTCATAATGTTCAATTTTAATCAAATCAAATGGAGGCACCCCAAAAGGAGTATCCCAGTTTTGTAATAATGGATTCTGATCCAAATTACCTTGATTATCCTTTTGTTTACATGAATTTCCCATAACAACAATTATTAATACAATAAAAAATAAATTAATTTTTTTCATAAAATAGACTATTAAGTTTTACAATTTTCGTCAATATGATAAACATATTAATTGAGGTAAAGTTAAAAAAATCAAGACATCTTAAAAATTGTTTAACGATATTTTAACAAAACTAATTTTTATTTAAAAAAATGTTTATTTTGCATACGAAAAATTTATAAATACCATCAATATGAAAAAGTTTTTATTCTCATTTAGCCTGATATTATTAACGATATCTGTTATTGCACAGGAATTACCGCAAGCCGGACCTATAAATCCCGAATTTTTGGAATATTTGGCAAAAAAGAACAGCGGAGAGTTAATCATACAAACCGAAGACGGTTATTACTTGGGTGAAATTCCATCTCCATTTATAAAGAATTTTGACAATTTTAGCTTTAACGCTCCTAAACTTATTCCCTCATCGTATGATTTACGTTATGAAAACGGAGGCGACTATTTGACCTCAGTTAAGAATCAGGGAGCCGAAGGAGCCTGTTGGTCTTTTGCTACTTATGCTGCTGTTGAGTCATACTGGAAAAAACAAGGTTTGGCAACCTACGATTTGTCTGAACAGAATTTGGCAACTTGCCATGCATATGATTATACTCCAAGTCAAGGAGGAAATTCTGATATGTCTGCGGCTTATCTTACAAGATTTTCGGGTCCGATATCAGAATCGGATGACCCTTATACATTGCCTTCAAATCCTACTTGCGTACCGGGGTTTACTCCTGTTGCCTATGTGGGACAATATCGCGAGCTTCCCGGAAAAGCCTCGGCTTCCTATGATGAAAATGCAATAAAGCAAGCAGTGTTGGATTATGGGGTAATATACACTAATATGTATTATGAAAGCAGCTATAAGAATGCTACAGATCATACATATTACTATAATGGCAGCAATGGAACAAATCACGCAGTTGCAATTGTTGGATGGGACGATGATATGGTTGTTACGGGTGGTTCGGCTACTCCTTCCGGACCCGGAGCATGGATAATCAAAAATTCGTGGGGCACCTCGTGGGGAGTATCCGGTTTCTTCTATATATCATACGAAGACACAAAAGTAAATTCTACTCTTGCTTATTTCCCTTCGTATATTGAATATGACCCTAATGCAGAATTATATTTTTATGATGATTATGGAGCAACTGGTTCGTATGGTTGGGTAGATGGTGATGATTACGCTCTGGTCAAATATGAAGCTACGCAAGATATGCAAATAACAAAACTCGGTTCTTTTGTTACTCATGCAGGTACCGGACTTAGTTTTTGGGTTTATGACAGTTTCGACGGCTCAAACTTAACCGGATTATTGGGCAGTATTTCCGAAAACACCTGCGAACTTCCGGGTTATTACACTTACGATCTGTCAACGCCTATAAACATTTCCTCTGGCGAAGATTTTTATATTAAAGCCAGATATAATTCAGGACAGACTGCTACAATACCACGCGAAAGTATTGTAGCAGGTTATACAAGTGCTGCTACCATTCAAACAGGAAAATGTTGGCTCAGCAATTTGGGAACAACTTCATGGTTGACTATTGGAGGTGGCACAAGTTATATGTTCGATGTATGTATTAATGCCTATACAGTTGCGGTTGCCAGTGCCCCGCCAACTGCTGATTTTTCTGCAGACCAAACGGTGGTGGTTGCAGGCACTACAGTAAACTTTTCCGATGCTTCATCCGGCGTTCCCGAAGACTGGACATGGACTTTTGAAGGAGGTGACCCCGCCACATCTGATATTTATAATCCTTCTGTTACTTACAATACCCCGGGAACATACGATGTAACTCTGTATGTTAGCAATGGATTTGGTTTTGACGAAATTACAAAGGAAAATTATATAACAGTTTCAAGTGCTCCGCTTACATGTGAGTATTACGACAATATTGAAGATTCAGATGTAATAACAGCCTATACAATGACAGGAGGCTATCTTACAGGACCCAGCAATGCACAGTACACCGAATTTGCGGAATATTATGACTCACCATTAAATTTTAATCTTGAAGGTGTGCGGCTTGGGGTTTATCAGGCAGACGTACTTTCAGGTGATCCAAAAATTACAATAAAAGTTTGGGATGTAGATGCCGGTCTGCCGGGTACCGAATTATACACAGAAGATTTCAATATTGGCGATTTCACCGCCAGTGCATATAACAATATTACATTTGCTTCGAATACTATAGTTCCTTCCGAATTTTTTATCGGTTATCAGATTTATTATACAACACCTCAGGATACTTTTGCTATTTATCAAGCTCTGAACAGAGGCTCTGGTTCTCCTTATCCGAATACTGCATATATCAAAAAGTTAGGCGTGTGGCACGATGCTGACTACTATCTTTCAGGAACTTGGAACACTGCATTTACTATATATCCTAAACTATGTCCCTCTGCACCAACTGCAGATTTTACAGCAGATGTTACATCAGGTTGCACAGGGTTATCTGTACAATTCACACAAAACTGTTCTTCTAATACTGATACTTGGGAATGGGATTTTGGTGATGGAACCCCGACAAGTACTGAAGCTAATCCATCGCATACATACACAGCTTCTGGTACATATACCGTTAGTCTTACTGCATCGAACACAACAGGAAACGATACAGAAACAAAGGTAGACTATATTTATGTAGCTGTAAATCCTGCCACTGTTATTGTTTCGGGTGGAGGAACACAGTGTGCCGGCTCAATGACCATAACTGCTGATAATGGTGGAGACGGAACCATTTACTGGCAAAATACAACAAGCGGAGGAACAAGCATAGCAAATCCAAGCACATCTGAATCTGTTTCTGCTTCAGGGACTTATTATTTCAGAGCTCAGTCTGCTGAAGGATGCTGGGGAGATGAAGGTTCAGCAGTCGTAACAATAAATTCTCTTCCTGCAGATGTTATTGTCAGTGGTGGTGGTTCTCAATGCGGTGGTTCAATGACTTTAACTGCTGACAATGGTGGTGATGGAACCATATATTGGCAAAATACTACCAGCGGAGGAACAAATATAGCAAACCCGAGTATATCTGAATCTGTTTCTGCTTCAGGCACTTATTATTTCAGAGCTCAGTCTGCCGAAGGTTGTTGGGGAAATGAGGGTTCAGCCGTAGTTACCATAAATGCTATTCCTGACGCTGTTGCTGTTTCAGGAGGAGGAACTCAGTGTGGCGGTTCAATGTCTTTAACTGCTTCAGGTGGTGACGGTGGAACAATCTATTGGCAAAATACAACAAGTGGTGGAACAAGCATCGCAAATCCAAGTACTTCCGAATCTGTATCTGTTTCTGGAACATATTATTTCAGGGCCAGATCTACTGAGGGGTGCTGGGGACCTGAAGATTCTGAGACAGTTACCATAAATCTTCTTCCGGCTGATGTAATTGTCAGCGGCGGCGGATCTCAATGCGGTGGTTCAATGACTTTAACTGCTGACAATGGTGGTGACGGAACAATTTATTGGCAAAACACTATCAGTGGTGGAACAAGTATAGCAAACCCGAGTATTTCGGAATCTGTTCCGACAAGCGGCACTTATTATTTCAGAGCTCAATCTGCCGAAGGTTGTTGGGGTAATGAGGGTTCAGCCGTAGTTACCATAAATGCTATTCCTGACGCTGTTGCTGTTTCAGGAGGAGGAACTCAGTGTGGCGGTTCAATGACTTTAACTGCTTCTGGTGGTGACGGTGGAACAATCTATTGGCAAAATACAACAAGTGGTGGAACAAGTATAGCAACTCCAAGTACTTCCGAATCTGTATCTGTTTCTGGAACATATTATTTCAGGGCTAGATCTACTGAGGGGTGCTGGGGACCTGAAGATTCTGAGACAGTTACCATAAATCTTCTTCCCGCTGATGTAATTGTAAGTGGTGGAGGTTCTCAATGCGGCGGTTCAATGACTTTAACTGCTGACAATGGTGGCGATGGAACAATTTATTGGCAAAATACTACAAGCGGTGGTATAAGTATAGCAAACCCGAGTACTTCGGAGAGTATCTCTTCTGATGGAACGTATTATTTCAGAGCTCAATCTGCCGAAGGGTGCTGGGGAAATGAAGGTTCTGCAAGTGTCACTATTTATGGATTTCCCGACCCTGTTATTATTAGTGGGGGTGGCACTCAATGTGGTGGCTCAATGACTTTAACTGCTTCGGGTGGCGATGGTGGAACAATCTACTGGCAAAACACAACAAGTGGTGGAACAAGTATAGCAACTCCAAGTACTTCCGAATCAGTATCTGCTTCGGGTACTTATTATTTCCGTTCTCGTTCTGTTGAGGGCTGTTGGGGCGATGAGGATTCAGAAACTGTTACCATAAATCTTCTTCCCGCTGATGTAATTGTAAGCGGCGGAGGTTCGCAATGCGGTGGTTCAATGACTTTAACTGCTGACAATGGTGGTGATGGAACCATATATTGGCAAAATACTATCAGTGGTGGTACAAGTATAGCAAACCCGAGTACTTCGGAATCGGTTCCAACAAGCGGCACTTATTATTTCAGAGCTCAATCTGCTGAAGGTTGCTGGGGTAATGAAGGTTCTGAAAGTGTAACCATTTACGATATTCCTGATCCTGTTATTGTTAGTGGCGGTGGCACTCAATGTGGCGGCTCGATGACCTTAACTGCTTCGGGTGGCGATGGAGGAACAATCTACTGGCAAAATACAACAAGTGGCGGAACAAGTCTTGCAAATCCAAGTACATTCGAAACTGTTTCTGTTTCCGGAACATATTACTTCCGTTCTTACTCTGCAGATGGTTGCTGGGGCGATGAAGGTTCTGAAACAGCTACAATAAATCTTCTTCCTGCCGAGGTAATTGTTAGTGGTGATGGAACCCAGTGTGGCGGCTCAATGACTTTAAACGCTGACAATGGTGGTGATGGCACGATTTATTGGCAAAACACTACCAGCGGTGGAACAAGCATCGCAAATCCAAGCACTTCCGAAACTGTTTCAGCAAGTGGAATTTATTATTTCAGGGCTATATCTTCTGAAGGTTGTTGGGGTAACGAAGGGGCAGGAATTGTTACTATAAATGACATTCCGGATCCTGTTACAGTTTTAGCAAGCGGAAATCTCTGTGATGGGTTCTTGACATTAACAGCCTCGGGAGGCGATGGTGGTACAATTTATTGGCAAAACACTACCAGTGGTGGTACAAGTACTGCAATCGAAAGTAATTCAGAGACCGTTTCTGTTTCGGGAACATATTATTTCCGCTCTCGTTCAACAGAAGGATGCTGGGGAGATGAGGGCTCTGAAACGGTTACTATTACGCCTTTACCTACTCAAGTTGTTGTAACTGGCGGAGGTACTCAATGCGGTGGCACAATGACTTTAACTGCTGACAATGGTGGTGATGGAACAATTTATTGGCAAAATACTACCAGTGGTGGTACAAGTATTGCAAATCCAAGTACTTCCGAAACTGTTTCAGCAAGTGGAATTTATTATTTCAGGGCTATATCTTCTGAAGGTTGTTGGGGTAACGAAGGGGCAGGAATTGTTACTATAAATGACATTCCGGATCCTGTTATTGTTACCGGCGGTGGTACACAATGTGGCGGTTCGATGGTTTTATCTGCTTCGGGTGGTGACGGTGGTACTATTTATTGGCAAAGCACTACCAGTGGTGGTACAAGCATAACAAATCCAAGTACCTCTGAATCAGCATCTGTTTCGGGAACTTACTATTTCCGTTCACGCTCGGCTGAAGGATGTTGGGGTGATGAAGGCTCTGCAAGTGTTACAATAAATGATATCCCTGCTGATGTTATTGTCAGCGGAGGAGGAACTCAATGTGGCGGATCAATGACTTTAACCGCTGATAATGGTGATGAAGGAACAATTTATTGGCAAAATACTACCAGCGGTGGAACAAATGTAGCAAACCCAAGTACTTCCGAAACTGTTGCAGTTGATGGTACTTATTATTTCAGAGCAAGATCTGCCGAAGGATGCTGGGGAAATGAAGGCTCTGCAAGTGTTACAATTCTTGATTTGCCAAATACGGTTATCGTAAGTGGAGGAGCTTCACAATGCGGTGGAACAGTGACTTTATCTGCCGACAATGGTAGTGACGGCACAATTTACTGGCAAAATACCACAAGTGGTGGTACGAGCATTGCAAATCCAAGCACTTCAGAAACGGTTTCCGAAAGCGGAACATATTATTTCAGGGCTCAGTCTGTTGATGGTTGCTGGGGTGATGAAGGTGCTTCCGTTGTAGAAATATTTGAAATTCCTGAAGCAGATGACTTCGAAAATGTTACTGCTTGCGGTTCGTATATTTTACCAGAAGTAACAACAGGAAATTATTTTACAACCAGCGGTGGAATAGGTTTGATTGCCGAAGGAACAGAAATTACATCTACTCAAACCATATTTGTTTATGCAGAAACAGGCACAACTCCAAACTGTACAGATGAGACCAGTTTTACGGTCACAATTAATGATTATCCTGTAATTGACGATCCGGAAGATGTATCTGCTTGTGATGTTTATATTTTACCAGCATTAACTAATGGTGAATATTTTGCTGAAACCGGAGGTGTCAATCCAATTACTACAGGAACAGAAATTACATCAACTCAAACCATATATGTTTATGCCGAATCGGGCACCACTCCAAATTGTACTGTCGAAAACAGCTTTGTTGTTACAATAAATACTGCAATACCTGTTGATTTAGGTGATGACATAGAACAGTGTGGCGGTCCTGTAGAACTTGATGCCGGTGCAGGTTATGTCTCTTACGAATGGAATGGAACGCCCGGAAATCAAACATTTCTTGCCAACACTTCGGGTACATATACCGTAGTTGTTGAAGATAATAACGGATGTACAGCAACTGACGAAATTGAGGTAACAATTTTCCCTGCACTGTCATTTTCATTGAGCTCAACCAATGAATCTGCTCCCGGAGCAAATGATGGAAGTATAACGGTTGAAATCACCGGCGGCACACCTGATTATTATATTGATTGGATAAGTGGTAATATTACAACATCCTCAACAAGCTACACAATTACAGGACTTACCGGTGGAAATTACGGAATTACAGTTGTGGATAGTAATGGATGCTCAGATACAGATGGTATTACAGTAAATACAGACGGTGTTGCACCTGTGACAAACTTTACGGCAAATGTAACTGAAGGTTGTGATAATCTGACAGTAACTTTTACCGATTTAAGCTCAAATACTCCTACAAGCTGGGCCTGGGACTTTGGTGATGGAGATGTGTCAATTGAGCAAAATCCTGTTCACGAATACACTTCTCCCGGTTTATACACAATAAGTCTGACTGCCGGGAATGCTTATGGCGATCATCTTGCTGAATTTGAAGATTATATAATAATCGGAGAAACTCCGACTATTGATTATATGGTCACATCAGCTACCGGAGAATTTGTACCTGACGGAGCAATTTCTGTAACTGTAACCGGCGGACAAGAACCATATATTATCGAGTGGGCTCATGATGATGAAGAAACTTCGCTTGAGCTATTAAACCTTATGCCAGGAGATTATTATCTGACAGTAACTGAGGATCTTGTAGGATGTCAATCTACAGAACATATTGTTGTAGATTTTGTAAATATTATAATTTCGGAAACTATCAGTTGCAAAATTTATCCAAATCCGGCTTCAGATGTAATATTTATAGAATTCGAAAACGGAATACCTGAAAATATTGAAATAGTAAATACTTTAGGAGAAATCGTTTTTGTTCTCAAACCTGAAAATTACTCAACAATAATTAATATTAATAATTATACCCCGGGTAATTATTTTATCAATTTGTATTACACCAATTCTGTACATACTCATAAAATTGTTATAAAATAATTTATCCGAACATACTACTAAATGTAACTGATGAAAATAATTAGTTTTAACCTTAACGGAATTCGTTCCGCTATAAGTAAAGGCTTATATGAATGGCTGGAAAGTGAAAAACCTGATGTATTATGTGTTCAGGAAATAAAAGCCTTACCAGAGCAGATAGATGTAATTAAGTTTAAAGAATTAGGATATAATTCTTATATACACTCGGCACAAAAACCGGGATATAGCGGTGTTGCCGTTTTTTCGAAATCTGTACCCGATTTGGTTAAACCAGGAATAGGTATCCCCGAATTCGACAAAGAAGGTCGCTTACTGCGACTTGATTTCGGAAACCTGACAATTATAAATTCCTATTTTCCATCCGGAACAACGGGTGATGTAAGACAAGAAGTTAAAATGGCATATCTCGGAGCTATCCAAACTTTTATTGATAATCTAAAAAAAGACAGACCTAATATCATTTTATCAGGAGATTATAATATTTGTCATAAAGAAATTGATATAAACAATCCCCAAAATAAAAAAGGAGTTTCGGGATTTTTACCCGAAGAACGAGAATGGGTAACAAAATTTCTTGAAAGCGGTTTTATTGATTCATTCAGAGTATTTGACCAAGGTGCAAATAAATATTCGTGGTGGAGTTATCGTGCAGGGGCAAGAGCAAAAAACCTCGGATGGAGAATTGATTATCACATGGTTTCAAACTTTTTGAAGGATAAATTAAAAAATGCTTCTATTTTGAGTGAGATTAATATGTCTGATCATTGCCCTGTGGTTGTGGAAATTGCTTAATAGTTATATTTTCCGATTATCTCAATATTTGATTTTGATAAAGATGAAATAAATTACATTCACAAAATAGGGTTTTAAGAATTATTCATACTTTTATTAAAGTTTATATTGTCTCAATAGTTCGAGTTATCAAGTTATAGGAAAATATGTAGAAGATTCTTGTTTTTCAAAACAATTGCTTTTAGTAGATAAATAATAAGTCATAATCCGTTCAATGCTTCTTATGCTATAATATTTTTTAACTTCGTTTTAGAAAATCTAATATTTGCTAACTTTACAGATTATCAAATTGAGCTAGAGATGTGTTTTTTCAAATTTCGTATATGTGTGTGCATTACTCTATGCATGTTCTTTTTATTGTTGACTAGAATCGCTTTTGCCAGTTCAATCGAATATCCCAAAAATAATACTGGCTTTGTAGAAGAAAAGGGGCAAAATAAATCATTCGAAAATCTCCGGTTTTCTATGCAGCATAATAATATGTTTATTTATTTTTTAAATGACAGGATTGTTTTTATAAGTCATGAAGTTGAAAATATCCCCAATGAGCAATCTATTTTAGAACAAGAAAAAGGAAATTACAATCTTGCGTTAAAATATTCAGCTGTTACCACTGCACATAGGTTTGATTTATTGTTTTTAAATGTAAATCAAAATGTTGAAATAAGTGGGGAAGAAATTATGTCTCATGCATCTGATTATTACCTTAGTCACTGCCCTGAGGGTATTTTAAATGTAAGTTCGTTTAAAAAAATTAGATATAATAATATTTACTCCGGTATAGATTTAGTGTTTTATCTTGATCAAGATGTTTTAAAATACGAATTTGAGCTATCATCAGGAATTTCCCCGAATGTTATTTCGTTTATGTGGGAAGGTATTGAAGATGCTACTATTTCTGATGATGGTGACCTCAATTTTACAGTTGGCAACTTCCGAATAGAAGATAAAGCACCGGTTTCATTTAGTGGAAATAATGAAGTAAAAACAAATTTTGTACTTAATGAAAATATCATCAGTTTTAATATTGGTGAGTTAGATAATACATTACCCTTAGTTATAGACCCCGGTTTAGTTTGGACAAGTTCATTGGAATATAATGGATATGGTTCATGGGGTGCACTTAAGACAAACTCAATAGGAGAGTTTTATGTTGTAGATTGGGAATGGAATCCCGGTTTGACTGATTTAAGTAATTATTTGTCCAGTGCCGGAAGTTCAGTAACTTATGGAACGGACAATACAAATGACGAGGTTATTATTTCAAAGTTTAGCACAAATGGTAATTTGCTTTGGGTTTGTAAATATGGCGGTTCCGGCGATGATGATGTAAATGGGGGAGTTGAAATTGATGGAAATGATAATCTTTATATTGCAGGGACTTCTCAAAAACTTTTTTCGGCTGGTTCGGGAGATTTTCCTTTGCAAGTCTTGACAGGGGCATTTAATCAAGCTTGGGATGGTTCATTAAGTACCGGTACGCGTGGTTATTTATTAAAATTTTTGCCAGATAATACACGCCAATGGGCAACATATTTAGACAGAGGGGCAAATCTTGAAGTTTTTGATATTGAATATGGCATTGGAAATACCATATACATGTGTGGAAAATCAGGAGGCTCTCCAACATATATTCAGGCAGGTAGCATTCCTTCAGGAAGCGGATATTTAGGTAATTTAAATGGTACCGGGACAGCCCATAGTTTTGTTTTAGAATTTAATAGTGCAGGAGCATTAATTTGGGCGAGTTGGCTTCCCGGAATAGCAGCCTCTACAGGAACTGGTCGTAGTTCTGATATTGCAGTAGATAAAAGTTCAGGATATGTATATATAGCAGGGGATGAGATGTGGAATTTTTCAACTCCATTTTCAACATCACTAATTACAGCAAGTTACACCAATCAAGGGGATAACGACATGTTCTACATGAGCTTTAATTCTAGCAATCAACCTGTTCCTGCTTACGGGAACTACATTGGTGGTGCGGGTTTTGATAAAATTAATATTGGTGCAGCAAATGGTGATACAGAGCTGGATTCCAATGGAAATTTATATGTTTGCGGTCATACATATAGTGCAAATTTCCCTACAGTTAATCCCGGAGGCTGTGCATATTTTGATGGAATAATTAATGATGGGACCGGCATTACTGCTAATAAAGCATCTACTCAAGATGGTTTTCTTTTCAAAATTAATACAAGCGGGACGATTACATATTCCACATTTTTTGGCGGCACAAATTATACTAGTATGAAGCAACTTAAAAAAGATTCTAATGATAATTTGTGGATTTGTGGTCATCAATATCCTGTAGGAGAAATCGCTGCAATTAGTCATGTTGATTACTATAACCAAACTATAGTTGGAGCAAACGCAAATATAATGTTCTCTCAACTTCGAGACGATGAATATATGGAATGGCTAAGTTATTACGGCTATACAGCAGGTTATTCTGACTACTTTGGATTTGATATCCTGGAAACTGGTGTTGATACTGTTGAGTTATACCTTGCAGGTAAATTTACGGGACTTACACCTTTTGGGGGAGGCTATCAATTTACAAATGCTGCTACTTGTACGGGAGCTGCTAAATTTAAAAACACACTTTCAGCAACTGTTCCAGATGCAATTACACCTAATACTGCTGTAGATTGCAGCATCTCACAGCTTACTGTTACAGGAAGTTTGCCTGTTGGTGCAATTTGGGTATGGTATACCGGTGGTTGTGGCGGAACACAAATTGGGACAGGTACAACAATTAATATTGCCCCGGTGACTACAACGACCTATTATGTACAGGCAGAAGGTGCTTGTATAACTTCTGAATGTGATCAGATAACGATTGATCCGACTATCCCTGCCTCCGTTAGTGTTGATTTTCCAATAATTTGTGATGGAGAAAGTGCTACTATTACTGCAGAAACAGGTTTTATAGATTACAACTGGAGTACCGGAGAAAGCACTGAAGCTATTACAGTTTCTCCTTCAATTACAACAATATACACTGTCACTGTAGAGGATTCAAATGGATGTACCGCAGAGGTGAGCACAACAATTACTGTAAATCCAAGTATTACTCCGACATTTGCATCAGTAGGTCCATATTGCTCCGGGTCAGCCATAGGAGCACTACCAACCACTTCACAAAACAGCATTACAGGAACATGGTCTCCTGCAATAGATAACACATCAACGACTCTCTATACATTTACACCAACTGCGGGACAGTGTGCTTCAACATCTACTTTGACAATAACTATAAATCCGGTTCCTACGGCAGGAATTACTAATAATACAGGTTCAAACAATCTCACTTGTTTAGTTACATCTATTGACGTAACGGCAACCGGTGGTGGAACGTATTCATGGTCTGGAGGAACAACTCCTACAACAGCAAACAATAATCTGATTAGTCCGGGAACATACACGGTTACAGTAACTAATAGTGGTTGCACAGCATCGGCCGATATTATAATAACAGAATCTGCTAACGAAATAGCTATTGGTATCAGCACAACACAACTTCTCTGCAATGGAGATTGTGACGCAACAGCAACTGCCACTGCAAACGGAGGCGCTTCTCCTTATACATTTAATTGGAGTAATTCGGCAAGTGGCTCAACAATTACAGGTCTGTGTGCAGGGACATACAATGTTACCGTTACAGATGCAAATGGTTGTACAAGCGATGGAACTATTCCAATTGTAACATCATGCTTTGAAATTACCGACATTCTTGTAAACTCTTGCGGTGGTGTTGATGAAGGCCTTCAGGAAATGGTAACTTTACAGGTTGGTCCAAATCCATTAAATACATCTACTTTGGTAATTGATTGGCCTAATAATTCATGGTTGGGTGTCTGTACCGATCCAACATTTGTTGCCAATGTAAATGCAACTATTACAGGTGGTGGATTACTAATAGAGCCTGTTGGCGGAGTTATCCCTGCCGGAGCAGAAGTTTTAATAATTACTAGCACTGCACTAGATGTTTCAGCATTGGATTTCACAAATCTGGACCATGATGTTTATGTCGTTTTTCAATGTGCCGGTAATACTGCTGGTCATTTTGCCAATACCCATGCAGACCCATTGGTTTTTAGATCTTTAGTAATTACGTTTGGAGGAGCTTGTAACGACTCGGTAGCTTACTATCCAAACGCTTTAGTCAACACTGACGGAGCTTCCGTTGCTTTTACTGCTGAAGGATTATTAACACTTTACAACAACGGCTGTGTGGCTCCAATTTTATCTACAAACGAAGCTGTAATTTTTAGCCCACCTGTAATTACGGCTACAGCTTCAAATAATAGCCCTATTTGTGAAGGAGAGTCTTTAACACTAACCGGCGGAAACAACGGTTATACGGATTACGATTGGTCAGGACCTCTTTCATACAATAGTTCGACACAAAGCCCTATTGTTTCAGGTAGTGTCACAACTAATATGGCAGGGACTTACTCATTGACAGTAACTGATGCAAATGGGTGTACTGCAACAGCTCAAACAGATGTTACTATTAATGAAGTTACAGCCACTTCTTCTTTGGGTAATGATCCACTTTGTAGTGGAGACAATAATGGTTCAATTGATGTGACTATTATAGGAGGAACGGCGAACTATGATATTGATTGGGGTAGCGGAAATACTAATACTTCGCTAAATAGTTATACAATCACTGGATTATTGGCCGGAACTTATGATATTACAGTAACTGATGCTAATGGTTGTCAGGATATTGCTACAACAATTCTTACGGCACCCCCACTACTTACTGTCAGCATAACCGATCAAACTGAACAAAACTGTTCTACTCCGGGCTCAGCTACTGTAGAGGGCGTGAATGGGACACCCGGTTATACTTATACTTGGCCTCTAACAGCTGGTGGAGTTATGGGCAATACGGCTTCAATGCTTACGGCCGGTTCATATTCAGTTACTATTGAAGATGCTAACGGTTGTTCAGTCGTTCAAGATATTATTATTTCTGATATTGGTGGACTTAATGTATCTTCTGTTGTAAATTCAGAGCCATTATGTAATGGTGATGCCAATGGTGAAATAGAAGTAACTATAAGTGGTGGAACTGCTAGTTACGATATTGATTGGGGTACAGGAAATACGAATACTTCACTTAACAATTATACAATCACAGGTTTACAGGGAGGAACTTATAATATTACAGTAACTGATGCTAATGGTTGTCAGGATATTACTACTTCAATCCTAACTGATCCTGCATTGCTTACCGCAAGTATTACAAATCAAACTGATCAGAACTGCACTACTCTCGGCTCGGCAACAATTGAAGGTGCTAACGGCACACCAAATTATACATATATTTGGCCTGTAACAGCTGGCGGGGTTGTTGGCAATACTGCTTCTGGTCTTATCGCGGGTTCTTATGATGTAACTGTTGAAGATGCAAATTCGTGTAGCATTATTCAAACTGTTGTTATAAATAGTGTCGGAGGAATTACTGTTACGGCTCCATTAGTAACTAATCCATCTTGTTTTGGTTTGTCAGACGGTACTGCCGAGTTTGACATTTTGACCGGAACTCCTGATTTTATAATTGATTACGGCAGTGTTCCTATAACAACTTCAAGCAATAATTATACTGTTAATGGGTTATCTGATGGCAACTACAATATTACTGTAACAGACGCAAATGGTTGTTCGACGCAAATTCCGGTTTCTTTATCTGAGCCTGCTGAACTTATAGTAAATATAAATGTTATTTCTGACGTTTCTTGTAATGGCCTTTCAGATGGAATTGCTACTGTTACACCAATCGGGGGAACGCCTTCGCATAATATTGTTTGGGATAGTATTAGCCTTTCCGGCTTTAATCAAAATAGTTTGGCTGCAGGTACTTATTCTTTTACTGTTACAGATTTGAACATGTGTCAGGTATTGGGAAGTTTTGATATTGACCAGCCTGACGTTCTTTCAGCAACAGAAATAATTACAGCACCTTTATGTGCCGGTGACAATGGAACTGTAGAGATTTTGCCTACCGGAGGAATGCCACCTGTAAATATTATCTGGCAGGATGGTTTTGTCGAATTTACAAATTCTAACGTTCCTGTTAATACAGTTTTTAGCTATACTTTAACTGATGCAAATTCTTGCACATTTACAAATAGTGTGTTACTTAACGCACCACCACCATTTACAGTTAGCCTTACAGGTACAGACGTTTCCTGTTTTGGGTTGAACGATGGAATGGCTGCAGTTGACGTGGTTGCTGGTTGCGTTTATCCTATTTTTTATGAATGGAGCAACGGACAAAATAATCCTCAAATAAATTCTCTTTCTGCAGGAGTTTATGATATAACTATTACCGATTTTAATTCGTGCGAGGCTCTTGCTTCTATTGAAATTTTTGAACCTGAAGAAATATTCATTACTATTAGCACAACAGATGCCGATTGTTCTGGTAATACAGGTTCTGCTTCAACAACTACTATAGGTGGTGTTGGAACAATATCGTATTCCTGGAGTTGTACTAGCGCAACTACATCGAATGTTTCAGGGCTTATACCCGGTTCTCATACACTAACAGTAACAGATTCTAATAGTTGTGAGTCGGTGGTAAATTTTAACATCTCGACATCCGGAAATATTAACATAGCCATTAATCTTGTACAACCTATATTGTGTTTTGGAGAGACAAATGGAATTCTCGAAGCTGCTTGTAGTAGTCCCAATACTCCTTACCAATATAATTGGTCAACAGGAAGTAATGCCGCATCTATTAATAATCTTAGCGCCGGGAGTTACAACTTAACATTAACCGATTCGTGGGGTTGCGTTGGAACATCTGCAATAACGATAAATGAACCGCAACAAATTTTAATAAATGAAACTATTAATAATATTGTATGCTATGGTCAAACTAATGGAGCTATCCATTTAATTGTATCGGGAGGATCCGCTCCATATATTTATGTTTGGCCGAATGGAAGTACATTGCCATTTATTGAAAACTTGGCAGCAGGTAATTATAGTGTTACTGTTACCGATTTTAATTCTTGTACGATCTCGGAAACATTTAATGTTACTCAATCTGATTATAGCCTTGATGTTAATGCAGAAGTAGTGAGTATAGCTTGTTTTGGAGAGCAAAATGGGGAGATTCACCTTAGCTCAATTGGAGGAACTCCACCAATTAACTACAGAGTTTCAGGTCTTACATATAATTCCTATGGAGAAGATCATACAAATTTAAGACCCGGTAGATATTATATTAGCTCAACAGATTCAAATGGTTGTACTGATACTCTTGAGGTTGTTTTATCTGAACCTTCCCAATTGTCTGCAAGTGTAATTGAAAATAACCCCTCCTGTTTTGGAAATAACGATGGGTCTATATTCATAATTGCTTCCGGAGGTACTTTCCCATATAATTACTATATTGACGGAGTTGCTGTTGTTATGGATTCTATAAACAAATATAGGGCGGGTTCTTATAATATCTCAGTTATTGATTCAAATGGTTGCGAAATTAATTTAAGAAATGTTACTCTACTTGAGAATCATAATGATTGTATTAATATTCCTAATGCTTTTACGCCAAATGGAGACGGCACAAATGATACTTGGATTATTCACAATCTGGATATTTATGATGAAGTACTTGTGCAACTCTATAATCGCTGGGGGCAGCAGTTGTGTGAATCAAGAGATCCTGATTTTGAGTGGGATGGAATGTATAATGGTAAAAACTTACCGGCAGGGTCATATCTATATATTGTAAATATTTTTAAACATGAACCATACGTTGGCATTGTTACAATTATATATTAAAAACTCAAAATAAATCGGTTTGTTTTATTGCTTATTACATTTATCCTATTTTAGGATTCTTATCGCTTTTTCGTTTTCGGGATAAACTGATGGTGTTCCCTCGTAGTCTTTTACTTTTCCTTCAATACAAACTTTCTTGTTTAGAAGAAAAACTTCAGGTTCGTAGCTAAAATTAATGACATTCGATTTCCATATTGTTGCAGTAAAAATCTGATGGGGAAAGCTTTTGTCCAAGTTAATAAAAATATGTCCTTTTCTTGATTTATGAGTACCTACAACTGTACCACAAATTGTCACATTCTTCGGATAATCATAGAATTGCTTTGCTTCAACTGTATTATAACAGTTTTTTGGCATTTCTGCCTTGGTTAACGGAGCCACATCATTCTTTTTTATGCCGGTTCGCCACAAAGAAATATCCGACTTAGATTCGATTAAAAATTCCTCATCAGGACTTAATTTTGGATAATAATTAATTCCGGTAATCTTTTCAATCGAATCAATAGTCACCACATAAGATTCGATGGGGTAATCAAGATTGTTTTGTGAAACCAGAAAAGCTATTCCTTTTTTATTTATTAAATCAACAACAATTTTATAATGATATTCTGGAATAGAAACATTGTTCTTACTTCTCACCTGCTTGGGTAAGTCATCTCTTAGTACCGGTGCTGTAACTACAAATAAATCTTGATTTGGGTTATTATATACATATTCTCTGACAAAGCTTTCGATGTCTGCCCAAAGTTCACGGTTAAATGCCGGCAATTGAGGTGTCATGTTCGAATAAAAATATGATTCTGACAAAGCTGTTGCCGACCATCTAAAGTCTGCCGAAGGAGCCAAATGCCCACGATCATATCCAAATCCGTCATATTTGAGAGTCCCGTCTTGTTTCTCTTCAGTAAGAAAGTAGTCTTCCTCTTCCGAAGATCCGGTTTTTATTAAACTATCTATCCGAAAATCGTTTGTTCTGTTTATACCCCCAGTTACAATATCTCTAGAAACAATATGGGCTGTCCACTTTGCCATCTCGTGTTCTTCGTCATAAACCAAACAAAATGCAGAATGGCATATCAATTCTTCCCCGTTTTTAAGTTCGGGTAGTCCCTTTTCTATAAGTTGAGTTTTTAGCTGGTCAAGTTTTATTTTCTCTACAACTGCGAGAATACTGTCCCGGCATCTGTTCAATTTACTAATTTCTGCATTTAATTTCTCCAACTCCGTTTCGGCATTTTGTGAATATACCGGCAAAGCAAAAAACACAACAAATGTTGCAATTACAAGCAATAAAACTTTAATTCTCATTTTAAATCAGGGTAAGTTACCCAAAAACTAATTATTCTTTATATAGCAAGATGTCGTCTAACAAAAATACTCCTTTTTGTCCTGCTTCTGCCTTATATCTAAATGCAATATATACATTCCCCGAATAAGATGTTAGGTTAACAGCACCTGATTGTGTCCATGATCCGTAACCTGAGGTCGGGGCTGTTCCAAATGTCGCCGGAACTATTGTCCAATTGAAATCTTGAGGGTTTGCACTACCATCATAATCAGTAGAAATAACAAGTTCCAAAACAGCATTTTGCAAATTACCTGCGCGAGTTTGAAATCTTAAAAAACTATTATTCATTACCTGTTGTGGTAAAATCAAATAGGTTGTGGACTCTGCTCCGGTTCCTTCTATCTTGGCATATTCTGCACCATCACCATTATTAAATCCCATCCACTGCAAAACACCTGTAGTAGCAATATTTTGCCATCCTGATAGCGAAACAGCCTGTGCATTAACTACCGAATGAAAGTTCTGATAAAGTACGGTATCAACATCTCCGAACCTTCTCTGATTGAAGTTAACCTCATAGGCTGATCTGATTAATAATTGCCAGTCTGCATTATACTTGCTAACTACGGCAATCAAATAACCTCTGCCCGAGGGAATTGTACGTTCTGCAAAACTTGCATAACCGCTTGTACGAACAATAATTTCCTGACCATTTTCGTCAACTAACATTTTGTTTTGTGTTATGTAGCTAGGTGATCCAACAGCATAGGTTGTTCCTAAATCATCGTCAGAAAACTGAACATTTTCGAGACGAACAACTTTTGCAAGATACTGACCTGTAAAAATTTGATCTATCGTTACCGTTTCGGGAGGCATATTTCTTAATGTTGCAATTTTAATTATATTTTTGTCCACATCAACTGAGTCCAATTGCATCATTCCTGCATATTCGCTTAAAATTAAACCCTTAAGATAAACACGCACCGAATCACCTTCATACAATCCACCCGAAGACATCAGGTGCAGATTTATTCCTTTTGATCCATCCTGGATATAAGCTGATTTATAAATATTGCCTGATTTATCATCCATTACAACAACGGCAGTAACAGAAAAATCTTCTGTAAACTTATAACTTTGCTTTCCTAATCCCAAAACACTATCTGTATAGATTTGGTAAATCTGATCGAGATTCAAATATGTACCTTCCGGAATTACATTAATCGGTGGTTCATCGAATTCATTATGAATACAACTATAAAAAGCAACTAATTGTATTGTTAAAACCGCAAAAACCAATTTATATTTCATTCTTTTCATTATATAATGTTTTCAAATTTAATAACTATTTTGAACCACAACGAGGACCATCAAGTAAAACCTCATCAGGTGTCCTGACAATCAACTGCCAGACAATGTCTCCGCCTGTATATTGATATTTAGTAGCAATCCCTGTTATATTACCCATTCCTGACGGAATAGTATCTCCAGCAAAATCCGAATAATCGCTACTCCTTACTATAATTTCATTGCCATTACAATCTTCCATTGTTCTGTTTTGATTTGATGTTCCCCCTAAGGTAGCATAAGTTTTAACAGTATCGCTTGCGACAAACTGCACTCCCGTAATAGTTACAAGTTCGCAATCGTAATCACCTGTATAAAGATCTTCAACCGTAACAACAAAAGGCTCAATAGGAACATTTTTTTGCTGCACTACCATACTTTTACCGAAATCAAGAATATTAGTAAAAATCAATTCCATTTTACCACTGTAATTTTTAATTTCAGCTCCGTTGAGATTTATTCTGATATAATCGCCTTCTTTTGTGGCGCCAGCAGAACTTAACTTATAAAGATTTATTCCTCCTGTTGAATCCTGCAAATAAGCTTCTTTATAAATATTGCCCGTTGCATCATCCATTACAACGGTAGCATAAAGCATGTAGTCGTCAGTAAACACATAACTGTCTCCACTGTCTGCCTGAATCTGATACAGGTCTTTTATCTCCAATACTTTACTGGGATCAACAACTTTTATCGGTGGAGAGTCGAGTTCCTTATCACAAGCAATAAAAAATAGCATTACTGTAATAAAAGCTGATAATATTAGTATTCTTTTTCTGTCCATTTTCTTAATTTTTAAAATCTGAAATATACATTTAAGAAATAAGATCTGCCGTACATGTAATAATACTTGTTCGGGAACTTATCTATATCTGTTTTGTCAAATCTGAATTGCTCAAAACCGTTGGTAATTAAATTCGTATTATTTAAAATATTATTTACACTAAGAGTAAATCCAACATTATACTTACTTTTTACTCTCCATGATTTTCCACCCCAAATATCAAAAGTATAACCCGGGTCAAGCTTTTCCTGTTCGAGAATAAAATCAATTTGCGGATCATCCGTAACATAAATATCGAGTGCTTCGGCAGTACGACGTTCCGGATTAATTGTAACATAACTTTCTCCAAAATAATTAGCATTTACACCCACAAACCAATATTTAGGTGCACTGTATTTACCGCCTACCGAAGCTGCAAATTCTGGCATTCCTCCCAAATGATAATTTGTAATATAAACTGTTCTGTTTTCAGCCAATACTTCGGAGCTGTTATCCTGAGCTATTGTAACATTAGGTCTGCTATTGTACAAATATTTGCCATAGCCGGTTGCTGCAGTCATTGTTATGGTTGATGTTAACTTAGCTTCAATGCCCAATTCTCCGCCATAATGAAGTTTGTCAACATCTGTCATTATATAATTTACAAAAGTCCTTAACTCATCATGATAAAAACTGTTGTTCTCTATCCCATTGTTAAACTCTGTATAAAACCCTGTAATTTTTGCCTGAAACTTCGGAGCTCTATAATGATAGCTTAAATCTCCCGACATTATTTGCTCACTGACAAGATTACCAACGACATGATCTCTGGTTCTGGGTGAAATATAAGCATCTCTGAAATAAGGTGCTCTGGTCATATAAGCAAGATTAAGTAAAACGAAATTACGTCCGGTAATTTTATAAACGACTCCGGTTTTTGCGGCATAATTATAAAACTTTTTCTTAAAGGACTGGCCTTTCGAATTTAACGGAAATTTACCGTTTTGCATATTACCTGTACGCCAAAATTCTGTATAAGATAAATCTACTGCCCCAAAGAAATCAAGCTTTGCAAGTTTATATTCCACTTGCCCGAAAACATCTGCTTTATTTATATTTGAAATATAATCATATCCAAATATTTCTCCTTGATAAACAACTCTATCCGGAGTTTCAAGATCGTTCTGAATAATATACTCGTCATCAAAATCTCTTTCGGCAAATTGGTCAATATCAAGCCACCAATCCGAGCCTAACAAATCGCTGACAGTTTTGTAATTATGTGTTTTACTTGACATATAGGTTAATCCGCCTACAAATTTGGATTTTTCGTTTAGCTCTTTGGTAAATAATGAAGAGAAGTCAAAACGATTAAGATCATTTCTTCTTTCCTCAATCATAAATTTTGCTCTGTTTCCGGTAATATTATTACCAATTATTCCGCTTTCGTCAACAACGGTATATAAATTTTTGCGATTTGCATCATAAAATGCATCAAAATTTAATTGTCTATATGTTTCGTCATTTTCCCACTTATCGGTAAGGTAATCAAACATATATTCTCCCTCTTCGTAATAGCTTGGAAATTTCCTGTAATAATCCGGTCTTGGGTCTGCTGCATCGTACCAGTTAAGAGCAGTTGTTCCTCCACGACCAAACATATACGACATAGAAGTAATTAATTTCATACTTTGATCAATCTGCCAATAATGCGATAAAATCCCTCTTGGTTGATGATACGTTCCAACTCTTGCATTTCTTATAACACCGTTCTGGAAACCCCAATTTGAATTGTAATAATGATCCCCTGACAATTCGTAAGCTTCCAGAGTGGCAACCCCTGATCTTCCGCTTCTGGTTGGTGCACCATAAACAGTTAAATTAAGACTGTGTTTTTCGTTGATTTTCTTCTCTGCTGCCAAAAAGTAAGCATAGCCCTCATAAAAAGTACCGGGAACATAGCCCTGTTGTGCCCACCTGGATGACGCAGAGAACACAAATGCCCAACCCTTATCATTCATGCCGGTTGCATGAGTAACCATTACACGATTATTGTAATTTTTATTTGCCAAAGCATACGAAATACTTGAACCGGGACGATATTCGGAAGCTCTTGTGATAATATTTGTAACTCCGCCCAATCCGCTAAAAGTATAATCAGAAAAAGAAAGGCCGGAGCTGTTTACCTTGTTTCTTGTTGCATCGTTTAGTCCGCCCCAGTTGCTAAAATAAGCTCGACCTGTTTCGGCATCATTAACATAAATCCCATTCATTAAAACAGTTGAGTTCTGATTATCGTAACCCCTGATTCTGAATCGAGCCTGCCCAAATGTGTATCCTGCTGTATTTGTAAAAATATCCTGTGAAGACTGCAATAATCCGGAAATATCCTGAGATTGATTATCTCCATCCAATTCAGTATCGGTTAATGTAATAACCGGTATAACTGGATTTCCAACAGTTACAGTGTCTTTTTCCTGAGCCATGGCACTCAACGAAAAAATTGTGACAATTAAAATAATTATACTTCTTTTCATCCTATATTTTTTAATAATACAAAGTTAATTTTAATTTGTGCAATATATTTATTTTCTTCTTTAAGTTTTGTATATTTCACGAATATTATTTTAACTGAATGAATTACAATACAAAATGTATAAATATGAATAACTTTAATTTTCAAACAGCTCCACATATTGTTTTTGGTAACAAAAGTTTAAATATTCTTACCGAAGAATTAATTAAACTCAATAGATTTTCTGCCTTCTTTATCAGCGATCCTTATATTGCAAAAACGGAATTATTCAGTAATATCTTAACCAACCTTACCTCGAAAAAGATTAAAACAAATATTTACTCAAACATTAAATCAGATCCCGATTTTGAGAATGTTGATGAGGCAAGAGATAAAATTATTAAAGCAAATCCTGATATAATAATTGGCATTGGCGGAGGTTCAACAATGGATATTGCAAAACTCACAGCCATAACCGCTAAAACAGGCGAAAATGCCCGGGATGTTGCAAAAACCGGAATAATTAGTAAAAATAAGTTGCCATTAATTTTAATCCCCACTACCTCCGGAACCGGCTCTGAAGTTACACATATAAGTATTTTCAGCGACAACGAGGACATGGTTAAAACAGGAATAGTCCATCCAAATTTATATGCCGATATGGCAATACTTGACCCCGAAATAACGCTTGAATTACCACAGACGATAACGGCTTATGGTGGTATAGATGCTCTCATACATGCATTGGAATCACTTACTTCAAAAAGTGCAACACGGTTTTCGGAATTGTTGGCTGAAGAGGCTTTAAAAATTATTTATGACAACATTCTTACTGCCTTTGATAACGGAAAAGATATCGAAGCACGCAGCAATATGCTTTATGGAAGTATGCTGGCAGGAATGGCTTTTGCCAACAGTAGCGTTGCCGCAATTCATGCTTTTGCTTATCCTATCGGGGCAAAATTTCATATCCCTCACGGTTTGGCAAATTCTATAATGCTTATGCCAGTGCTAAAATTTAATTTGGAAAAAGGTCTTGGAAAATACTCTATTGTTGCAAGGGCTTTAGGGATTGAAATAAAAGGCAAAACTGAACATGAAATTACAAATCAACTTATCAACAAACTAGATTTACTCGTTGACCATCTGGAAATAAACCGTAAACTAAAAAACTACGGAGTAAGGCAAACTGATATTCCTGATTTGGCGAAATCTGTTATTAAAATCACAAGGTTACTCTCCAATAATCCGCGGGAAATAAATATTAACGATGCTGAAAGCTTATATACGGAAGCTTTATAGTTTACAAAAACTATAGCCCAAAGCAGAATAATATTTTAAACAATTTTCCAGAGCCGGTAACATTCTTGGAGCAGCTTTTTCGGTGTCGTGAAAGACTATCACAGAGCCCTTGCGAACATTTTTGTAAAGAATTTTAACAACATCATCAACAGTTAAATCTTGTCTGTAATCATAGGTCAGCACATCCCAAAATACAATTTTATATTTCCTTTTTAACAGTTTGAAATGACAAGGTAAAATTTTTCCGTAAGGAGGTCTGAAATATTCCGAGTCCGAGACGGGAGATTTTCGTAACACGTCAGAAAACCAGACTTTGCCAGGGACTTTAAAGGTATTCAAATGTGAATATGAATGATTGCCTAAAGTATGCCCATCCTGCAATATTTTTTCGACAATATCCGAGTGTTCAACTGCATTTTTGCCTTTACAAAAGAAGACGGCTTTTGCATCATATTTTTTAAGCAATCCCAGCACTTTTTCGGTTACGTCTGGAGTCGGACCGTCGTCAAATGTCAGAAATAATTGTTTAGACGAAGTTTTTATTCTGTAAATTCCGCTATAAAACAGTTTTGGATAACGAACAAATATTGTTTTAAAATTTATCAATTACAATTATTTCGTATTAAGGCTATTATTATATAATTTCAATGCACGATTATAAATATTTTCAATCTGCTTTATAAACTCTTTATGCTTATATTCGTTTGCTAAAATATAAAGCTCTTCAATTGTTTTCATTGCCCGTTGCTGATATAATTTCAAAGATTGGGATTTTCGTTCGGGGAATTTGCTGTAAAACTCAAGTTCGGCAAGAGCATTTTCTGCTGTTATTAATGCTATTTCTCCTGCTTCGTCGTTTTTATTTATACGATAATAGCCATGGACAATTCCTACACAGTAATAATCAAATGCTATCAAATCGTTTGGAATAAGTTTTATACACTCGTCAAGCATTTGTTGTGACTGTTTGACTGCACCTGCAAAGTATAAACCTCGTGCAAGCCTCGAATAATGATTCCTCAAATTTATCAAACTGTTTCTGGTATTTTCGTCATAATATATGTCAGATTCCCGCAAATTTCCCCATTTAAAATTCCTGGTGAAATTGACATACATGGTATAAGAATTAACATTTACCGGATCGGCAACAGAAATTTCTGTTTCGACAGGGATAAGGCGATAAACCAAACCTTGTAGATACAAATATTGTTCAAGCCCCAAATAATTACCGGTATTCATCATAGAACTGAAACATATTGGTTTGTTCCACATATTTGCCCTGATAATTTCAAGTACCATTAAATCGCTTTTGGTTAAACTTTCTTTATTAATTGCCCAGATCATATTATCAACTATAATATCTTCTTGCAACTGAACCTGTCCAAAAGCTTTGATTACTTCATTTTTATTTATCGGCAACATAATTTTTCGGGCAGGGAAATAATCAATCGGATAATCATATAATTTAGTGCTGATTCTTGTTGCAGTATCGTTCGAAAAAACGAAATTTAAAGTTTGATTCAGCGGAATAGGATAATTTATTTGCTTGTCAAGAAATTTGTTTAATAATTTGACCAGGTCCTGTGCATCTGCGTAATTTATCCCAAAAGCATCACATTGAGCAGTATCTTTAAGACTGAAAACTATTTCGCAAAAATCTCTGAACGGAGGACTTGCACCATGAGGCTGAATTAGTTCATAATAATTAACGAAATTCGAATATTCTGCCGGACGTGTTTTGTCCAGACCTGATTTTTTTAATAATTCCGAAAACTTATTAAAAATGACAGCATAATCCTCGTTTATTTCATTAATATTATAATAATAAATGTCCTCAATAAAAGCATAAGGATTTTCTTTTAACAGTAATAACTCGCGTTGTCCGGAAATATATTTCGACTTTGGGATACTTATTTTTATCCCGGTTGCTCCTTGTGTTGGTCTTTGAATTTGATCAATATACCAGTCTGTGTTTAAAAAACTAAGGTTTATTATTCTGACATCCTCTCTTATATGTTCGCACTCTTGCAAATACCACAATGGAAATGTTTCATTATCTCCCGACACAAATAAAATCGCATCCTTATCGCAACTGTTCAGCATATTGTAGGCAAAATGCCAGGCAAAATCGTCTTTATGCTTGTTGTGATCATCAAAATTTTTAATCAAAAATTGAAAAGGAACTGCAATAATACAAACAAAAACGGTTGTCTTTAAAGCATGTCTGTTTTTAAAAAATCTTACCGTCAAATCATAATACCCGATTACACCCAAACCTATCCAAATCGAAAAAGCATAAAATGAGCCGATATATGAATAATCCCTTTCTCTTGCCTGATAAGGATACTGATTTAGATAAAATGCAATTGCCAGACCTGTAAAAACAAATATTAGCGATAATATAAATAAATTCTTTTTGTCGGATTTATATTGCTTGTAAATACCAATCAAACCGATAAGTAAAGGAAGCAGATAATAAACATTTCGGGCTTTATTATTTTTCAGATGTGGCGGCAATTCTTTTATTTGTGACAGATTCAGCTTATCAATAATGCCTATTCCACTCATCCAGTTTCCATTTATTGCACCGCCGTGAGATTGAAAATCGTTTTGTCTTCCTGCAAAATTCCACATAAAATACCTTATGTACATGTGCGAAAACTGGTACTTAAACATGAAACGAATGTTTGCACCAAATGATGGCACAAGGTCTTTTTTGTAATTACTCCACTCTTTGTAAGCAGCAACATGTTCGGGCTGATTGCTCCACATTCTGGGGAGAATTCTTTTATCCCTTTTTTCGAAATTTGCCTCCGGCTTATTGGATATTATGCTGTATTTTCCATTAATAGTATCATATACAGGATCTCCGGCAACATAGGGCTGACGTTTATCGTACTTGCTGTTATATTGCTGCCCGTACCACAAAGGTCTGTTTCCGTATTGTTCACGATTAAGGTATGAAATAAAATTAAAAATCGTTTCCGGATTATTCTGATCAAGGGGTATATTTGAAGCAGACCTTATCAAAACAATGGTATATGTTGAATACCCTGTTATAAAAACCGCAAAGCAGGTAAATATTAGATTTAATGCAATTTTCTTCTTTATTCCCGAAATATATATCCCTGCTGTAATTAATAATATCAACGCTGCCGCAAAGACAAAAAGACCGGTATTATAAGCAGCACCCAAGTCGTTAACAAAGAACCATTCTACTACCGAGGCAAGAACCGGCAAACCCGAAATACACAATTGTACAAATCCTAACAGCAATATTGATATTGCCAGACTTGTGAAAAAACTTTTATATGTAAATTTATATTTGTCAAAATAATAAATAAAAACCATTGCAGGAATTATAAGTATATTAAGGAAGTGTACACCTGTTGAAATACCCATAATAAGTGCTGCTAAAATCAGCCATCTTATTTTGTCCGATTTATCAACCTGAGTAAACTTCAGCATTATCCAAATCGAAAGAGTTGTAAAAAACACAGATACAGAATATACTTCTGCTTCTATTGCCGAAGCCCAGAATGTTATCGAAAAAGCAAGTGACAATGAGCCTGTTAGTGCTGCAAAACGACTTAAATATTTTTTTTGAGTATCGTTATAAAACCATGTGTCGCTTTTTGCTGAATTTATAATATTTTGACTTAAAATATGAATGCTTTTATAGGTGAAAAGTACTGCAAATGCAGAAGCTACGGCAGACAACAGATTTACTGCCAAAGCTGTATTATGAGGATTGAATGCAAACATTGAGAAAAGTCTGCCCAGCAGCAAATAAAACGGAGCCCCGGGAGGATGTCCTGTTTGTAGTCCGTCTGCACAGGCAATCAGTTCTCCGCAATCCCAAAAATTTACAGTTCTTGAAAGAGTAATGAAATATAAGACAAGACTGAACGTAAAAACTCCTATCTCAAAAAGCCTGTCTGGTTTTATTTTAAATTTCATCTTGTTATTAATCATTTCGCTGAAAAACTTCTGCTAAATTAGTCATATAATTTATTATTAGCGAAAATTTTTATGCCAGTTGTCTTAATAATTACTTGATAAATTTTCAAAAATATTTTTGTTGATCGTTTGGAATTAATAAAAAATATTACTTTTGCAAACTCAAAGTTCTTTGTCCGATGGTGTAATGGTAGCACTACAGATTCTGGTTCTGTCTGTCTGGGTTCGAGTCCTAGTCGGACAACAAGATTGAATTAAACTGACTTGTGGTGTAATGGCAACACATAAGGCGTTGAGTCTTAGGTTCTTGGTTCGAATCCTTGCAAGTCAACAACAAAAAACCGCTCTTTTTTAGGGTGGTTTTTTTTACAATATAGTATGTAAAAATCACATCGAAATATTAATTTGCAAATCACAATATTTAATTAACTTTGTTGTGTACTTGATAGATTAGTGCATGTATTTTCACGCCGACTACCAAGCATCAACCAATGTTTTTTTTCATTTTATTATTAACTTAAACTCTAAATTTTATGAAATCAAAACTTGTTATTCTTTTGTTTTTTTCCATGATTCTTTTAAGTAATAATTACACAAATGCTCAAGTCTTAGACTTTTGTGAGGGGGTTGATGATTTTGGAAATCCTATTGGATCAAATGATGTGTTTAATATAACTTCAGAGGGTGGATATCTTTATTTTCTTGTTAGACTTCAGGAACCACTTGGTTGTACTTTTGTAAATTATAGATTGTATGATGTTGATTATAACGGTAACGAAGATTATAATACAACAATCGAGCAGGTTGACATTGGCCCTAATTGGAGATTTTTTTGGAAAAAAGTAACTTTTTATAAAGCTGGAACTTATAAGGTTGTTGTTGAAGATTGTAATGGCTATTTTTTAACCTCATCAACAATAAGGATTAAAATTAAGTGATTTTCTACCTTGGTTCGAATCCTTGCAAGTCAACATTAAAAACCGCTCTTTTTTAGGGTGGTTTTTTTATTTTAAAATCCTTAAAATAAATTTACTATTAATGTTCTTTTAATAGAAAATTATTATTTTTGTTATATAAAAAATAAGTATTTAACTAAAAAATAAGAAAAATGAGAAAAATGTTTTATTTGATATCAGCAAGTATTTTGTTAATATCATGCGGTGGTGGAAAAGATGAAATAAAAGAAGTAAAAATTGGTGATCAAATATGGATGACCGAAAATCTTTCTGTTGAGAAATTTAATAACGGAGATCCTATTCCGCAATCTACATCAGTTGACGATTGGTATAAAGCTTCTTATCAAAATGGAGAGCCTAGATGGTGTTATTACGGTTATGACAAGGGGAAAGATGAAATTTACGGCAAATTATATAATTGGTATGCCATTAATGATCCTCGTGGTCTTGCTCCAGAAGGATGGCGTATCCCGACAAAAGATGATTTTCAAAAATTACAAGAATTTGTTGTTAGTAAATATGATGAAGATGATTGTCTGCCACTAAAGAGCAAAGATTTGTGGAAAGAAAAATTTGGAAATGACGGAACAAACGAAACAGGTTTCAACGCATTACCCGGAGGTTATATAAATATTGATGGAAGCTCTGAAAACATGTTAGAAACTGCAAACTTTTGGACTTGTACACAAAGTGAAAACTTTGATAATATGGCTTATGGCTTTAGCCTTAGTTATCAATTTCAAACCACAAGTTTGTCTGATGCTTTTAAATGTTATGGCTACTCAGTAAGGTGCATAAAAAAATAGAAATCTAATTACACTCAAACTGAAAATTACCGTATCTCTTACTATAAGCTTATTCTATTTTTGAACATATAAAAAACCTGAAAAATGTCAAATAGTAAATATACTCAGCAAATATGGGCGTATATGTGTACTTTTTGTGGAGGAGATTGGTGGTGGGAGAAAAAGGCGTTATTGCCAATGCTGAAAATATTTAACATTGATATAATCTAACCATCTCTAAATGGATTGAACATGAAAACAAAACATATTAAAACTTTATTCCTTACTTTCTTTTTGGGCTTATTTGTAACAATTGCCAATGCACAAGAAGCGGATTATATAAACTTTAATGGTTGGGAGTTTATTCCATGGAGCTTGAGTAAAAATCAGGTCGAAGACACCCTCCTAAAAAGGAATATTACATTTGATCCCGGACATCCTAACCAGAAGGCAGGTCCAACAACAACCTTTGTTTTCCAAAACATGAAAACAAGATTGG
>Ga0116142_10000091_pt1 | contig 107618 bp, 104 predicted proteins | sample AD_UKC033_MetaG_FD_89785 | JGI IMG/M metagenome (GOLD analysis project Ga0116142, IMG submission 89785) | Active sludge microbial communities of municipal wastewater-treating anaerobic digesters from USA - AD_UKC033_MetaG | ecosystem: Engineered > Bioreactor > Anaerobic > Digestate | place... | reverse complement strand
TGTGGCGCTAACCGGCCACCGTCTCGGTGGCCCCAAAATGTCGGGGCCGCGTCAGCGACCCCGAATAGCCGCTTTGAGCGGCTCACAATCTAAAGCCCCCGGCTTTGCCGGGGGATACTTACCCCCCCGCAGGGGACCGCGCAACACGGCTTGCGCTTCACGCCGCGCCCCGCCATAATTCAACCAAGCAACTGCTTGGTTGGCATCGTTTGGGGCCACCCTGGAGGGGATTCCATGAACTACCGTTCCGTTTTCCGCGAAGGCCTCTTCGCGGGCCAGAGCGTCGTCGTCACCGGCGGCGGCAGCGGCATCGGCCGCTGCACCGCCCACGAGCTCGCCGTCCTCGGCGCCAAGGTGGCGCTCATCGGCCGCAAGCCGGACAAGCTTGAGGCCGTGCAGCGCGAAATCGCCGACGCGGGCGGTGCCGCCACCACCCACGCCTGCGACATCCGCGACGAGGAACAGGTCTGTTCCACGGTCGACGCCGTGCTCGCCGCGCACGGCCGCATCGACGGCCTGGTGAACAATGCCGGCGGCCAGTTCCAGGCGCCGCTGCGCGACATCTCGCTGAAGGGCTGGGACGCCGTGGTGCGCACCAACCTCACCGGCGGCTTCCTCATGGCGCGCGAATGCTACCGCCGCTGGATGGAAGCGAACGGCGGTTCGATCGTCAACATGAGCGCCGACATGTGGGGCGGCATGCCCGGCATGGGCCACTCCGGCGCCGCGCGCGCCGGCATGGTGAACTTCACCGAGACGGCCGCCTGCGAATGGGCGGTCTCGGGCGTGCGCGTGAACGCCGTCGCGCCGGGCTGGATCGCCTCGAGCGGCTTCGAGACCTATCCGCCCGAAGTGCAGGAGTGGGCGAAGACGCTCCGCCGCAAGATTCCCCTGCAGCGCTTCGGCACCGAGTCGGAGGCCGCCGCCGCCATCGTCTTCCTGCTCTCGGAGGCCGCCTCTTTCATCACCGGCACGACGATCCGCATCGACGGCGGCGTGCTGAACGCGCGGCCGACCTGGCCGCTGCAGAACCACAAGCGCTCGAAGGCCTACAACGGCTTCCCGCTGTATGCGCCGCCGAAGTTCATGGTGGACGAGTAATGCCCATTCTTGAAAGCACGCTGGACGCCTCGTCCGCCGCCTGCGCCGCCAACCGCGAAGCCTGGCTGAAATTGATCGCCGACTTCCGCGCCCTCGAGCAGCGCGTGCGCGAGGCCTCGGCCAAGGCGAAACCCGTCTTCGACAAGCGCGGCCAGCTGCTGCCGCGCGAACGCGTGGCGCGCGCGCTCGACGCCGGCTCGCCCTTCCTCGAACTGTCCACCGTTGCCGGCTGGTGCCTGGACAACCCCGATCCGGCGAAGACCATTCCCGGCGGCGGCCTCGTCGCCGGCATCGGCACCGTCTCCGGCGTGCGCTGCATGGTCGCCGCCTCGGATTCCGGCATCGACGCCGGCGCCATCCAGCCGATGGGCCTGGAGAAGATCCTGCGCGTGCTGGAAATCGCCAAGGAGAACAAGCTGCCCTTCCTCCACCTCGTCGAATCCGCCGGCGCCAACCTGCTCAAGTACCGCGTCGAGGACTTCATCCACGGCGGCGGCCTGTTCTGCGGCCTGACGCGCCTCTCCGCCGCAGGCATTCCGGTGGTGACGGTGGTGCACGGTTCGTCCACCGCCGGCGGCGCCTACATGCCGGGCATGTCGGACTACGTGGTGATGGTGCGCGGCCGGGCGAAGGCCTTCCTCGCCGGCACCGCGCTGCTCAAGGCCGCCACCGGCGAAGATGCCAGCGAAGAGGAACTCGGCGGCGCCGAGATGCACGCCAGCACTTCCGGCTTGTGCGAATACCTCGCCGAGGACGACGCCGACGGCATCCGCCTCGCCCGCGAGGTGCTCGCCAGGCTCGACTGGAACCGCGACCTGCGCCCGCAACAAAAGTCAGTCCGTGCACCACGGCGCGACATCGAGGAACTGCTCGGCCTGGTGTCGCTCGACACGAAGAAGCCCTACGACGTGCGTGAAGTCATCTGCCGAATCGTCGACGATTCCGACTTCCTCGACTTCAAGCCCGGCTACGGCGTGTCGACGGTGTGCGGCCATGCCGTGCTCGACGGCCACGCGGTCGGCCTCGTCGGCAACAACGGCCCGATCGACCCGGCCGGCGCCACCAAGGCCTCGCACTTCATCCAGGCCTGCTGCCAGTCCGGCACGCCGATCATCTATTTGCAGAACACCACCGGCTACATCGTCGGCAAGGCGAGCGAGCAGGCCGGCATGATCAAGCACGGCGCAAAGATGATCCAGGCGGTGGCCAACGCCACGGTGCCGCAGATCACGCTGCACATCGGCGCCAGCTTCGGCGCCGGCAACTACGGCATGTGCGGCCGCGCCTATGGCCCGCGCTTCGCCTTCTCCTGGCCCAACGCGAAGACGGCGGTGATGGGCGGCGAGCAGGCGGCCATGACCATGCGGCTGGTGATGGAGGCGAAGTTGAAGCGCGGCGGCGGCGAGGTTGATACCGCGCAACTCGACGCGCTGGAAAAACAGATCGTCGACACCTTCGACCGGCAATCGTCCGCCTTCTACACCAGCGGCCGCCTGCTCGACGACGGCATCATCGACCCGCGCGACACGCGCAAGGTGCTGGCCTACGTGCTCTCCATCTGCCGCGAGGCCGATGCCCGCACCCAGCGCCCGGTGCAGTTCGCCGTCGCCCGGCATTAGAAGAACAAACCATGAACCACAGAGACACAGAGGCACAGAGAAATTCACAGAGAAGACTTCTTGTTCCCTCTGTGTCTCTGTGCCTCTGTGGTGAAAGGTTTTAGGAGAAGCCATGCTCTACACCCAGGAACACCAGGAACTCCAGCGCTCGGTGAAGAAGTTCATCGACACTGAGATCAACCCTTACGTCGACGAATGGGAGGACGCCGAGATCTTCCCGGCGCACGCGCTCTTCAAGAAGATGGGCGACGCCGGCTTCCTCGGCATCAACAAGCCGCAGGAATACGGCGGCATGGGCCTCGACTACTCCTTCCAGCTCGCCTTCGTCGAGGCGCTCGGCGACGTGCGCTGCGGCGGCGTGCCGATGGCCATCGGCGTGCAGACCGACATGGCGACGCCGGCGCTGGCGCGCTTCGGCTCCGACGAGCTGCGCCGCGAGTTCCTCGCGCCGACCATCGCCGGCGACCGCGTCTGCAGCATCGGCGTCTCCGAGCCGGGCGCCGGCTCCGACGTCGCCTCGATCAAGACCTTCGCCAGGAAGGACGGCGGCGACTACGTCATCACCGGCACCAAGATGTGGATCACCAGCGGCACCCAGTCCGACTGGATCTGCCTGCTCGCCAACACCTCCGAGGGCGCCGCGCACAAGAACAAGACGCTGATCTGCGTGCCGATGAAGACGAAAGGCGTCTCCGTGGCGAAGAAGCTGAAGAAGCTCGGCATGTGGTCCTCCGACACGGCGCAGCTCTACTTCGACGAGGTGCGCGTGCCGCAGCGCTACCGCATCGGCGAAGAGGGCATGGGCTTCACCTACCAGATGCAGCAGTTCCAGGAGGAGCGCCTGTTCGCCGCCGCGCAGTGGACGGCGCTCGACCGCATCCTGCGCGAGACCATCGCCTACACCAAGGAGCGCCAGGCCTTCGGCCAGTCCATCCTCGACAACCAGTACGTGCACTTCCGCCTCGCCGAATTGAAGACCGAGATCGAGGCCCTGCGCGCGCTGGTGCACGACGCCGCCATGAAGCTGGTGGCCGGCGAGGACGTGACGATGCTCGCCTCGATGGCCAAGCTGAAGGTCGGCCGCCTCGGCCGCGAGGTCGCCGACGGCTGCCTGCAGTTCTGGGGCGGCATGGGCTACGTCTGGGAGAGCAACGTCTCGCGCCTGTTCCGCGACATCCGCCTCTCCTCCATCGGCGGCGGCGCCGACGAGGTGATGCTCGGCATCATCAGCAAGACCATGGGCACGCTGCCGAGAAAAGGCTAAGCGCATTCAACACAGAGGGCACAGAGGCACAGAGATCACAGAGGAGAACATATAAACATGCATGCAGTTTTTCTCTGTGATCTCTGTGTCTCTGTGCTCTCTGTGTCGAAAGAGGTTCTTTGATGTTTGGAAAAGTCCTTATAGCCAACCGCGGCGAGATCGCCTGCCGCGTCATCCGCAGCTGCCGCGCGCGCGGGCTGCGCACCGTCGCCGTCGTCTCGGCAGCCGACCGCCACGCCCTGCACGCGCGCCTCGCCGACGAGGCCGTCGAGATCGGCGCCGCGCCCCCGCGCGAGTCCTACCTCGACATCGAGCGGATCATCGCCGCCGCCAAGGCCACCGGCGCCCAGGCCGTGCATCCCGGCTACGGCTTCCTCTCCGAGAACGCCGCCTTCGCCAAGGCCTGCGCGCAGGCCGGCCTCGTCTTCATCGGCCCGCCGGCCGAGGCGATCCGCCTGATGGGCAACAAGGCCGAGGCCAAGCGCCGCATGCGCGAGGCCGGCGTGCCCTGCATCCCGGGCTACGACGGCACCGACCAGTCCGACGCCACGCTGATCCGGGAGGCGGAGAAGATCGGCCTGCCGCTGATGATCAAGGCGGCGGCCGGCGGCGGCGGGCGCGGCATGCGCCGCGTTGCGGAGCTCAAGGAGCTGCCGGCGGCGCTCGCCTCGGCGCGCTCCGAGGCGCAGTCGGCCTTCGGCTCGGGCGAGCTGATCCTCGAATACGCCCTGACGGCGCCGCGCCACGTCGAGGTCCAGGTCTTCGCCGACACGCAGGGCAACGTCATCCATCTCGGCGAGCGCGACTGCTCCATCCAGCGCCGCCACCAGAAGGTCATCGAAGAGGCGCCGTCGCCCGCAGTCTTCGCGGAACTGCGCGCCCGCATGGGCGAGGCCGCCGTGCGGGCGGCCAAGGCGATCGGCTACGTCGGCGCCGGCACCATCGAATTCCTGCTGGCCGAAGGCGATTTCGTCTTCATGGAGATGAACACGCGTCTGCAGGTCGAGCACCCGGTGACGGAACTCGTCACCGGCCTCGACCTCGTCGACCTGCAGTTGCGCGTCGCCGCCGGCGAATCGCTGCCGTTGTCGCAAGCCGACGTGCGCCTCGACGGCCACGCCATCGAGGCGCGGCTCTACGCCGAAAATCCCGACGCGGGCTTCATCCCGCAGACCGGCACGCTGCTGCGCTGGCAGGCGCCTGCCAGCGTGCGCGTCGACGCCGGCGTCGACAGCGGCACCGAGATCACCTCCCACTACGACCCGCTGCTGGCGAAGATCATCGCCCACGGCAAGACGCGCGAGGAGGCGCGGCAGAAGCTCGTCGCCGCCCTGCGCGACACCACGGCGCTGGGGGTCACCACCAACAAGGCCTTCCTCGCTGGCTGCCTCGAGCATCCGGAATTCTTCGCCGGCCGCGCCACCACCGACTTCATCGCCGCCCACTTCGCGCCGCAGGCGGATGCCGACCCGCGCAGCGAACTGCTCGCCGCCGCCGCACTGATCTTCGCGCAAACCGCCGCCGCCCGCCTGCCGCAGCCCGAGCTGGCTTTCTGGCGCTCCAGCGGCGCGGCGACGGCGCATTTCACGCTTGGACTGGGCAACCGCGCCGTGTCGCTGGGACTGACTTTTGTTGGGAACAACCGCTTCGAGGCCGCCGTCGGCGACATCCGCAACGAGATCGAACTTCTCGACGCCACGGGCGACGCTTGGCGCATCTGTTTCGCCGGCCTGCAGCTCGCGGTGCGCCACGCCTTCGACACCGAAGGCCGCCTGCACCTGGACGTCGACGGCGCGCAGGCCGTCGTCACCGACCTCACCATGCAGCCGGCGCAATCCCGCGAATCCGCATCGAGCAGCGGCCGCCTGACGCCACCGATGAACGGCCGCGTCGTCGCCGTGCTGGCCGCTGCGGGCGCGACGGTGAAGCGCGGCCAGGGCCTCATCGTGCTGGAGTCGATGAAGATGGAGCACACCCTCGCCGCGCCTTGCGACGGCGTACTGGCGGAACTGACTTGCGCGGTGGGCGAGCAGGTGGCCCCCGGAAAACTGCTCGCCCGCGTCGAGGCGGCGTGATGCTGACGCAACCCAACCCCCGCCACTACACCGCCGACCACGCGGCCTTCCGCGCCACGGTGCGCCGCTTCGTCGAGCGCGAGATCCTGCCGCACGCCGCCGAGTGGGACGAGGCCGGCGGCTTCCCGCGCGAGCTGTACGCCAAGGCCGCCGCGGCGGGCCTGCTCGGCGTCGGCTTCCCCGAGGAATACGGCGGCACGCCGGCCGACCACTTCTACCGCGTCATCCTCGCCGAAGAGATGGGCCGCTCCGGCAGCGGCGGCACCGCGGCGAGCCTGATGAGCCACACCATCGGCCTGCCGCCGCTGGTGGCGGGCGGCTCGCCCGAACTCAAGGCGCGCGTGATTCCCGGCGTGCTGGCCGGCGAGAAGATCAGCGCGCTGGCCGTCACCGAGCCGGGCGCCGGCTCCGACGTGGCGCAGCTTTCCACTACCGCAAAACGCGACGGCGACGCCTATGTCGTCAACGGCAGCAAGATGTTCATCACCTCGGGCATGCGCGCGGATTGGTATACCGTGGCGGTACGCACCGGCGGCCCCGGCGCGGCCGGTGTTTCGCTGCTCGAAATCGAACGCGACACGCCGGGCTTCACGCGCACCGAGCTGAAGAAGATGGGCTGGTGGGCCTCCGACACCGCCGAGCTGCACTTCGACGATTGCCGCGTGCCGGCGAACAATCTCATCGGCGCCGAAGGCCAGGCGTTTCCGCTTATCATGCGCAACTTCAACGGCGAGCGCCTGACGCTGGCGGCCTCGGCCTGCGGTGCGGCACAAGCCTGCCTCGAGGACGCCGTCGCCTGGGCGCGCGAACGCAAGACCTTCGGCCAGCCGCTGATCGCCCACCAGGTGATCCGCCACAAGCTGGTCGACATGGTCGAGCGCATCGAGGCGACGCGCGCGCTCATCGACGATCTGGCGGCGCGACTGGATGCCGGGGAACAACCCGTGGCGCAGACGGCGATGGCCAAGAACTATGCCGCCCGCACCATGCAGTTCTGCGCCGACGCCGCCGTGCAGATCCTCGGCGGCTCCGGCTACATGCGCGGCGTGCGCGTCGAGCGCATCTACCGCGAAGTGAAAGTGATGATGATCGGCGGCGGCGCCGAGGAAATTTTGAAGGACCTCGCCGCCAGACAACTCGGTTTCTAAGGACGACAACAATGAGCCAGTACCCCCACCTCCTCGCCCCACTCGACCTCGGCTTCACCACCCTGCGCAACCGCACGCTGATGGGCTCCATGCACACCGGCCTGGAAGAAGAGCCGAACGGCTTCGAGCGCATGGCGGCCTTCTTCGCCGAGCGCGCCAAGGGCGGCGCCGGCCTCATCGTCACCGGCGGCTTCGCGCCCAACCTCGCCGGGCGCGGCTCGCCGAAGGCTTCGCAATTGTCCTTCCCCTGGCAGGTCGGCAAGCACCGCATCGTCACCGAGGCCGTGCACGCCGCCGGCGGCAAGATCTGCCTGCAGATCCTGCACACCGGCCGCTACGCCTACCATCCGCTGGCGGTGTCGGCCTCGAAGCTGAAGTCGCCGATCAGCCCCTTCGCGCCGCGCGCGCTCTCCGGCTGGGGCGTGAAGAAGACCATCGCCGACTACGCCCGCTGTGCGCGCATGGCGCAGAAGGCCGGCTACGACGGCGTCGAGATCATGGGCTCCGAGGGCTACCTCATCAACCAGTTCATCGCGCCGAAGACCAACCACCGCACCGACGAATGGGGCGGCCCCTTCGAGAACCGCATCCGCTTCGCCGTCGAGATCGTACGCCGCACGCGCGAGAAGGTCGGCCCCAACTTCATCATCATCTTCCGCCTGTCGATGCTCGACCTCGTCGAGGACGGCAGCACCTGGGAGGAAGTCGTGCAGCTCGCCAAGGCCATCGAGGCGGCCGGCGCGACGATCATCAACACCGGCATCGGCTGGCACGAGGCGCGCATCCCGACCATCGCCACCATGGTGCCGCGCGCGGCGTTCACCTGGGTGACGCGGCGCATGAAGGGCGAGGTGAAGATCCCCCTCGTCACCACCAACCGCATCAACGCCCCCGACGTGGCCGAGGAAGTCCTCGCGCGCGGCGACGCCGACATGGTGTCGATGGCGCGGCCCTTCCTCGCCGACGCCGAGTTCGTGAACAAGGCCGCTGCCGGACGCGCCGACGAGATCAACACCTGCATCGCCTGCAACCAGGCCTGCCTCGACCACATCTTCGAGCGCAAGACCTGCTCCTGCCTGGTCAACCCGCGCGCCTGCAACGAGACCGAGCTGACCATCCGCCCCGCCGCGGCGAAGAAGAAGGTCGCCGTCGTCGGCGCCGGCCCGGCGGGACTGGCCTTCGCCACCACCGCCGCCGGGCGCGGCCACGACGTCACGCTGTTCGAGGCCGCGCCCGAGATCGGCGGCCAGTTCAACCTGGCGAAGCGCATCCCCGGCAAGGAGGAATTCGCCGAGACGCTGCGCTACTTCCGCCGCCGCCTCGACGCCACCGGCGTGAAAGTGAAAGTCAGTCACCGCGCCACGGCGGCGGAGCTGGCTTCAGATGGTTTCGACCACATCGCGCTCGCCACCGGCATCCTGCCGCGCACACCCGAGATCCCCGGCATCGACCATCCCAAGGTGGCGCGCTATATCGACGTGATCGAAGGCCGCCGCGAAGCCGGACGCCGTGTCGCCATCGTCGGCGCCGGCGGCATCGGCTTCGACGTCGCCGAACTGCTCAGCCACGGCGGCGGCGCGGCCAGCGACATCGAGCACTTCCGCAACGAGTGGGGCATCGACCCGACCTACGCCGTGCGCGGCGGCCTGAAGAAGCCCGCCGACGAACCGCCGCCGCGCCAGATCTGGCTCTTGCAGCGCAAGACCAGCAAGGTCGGCGACGGCCTGGCGAAAACCACCGACTGAATCCACCGCACCCTGCTCAAGCGGCGCAACGTCAAGATGCTGGCGGGCGTGAGCTACGAGAAGATCGACGACGCCGGCCTGCACGTGCGGATGGGCGACGAGACCCAGGTGCTCGACGTCGACACCATCGTCCTGTGCGCCGGCCAGGAACCGAACCGCGCGCTCCTCGCCGAGCTGCAGCAGGCCGGCAAGGCGGTGAGCCTGATCGGCGGGGCGGATGTCGCCGCCGAGCTCGACGCCAAGCGCGCCATCGACCAGGGCACCCGCGCCGCCGCCGCGCTGTGACAAAAGTCAGTCGCTGCGGCACGGCGGCTTAACGTGGAGACGATGCCATGAGCGGCGCCGACCATCCCTTCGACACGGCCGTCCGCCTCGCCGCGGCTGGCGACAACGCCTTCACCGGCCGCACGCATCCCGCCTACGGCAACATGGTCGGCCCCTTCGGCGGCGTCATCGCCGCCGCCATGCTCAACGCCGCACTGTCGCATCCCGCCCGCCTCGGCGACCCGCTCGCCCTGACGGTGAACTACGCCGCGCCCATCGCCGACGGCGACTTCCGCATCGGCGCCGCGCCGGCCCGCACCAACCGCTCGACCCAGCACTGGAGCATGGTGCTGACGCAGGGCGACGAGACCGCGATCACCGCCACCGCCGTGTTCGCCCAGCGCCGCGAGACGTGGGCGGCCACCGAGTCCGGCTTCCCGCAGGCGCCGGCGTGGGCGACGCTGCGCCGCGCCGATCCGGTGAAGACCGCGGCGTGGACCAGCCGCTACGATTTCCGCTTCGTCCGCGGCGGCGACCTCTCCGCCATGCCCGCCGCCGAAGGCCCCGATTCGGTGAGCACGCAGTGGATTCGCGACGAGCCGCCGCGCCCGCTCGACTTCCTATCGCTGGCGGCGATCTGCGACGTCTTCTATCCGCGCATCTTCATCCGGCGGCCCGTCTTCGTGCCCGCCGGCACCGTCTCGATGACCGCCTATTTCCACGCCGACGCCGCGCTGCTGGCGGCGCAGGGCGATGCGCCCGTGCTCGGCACCGCCCGCGCCTCGCACTTCGGCAAGGGCTACCACGACCAGGTGGCGGAGATCTGGAGCCGCGACGGCCTCCTGCTCGCCACCAGCCACCAGATCGTCTACTTCAAGGAGTAAGCCATGATCGAACATCTGCTCACCGATGCCCAGAAAAAAGTCGTCGAAGACGCCCGCGCCTTCGTGCGCGATACGCCGCGCCAGCTCATCCTCGACATGGACGCCGAGACCGTGCGCTTCCCGAAGGACTGGCTGCGCGAGGCGGCCAAGCGCAACCTGCTCGGCGTGCGCCACCCGAAGCAATGGGGCGGTCGCGGCATGGACTGGGTGACCGCCAGCGCCGTCTGCGAGGAGATCGGCAGCCTCAGCTACGAGCTGGCCTGCGTCTTCGGCGTCGGCGCCGACCTGGTCTGCGACGCCATCATCCGCCACGGCACCGACGCCCAGCGCGAGCGCTACGTCAAGCCGCTGCTGGCCGGCGAGATCTTCGCCGCCGAATGCCTCACCGAGCCGCGCGGCGGCTCGGACTTCTTCGGCGCGACGACGACGGCGAAGGACTGCGGCGACCACTTCCTGCTCAACGGCCAGAAGCGCTTCATCGTCGGCGCCGAGGGCGCGGACTACTTCCTGGTGTATGCGCGCACCAACCCCGACCCCAAGGCGCCGCCGCAGCAGAGCATCACCTGCTTCATCGTCGACCGCGGGCCGGGCGTGGAAACGAAATACCTCTACGGCCTGATGGGCTGCCGCGGCGGCGGCACCGGCCGCCTGGTGTTCCGCGACGTCAAGGTGCCGCGCGAGAACGTCGTCGGCGAGGTGCACGGCGCCTACCCGGTGTTCAACACCATGATGATCCCCGAGCGCCTCGGCACGGCGGCGATGACCGTCGGCGCCGCCCGCCCGGCGCTCGACGTCGCCACGCAATACTCCTCGCGCCGCAAGGCCTTCGGCCAGGTCATCAACCGCTTCCAGGGCGTCAGCTTCCAGGTCGCCGAGGCCGCCACCCTGCTCGATGCCAGCCGCGCCATGGTGTACGCCACTTCGCGCGCCGCCGACGAGGTCGCCGACATGGACCGCGTGCGCCGGCTGATTTCCGAGACCAAGAAGTTCGTCACCGAGTCCTGCCAGAAGGTGGTGCACAACGCCATGCAGGTGGTGGGCGGCATCGGCTACACCAACGTCCTGCCGCTGGAGCGCATCTACCGCGACATCCGCCTCGCATCAATATGGACCGGCACCAACGAAGTGATGGCCATGATCGTCGCCCACGAGTGGTACCGCGAGCACGGCAAGCACAAGGCCGCGAAGCTCGCGCGCGACTACGCGCGCGATGCGGCGGAGGCGGATGCGGCGGATGAGATTATTTATGAGTAGTGGAGCGGGCGTTCAGGGGAAAGTCAGTCGCCGTGATACGGCGCGGTAAGGCTATTGGAGGCAAGTGGGGGCCAGATCAAGTTGTTACTCCAGCCCAAGACCGGCGGCGATCTCAATCAGACGCCATCTGGTAAACCATGTCCGACACAAAGCGCTTGAACGATTCGTTCTGGACAAACTGCTTGTAGACCTCGGTGTCATCCTTCAATAGTTCGAGCATGACCCGAGCCAGCGCCTTGTCGTGCTCCAGTCGCGCGGCTGCGGGCGTATTTTTGCGGGCATTCAGGAAGCCTTCATCAGCAGCCACCTTGGGGGCGATGTCGTCCCGGATGCGCTTGATGATCCGGTCGCCGTCGGTGAAGATGGTGCCGAACTGCTCATTGAAGTTCTTCAGGATGTTCGACAGCCTGTCCAGTTCCGGTTCGGGCTTGTGGCCGCCACCCTCCAGCGGTACCGGGCCAATCTCGGCATCCTGGTCCGCCAGCCGGATGGCCAGGACGGCCTTCTTTTCCACCCGATAGCTGTCCATGTCTATGGATTCGAGGATTCCCTTGGACAGGTCCTCCTCCTTCGGTGCCGGAAGCTTCGGAATCAGAAGGTTCAGAAAGATCGACAGCTTCTCCCAGGCACGATTCGAGTAGGGCAGGATCGAACCCAGGAATTCATAGCTGCGAACGAAGGCCTTGGCCTTGCCCTTGAAATCGACCTGGCCATCCTCATCCAGCTGCAGATAGACCACAACGCAGGCATCCAGCAGCGGATCGAGCGTTTCACGATTCTCGCCCGCCAGGTAGCGGGCAGTCAGATCATCCACATGGTGGTCTGCGTAGACCTGGTATTTGTCCAACGCTGCCTTCAGATCGTGCAGCTTGTTGGGGTCGCTCTCCTCGCTGAGGATCGTGGTCCGATAGTAGGGCTCGAATGCCACGCGGATGGTTTCCGCGTCATTCATGAAATCTAGCACGAACGTGTCCCGCTTTTTCGGGTGTGCCCGGTTGAGCCGCGACAGCGTCTGCACCGCCTTCACGCCTGCCAGCGCCTTGTCCACGTACATCGTATGCAGCAGGGGCTCGTCGTAGCCGGTCTGGTATTTGTCTGCGCAGACCAGGAAGCGGTAGGGGTCTTCCTGGATCCGGTCGACGATATCCGCGGAGGGAAAGCCATTGAGCGAGCTTTCCGTTACTTTCACACCGCCGTATTCATGCTCGCCCGAGAAGGCAACGATGGCCCGGTACGGACTCTTGCGCTCTGACAGATAGTCGCTGATCGCGTGGTAATACTGGATCGCCCGGGCGATGCCGCTGGTGACGATCATGGCCCGCGCCTCGCCGCCGACCTTCTGGAACGCGAGCACCTGCTCGTGGAAATGGTCCACCATGATCTCGGCCTTGAGGCGTATGGCATGGTCGTGGCTTTCCACGTACCTGCGCAGCTTCTTCTGCGCCCTTTTGGTGTCGAACTCCGGATCGCCCTCGACTGTCTTGACCAGCTTGTAGTAGCTGGCGACCGGCGTGTAGCTGCCAAGCACGTCGAGGATGAATCCTTCCTGGATGGCCTGCTTCATGGTGTAGGCGTGAAAGGGGCGATGGGCAACCTTCCCCTCGGCGCCAGCCACCGCCGTGCCGAAAATTTCCAGTGTCTTGTTCTTCGGCGTTGCAGTGAAGGCGAAGTAGCTTGCGTTGTCGAGCATCTTGCGCGCCCGCATGCGGGCTTCCAGCGCTTCGTTGACGACGTCTTCCGGGTCGGCTTCCTCATCGTTTGCCGCGGTCAGCGCGCTGCTCATGGCGGCCGAAGTCTTGCCGCCCTGGCTGGAATGCGCCTCGTCGATGATGATCGCGAAACGCCGTCCCCGGTGAACGGCGCCGATCTCGTCGAGGATGAAGGGGAATTTCTGCACCGTGCTGATGACGATCTTCTTGCCGCTCTCGATGAAGCGGCGCAGGTCGCCGGAATGCCCCGCGTGGCCGACCGTCGCCGCCACCTGCGCGAACTGCCTGATGTTCCCGGCGATCTGCCGGTCGAGGATGCGGCGATCGGTCACCACGATGATGGTGTCGAAAACCGGCCCGCCGTCGCGCTCCACGCCGATCAGCTGGTGCGCCAGCCAGGCAATCGAATTCGACTTGCCGCTGCCGGCCGAATGCTGGATCAGGTAACGCTGGCCTGCGCCCTGCGCAGCCGCGTCGGCCAGCAGCTTGCGTACCACGTCGAGCTGATGATAGCGCGGGAAAATCTGCCGCCGCTTCTTGCGCCCGGTTTTCGGATTCGTCTCCTCGACGATCTGGGCGTAATGCTCGACGATGTCGGTCAGGCTGGCCGGCGTCAGGACGGCCTTCCACAGGTAATCGGTTTTCAAGCCCTGCGGGTTGGGTGGATTGCCGGCGCCGTCGTCCCAGCCCCGGTTGAGCGGCAGGAACCACGATCCCTTGCCTGCCAGTTCGGTGCACATGCGCACTTCGGCATCGTCCACGGCGAAATGCACCATGCAGCGGCCGAAAGCGAACAGCGGCTCGCGCGGATCGCGGTCGCGGCGGTATTGCTCGATGGCGTCCGCAACCGTCTGCTTGGTCAGGCTGTTCTTCAGCTCGAAAGTCGCCAGCGGCAGGCCGTTGATGAAGATGCCCAGATCCAGCGCCCGCATCGTCTCGTCGCGGCTGTAGCGCAACTGGCGCGTGATGGAAAAACGGTTCAGCGCATGCAGCGCAGCGGCCTTTTCGTTGCCGGCGCTCGGCGTGGCGTAGAACAGCACGATCTCGTGGGGGCCGTGCCGGACGCCGTGGCGCAGCACATCGACCACGCCACGCTTGCCGACTTCATTGAACAGGCGGGCGAGAAAGGCCCGTCTTGCCGGCGTGTCTTCGGCCAGCTCCAGCGCCGCATCCAGCTTGGGCTGGGTGGTGCGCAGAAAGGCCACCAGCTGGGCCAGATCGACGCACCATTCCCGCAGATAATCCTCTGGCCGGCCGTTCAGCCAGCCGGTGCCGCCGTAGGGCGGCGGAGCCTGGGCGGCCGTCGCCGACGGCGCCGCCTCCGGCCAAGGGCGGCCGGTCATGGTGGTGACGATCAGGCTTTCGAGGCCCTTTTCGCTGGTGTCGGTGGTCACGCCGTAGTCCAGCCCGACTCCGTCAATCGCTGCGCGGCCAGGCGAATCTGGGCCGGGGTGAACTGTTTCTTGCGCGGGTTCCAGTCATGCACCGCGGCAGCGACGGCTTCGGCAGACGTGGCGCCTTCACGGGTAGCCACCCAATGGACCGTGGCCAGCAGTTCGAGCCCGTAGGGCGTCTCGAACCCCGCCACCAGCGCCGCAGTCCTGTCCAGCCGCTCATGGGTGGCGGCATGGCTGGCCAGATAGCTTTCGGCTTCCTCGATGGCCCCAGGCACCAGGGACAGGGGTTTGTCCGGCGCATCGCCGCCATCGGCGTAGCCGCTGATCAGGTGCCCTTCCACTTCCCGCAGCACGTGGCGCAGGTTTTCCGCGTAGGGGCCATAGGGCCCCTTCACATAGCGCAGATGCAGCGGCTCGCCGGCCGACTGCAGGAAATACATCAGCTTGTGCACTTCGAGCAGGCTGATGCTCGGGTCGAGCAGGCCGCCGAGATAGCGCTGCATCAGTACCACCAATGCCGCCCGGCCGGCCGTCATCTTCGGCACGGCGCTGGAGCGGTTCGGGCGAGGGTCTTCCTGCTCGCTGCGTGGCTCGAACACCAGAACGTCCACATCGGGCAATGCGGACAAGGCGCTTGCGATCAGCGGGCGAACCTTGGCCCAGTCCAGTCCCCCGAGGCCGCTCCCCAGCGGCGGGATGGCGATGGAGCGGATCCCGCGCTGGCGGATTTCATCGACCAGCGCCGCCAGGCCTGATTGAATATCTTCGATCCGGCTCTTGCCGCGCCAGTGGCGCTTGGTCGGAAAGTTGATGATGAAGCGCGGCAGCGTCAGCTCGCCCGTGTCGAACACGAACATCCGCCCCGGCTGCACTTCCTCGCGCTTGCAGGCGGCCGCATAGGCCTTGTAGTTCGCGGGGAACGCCTCCTTGATCTGGAGCGCGATGCCGCGCCCCATCACGCCCACGCAATTCACCGTGTTGACCAGCGCCTCGGCCTCCGCCTTCAGGATGTCGCCCGTCGTATAGCGAATCATTGTCGCCCCCTCAGAAATACCACTCCCGCCGCACTTCGACGGCGGGACGATGCGCCGCGCCGCTCAAGGCGTGCAGCACCTGGCCATAAATCCCGGCGTCGATCACGCCGATGCGGCGCACCAGATGCCAGGGGAAGAAATCCCGCACCAGGAACTCCGCCTGCTTGCCTTCCTTCACCAGCGCGTTACTGAAATCGGTGGCCGCCACGGCGGCCCAATCCACTTCGCCCAGCTGGTCCAGCCGGTCGCGGAATTCAGTGTACACCGCCCCGGCGTTCGACAGGCTGAAGGCCCAGCGTCGTCCCTCCGCCGCCGCCCAGGCGACCGTCTCGCCCAGGTCCGCCTCCAGATGCAGGATCGGCCCCTGGCCGCCCCGGTAGGCGAGCTCGGGGTGATTGGCGCGATGGATCAGGTACAGCATGATCGAGCGCGGGCAGAAGTAGAAGGGCACGTAGCCGCCGACCAGGTCGCCCGGATGGCATCTCACCGGCAGGGTCAGCCGGCGCTGTTTGATCGAACTCATGCCGATAGCCGCCGCCGGCCCGCCCGCCGCGATCATCGCCGCATCGGAATGCAAACCGCCCGCCGCCAGAATCGCCGGCAGGTTGTCCACATGGGTGATGTGGTAGAGCCTGGGCTGGGGCGGCACCGGCATCAGGCGGCTTCCTCCAGGGTTTCCTCGTCTTCTTCGGCCCCGGCGAGTTCCGGCGCTGTCTCGTCCTCCTGCTCAGGCAGCCGGGTGGCGGCCTCGCGCACGTCGAGCTTGCCTGTGACCACGTCGGCGATCAGGCGGGTGCGGTATTCGCGGAGGAGAGTGATTTCATTCTCAGTTTGCCCAATGGCGATATTGGCGCCTTTGGTCTCCTCTAGTAGCCATGCCACGATTGATTTCTGCTCGTCGATTGGTGGAATGATGATGGCAATTCTGAAGAACTGCTCTGGATATAAGCGCAATCTTGAAGCCCGAACCCCGGTGGAGCGGCAGATATAGTTGGCAACGTATGGCTTGGTCCGCAGAAGAAAATCACAGTACTCATCCAACAGTCGTTTGGAGGGATGCTGTCGATAAACCGCGTAGGCCGGACTGATAATGCCTTTGTATTGTGAGACACCTAGTGCCGCCATCCACGCCCACATAGTGTTGATAACTAAATCGCCCGGGTAACACAATTTATGGCCGGCATACGTCTCGGCCTTGAACATGGTGATGTTCTTTTGGCTTCTGGGAGTAATCCCCGTGATATGTGAGACAGAAAGCAGTTCCTCGTCTCCCATAGGAGAGCGCTCATCAACCTCCCGAAACAAATACTTCGCACGTCGAATTTCCCAATGCGCCGGAATCTCTCCCAGCCAGGGAACGCCGGAATCCCTGAGCGGCACACCGGGATCGAGGCCGCGGGTGACGGCGCGGTGGATGATGGCTTGCTTCTGTTCGTTCAGCAGCGCGATGATCTTTCGCTTGGCGCGGATGGCGTTGTCGATCCTGCGGGTTGCATGGTCGAGGAAGCGGACGATGGCGGCTTGTTCTTCGCTCGGCGGTACAGGCAACTCCTGCCTGCCGAAAGTCTCGTAACGAAAGTCGGTCGAACGCTCACGAATACCGCGTGAAAGCGCCTGTATCCATTGTGTGCGCGCCATCTCTCGAACGATGTGCGCGTAGTAGTAGGAATTGGCTTCCGATTGCGGTTGGCAAACCGCATAGACGGGCGTCCCTTTGCCGTCACTGTCGGAGACACCGATTGCCCCGGCAAATGCATCCATCGCGTGGATAACGAGATCGCCCTTTCGGATGCCTTGGTATCCAAGTTCAAAAATGGCCTCCGTAAAACCGCGAAGCCTTCGGTTCTTTCGGAGCGTGACAACACCATCGCGGAAACAAGTAATCACCCCATCTTCAGCGTGAACGGGTCTGGTGACCTTGTTGAAGAGCGCCTTACCCCGCTTGCCTCCCCAATGCGCCGGCACCCGCCCCAACCACGGCAGGCCGGAGTCCTTGTAGGCCGGATAGGGCGGCAAGCCTTCCATCATGCCGTCCCGTCAGCGCCGACTATTGCGCGCACCAGCCCTTCGGTCTCCTGTTCCAGCGCCAGGATGTCGGCGCGGATTTCCTCCAGCGTGCGCAGGGGCTGGGCTTTGTAGAAGTGGCGGGTGAAGCTGATTTCGTAGCCGATCTTTGTCTTGCTCTCGTCAACCCAGGCATCGGGCGTATAGGGCAGCACTTCGCGGCGGATGAAGGCTTCGATGCCGCCTTCCTCCAGCAGAGGCACCTGTTCGGTGTCGCGCAGATCGGGATCGGGTTCGTATTCGACGAGGGCGGGCTTGCCCTTGATCTCGGTGGCGTAGAGGCCGTGCAGTGGGTCGGCTTTCAGCTTGCCGGGCTTGTGGATCTTGGCGATGACCGGCGGGGCGCTCTCGTCGCGCTGGCTCACGGCCTTGAGGATGAGCTTGAGGTCGGCGGCGGCGGGCTTGCGGCCGGCCTGCTTGAGCGCCGCATCGACCTGCACGCGGAAGACGTTGTGATCGGGGAAGCGTTCGCCGCCGAGGGTTTCGCGCAGGAACAGGGCGGTCTCGACCAGCGCGGCATCGCGCGCCCAAGTGGCGGGATCGAGGAGCTTTTTCTTCCTTTTCTCCGGCAGGCCTTTCTTGCTTGAGTTTTCTTCTTCCTCGTCGTCGCCCTCGTCTTCGCTGCCCCAGCTATCCAGCCGCGCTTCCAGCGCCTTGGCGATGCGGCGGTAGTCCTGCGTCAGGGCGTCGCCGAATTCCTCGTAGAGCGCGGCGCGGATGTCGGCATCGCCCGAGGCGAAGCGCAGGGTCTCGATGGCCGGCATCGTGAGCTGGCTCGTCAGCCGCAGCGGACGCTCGACGGTGACCTTCCAGTAGCCGAAGGCTTCGTTGGCAAAAATTTTCGACTGCTCGTTTTCCTTGAAATCGAGGTAGGTGGCGCAGATGCGGGCGATGTCGGCCTCGGCGAGCTCGCAGTTCTTCTTGCCGAGGTTCTTGCGCAGCGGCTGGTACCACTGGGTGGCGTCGATCAACTGCACCTTGCCCCTGCGGTGTTCGGGCTTGCGGTTGGAGAGCACCCAGACGTAGGTGGCGATGCCGGTGTTGTAGAAGAGGTTGAGCGGCAGGGCGACGATGGCTTCCAGCCAGTCGTTCTCGATCAGCCAGCGGCGGATGTTGCTCTCGCCCTGACCGGCGTCGCCGGTGAACAGGCTGGAGCCGTTATGCACCTCGGCGATGCGGCTGCCCAGGGCTGTCTTGGGGTTCATCTTGTGTGCCATGTTGGCGAGGAAGAGCATTTGGCCGTCGCTGGAGCGCGTGACCAGTGACAGCTCCTCGCCCTTGTGCTGCACTTTGAAGCGCGGATCGCGCATGCCGTCCTTGCCGCCCATGGCTTCGAGGTCCTTCTTCCAGCTCTTGCCGTAGGGCGGGTTGGCGAGCATGAAGTCGAATTCGCGTGCGGGGAAGGCGTCGTGGCTGAGCGTGCTCCACTCGGCGCCGCCGACGATGTGCTCGGCGTTCTCGCCTTCGCCCTTCAGGAGCATGTCGGCCTTGCAGATGGCGTAGGTCTCGGGGTTGATCTCCTGGCCGTGCAGATAGGTCTTCACCTGCTTGCCGCGCTCGCCGGCCAGGGCTTGCAGGCGTTCCTCGGCGACGGTGAGCATGCCGCCCGTGCCGCAGGCGCAGTCGTAAATCAGATAGGAGCCGGATTCGATGCGAGCGGCGACGGGCAGGAAGATCAGGTCCGCCATCAGCTTGACGGCGTCGCGCGGCGTCCAGTGTTCGCCGGCCTCTTCGTTGTTGTCCTCGTTGAAGCGGCGCACCAGCTCCTCGAAGATCGTGCCCATGGCGTGGTTGTCCACGGCGGCGGGCGAGAGGTCGATATCGGGCGAGAGGAACTTCTCGATCAGCGTGCCCAGCGCATCGGCCTTGGAGAGCGTCGGAATCTGGTTGCGGAACTTGAAATTCTCGAGGATTTCCTGGACGTTGGGCGAAAAGCCGTCCAGATAGGCCTCGAGGTCGGCGCGCAACTGCTGCTGGTTGCCCCGGTTTTTCAGATCGCGCAGGGTGAACTTCGAAGTGTTGTAGAAGGCTTGTTCCGCCGCCTTGCACAAGGCTGCCCGCTGTTCGGTGATCCCCGCCGCATCGAGCATTTTCTTCGCATCGAGCACGGCCTGTTTGCGCGGCTCAAGGACGGAATCCAGGCGCCGCAGCACGCACATCGGCAGGATTACGTCGGGATATTTGCCGCGCTTGAAAAGGTCACGCAGGACGTCGTCGGCGATGCCCCAGATGAAGGAAACGATTTTGTTGTGGGTGGCCTGATCCATCGGAATGCCGTGCCGGCTGCATGAAGAGTGAATGGTATCAAACCGGGTGACGGCAGGGGCTTCCCGCCGTCCTGCCGGGACTGACTTTTCTGTGCGGCGCATCGGGGTGCCTTGTTCGCCCTTCCGCCCATGGCGCATACTGGGCCGGAACTTCAGGATCGTGATGCCCGCCGCCCACACCCTCCTCCTAACCACCCTCACCCTGCTCGCCTTCGCCGGCAACTCGGTGCTGTGCCGCCTTGCGCTGCGGGAGACGGGCATTGACGCGGCGAGCTTCACCACCATTCGCCTCGCGTCGGGGGCGGTGGTGCTGTGGCTGATCGTGCGCGGGTTTCGCCGCGCGCAGGCGGGCGGGGGCAACTGGATTTCGGCGCTGATGCTGTTCGCCTACGCCGCCGGCTTTTCCTTCGCGTATCTGAGCCTGACGACGGCGACGGGCGCGCTGCTGCTGTTCGGCGCGGTGCAGGCGACGATGATCTGCTGGGGCCTGTGGCGCGGCGAGCGCTTCGGCGGGCTGCAGCTCGTTGGTCTCGCGCTCGCCGTCAGCGGGCTGGTCGGGCTGCTGCTGCCGGGGCTGTCGGCGCCTCCGCTCGCCGGTGCGGCGCTGATGCTGATGGCGGGCGCGGCGTGGGGCGTGTATTCGATCCGCGGCAAGGGGGCGGGCGACGCCACGCGCGTGACGGCGGGCAACTTCCTGCGCGCGGTGCCCTTCGCCGCGGTGCCGAGCCTGCTGCCGCTCGCCGACGCGCGGCTGGATGCGGCGGGCGTCGCCTACGCGCTGGCTTCCGGCGCGATCACCTCCGGCCTCGGCTACGCCATCTGGTACACCGTGCTGCCCACAGAGCTCCTAACAGCATGAAACGCGTGTGCGGCTAAGGCGTTTGGGTGCAGCGCTAGGCGCGGCTGCGCAGGCAGTGGTTATTCCACGACAAGCGGCCGTAACGACGCGATGCGCCCAAACGCCGACGCCCCGAAGGGTTGTGCTTGGATGGCGCGTCTGCGGCGTTGCGGCGCTTGCCCGCAGAATGACTGCGGACGGCGCACCGCGCCTTGCATCCATCGCCATCCAAGCACAACGCATCACGCGTTTCATGCTGTTAGGAGCTCTAAAGGCGACGAGCGCGGCGACCGTGCAGCTCAGCGTGCCGGTGATCGCCGCGCTGGACGGCATCGTCTTCCTCGGCGAGGCGGTGACGCTGCGCTTCGTGCTGGCCTCCGTGGCCGTCCTCGGCGGCATTGCGCTGGTGATCCTCAACCCGCCGTCCCGCCGGGACTGACTTTTCCCCTCACCCCAACCCTCTCCCCGCTCGCGGGGAGAGGGCGAGGGAGAGGGGCAGAACGTGTGGCGAGGGCGGCGGGAATTCATGCCGTCACCCAATGCGCCACGGGCTGCATCAGGAAATCGTCCAGTGCGATGCCGTCGCCGCCCACCAGCAGCGTGCGCTTCGGCTTGAATGCCTGCACGAACGCCGCCGTGCCCGGGTGCGCCTGCGGGGCGCGGCCGCTTTTCACCTCGATGGCGGTGAGCCTGCGCCCGGCCCGCACGACGAAATCCACCTCGCGGTTGCGTTCGCGCCAGTAGTGCAGCGCGCATTCGCCGCGCATCGCCGCATTGGCCAGGTGCGCGCCCACGGCGGATTCCACCAGACGCCCCCAGAATTCGCGGTCGGTGCGCGCCTCGGCCAGCGTGTAACCGCTGGCCGCCGTCATCAGGGCGGTGTTGAGCACCTGCAATTTCGGGCTGGAGCCGCGGCTGCGCGCCACGTCGCCCGCATACTTGGGCAGGCCGCAGACCATGCCCGCGCCCGCCAGAAGCTCCAGGTAATGCGCCAGCGTGGTGGTGTTGCCCGCGTCCTGCAGCTGGCCGAGCATCTTGGTGTAGGAAAGCACCTGTCCCGAATAGCGGCAGGCCAGTTCGAAGAGCCGCCGCAGCAGCGCGGGCTTGTCCACCCGCGTGAGCAGCAGCACGTCGCGCGAAATCGACGTTTCGATCAGGCTGTCCAGCACATAGCGCGTCCAGCGTGCGGGGTCGCCGATCAATGGCGCCGCGCCCGGGTAGCCGCCGTAGAACACATACGCATCCACCGGCCAGCCGAAGGCCGCCCGCATTTCCGCATACGACCAATGCGACAGCGGCAGCACCTCGAAGCGCCCGGCCAGGCTCTCCGTCAGCCCCTGGGCGATCAGCAGCGGCGCCGAGCCGAGCAACACCGCCTTGAGCGGACGCTTCGCCCGCGTGTCCTCGTCCCACAGGCGCTTCACCGTTTCCGACCAGCCGGGGATCTTCTGGATCTCATCCAGCACCAGCACCGCGCCTTCGGTATCTTCGATGGAAAGCCTGGCCGCCTCCCACTGCTGGGCGATCCAGTCCGCGCCGCGCAAGGTGGGTTCGTCCGCGCTGGCCTGGCGCACGGGCAACGCCGACGCATCGGTCACCTGCTGCACCAGCGTGGATTTGCCCACCTGGCGCGGCCCCGCCACCACCTGGATGAAGCGGCGGCGTTCGGCGAGCCGCGCCGCCAGCACGGCGGACTGCGGGCGCAGGAAGGGGGTTTCCTTTTTGCTCGGCATGGTGAGTAATTTTACTCAATAAACTGAGTAAATCAATCTTGGCCGCTTCGGCCCGGCGCCGGCCTACTTCCCTTCGGCCACGAACTGGTACACCGCGCCGGCGGGCGTGCGGCATTCGCCGACGGCGCGCGGGCCGTCGAAGAGGAATTCGCAGCTGAGCGGCGGGCCGCCCTCGGCGGCAAGGTGGGCGCGCGCCTGGTTGGAGGTGTAGGTGGTGACGGTGTCGGGGGCGAAGTACGGCCCGACCATCATGGGACGGGAAATTCCGATGCCGGTGGCGACGATGTAGAAGCCGCCGTACTTCAGCCCGTCGACCGCCACCTCGATGCGCTGCCCGTCGGGGAACAGCGTGCCGCGATGCGCCTTCGCGGCCGGGTCGACCAGTTGGATCGGCAGCGGCTGCGGCGCCGCGCAGCCGGCCAGCGCCAGCGCGCAGGCCGAGAGGGCAATGAGGAAGCGGGCCATGGCGGCGCCTTGCCTGTTCATGGCTTCAGTATAGGCAAGGCGCCGTGTCGCAGGGACTGACTTTTTTCGCCGCGTGCCGGCGCTCAGGCCAGGCGCCCTTCGCGGTAGTCGTTTACCGCCTGGTAGATCTCCTGCTTGGTGTTCATGACGAAGGGGCCGTATTGCGCGATCGGCTCGCCGAGCGGGCGACCGGCGATGAGCAGCGCGCGCGCGTCCGTTTCCGCCTCGATCACCACGCCGTCTGCCGCCGCGGCGTTGGCGAGGAGGGCCATGCGCTGCGCCGGCACGGTCTCGCCGGCGATGGCGACCGCGCCGCGATAGACGTAGACGAAGGCGTTGTGCGCGGCCGGCAGCGGCTGGGCGAAGCGCGCGCCGGCGGGCAGGTGCAGGTCGAGGTAGAGCGGCGCGGTGGCCTCCCGCGCCACGGCGCCCGCGACGCCGTGGCTCTCGCCGGCGATCACCGTCGCCGCCACGCCGGCCTCGGTGGTGAAGCGCGGCAGGTCATGGGCGGCGAAGTCGCGGTACCAGGGCGCGCTCATCTTGTCGCGCGCGGGCAGGTTGAGCCAGAGCTGGAAGCCTTCCATCACGCCTTCTTCCTGCTGCGGGATCTCGGAATGGATGACGCCGCGGCCGGCGGTCATCCACTGCACGCCGCCGTTCTCGAGCAGGCCCTCGTGGCCGGCGCTATCGCGGTGGCGCATGCGGCCGGCGATCATGTAGGTCACCGTCTCGAAGCCGCGGTGCGGATGGTCGGGGAAGCCGGCGATGTAGTCGTCGGGGTTGTCGCTGCCGAAGGCATCGAGCATCAGGTAGGGGTCGAGGCGCTGCTGCAGGTCCTGCGTCAGCACGCGCGTCAGCCTGACGCCGGCGCCGTCCGAGGTTTCCTTGCCGGCCACCAGGCGCTCGACGCTGCGCGAGCGCGCGACGGTTTCGCTGCTAGCGATGAGGTCGGTTTCCATGTTCGTCTCCTGTGTCGGGCGCGCGGCTGCGCGCGGTTGTTGTGGCTCAGGCAAAGATCGCGGCGATGTCCGCCTCGGCCTCGGCGAAGCCCTGGCGGGTGGCCTTCGGCCCCATGTTGAGGCCCTCGGCGTAGACAAAATGCACGTCGGTGAGACCGAGGAAGCCGAGCACGGTCTTCAGGTAGGGCACCTGGCTGTCGGTCTCGCTGCCGCGGTAGCGGCCGCCGCGCGCCAGCGCGACATAGACGCGCTGGCCCTTGAGCAGGCCTTCGGCGCCGCTCTCGGTGTAGCGGAAGGTGACGCCGTTGCGGGCGATGGCGTCGATCCAGTTCTTCAGCTGCACCGGCACGCCGAAGTTGTACATCGGCACGCCGAGCACGATGGCGTCGGCGGCCTGCACCTCGGCGATCAGCGCGTCGTCGAGGGCGACGCGCGCCGCCTGCTCGGTGCTGCGCTGCGCGGCCGGGGTGAACAGCGCGGCGAGCGCGGCCTCGTCCAGCACCGGATGGGACGTGGCACCGAGGTCGCGCAGGGTCAGCCGGGCCGCCGGCGCGGCCGCCCGCAGGCGGGCGACGATGGCGTTGGCGACACGGGTCGAATTGGCGTCTTCGCGGCGGACGCTGGCATTGACTTGCAGGATGTTCATTTGGGCTCCTTGGGCTGGTTGAAGGCTTGGAGACAGTTTATTGTTATCGAAAACGGCAGAGAATCCCTTAATACTGATAACATCGTTCCATATATGGAACAATATCAGGCCAACGACCTGCTGATTTTCGCCAAAGTGGTGGAGGCGGGCAGCTTCAGCCGCGCCGCCGAACGGCTCGGCCTGCCGAAGTCCACCGTTTCGCGGCGCATCGGCCAGCTCGAGGAGCAGCTCGGCGAGCGCCTGCTGCTGCGCACCACGCGCCGCCTGACGCTGACCGAATTCGGCCAGCAGCTGCTCGAGCACGCGCGCCAGGTGGCGGCCGAGGTGGAGGCCGTCAGGGCGCTGAGCGAGCACCGCCAGGCGCAGCCGGGCGGCCGCCTGCGCGTGTCGATGCCAAGCGATTTCGCCACGCTGCTGCTGACCGACATGCTGGCGGCCTTCGTCGCGCTGCATCCTGCGGTGTCGCTGGAGCTCGACCTGTCGCCGCGGCGCGTGGATCTGCTCGGGGAGAATTTCGATCTCGCCCTGCGCATGGGCGAGTTGCCCGACGACGCGCTGCTGGCGGCGCGGCGCATCGCCGCGCTGCCGGGCGGTCTGTACGCCGCGCCGGCCTACCTGGCCGACCGCGGCGACCCGGCCGTGCCGGACGATTTGGCCCTGCACCAGGCGCTGCACCTGCTCGGACGCGGCGGCGAGGCGGCGCAGTGGATTTTGCAAAGCGGTGCCGAGCGCTGGTCGGGCGCACCGCCCGGACGCATCGCGGCCAACTCGCCGGAGATGCTGATCCATCTGGCGCGCGCCGGCGCCGGCATCGCCGCCGTGCCCGACTGCTTCGCGGCGCCGGGCGTGCAGCGCGGCGAGTTGCGCCGCGTCCTGCCCGATTGGCGGCTGCCGCCCGTCACCGCCTGGGCGGTGTTCCCCGGCCGCCGCCTGATGCCGGCGAAAACCCGCGCCTTCCTCGAGATGCTGGAGGCGGCGCTGGCGGGATGAAAGGCGCCCGCCCCGTCGCCTGCCGGCTTTCCGCGACCATCTGATGCACGGCGCCGCTGGCTGCCCGGCATTCGCCGATGGCGCGCGCCTGATTGGAGGTGCCGGTGGTGACGGCGTCGGGCGGGAAATCCCGATGCCGGTGGCGACGATGTAGAAGCCGCCGTGCCGCCGCGACTGACTTTTTCCTTCGCCCGCGTCGGCGGAAAATGCCGCGCCGGATCAGCGCATGCCGCCCATGCCGCCCATCGGGCCGCGCGGGCCCTGCTCGCCCCGGGCGCCGCCGCGGTGCTGGCCCATCGGATGGCGTGTCAGTTCGGCGAGGGTCTTGGCCTGCTCCGGCGTGAGCGCGCTCTGCAGCTTGGCGGTGGCGTCGGCGAGGGCGGCGAGCTTGTTCGCCCTCAGCGCGGCGGCGTCGGCGCGATGCCGAGCCAGGGCGGCGGCGTCGGCATCCTTCGGCGGCGCCTGCATCGCGGCCGGGTCGAACTGCTCCTTCAGCACTTTCGCGTAGGCCTGCCAGGCGTCCTGCTGCGAAGCCTTGATCTCGAGACGGTTGGCCATCTGGTCGATGCGGGCCTGCAGGCGCGCCTGCAGGCGTTCCTGCATCTCGGGCGTCATGGCGTGCCGGCCGGGACCGGGGCCGGAGACGGGCGCGGCCGTGGCTGGCATCGCTGCGGCGAGGGCAAGGCCGGCGGAAAGGAGGCTGACGGCGAGCCGGTTGCGGGATGTGGCGTTCATGGTGTGCTCCTGTGGGGTTGAAAGACGCCGTCCATTTGACGCCGGCTTTGTAAGCGGAAGTTTGCGGCGGGGTGCGGAATTGTTACGGCATGTAACGTCGCCGCTTTCAACGCGAGGAGGAAGGAGCCGCCTGCCGCGGCTTATTTGACGGCGTCGCCGCCGAGCATGCGCTCCGGCCGCAGCCAGCGGTCGAGGTCTTCCGCCTTCGCGTGGCCCAGCTCGAGCGCGGCCTGCTTCAGCGTGCAATTCTTGCGATAGGCGAGCTGGGCGATCTCGGCCGACTTCTCGTAGCCGATGTGCGGCGTCAGCGCGGTGGCCAGCATGAGGCCCTGCTCCAGCCCCGCGGCGATGCGCTCGCGGCGCGCTTCGATGCCGACGACGCAGTGCGCGGCGAAGCTCGTCATGGCATCGGCGAGCAGGCGCAGGCTCTGCAGGAAGTTGTGGGCGATGAGCGGCTTGCAGGTGTTGAGCTCGAGGCTGCCCGAGGCGCCGCCGAAGCCGATGGCGACGTCGTTGCCGAGCACCTGGCAGCCGACCATGTAGAGGGCTTCGCACTGGGTCGGGTTGACCTTGCCGGGCATGATGGAACTGCCCGGCTCGTTGGCCGGCAGGGTGAGTTCGCCGAGGCCGGTGTGCGGTCCGGAGGCGAGCCAGCGGATGTCGTTGGCGATCTTCATCAGCGCGACGGCGAGCGTCTTCAGCGCGCCGTGCGCCGCCACCAGGGCGTCGTGCGCGGCGAGCGCGGCGAACTTGTTGCCGGCGCTGGCGAAGCCGACGCCGAGGCGCGCGGCGAGCGCCGCCGCGACGCGGGCGCCGAATTCGGGATGGGTGTTGAGGCCGGTGCCGACGGCGGTGCCGCCGATGGCCAGCTGCACCAGCGCCGGGCGGCCGGCGCAGATCGCTTCCTCGGCCAGGTCGAGCTGAGCGACGTAGCCGGAGAACTCCTGGCCCAGCGTCAGCGGCACGGCGTCCTGCAGGTGGGTGCGGCCGGTCTTGACGATGCCGGCGAAGGCGGCGGCCTTGTCGGCGAGCGCGCCGCGCAGCTGCTGCAGCGCCGGCAGCAGGCGCCGGCCGAGGCCGAGCGCGGCGGCGACGTGCATGGCGGTCGGGATGACGTCGTTGGAGGACTGGCCGAGGTTGACCTCGTCGTTGGGATGAACGAGGCGGCCGGCGCCGAGCTGGCGCGCCGCCAGGTGCGCCAGCACCTCGTTCATGTTCATGTTGGTCTGCGTGCCCGAGCCGGACTGCCAGACGGCGAGCGGGAATTCCGCGCCGTGGCGGCCGGCCAGCACCTCGTCGGCGGCCGCCGCGATGGCCTGCGCCACCTCGGCGGGCAGGCGGCCGAGGTCGGCATTCACTCTGGCGCAGGCGCGCTTTACCTCGGCGAGGGCGAGGATGAGTTCCTCCGGCATGCGCTCGCCTGAGATGCGGAAATTTTCGAATGCGCGCTGCGTCTGTGCGCCCCACAGGCGTTCCTCGGGCACCTCGACGCTGCCCAGGCTGTCGTGTTCGCGTCGTGTCATCGGCCGGCGCCGCTCCGCTCGGGAAGGGTCTGTTCGAACGGCGACATTATGCGCCTGGATCGATTGCCGAAAACCATGCCCCGGACGAGGGCAAAAAGCAAGGGGCGCCGCGGCGCCCCTTGCTCTTGCGGCGGAAGGAAGTCAGTTGGTCAGGTAGTCGGTGACCGCCACCCACTTGCCGTTCTGGATCTGGCTGGCGCGCGACTTCTGGTTGCCCAGATGCTGCGTCGCGGTGAAGCGGTACTCCGGGCTGCCGAACATGTCGCGCGGGAAGGGACCGCTCTCCAGCGCCTTGACGAAGCTGTCGGTGGTCAGGTTCGGGCCGGCGCGCTTGGCGGTCTGGTAGAAAAGGTCCGCGATGACGTAGCCGTAGGCCGAGAACAGGCCCGGATCCTCCTTGAACTGGGCCTTGTAGGCGGCCGCCCAGTCGCGCACGTTCTTCGAGGCATCGTCCGGATACGGCACGCCGACCTGGTGCATGGCGAAGAAGCCGTTCATGGCCGGGCCGCCGAGCTTGTGGATGAGGTCGGTGTAGGAGGCCGAACAGCCGAGGAACTGCGGGTTCCAGCCCATCTTGCGCGCCGTGGCGATGGTGCCGATGGCCTCGCGGATGATGGTGCCCATCACCACCGTGTCGCAGCCGGCGCCCTTCATCTTCGCCACCTGGGCGGAGAAGTCGGTGGCGGCGCGCTTGAAGGTGGTCTTCTCCGCCAGCGTCATGCCGATGTCCTTGAGGCCGTCCTCGGCGCCGCGCAGCACCTCCAGGCCGTACTCGTCGTCCTGGTAGATGATGCAGAATTTCTTGGAGCCGTGCTCCTTGGCCATCCATTTCACGCCGATGCGGATCTGGTCGTAGTAGGGCGCGGCGAAGGAGAACTTCAGCTTGTGCAGCGGCTCGTACATCTCGCGCGCGCCGGTGAGCGGAAAGAGGTGCGGGATGTTCTTCTCGAACAGGATCGGCATGGATGCCATGGCGACCGCCGTGCCGATGCTGCCGATCATGGCGAAGATCTTGTCCTGCTGCACCAGCTTCTGCGCGGCGAGCAGGCCCTTCTTCGGATCGTAGCCGCTGTCCTCGACGATGAGCTTGATCTTGCGCCCGTTGACCCCGCCGCTGGCATTGATCTCGTCGACGCGCATCTGCATGCCGTTCTTGGCCGGCTTGCTGAAGCCGGCCAGCGGGCCGGACAGGTCCTGCAGCGAGCCGACGACGATCTGGTCCTTGGTGACGCCCAGCTGCTGGGCCTGGGCGGACCAGGCCAGGGTGGTGGCGGCGGCCAGGATGGCCACCTTGCCGATGATGTTCTTCATGTTCAAGTCTCCTCTCCTCAGGTTGTCGTCAGGAACGGTACATGGATTCTATAAGGTCTGCGTACTTTTGGTTCACGAACTTGCGTTTCAGCTTCATGGTCGGCGTCAGCTCTTCGTCCTCGGCCGTAAGTTTCTGTTCTATCAGGCGGAATTTCTTGACCTGCTCGACCCGGGCGAATTCCTTGTTGACCCGCGCCAGTTCGCCCTCGATCAGGCGCTGCACTTCGGGGGCGCGGCACAGGCTGGTGTAGTTGGAGAAGGGGATGTCGTGATCCTGGGCGAATTTCTCGACGTTTTCCTGGTCGATCATGATCAGGCAGACCAGGTACGGCCGCTTGTCGCCGACCACCACCGCATCGGTGATGTAGGGCGAGAACTTCAGCTGGTTCTCGATCTCCGACGGGGTGATGTTCTTGCCGCCGGCGGTGATGATGATGTCCTTGAGGCGGTCGGAGATCTTGAAGAAACCGTCGGCATCCAGCGTGCCGACGTCGCCGCTGTGCAGCCAGCCCTCGGCATCGATGGTTTCGGCGGTCTTTTCCGGCTGGTTGAGGTAGCCCATGAAGATGTTCTCGCCGCGCACCAGCAGTTCCCCGCTGTCGGGCGCCAGCTTCACCTCGCAGTAGGCGTTGGCCACCCCGATCATGCCGGGCTTGATCCTCGAGGCGGGGGTGCAGGTGGCGCCGCCGCCAGTTTCGGTCATGCCCCACACCTCCAGCATGGGGATGCCGAGCGCCATGTACCAGCGCACCAGGTCGGGCGAGATCGGCGCCGCGCCGGTGATGAGGAAGCGGCAGCGGTGGATGCCGATCATCTTGCGCACGTTGTCGAGCACCAGGAAGCGGGCGAGCCGGTGCAGGGCGCGCAGGCCGGCGCCGACGGGCTGGCCGGCTTCGTAGCGGGCGACCATCTTCAGGCCGAGGCCGATGGCCCATTTGTAGGCCAGCTTCTGCAACCCGGTCGCTTCGGCCAGCCCGATCGTCACGCCGGAATAGAACTTCTCCCAGATGCGCGGCACGGCGAGGAACACGGTGGGCTGGATCTCGCGCACGTTCTCCGGGATGGTTTCCGGGTTCTCGACGAAATTCAGCACGGCGCCGGTGTACAGCGAGAAATAGGCGCCGGCCATGCGCTCGGCGACGTGGCACAGCGGCAGGAAGCACATGTGCTCGTCGGCTTCGTCCTGGGCGATGATCAGGTTGAAGCCGCGGATCGAGTAGACCACGTTGTGGTGCGAGAGCATCGCGCCCTTCGGCTTGCCGGTGGTGCCGGAGGTGTAGATGAGGATGGCGAGGTCTTCCGGCCGGCGGCTGTCGAGGCGCGCCTGCCATTCGGCCTTCGCCGCGCCGGCGCCGAGGCGGGCGATGCGTTCGCGGCCGAGTTCGCGCAGGCGCTCGAGGCTGATCACGTCGGGATCGTCGAGGCTGCGCAGGCCCGACATGTCCCAGACGACGATCTTGCGCAGCAGCGGCAGGGTCTCGCGCGCCTGCAGCGCCTTGTCGAGCTGCTCCTCGTCCTCGACGAAGAGGTAGACCGAGCGCGAGTCCTCCGTCAGGTACTGCACCTGCGTCGCCGAGTCGGTCGGGTAGATGCCGGAGCTGACGCCGCCGGCGCAGAGGGCGGCGAGGTCGCAGAACAGCCATTCCTGGCGCGTGTTGCCGAGGATGGAGACCGTCTCGCCCGGCGCGAAGCCGAGCTCTGCGAGGCCCATGCCGATCTCGCGCACGATGTCGGCCAGTTCGCGCCAGGTCAGCGTCTGCCACAGGCCGAATGACTTCTGGCGGAAGATGACCCGGTCGGCGCGTTGCTCGACGGCGTTCCGGAACAGGCGCGGGATGGTGTCGCCGGGGACGACGATTTCCCGGGTCGACCAGTGATGCTTGCTGTCGGTTGTCCACCACATAGTTACCTTCCCCCCGGCCCCCTTCCGCAGGAAGGGGGTGACGCTGGTTCGCTCCGCTCCATTTTCATCGCCAGGTCTTCTTCTTCTTCCAGCGGCGCGTGCCGCGCACGCCGGTGTCCTTGATGCCGAGGTAGAACTCCTTGACGTCCTCCTTCTCGCGCAGCACGGCGCAGGGGTCCTCCATGACGATGCGGCCGACCTCGAGCACGTAGCCGTAGTCGGCGTATTTCAGCGCGACGCGGGCGTTCTGTTCCACCACCAGGATGGTGACGCCGCGCTCGCCGTTGATGCGTTTGATGATCTCGAAGATTTCGTGGGTCAGCTTCGGCGACAGGCCGAGGCTCGGCTCGTCGAGCAGCATGATCGTCGGCTTGGCCAGCAGGGCGCGGCTGATGGCGAGCATCTGCTGCTGGCCGCCGGAGAGCTGGCCGGCCGGCTGGTTCGCCCGCTCTTTGAGGATCGGGAAGTAGCCGTACACCTGCTCGATCTCCTGCTCGACGGCGGCGCGCTCGCCGAGCGCGCGCGTGTAGGCGCCCATCAGCAGGTTCTCGCGCACCGTCAGCAGCGGGAATATCTCGCGGCCCTCGGGCACGTGGGCGATGCCCTCGCGCACGATCCAGGCCGGGTCCTTCTTCTGGATCGGCTCGCCGCGGTAGATCACGCTGCCCTTCTGCGGATCGATGATGCCGGAGATGGTCTTGAGGATCGTCGACTTGCCGGCGCCGTTGGCGCCGAGTACGGTGACGATGCTGCCCTGGCTCACCTTGAGCGAGACGCCGCGGATGGCCTTCACCGGGCCGTAGGACGACTCGACGTTGTTGAGCTGGAGGATGACGTCAGACATGCTTGCCTCCGGCGGCATGAGGCATGGAGCCGCCTTCAGGCGGCGAACCGCCGTCACCCCCGCCCCCGGGGCGGGGGCCGGGGGGCGGGCCGTCATCCTCGGCGCCGCCCAGGTAGGCCTCGATCACGGCGGGGTGCGACTGCACCTCGGCGGCGGTGCCGACGGCCAGTTCCTCGCCCTGGTTGAGCGCGAAGACGCGGTCGGAGACGCGCGACACCAGGCCCATGTCGTGCTCGACCATGATGACGGTGATGCCGAGGTCGTGCTTGATGTCCTCGATCCAGAAGCCCATGTCCTCGGTCTCCTCGACGTTGAGGCCGGAGGAGGGCTCGTCGAGCAGCAGCAGCTTCGGCCGCATGGCCAGCGCGCGGCCGAGCTCGACCACCTTGCGCACGCCGTAGGGCAGGCCGGCCACCATGCTGTCGCGATAGTGCTGCAGCTCGAGGAACTCGATGACTTCCTCGACGGCGCGGCGAAACTGCAGCTCGGTCCGGCGCACCAGGGGCGTGAACAGCAGGTCCTGCCACCAGCCGGTGTGGCGATGGCAGTGGCGGCCGACGAGCAGGTTCTGCAGCACGGTGGCGTGCTCGAACAGCTCGATGTTCTGGAAGGTGCGGGCGATGCCCAGCCGCGCGATCTCGTAGGGCGCGAGGTGCGAGATCTTCTCGCCCTCGAAGGTGACGAAGCCGGCGGTCGGCCGGTACAGCCCGCTGATGAGGTTGAAGATGGTGGTCTTGCCGGCGCCGTTGGGGCCGATCAGCGAGAACACCTCGTTGGGCCAAACCTCGAAGGAAACGTTGTTGACAGCCTTCAGGCCGCCGAACTGGACGGAGAGATTATTGGCCGTGAGTAGGGGCTTCACCGTGCCCTCCGCCGGGCCGCCCCAAGGAGGGCGCAAGTCAACGCCCGGAAGCCGCGCAGCGGCTGAACCGTTGTCACCCCTTTCCGCGGGAAAGGGGTCGGGGGAAAGGCCGTCACTTCATCCGCTCCGATTTCATGTAGCTCTTCTGCCGCCGGAACATGCCCTTGCGGTAGAAGGGGAAGAGCTGGAAGAAGGTGCGGATCTTCAGCCAGCGTCCGTACAGGCCCATCGGCTCGAACAGCACGAAGGCGATCAGGATCAGGCCGAACACCGTCGGCTGCAGGCCGGTCTGCTGGCCGATCGCCGGCGGCAGCCAGTCCTTGGCCAGCACGATCAGCTGCTGCACGACGATCCAGAAGGCGGCGCCGAAGATGGCGCCGTAGATGGAGCCGACGCCGCCGATGACCAGGATCATCAGCAGCTCGATCGACTGCAAAAAGGTGAACTGGTCGGGCGACAGGTAGCGCAGCTTGTGCGCGTAGAGCGCACCGGCGATGCCGGCGATGGCCGCCGACAGCGCGAAGGCGGTGGTCTTGTAGCGCGCCAGGTTGATGCCCATGCTCTGCGCCGAGATCTCCGAATCGCGGATGGCGACGAAGGCGCGTCCGGTCGGGCTGCGCAGCAGGTTCATGACGCCGAGCACGACCAGGATCAGGATGAACAGCGCCAGGTAGTAGAAGCGCTGGTCGCTGTCGATGGGCAGGCCGAAGACCTCCAGCGGGCCGAGCATCCTGCCGGCGTTGCCGCCGGTGAATCCCTCGGCGCGCGCCATGCCTTCCTCGACGATGAAGCCGAAGGCCATGGTGGCGATGGCGAGGTACATGCCCTTCACGCGCAGCGCCGGCAGGCCGACGATGATGCCGGTTGCGCCGGATACCAGCGCCGAGAAGGCGAGCGACAGGGCGAAGGGCCAGCCGTGGCTCTGCAGATAGGCCTCGGTGTACGCGCCCATGGCGAGGAAGGCAGCGTGGCCGAGCGAGACCTGGCCGGTGAAGCCGACCAGCACCGTCAGGCCGATGCTGGCGATGGCATAGATGCAGATGAAGACCAGCTGCGAGACCCAGTAGTCGGGCAGCAGCCAGGGCGCCACCGCGAGCGCGAGCAGCAGCGCGGCATACCAGAACACCTGGCCGCCGTGCTTGAACAGGCGGATGTCCTGCCGGTAGTCGGTCTTGAATAAAAATCTCATCAGACTTTTTTCCGCAGGTTCTCGCCGAACAGGCCGTTCGGCTTCACGGCGAGCATGACCAGCACGACGAGGTAGGCGGCGATGTCCTTGAAGCCTTCCGGCAGGTAGAAGCCGGACAGCGTCTCGACGACGCCGATGATGAGGCCGCCGACCAGGGCGCCGGGAATGCTGCCGAAGCCGCCGACCACCGCCGCCGGGAAGGCCTTCAGGCCGATGAAGCCCATGTTGGCGTGCACGAAGGTGATCGGCGCCAGCAGCAGCCCCGCGCAGGCGGAGACGGCGGTGGAGATGCCCCACACCAGCATGTTGATGCGGCGCACCGGGATGCCCATGTAGAAGGCCGCCAGCTGGTTCTGCGAGGTGGCCTGCATGGCGATGCCGATCTTGGTGTGCTTGAAGAGCAGATACAGCGCGAGGATGAGCGCAGCCGTGACGACGATGACGACGACGTGCTCCATCGACATGATCAGGCCGCCGTCCGCGCCATTGCCGCCGAGGCTGACGATCTGGTCCTTGTAGGGTACCGGCAGGGCGTGGGTGTCGGTGCCCCACTCGGGAATCATGGTGACGAGGCCGCGCGCGAGGTAGCCGACGCCGATGGTGACCATCACCACGGTGAAGGCCGGCTGGCCGAGCAGGGGGCGCAGCACGGCACGCTCGAGCGCCATGCCGAAGAACAGCATGACGACGAGGGCGGCGAAGAAGGCGGCCCAGAAGGGCAGGCCCATCGCCGTCGTGCCGGTGAGGCCGAGAAAGCCGCCGAGCATCATCAGGTCGCCCTGGGCGAAGTTGATGGTCTCGGTGGCCTTGTAGATGAGCACGAAGCCCAGCGCGATCAGGCCGTAGATGCAGCCTTGCGCGATGCCGCTCGCGACGAGTTGCAGGAATTGCAGCAAGCCCTCTCCTCCGACTGCGATCGATCAGGCTGTTCCGCTATGCAAAACGGCCTTTCGTTTTTTTGATTCTTGCTGATTATGGCCTAAACCGGAAAGAATTGTGCACCCTCGGCCGCTTTTTTGCGCAGGCCGTCGGTGGGGCGGAAACGCTCGCCGCATTGTTCCGCCAGGCGGTCGCAGGCGGCGACGAAATTGACCACGCCCATGGTATGGATCTGGCCGATCGGGCCGCCGCGGAAGGGCGGGTAGCCCCAGCCGAGGATGGCGCCGACGTCGGCGTCGGCGGGTGAAGTCAGCACACCCTCCTCCATGCAGCGCACGGTCTCGATCGACTGGATCAGCATCAGGCGCTCGACCACGGCTTCGAGTCCGGGTTGCTCGGCCTTCACCGGGAAATGCTCGGCGAGGCCCGGCCACAGATGCTTCCTCGCGTCGGCCGGATATTCGTAGAAGCCGTGGCCGCCCTTCTTGCCGAGGCGGCCGAGCTTGTCCGCCATCAGCGCGGCGACCTGGTCGGCGGCGCGCGACACGTATTGGTCGCCGAGATCCTTCTTCGTCTGGCTGGCGATCTTGTGCACCAGCTCGATGGAAACCTCGTCGGCCAGCGCCAGCGGCCCCACCGGCATGCCGGCCAGCCGCCCGGCGTTGTCGATCAGCGCCGGGGCGACGCCTTCCTGCAGCAGCGCCATGCCCTCGGACAGGTAGGTGCCGAAGACGCGGCTGGTGTAGAAGCCGCGCGCGTCGTTCACCACGATCGGCGTCTTGCCGATGGCGCGCACGAAGTCCATCGAGCGGGCCAGCGTCTGCTGCGAAGTTTGCTTGCCCATGATGATTTCCACCAGCGGCATCTTGTCGGCGGGCGAGAAGAAATGCAGGCCGATGAAATTCGCCGGCCGCGCGCTCGCCTCGGCCAGCCCGGTGATCGGCAGGGTGGACGTGTTGGAGGCGAAGAGGGCGTCCTTGCCGATCACCGCTTCGGTCTTCTTCGTCACGTCGGCCTTGAGGGCGCGGTCCTCGAACACCGCCTCGACCACCAGCTCGCAGCCGGCGAGATCACGATAGTCGGCGGTGGGCTTGATGCGCGCCAGCACGGCCGCGGCGCCGTCCTGCGGCAACTGACTTTTGGCGACGCGCTTCTCCAGCAGCTTCGCCGAATAGGCCTTGCCCTTTTCGGCGTTCTCCTGCGTGCTGTCGAGCAGCACCACCTCGAGGCCGGAGGTCGCCGCGGCATGGGCGATGCCGGCGCCCATCATGCCGGCGCCGAGCATGCCGATCTTCGTGAACTTCTGCACCGGCACGTCCTTCGGCCGGCGCGCCAGCTTGTTGGCGTCCTGCATGAAGAAGAACAGGCTGCGAATCATGTTCTTCGCCACTGGGCCCGTCACCAGGTTCACGAAGTAGCGCGTCTCGATGGCCAGCCCGGTGTCGATGTCGGTCTGCAGGCCCTCGAAGACGCAGGAGAGGATGTGCTTCGGCGCCGGGTAGTTGCCCTGCGTCTTCTCGCGCAGCATGGCGTTGCCGGCCATGAAGGTCTGCATGCCGGAAGGGGTCATGACGCCGCCGCCGGGCACCTTGAAGCCTTTCTGGTCCCAGGGCTGCAGGGTCTTGCCCGGCTTGCCGTCCCTGCCCGGCACGGCGTTCTTCGCCGCCTGCTCGAGCAGCCAGGCACGCGCGGCGTCGCGCTCCTTGCCGGCGGGAACGACGGCGTGGATGAGGCCCTGCTTCTGCGCGTCGGCGGCCTTGTTGCGCTTGCCTTCGGTGAGCAGCATCAGCGCCGGCTGGATGCCCATCAGGCGCGGCGCGCGCTGCGTGCCGCCGGCGCCGGGCAGCAGGCCCAGCGTGACCTCGGGAAAGCCGAAGCGCGCCTTCGGATTGTCTGAAGCGACGCGGTAGTGGCAGGCCAGCGCGACCTCCAGGCCGCCGCCGAGGGTGGTGCCGTTCAACGCCGCCGCCACCGGCTTGCCGGTCGTCTCCAGCGTGCGCATCAGCTTGTGCCAACCCTTCAGGTTGTCGCTCATGGCCTGCGCGTCGCCGGCTTTGAGCAGCATCTCGAGGTCGCCGCCGGCGATGAAGTCGGCCTTGGCCGAGGCGACGAGGAGGCCCTTCACGGCAGGATCGGCCAGCGCCTTCTGCACGCACGCGGCGAAGGCCGCCATGGTTTCTTCGTTCAAGACGTTCTGCGAGCGGCCCGGCAGGTCCCACTCGAGGGTGGCGATGCCGTCCTTGTCCACTGCGTAGTTGATCATTTTCTTAAACCCGTTCGATGATGGTTGCCGTGCCCATGCCGGCGCCGACGCACAGCGTGGCGAGGCCGGTGGACAGGTTGCGCCGCTCGAGTTCGTCGAGCAGCGTGCCGAGAATCATGGCGCCGGTGGCGCCGAGCGGATGGCCCATGGCGATGGAGCCGCCGTTCACGTTCATCCGGTCGTGCGCGATGCCGAGCTGGCGCATGTAGTGCACCACCACCGCGGCGAAGGCTTCGTTGAGTTCGTAGAGGTCGATGTCCTTCACCGACATGCCGGCGCGCTTGAGCGCCTTCTCGGTGGCGGGCGCCGGGCCGGTCAGCATGATCGAGGGTTCGGAGCCGGTCGAGGCGAAGGCGCGGATGCGCGCGCGCGGCTTGAGGCCGAGCTTCTGCCCCATCTCCTTGGTGCCGAATAGCACGGCGGCGGCGCCGTCGACGATGCCCGAGCTGTTGCCGGCGTGGTGCACGTGATTGACGCGCTCGACCTCCGGGTAGCGCTGCAGGATCACCGAGTCGAAGCCGTACTGCTCGCCCTGCTCGGCGAAGGCCGGCTTGAGTTGGGCCAGCGATTCCAGCGTCGTCTCGGGGCGCATGTACTCGTCGCGGTCGAGGATGGTCAGGCCGTTCACGTCCTTCACCGGTACGATGGATTTCTTGAAGCGACCCTCGTCCCAGGCTTGCTTGGCGCGGCGCTGCGACTCGACGGCATAGGCGTCGAGTTCGCGGCGCGAGTAGCCCCACTTGGTGGCGATGGTGTCGGCGGAGATGCCCTGCGGCACGAAGTAGGTCTTCGCCGCCACCTGCGGGTCGGTCGGCCAGGCGCCGCCCGAGGAAAACATCGGCACGCGCGACATCGACTCGACGCCGCCGCCGACGACGAGGTCGGACTGGCCGGACATGATCTGCGCCGCCGCCTGGTTGCAGGCTTCCAGGCCCGAGGCGCAGAAGCGGCTGACGGTGACGCCGGAGGCGGTCAGCGCGTAGTCGGCGTAGAGCGCGGCGACGCGGGCGATGTCGGCGCCCTGCTCGGCGACCGGCTCGACGCAGCCGAGGACGACGTCGTCCACCAGGGAAGTGTCGAGATGGTTGCGGTCGCGCACGGCGCGCAGGGCGGTGGCGGCCAGCTCGATCGGCGTCACGCCGTGCAGCGCGCCGTCCTTGCGGCCCTTGCCGCGCGGCGTGCGCACGGCATCATAGATGTAGGCTTCGGTCATGGTGTCGGGGTTTCCTATAGCGTCCTGCTGATGATTTCTTTCATGATTTCGTTGGTGCCGCCGTAGATGCGCTGCACACGCGCGTCGGCGTAGGCGCGGGCGATCGGGTATTCCCACATGTAGCCATAGCCGCCGTGCAGCTGCAGGCAGGCGTCGATCACCTTGCACTGCATGTCGGTGGTCCAGTACTTCGCCATCGAGGCGTCGACGGCGTCGAGCTTGTCCTGCAGGAGCAGTTCCATGCAGCGGTCGACGAAGACGCGGGCGATCTGGATTTCGGTCTTCAGCTCGGCCAGCGTGAAGCGGGTGTGCTGGAAGTCCATCACCTCCTTACCGAAGGCCTTGCGCTCGTGGCAATAGGCGACGGTCCACGCCAGCGCCGCCTCGGCCGCCGCCACGGCGCCGAGGGCGATCTGCATGCGCTCCCAGGGCAGCTCCTGCATCAGGTACACGAAGCCGGCGCCCTCGTCGCCGAGCAGGTTAACGGCCGGCACCTTGACGTTGTCGAAGAACAGCTCCGCCGTGTCCTGCGCCTTCATGCCGATCTTCTTCAGGCGCTTGCCTTTCGAGAAGCCGGGCATCGAGGTGTCGACGACGAACAGGCTGATGCCCTTGTAGCCCTTCGCCGCGTCGGTCTTGGCGACGACGATGACGAGGTCGGCGTGCCAGCCGTTGGTGATGAAGGTCTTCGAGCCGTTCAGCACCCAGTGGTCGCCCTGCTTCACGGCGGTGGTCTTGATGCCCTGCAGGTCGGAGCCGGCGGCCGGCTCCGTCATGGCGATGGCGCCGATCATCTCGCCGCTGGCCATCTTCGGCAGGTAGGTCTGCTTGATGTGCTCGCTGCCGTAGTGCAGCAGGTAGGGGGCGACGATCTCCGAGTGCAGGCTGAAGCCGAGGCCGGAGTCGCCGATGCGGTACTGCTCCTCGATCAGCACCGAGCTGTACAGCTTGTCGGCGCCGGCGCCGCCGTACTGCTCGGGCATCGAGGGGCAGAGGAAGCCGGCGGCGCCGGCCTTCAGCCACACCTCGCGGTCGACATAGCCCTGCTCCTCCCAGCGCTCGCGGTGCGGCTGCACCTCGGTCTCCATGAAGCGCTTTGCGGCGTCGCGAAACAGCGTGTGTTCCTCTGTGAACAGGGTTCGCTCGAACATGGGGCTCTCCGGTTGCGATAAGCCGTGAAGGGTAGTAAAGTGCAAAAACTCTGTCAAGCAAGCAATTGCTTTGTGCCATTCCGGAGGCCTTTTATGGACGCCAAACACCCGCCGCTGATGGCGACCCACGAAGTCATCAACCAGGCCCATGCGCTGGAAAACTACAACGCCTTCGCCCGCAACCTGCCGCTGCAGGAGGCCGCCGCACGCGAGGGCGCCGGCTGGGCGCACGACTGGCTGATGGCGCGCGGCGCCGAGGTCGGCAGCGCCGAGTGGATCGAGCACGGGCGGCTCGCCAATGTGAACGCGCCGCAGCTGCGCCTGTTCGACCGCTACGGCAACCGCCGCGACGAGGTGGAGTTCCATCCGTCCTGGCACGCCTGCCTCGGCTGGCTGAAGCGCCACGGCTGCGACACCGGGCCGTGGGCCGAGCCGAAGCAGGGCGCCCACGTCGCCCGTGCCGCCGCCTACGTCATGTTCGCCGAGATCGAGGACGGCTCGCTCTGCCCGACCACCATGACCTACGGCGCCGTGCCGGTGCTGCGGCATGTGCCGGAGATCGCCCGCGACTGGATGCCGCTGCTGCTCTCGCGCGAGTACGACAGGCGCTTCATTCCCGCCGCGCAGAAGAAGGGCGTGCTGATCGGCATGGGCCTCACCGAGAAGCAGGGCGGCTCCGACGTGCGCGCGAATACGACGAGAGCGGAACCGCTTGGAGGTGACAGAAATGCGGGCCCCTGGCGCATCGTCGGCCACAAGTGGTTCTTGTCCGCGCCGATGTGCGACGCCTTCCTTGTCACGGCGCAGTCGCCGAAGGGCCTCTCCTGCTTCTTCGTGCCGCGCTGGACGCCGGACGGGCGGCTGAACGAGATCCGCATCCAGCGCTTCAAGGACAAGATGGGCGACCGCTCCAACGCCGGCACCGAGGCCGAGTTCTGGGGCTCGACCGGCTGGCTGGTCGGCGAGGAGGGGCGCGGCATCCCGACGGTGCTGGAGATGGGCGTGTACACCCGCCTCGATTGCGCCATCGGCTCGACGGGCATCATGCGCGCGGCGCTGTCGCAGGCCATGCACCACACTTCGCTGCGTGCCGCCTTCGGCAAGCTGCTGCGCAACCAGCCGCTGATGATGAACGTGCTGGCCGACATGGCGCTCGAGGTCGAGTCGGCTACCGCGCTGTCGCTGCGCCTGGCGCGCGCCTTCGACGCGCAGGAAGATGAAGCCGAGAGCCAGCTGCGCCGCATCCTCACCCCGCTCGCCAAATACTGGATCTGCAAGCGCTGCCCGACGCTGGTCGCCGAGGCCATGGAGGTGCACGGCGGCAACGGTTACGTCGAGGAAGGCCCGATGCCGCGCCTGTTCCGGCAGAGCCCACTGAATTCGATCTGGGAAGGCTCCGGCAACGTGATGTGCCTCGACGTGCTGCGCGCCATGGCGAAGCACCCGCGCAGCGTCGAGTTCCTCATGGCCGAGATCGAGCCGGCCTTCGGCAAGAGCGCGGTGTTCGACCGCTGGGTGTCCTGGCTCAAGGACGAACTGCAGGATGCCGATGCCATCGAAAACCGCGCGCGCCGCCTGGTGCAGGACCTGGCGCTGGCGCTGCAGGGCGCGCTGCTGCTGCGCTTCGCGCCGGACTACGTCGCGCAGGCGTTCTGCGCGACGCGCCTGGCGGGCGACTGGGGCTACGCCTTAGGCACGCTGCCGAAGAATAGCGATTTCGAATCCATCCTCAAGCGCGCCTGGCCGGAATGAAGCAACCGCCTTCAACACAGAGAGCACAGAGGCACAGAGAAAGGCAATTCAAGAAAATGTACTTTCTCTGCGCCCTCTGTGCCTCTGTGTCCTCCGTGTCGAAAGAGGCGATGTTTCTTTCATGAAAACCATCCGCGTCGGCGCCGGCCTCGGCTTCTACGGCGACTCGTGGAAGCCGGTTGCCGCCAGCATCGCGCGCGGCGGAGTGCAGTACATCGGCTCGGACCACCTCGCCGAGCTGACCCTGGCGATCCTGCAGAAGGACCGCATGAAGGACCCGGCGGCCGGCTACACGCGCGACCTGGTGCCGATGCTGACCAGCCTGTGGCCGCTGGCGCAGCAGCACGGCGTGAAGTTCCTGCTGAATGCCGGCGGCCTCAACCCCGAGGGCGCGCGCGACGCCCTCGTCGCGGAATTCAATAAACGCGGCTGGAAGGCGAAGATCGCCACCGTCACCGGCGACGCCGTGCTCGATCGCATCGACGCGCTGCGCGCGGCCGGCGAACCGCTCGACCACCTCGATACTGGCACCGCCATCGACAGCGTGCGCGAGCGGCTGCTCTTCGCCAACGTCTACCTCGGCGCGCAGCCGCTGGTGCGGGCGCTGGAAGCCGGCGCCGACATCGTGCTCACCGGCCGCGTCGCCGACGCCGCGCTGTTCCTGGCGCCGCTGATCCACGAATTCGGCTGGGCGGCAGACGACTGGAACCGTCTTGCGGCAGGCCTCACCGTCGGCCACCTGCTGGAGTGTTCGGGCCAGGGCAGCGGCGGCAATTTCAATTCGTATCTCGCCAATGGATGGGCGTCGGTGCCCGACCTCGGCCACATCGGCTATCCCATCGCGGAAGTCAGTGCCGACGGCACGGCGATCATCACCAAGGCGCCGGGCACGGGCGGCCGGGTGGACTTCGACACCGTGCGCCAGCAGCTGCTCTACGAAGTGCACAACCCGCACGCCTATTTTTCGCCCGACGTCGTGCTCGACATGGGCACGCTCAAACTCGAGGATCTCGGCGGCGACCGCGTGAAAGTGAGCGGCGCCACCGGGCGGCCGCGGCCGGAGAAACTGAAGATCGTCGCCGGTTTCGATGACGGCTGGGCCGGCACCGCCACCATCGGCTATTCCTGGCCCGGCGCCATGCAGAAGGCGCGCGCCACCGAGGCCATCGTCCGGCAGCAACTCGCCGAGCTGAAACTGCAGTACGACGAGATCCACACCGAGTTCCTCGGCTATAACTCACTGCTGGGCGCGCTCGCCGACGATTCGCGCATCGAGGAACTCAACGAGGTGTACCTGAAGATGTCGGTGCGCGCGAAGGACCGGCGCCTGGCCGAGGCCTTCCCGCGCCAGTTCCCCTGGCTGGCGCTGTCCGGCCCGCCGACGGCGAGCGGCTTCTCCGGCATCGAGCCGGCGCGGCAGCTGCTCGGCCTGTGGCCGACGCTGGTCAAACGCGAGTTGATCGAAACGGAAGTAAAAGTCAGTCTCCAGGACACGGCGACATGAAAAGAAAACTGGTCGATATCGCCCACGCCCGCAGCGGCGACAAGGGCGACCGCTGCGACCTCGGCCTCTTTGCGCCGGACGCGGCGACCTACGCCGTGCTCAAGCGCGAGGTGACGCCGGAGCGCCTCGCCCGCCACTTCGCCGGCATGGCGAGCGGACCGGCCGAGCTCTACCCGCTCGACAACCTGCTGGCGCTGAAGATCGTGCTCAACGGTGCGCTCTCCGGCGGCGCGGCGCGTTCCTTGCGCAGCGACAATCTGGGAAAATGCGCCGCCGCCGCACTGCTGCGCATGGAGATTGAACTGCCGCCCAATTTCGTCATTCCCACGAACGCGGGAATCCAGAACGATGCGTGAAAGATTGCCATGCGTCTATATCCTGGCAAGCAAGAAAAACGGCACGCTTTACATCGGTGTAACAAGCGACCTCATTAAACGAGTTTGGGAGCACAAGAGCGATCTGGTCGAGGGGTTCACTAAGGAATATGGCGTTCATCTACTCGTGTATTTTGAAATGCTTGAGGACATGACCTCGGCCATACAGCGAGAAAAGCAGCTGAAGAAATGGAATCGCGATTGGAAGATTCAATTGATCGAGAAGGGCAACCCGGAATGGCGGGACTTGTACGATTCACTCATATGAGCGGGGAGTCTGGATTCCCGCTTTCGCGGGAATGACGGAATGAACGTCCGCATCGAAAAGCAGGGCCGCGTCACCACGGTGATCCTCGACCGTCCGGAAAAGCGCAATGCCGTCGACCGGCTGACGGCCACGGCGCTCGCCGCGGCCTTCCGCGCCTTCGAGGCCGATGCCGAATCCGACGTCGCCGTGCTGTGGGGCGCGGGCGGGCACTTCTGCGCCGGCGCCGACCTCGGCGCGTTTTCCGAGGAGGCGCGGCGCAACGCGCTCTCGCCCGAGGGCGACGGGCCGATGGGGCCGACGCGTATGCTCTTGTCGAAACCGGTGATCGCCGCCGTCTCCGGCTACTGCGTCGCCGGCGGCCTGGAGCTGGCCTGCTGGTGCGACCTGCGCGTGGCGGAGCGGAGCGCGACCTTCGGCGTGTTCTGCCGCCGCTTCGGCGTGCCGCTCATCGACGGCGGCACGCTGCGGCTGCCGCGGCTGATCGGCCAGTCGCGCGCGATGGACCTGATCCTCACCGGCCGGCCGGTCGGCGCGGAGGAGGCGCTGGCGATGGGGCTGGCCAACCGCGTCGTCGCCGACGGCACGGCGCGTGCGGCGGCCGAGGCGCTGGCGGCGGAACTGGCGAAGCATCCGCAGACCTGCCTGCGCAACGACCGGCTGTCGAGCCTCGAACAATGGGGACTGTCGCCGACGCAGGCGATGGCGAACGAATTCACGCACGGACTGAAAACACTGGAAAGCGGCGAGTGGCTGCAAGGCGCCGCCCGCTTCGGCAAGGGGGAAGGCAAGCATGGCGCGTTCTGAGAAAAAACCGGCTGCACGCAAGGCGGCGGCCGCCGACGAAGGCAACCGCCGCGCGGAGCTGATCCGCGCCGCCGGCCGGCTGTTCGTCGACAAGGGCTTCGATGCCACCACCATCCGCGACATCGCCGACGCCGTCGGCATGCGCTCGGGCAGCCCCTTCTACCACTTCAAGAGCAAGCAGGACATGCTCAAGGCGGTGATGATCGAGGGCCTGACGGCGGCGCTCGAGGCGCAGCAGGCGGCGGTGGCCGGGCTGAAGGACCCGGAGGAGAAGTTCCGCGCCCTGGTGCAGAGCCACCTGCGCATCATCCTCGAGGACCACACCGAGTTCCCGGTGCTGCTCTACGAGTGGCGCGCCCTCTCCGAGGAATCCCGCGCCGAGGTGATCGCCGTCAAGGACCGCTACGAGGCGGTGTGGCAACCTGTGCTGCGCGAGCTGAAGAAGGCGGGCCGCCTCGCCGACGACGGCAAGGTGGCGCGGCTGCTGCTCTTCGGCGCGCTGAACTGGGTGGTGCAGTGGTACCGGCCCGGTGGCGGATCGAACATCGGGCAGATCGCCGAGCGCGCCATCGACCTCTTTCTCTGCGGAAAACGCTGATGCTGTTTGCCCTGTCCCTGATGATTCCGCTGCTGCTGCTGGCGGTGTGGGTGTTCTGGAAGCTCTCGCCGCCGCGGCCCGAACCGGGCCCGGTGCGCGCCTTCAACGCCGTCGCCGTCGCGCTCGCCGTCGTGCTGACCGCCGCCTGCGCCTGGTACGTTCGCGGCACCATGGCGCAATCGGCCGACCACGCCATGTGGCCGGCGATCGCCGCGTACTATGTGATGGCGGCGGTGCCGCTCTGGCTCGCCGTCGCCGGCGGCATTCGCCGCCTGCTCTTCGGCGCGCGCGAGCCGTCGAAGCCGCTGGAAATCTCGCAGGATCTTTCGAAGACGCGTTTCTAGCCGAGCGCGGGACTGGCCGGCAGGGCGCAGGCGGCGCGGTATTCGGCCGCCAGGCGCGCCACCAGCTCGGCCGTCGCCGGCACGTCGTGGATGGTCGACACGCCGTGGCCGGCGCTCCAGGTGTCGCGCCAGGCCTTCCCCCCCGAGCTGAAATCCTCCCGCGCCTCGGGTCGGCCGAGCATCTCCTTCGTGTAGCCGGCCTTCTCCAGGCTCGGCCAGAGGAAGTTGGCGTGGGTGCCGGAGACGGCGGGGGTGTAGACGATGTCCTTCACGGTGCTGTCGAGGAGCATCCGCTTGTAGTCGTCGGTGGCCATCGATTCCCGCGTGGCGATGAAGCGCGTGCCCATGTAGGCGAAGTCGGCGCCCATGACTTCCGCCGCGCGCACCGAGGCGCCGTCGGAGATGGCGCCGCCGAGCACCAGCGCACCGCCCCAGAACTCGCGGATCTCGCGCACCAGCGAGAAGGGGCTCTGCGTGCCGGCGTGTCCCCCCGCGCCCGCCGCCACGCAGACGATGCCGTCCACGCCGGCGTCGATGGCCTTGCGTGCGTGGTAGGCGTGGATGACGTCGCTGAACACCACGCCGCCGTAGGCATGCACCGCCTTCACCACCTCGCCGGGGTGGCCGAGGCTGGTGATAACGAAGGGCACCTTGTGCTTCACCACCAGCTCGAAGTCCTGCGCCAGGCGCGTGTTGGAGTGGTGCAGGATGAGATTCACGCCATACGGCGCCACGGGCGCCTGCGGATTGGCGGCCATCGCGGCGCCGAGTTCCGCGTTGATCTGCGTCAGCCACTCGTCGAGCACCTCGATCGGGCGCGCATTGAGCGTCGGGAAGGTGCCGGCGATGCCGGCCTTGCAGGTCTCGATGACGAGGTGCGGTCCGGAGACGAGGAACATCGGCGCGGCGATGACGGGTACGCTCATGCGGCCCTGGAAGAGCTTCGGGATCATGTTCAGCTGTCAGTTATCAATCCGGATGGATGGCGTTCCGCAGCACACCGGTTTACGCGGCCACGCCGTGCTTGTTCAGCGTTTCCCAGCCCACGCACGCCAGCCAGACATGGCGCGGAATGGGCTTTTCCCCGTTGCGGTAATAGATGAGCATGCGCGGGCTGAGGCCGAGCGCCTCGGCGGCCTGGGCCACGGTCAGCTCGTTGGCATGCATCCAGTTCCATAGACGCTCATGGCCGATACCGCCCGCCTGTTCGGTGGCGAGGTTGCGCAGATTGTCGGTGGCCAGATCGATGGCGCCGTCGCCGAACTCGACCGCGCGTCCGCCGCCGCCCAGCCGCGCCGTGGCGAATAGCGCCGGTTCGGCGAGCGGGCGCAGGGACTTGCTCGCCTTGATCCAGGGCTTCAGGTCGACCTCGACCGTGAGGCCGTCGCGGAAGGCGAGCCGCAGGCGCGCATCGGCCAGCGCCTTGAGCGACTTCACCCTGAAATGATCACGCCGATTGCTCATCGTCGATACTCCAAAAATCGCTGCATCAGCAGCTTCGCGTTCTCTTCTTGCGCCGCCCGTTCGAGCGCGGCGCGGATCGCGCGCAGGTCCCGCGGACCTTCCAGCACAACACCGTTGTCGATGCGCACCAGCCATTCGCGCCCGCGCTTGTCCAGCACATGAAAATGCGGCGGCATATGGTCGTTGAAGTTGATCCTGATTTCGCAGGCGGCGAACGACTCGATGCGGGGCATGCCTGGAGTCTAGTGCAATCATTGCACTTTGTCCATCTTGTCCCGTCACCGTTTTCTGCCACCCGGCGCACGCCGCTCGGCAAAAGTCAGTCTCTGCGGCACGGCGCGGCAAGGCGAATGTCCGCCTGTCAGTTGCAGAAGAACTTCTGGTTGACGTAATCGATGACGGCTTCGGGCGCGAGGTAGCCCTTGAAGGCCCAGCCGGCGGCGAAGGAGGCGAGCGCCACGGCGGCGACGATGAGGGCGATGCGTGTTGCCTTCATCGCGCGGGCTGGGCGGAGAGTCGCGCCAGCGGGCGCTCGTCCACCGGCAGGTTCACCAGCGCGGCCAGCACGCCGAGCGCGATGGCGATCATCCAGACGATGTCGTAGGCGCCGGTCTTGTCGAAGACGATGCCGCCGAGCCAGACGCCGAGGAAGCTGCCGAGCTGGTGGCTGAAGAAGACGAAGCCGGAGAGCATGGCGAGGTAGCGCACGCCGAAGATCTGCGCGACGAGGCCGTTGGTGAGCGGCACCGTGCCGAGCCAGAGCAGGCCCATCGCCGCGGCGAAGATCGCCACCGAGAGGTGCGACAGCGGCGCCAGCAGGAAGAGGATGATGACCACGCTGCGCGCGAGGTAGATCGCGGCGAGCAGCTTCTTCTTGCTCCAGCGCCCGCCGGCGAGGCCGAAGCCATAGGTGCCGAAGATGTTGAACAGGCCGATCAGGGCCAGCGCCAGCATGCCGGTGTTGGCGGTGAGGCCCTTGTCGATGACGTAGGAGGGCAGGTGGGCGCCGATGAACACCACCTGGAAGCCGCAGACGAAATAGCCGAGCGTAAGCAGCCAGAAGGCGCGCTCGCCGAAGGCCTCGCGCAGCGCTTCGCCGGCGGACTGCGCGATGGCAGTGGCGCTGCCCGGGTGCGCCGCGCGCTCCGCCGTGCCGAGGGCCAGCGGCACCATCAGCGTGGCGGCCAAAGTCAGTCCCGTCAGGGCGGCGAACCAGCCCATGCCGGTGATCAGGGTCTGCCCGGTCGGCACCAGCAGGAACTGGCCGAAGGAGCCGGCGGCGCCGACGAGGGCGAGCGAGGCGGCGCGCTTCTCCGGCGCGACGGCGCGGCCGACGGCGCCGTAGATCACCGAGAAGGTGGTGGCGGCGAGTCCCAGGCCGACCAGCACGCCGGCCGAGAGGGTGAACATGAAGGGCGTGGTGGAATACGCCATCAGGCCGACGCCGGCGGCGTAGAGGATACCGCCGGCGAACACCACCTTGCCGGCGCCGAAACGGTCGGCCAGCCAGCCGGTGACCGGCCCGCCGGCGCCCCACATCAGGTTCTGCAGGGCGATGGCGAAGGAGAAGGCCTCGCGGCTCCACGACAGGTCCTGCGTCATCGGCTGCAGGAACAGGCCGAAGGTGTGGCGGATGCCGAGCGACAGCGAGACGACGATGCTGCCGCAGATCAGCATCAGGGTGGCGGTGCGCGGCGCGGCGTGGTCATTCATTGGCGAGTACAATCATCGATACTTAAACGCAAACTATACACCCCGCTGCCGGGCGAATGACCTTGCCGGCGGCAGGTGTTCCGGAGCGCACATCCATGAAACTCAACGAGCTTGCCCTTTTCCGCACCCAGGCGCTGATCGGCGGCGCCTGGTGCGGCGCCGACAGCGGCGCCGCCTTCGACGTCCGCAACCCCGCCGGCGGCGCGCATCTCGCCAGCGTGCCCGACATGGGCGCGGCGGAAACGCGCCGCGCCATCGCCGCCGCCGACGCGGCCTGGCCGGCCTGGCGCGCCCTCACCGGCAAGGAGCGCGCCGCCGTCCTGCGCAAGTGGCACGAGCTGATGCTGGCGCACGCCGAGGACCTCGCCCTGCTGATGACCTCCGAGCAGGGCAAGCCGCTCGCCGAGGCGCGCGGCGAGGTGACCTACGCGGCGAGCTTCCTCGAGTGGTTCGCCGAGGAGGCCAAGCGCGTCTGCGGCGACACCCTCGCCGCGACCCAGGCCGACAAGCGCTTCATCGTCGTCAAGCAGCCCATCGGCGTCTGCGCCGCCATCACGCCGTGGAATTTCCCGGCGGCGATGATCACGCGCAAGGTCGCGCCGGCGCTGGCCGCCGGCTGCACGGTGGTGGTGAAGCCGGCCGAGCAGACGCCGCTCACCGCGCTGGCGCTGGCCGAACTGGCCAACCGCGCCGGCTTCCCGGCCGGCGTCATCAACGTCGTCACCGGCAGCGCCGCCTCCGCGCCGAAAATCGGCGCCGAGCTGACCGGCAACCCGACCGTGCGCAAACTCTCCTTCACCGGTTCGACCGAGGTCGGCCGGCTGCTCATGGCGCAGTGCGCGCCGACCCTCAAGAAGGTCTCCCTCGAGCTCGGCGGCAACGCGCCCTTCATTGTCTTCGACGACGCCGACCTCGACGCCGCGGTGGAGGGTGCGCTCGCCTCGAAGTACCGCAACACCGGCCAGACCTGCGTCTGCGCCAACCGCCTGCTGGTGCAGGACGGCATCTACGAGGCCTTCGCCGCGCGGCTGGCGGAAAAGGTGAAGGCCATGCCGGTCGGCGCCGGCACCGAGGCCGGCGTGGTGCAGGGCCCGCTCATCGACGCGCAGGCGCTGGCCAAGGTCGAGGCCCACGTCGCCGACGCGCTGGCCAGAGGCGCGCGCGTGCTCACCGGCGGCCGCCGCCACGCCCGCGGCGGCACCTTCTACGAGCCGACGGTGATCGCCGACGTCACGCCGCAGATGCTGTGCGCGCGCGAGGAAACCTTCGGCCCGGTGGCGCCGCTGTTCCGCTTCAGGACGGAAGCGGAGGCGATCGCCATGGCCAACGATACCGAGTTCGGCCTCGCCGCCTACTTCTTCAGTCGCGATGTCGCCCGCTGCTTCCGCGTCGGCGAGGCGCTGGAATACGGCATGGTCGGCGTGAACACCGGCAATTTCTCCAACGAAGTGGCGCCCTTCGGCGGCATCAAGCAGTCCGGCATCGGCCGCGAGGGCTCGAAGTACGGCATCGAGGACTATCTGGAAATAAAGTACCTATGCTTCGGCGGAATCGCTTAGAGAACCACTAACCACAGAGACACAGAGGGATTTATAGAAAGACGCTTGTGTTTTCTCTGTGTCTCTGTGCCTCTGTGGTGAATGGTTTTTTTCGGAGGTGTCAATGAAAATCCGCGCCGCCATCCTCGACGAGATGGGCCGCCCCGGCCCCTACGCGCAGACGCGCCCCGTCGCCATCGAGACCATCGAGCTGGATTCCCCGGGCCCGGGCGAGGTGCTGGTGAAGATCACCGCCGCCGGGCTGTGCCACTCCGATCTCTCCATCATCAACGGCGACCGGCCGCGCGTCATGCCGATGGTGCTCGGCCACGAGGCGGCCGGCATCGTCGAGGAGTGCGGGCCGGGCGTCGCCGATCTGCAGCGCGGCGATGCCGTGGCATTGGTCTTCGTGCCGAGCTGCGGCCATTGCGTGCCCTGCATGGAAGGCCGCCCCGCCCTGTGCGAGCCGGGCGCCGCGGCCAACGGCGCCGGCACGCTGCTCGGCGGCGGGCGCCGCGTGCATCGCGCCGACGGTTCGCTGCTCAACCACCAGGTCGGCGTCTCCTGCTTCGCCGAGTACGCCGTCGTCTCGCGCGGCACGCTGGTGAAGGTCGATCCGGAGCTGCCGGCGGACGTTGCCGCGGTGTTCGGCTGCGCCGTGCTGACCGGCGTCGGCGCCGTCATCAATTCGGCGCGCATCCCGCTGGGCGCCACGGTGGCCATCGTCGGACTGGGCGGCGTCGGACTGGCCGCGCTGCTCGGCGCGCATGCCGCCGGCGCGCGCCAGATCGTCGCCATCGACCGGCTCGACGACAAGCTCGAGCGCGCCTACGCGCTCGGCGCGACGCACGCCTTCAACGCCGACGACCCGGATCTTGTCGCGCAGGTGAGGGCGGCGACGCACGGTGGCGTCGAGTACGCCATCGAGGCGGCGAGTTCGGTGGATGCGCTGGAAATGGCCTACAAAATCACGCGGCGCGGCGGTACCACCGTCACCTGCAGCCTGCCGCACCCCGACCACCGCTTCAATCTGCAGGCGGTAAACCTGGTGGCTGAGGAGCGCACCCTGAAGGGCAGCTACCTCGGCTCGGCCGTGCCGGCGCGCGACATCCCGCACTACATCGCGCTCTATCACGCCGGCAAGCTGCCAGTGGACAAGCTGATCACCTCGCGGCTTTCCCTCGACGACATCAATGCCGGCTTCGACCGCCTCGCCGCGGGCGAGGCGGTGCGCCAGGTGATCGTTTTCTAGGGCAAAGAACGGAACGACGGCAGATCCGCCGGGGGGCCTTCGCTACTCCTTGAGCACTCAGCGAAAGACGGGGTTTATTGAGCGCTTACCTTTAAGCGGTCACTCAGATCGATACCGGCTTTCTGATTTCCGACCATATCTTTACAATTATCTTCTAAATACTTTACAATCCAGACGTTTATCTTTTCAATTAATCATTGATGAAAGCAAAGCTGACTGTCCAGGATGCCAAGCGTTGGGTTACCCGAGAGATCCTGGCGGGGAATAGCTCGCATCTTTCAAGCCGATTGGCTGCGCAATTTGGGGTATCTCGAGTAACGGCGGCTAACGCTCTCAAGAAGCTCGTCAATGACGGGTGGTTGGATTCTTCGGGTGGGACTCGCCAAAATTATCACCTTGGGCGGAATCGGGAGATAGCCGAAACATTTTCACTACCAGGGGTTGATGAGCATATTGTTTGGGAACACAAGTTCAGACCGTGGTTTGATCTGCCCCTAAACGTACTTGGCATAGCCCATCATGGGTTTACTGAAATGGTGAATAATGCCAACGATCATTCTGGCGGCAAATTCGTCACCGCCTTGATGAGACTCTATGAAGGCAATTTGGTCATTGCAGTTCTTGACGATGGCATCGGGATTTTCGAGAAGATTGCACAAGCCATGAGCTTGCCCGATCGTCGACTTGCCATTCTGGAGCTATCAAAAGGCAAATTCACGACCGACCCCGTGAATCATTCCGGGGAGGGTATTTTCTTTACGTCTCGCATGTTCGATCAGTTCCAGATCGAGGCCAACGGTTTGCATTACGACCACGACGTCCGGGACAAACATGACTGGCTGCTTGAAGTCGACCGCCCGGCGACCGGAACGCTTGTATACATGGCCATTCCCATCAATAGCCAACGTACGGCGCGAGAAGTCTTCGATGAATACACAACTGGCGACAACTTTGGTTTCGACAAGACAGTCGTGCCGGTCCGGCTCGCCAGAATCGGGCATGAGAACCTGGTGTCGCGCTCCCAAGCCAAACGTCTTGTTGCCAGATTCGAAGGTTTCAGGAAAGTGCTACTCGACTTCACTGGGGTCGATGAGATCGGACAAGCATTTGCCGACGAAATTTTCAGGGTCTTTGCCAACTTGCATCCCGAGGTTGAGCTCGTTGAAATCCACACAACTCCAAACGTTGAAAAAATGATTATTCGCGCCAGAACCGCCGGCATCATGGCTGCGCAACTGCAAGGAAGCGGTGACTCAGGCACATGACGAGGCATGCATGATTTAGGTTCCAGATTCTAATCCGCGGCAGCCCCCGCCCCCTCTTCCTCTCCCGTGTGCTGGGGGAGGCGTGCGCCTTCAATTCGCCGTTTTGCTTATTTCTTGAACAGCTTCGCCATCCTCGCCCACTGGCTATACTTTTCGCATGAACGGCGCGGCATCCGCGCGCAGCCGGTGAAGTATCCGGGTTAGCCGGCCGGCAAGCTGATTACCTCGCGGATTTCGCTGGACGAGATCAATGCCGGCCTCGACCGCCTCGCCGCGGGCGAGGCGGTGCGCCAGTTGATCGTTTTCTAGCTTCTCAGCGGCCGAAGATGCCGCGCAGGAGGTTGCCGGGGCTGGGCAGCCCGCCGGCCTCCTCCTTCTCTTGGCCGGACTGCGTGCGCGACGCCCCGCGGCCGCCCTCGTCGCCCATGCCGAGCATGGTCATGCCGGTCGACTTGACCCGCACGCGCACTGCCCACTCCGGATTCCACGGCGCCTTCGGGTTGGCGGGCCGCGGCGGATGCGCCAGGTTCAGTTCCGGCCCGTAGGCGATCATGCGCACCATCGCGCCGTCGACGCCGGCGAAGATGCCCGAAGGAATCGCGCAGCGCTGCACGCTGGTCGGCAGGATGACCTTCTCCTTGAGCAGCCGCTCGATCTGCGCCGGCGGCAGGTAATCCATCAGGCCCCAGCCCGGATCGGGCTGCTCGCTGGAACTCCAGATGACCATTTCCTGCTCGCCCTTGGCGCCCATCGCCGTGAGGAAATAGGCGCGGGCGTTGTTCACGTCGCCCCAGCCGACATTGACCGGGCCCTTGGGGTCGCCCTGCGCCGACATGCTGATCTTCGGCATGAAATCGTGTCCGGCGCCGATGGCGAACTTCAGGCCGGCCGGCACGCCCTCGCCGGAAACGGCGTGGTCGCCGCTCATCGAAGCATTCGCCGGCACGCGCTTCCTGTCCTGCTCGTTCGGCCACACCGAGCGGCCGGCCACGGCCTTGGCGCCGCGATCCGGCGCGAAGCGGCCGGTCATGAATTTCGCGTATTCGTCGGGCGAGGCATTGGCGAAATCCACCACGCGCGGCTGGCCCGGCCGCACCGTCTCGCTGCAGCCCCAGTAGAACAGCAGTCGGCCCTTCGGTTTTTCCATCTCGCCGGGTTCGCTCCCGCGGTCGCGCTCGACCTGCACCGGCACCAGCGGCAGGGCGCTGCCCATGTTCAGCGCCGGCGGGATGGCGTGGCTGCCGAGGGTGCCCGACGGCTTGTTGCGCGTGTGCAGCGCGGTGTCGAGCCATTTGCCCGGCGCGCCGCCGGCGTTCTTGGTGCCGCCGAAGAAGCCGCCGAACATGCCCATGCCGCCTTCGTCCATGTCGCCCATGCCGGGAATCGACAGACTGTGGGTGGCGACGTCGGCCCAGAACTGGGCGACCGGGGGCTTGGCCTGGGCGAGGGCGATCAGGGGTGACGCCGCAAGGGCAACGACGATGACGGACGCGGTGCGAGCGGCCATGGCGAACTCCGGGAACAAGGACGCCGTCATTTTACCGGATCGCCGCGACGCGGGGCGATCCGCCGCCAGCGCTACTTGCGGCCGTAGAAGGCGGTGATGCTGGCCTTGGCCAGGCGGTTGGCGTTGATCATGAAGCCGACCATCGCCGCCGGGGCATTCTCGTCCAGCTCGATCTTGTCGACCTTGAGGGCGTGCACCGTGATCACGTAGCGGTGCGGCCTGTCGCCCTGCGGCGGGCAGGGACCGCCCCAGCCCGACTTGCCGAAATCGGTGCGGCTTTGCACGGCGCCGGCAGGCATCTTGTCGGCGGCCGGATCGCCGGCGCCGGCCGCCAGCTCGCGCGTCTCGGCGGGCAGGTTGAACACCACCCAGTGCCACCAGCCGCTGCCGGTCGGCGCATCCGGGTCGTAGGCCGTCACGGCGAAGCTCCGGGTGCCTTTCGGCGGGTGCCTCCAGGACAGGGCCGGCGACAGGTTGGCGCCGACGCAGCCGAAGCCGTTGAAGACATGCACCTCCGGAATGGTCCGGGCCGGCTTGACGTCCGGGCTCTCGATGGTGAAGTTGACCGCCTGGGCCGCGAGCGGCAGGGCGAGTCCCAGGGCGAAGATGATCGATCTCATGGCGTGTCTCCTCTCAAGCGATCCCGATGTCGTTCATGTGGAGCAGGTCACCTGCAATTGGCATCCGCCTGCTTCTGCCAGTCTGCTGCCAGCCGCTGACGCTCCTCGTCTTCCATGTACGTGCGCTCGCCGTCCTTGTTGACCCGGTAGAGGGGCGTTTCGCGTTTCAGCGAGTCGAGGGCATGGCGTGCGCGCTGGCATTTCTCCGCGGCTTGCCGGGTCCTTTGCTGTTCTTCCTGTTGCCGCTTCTCTTCCTGGAAGCGGTGCTCGTTCGAGTCCTGCAGCTGTTCCTGCCAGCTGCGGCCTGGCCTTGAACTTTTCACCGGCCTTCCCGGCGGGCGGCGTGTCCGAGTAATGCACGACGCCCTTCTCGTCGACCCATTTGTAGAGGCTGCCCTGCCCCTGCGCGTTCAGGGCGAAAAGCAGCAGGCCAAGGGCGGCAAGGCGACGGATCATGGTCGTCGCATCAGGCCTTGCGGTAAACCTCGGCGCCGGCCTGCACGAACTCCACCGCCTTCTGCTCCATGCCCTTCTTCAGGGCCTCCTCCTCGGAGACGCCCTGCGCGGCGGCGAAGTCGCGCACGTCCTGGGTGATCTTCATCGAGCAGAAGTGCGGGCCGCACATCGAGCAGAAGTGGGCGAGCTTGGCGCCTTCCTGCGGCAGCGTCTCGTCGTGAAACTCGCGCGCCTTGTCCGGGTCGAGGCCGAGGTTGAACTGGTCGTCCCAGCGGAACTCGAAGCGCGCCTTCGACAGCGCGTTGTCGCGGATCTGCGCGCCGGGATGGCCCTTGGCGAGGTCGGCGGCGTGGGCGGCGATCTTGTAGGCGATGATGCCGTCCTTGACGTCGTCCTTGTCGGGCAGGCCGAGGTGCTCCTTCGGCGTGACGTAGCAGAGCATCGCCGTGCCGAACCAGCCGATCATCGCCGCGCCGATGGCGCTGGTGATGTGGTCGTAGCCGGGCGCGATGTCGGTGACCAGCGGGCCGAGGGTGTAGAAGGGCGCCTCCTTGCAGTGCTTCAACTGCAGCTCCATGTTCTCCTTGATGAGGTGCATGGGCACGTGGCCGGGGCCCTCGATGATGGTTTGCACCTCGTGCTTCCAGGCGATGTCGGTGAGCTCGCCCAGGGTCGCCAGCTCGCCCAGCTGCGCCTCGTCGTTGGCGTCGTGCACCGAGCCGGGGCGCAGGCCGTCGCCGAGGCTGAAGCTGACGTCGTAGGCCTTCATGATCTCGCAGATCTCTTCGAAATGCGTGTAGAGGAAATTCTCCTTGTGGTGGGCCAGGCACCACTTGGCGAGGATCGAGCCGCCGCGCGAGACGATGCCGGTCATGCGCTTGGCCGTCAGCGGGATGTAGCGCAGCAGCACGCCGGCGTGGATGGTGAAGTAGTCGACGCCCTGCTCGGCCTGCTCGATGAGCGTGTCGCGGAAGATCTCCCAGGTCAGCTCCTCGGCCTTGCCGTCGACCTTCTCCAGCGCCTGGTAGATCGGCACCGTGCCGATCGGCACCGGCGAGTTGCGCACGATCCACTCGCGCGTCTCGTGGATGTTCTTGCCGGTGGACAGATCCATCACCGTGTCGCCGCCCCAACGGATGGCCCAGGTCATCTTCTCGACTTCCTCCTGGATGCTGGAGCCGAGCGCCGAGTTGCCGATGTTGGCGTTGATCTTCACCAGGAAGTTGCGGCCGATGATCATCGGCTCGGCTTCCGGGTGGTTGATGTTGGCCGGGATCACGGCGCGGCCGCGCGCCACCTCGTCGCGGACGAATTCCGGCGTGATGACTTTCGGGATGGCGGCGCCGAAGGTCTCGCCCGGATGCTGGCGCAGCAGCAGTTCGGAGAGGCCCTCGCGCTTCTGGTTTTCCCTTATCGCGATGAACTCCATCTCCGGCGTGACGATGCCGCGGCGGGCGTAGTGCATCTGCGAGACATTCATCCCTTCTTTCGCGCGGCGCGGCATGCGCTTCAGGTCGAAGCGCATGGCGGCAAGCGCCGGGTCGGCCTCGCGGCTGCGGCCGTAGGCGGAGGAAAGCTGCGGCAGTTCCTCGCTGTCGTTGCGCTCCTCGATCCATTGCTGGCGCAGGGCGGGCAGGCCCTTGCGGATGTCGATTTTTGCCTGCGGATCGGTGTAGGGGCCGGAGCAGTCGTAGACGCAGATGGAAGGATTCTGCTCGCCACCCATGGCGGTCGGCGTGTCGGACTGGCTGATCTCGCGCATCGGCACGCGGAGGTCGGGGCGGCTGCCGGTGACGTAGACCTTGCGCGACTGCGGCAGCGGCTTGACGGCCGCCGCGTCCACATGGGCGGACGCGGCGACGAATTGTTCCTTGGCGTTCATGGTGTCTCCTTCCGGGGGCGGGGAATGCATGGAAGGAAGCCGGTTGACGCTTCCCTACGACGGCATTACCCGTACAGGTTCAAAGGGACTCTCTCACCCGTTCGGCCCAGGCCGAACAGGACCCCTAGCACGGGATCAAAGTAAAACAAAGGCGCGTGCTTTGCAAGCACGAAGATTTCTCCGCGGCCGTTGCCGAGGCGCCGCCTTACCTTTGCCGCAAGCGTGCAATTTTTGCGGCGAGCAGCATGCCGACGATCGAGCTGGTCCCGGTGACCGTCCAGGTCCATTGCCAACCGCCCGCGATGCCGGCCACCCAGGCGACCAGCGGCGGCCCTATGAACTGGCCGAGTGCCTGGCATTGCTGCATCCAGCCGACGGTGGTGGAAATCGTGCGGTCGTTGGGAGCCAGGTGCACGGCCAGTGAAAACAGCGTGGCGGGTACCAAGCCGCCGAACGAGGAAAACAGCAGCACGGCGGCATAACGCAGCAGGGGCGGCAGACGGTCCGGCAGGCCGAATGCCAGGAAGGTGCCCAGGGCCATGGCGGCGAAGCCGGCATACAGCAGATGCGCGGGCCGCATGCCGGCATGCAACAAGCGGCCCGAGGCAAGATTGCCCAACACATTGACGGCGGCGGCGAAGGCCGTGAGCGCCCCTGCCGCCGGCCCGCTCAGCCCGGCCTGGGCGTAGATCGATGGCAGGAAGCCGATCACCGACAGCCACTGGTTGGAATACATGGCGAATGCCAGTGCCACCAGCCAGGGACCCGCTGTCGACAGCGTCAGGCGCATGCGCTGAAGCCAGCCCTCCTGCGCGGATTCGGAGAATCCAATGACGGGCCGCGCCAGGAGCGCCTGCCGCCGGCCGTCCGGCGGCACGCCGAGCGCCATCCACACCGACATGATCGCCGACAGCGCGGCCAGGCTCCACCACCAACCCTGCCAGCCGAAGGCGGCCATCACCCAGGGGCCGCCGAACAGCGCCGCTGCCGTGCCGAATGGCATGTAAGCGCCCCACATACCCAGCTTGAGACTGAGGCGCTCGGGCGGGACGAGTTGGCGGATCAGGCTGGGCGCGGGCAGCACGACCAGCAGAAACCCGAGGCCCTCGACGGCGCGCAGCCACAGCAGATCCGCGGCGCCGGTCGCCCAGCCACCCATGGCGCTGGCCGCCGCCAGGATCGTCAGCCCGGCCAGCATGCTGCGCCGCAAGCCCAGGCTGTCCGCCGAGAGCCCGACCGCGAGCCCCAGCGACATGCCGGCCAGCTGCACCAGGGACAGCAGGAAACCCGCCTCCAGCAAAGTGATGCCCAGCGCCTCGCGCAGCACCGGGATGGCCGGCGGCAGCTTGCCGACGTGCAGGGCGGCACTCACGCCCGCAAGGATGACGATCAGGTCAGGGGAAAGAATCGGCCGCTTCATGTCGGTTGAGAATCCGGAGCGGGCCCGCGCATCGGCGCCCGCCCCGCATCGGCAAAGGCCGTATTGTCGGCCAACTTCCGGTGCAAAGAGATTTTCATTGACAGAAATCGGACGAACAATTAAATTACCGACCGGTCAGTTATTTAATGAAAGCCCATGACGCGCGATTTCGCCAAAGCGTCCCGCTGGCGACGGCGCAAGGATGCCCGTCCCTCCGAATTGACGGCTGCCGCTCTGGAGCTCTTCGTGGAGAAGGGTTTCGCGGCGACGCGCCTCGACGAAATCGCCGCGCGGGCCGGCGTGTCGAAAGGCACGCTGTATTTGTATTTCGACAGCAAGGAAGAACTCTTCAAGGCGGTGATCCGCGAGGGCCTGCTGCCCCTGCTGGCGGAAGGCGAGGAACTGGTGGCCAGCATGCCCGGCCCGGCCGGCGAGCTCTTCAAGGCCATCGTCATGCGCTGGTGGGAAATAGTGGGCGAGGGCCCGATCGGCGGCATCCCCAAGCTGATTATTGCCGAGGCGCGCAATTTTCCCGAGATCGCCCGCTTCTACGCCGAAGAGGTCATCGATCGCGGCAAGCGGCTGCTGGTGGCCGTCCTGCAGCGCGGCATCGATTCCGGCGAGTTTCGTCCCTGCGATTCCGACACGCTGGTGCATCTGGTGTTCTCCCCGCTGATGATGCGGGTGATCTGGAAGCATTCGCTCGATTGCTGCGACGTCCATACCGTGCCGATCGATATTTATCTTCGCGAATACCTCGAACTGATGCTGCGCGGCTTGCGCAGCGATACGCCCAACCGGCAAGGGAGCGCCAGGTGAAAAGGAAAACGAAATGGCTGACGGCCCTGCTCGCCGTCGCGATCCTCGCCGGCGGTGCCATCGTGGCGCAGCGCCGAGGCGCTGCGCCGGCGCCGGCCGAGGAAAAGCCCGCCGAGGCGGCGATCGAGCTGTCGGCGGAGGACATCGCGACGGCGGAAGCCGGCGAGATCCAGCGCCTGCTGCCGGTCACCGGCGCCTTGCGCGCGGTTTCCCAGGCGGTGGTCAAGGCCAAGGTCGCCGGCGAGGTGACCGAGGTGCTCGTCAGGGAGGGCGACGCCGTCAAGGCCGGCCAGCTGCTGGCGCGTATCGACGAAGCCGATTACCGCGCCCGCCTCAACGAGCGCGCGGCGGCGCTGGAAGCCAGCCGCGCCCAGGCCAGGTTCGCCGAGCAGTCGCGCGGCAAGTATGCGGAGCTGCTGGCGAAAAAGTTCATTTCGGAGTCGGCCTACGACAACTACCGGACCAACGCCGATGTTGCCGAAAGGCAGGCGCAGGCTTCGGCTGCCCAGCTCGTGCTGGCGCGCAAGGCGCTCGACGACACGCAGGTACGCGCGCCCATCGCCGGCAGCGTGTCCGAACGCGCGCTGCAGCGGGGCGACAAGGCGGCGGTGGATACGCGCCTGTTCACCATCGTTGACCTGACCCGGCTGGAACTGGAGGCGCCGGTGCCGGCGGCCGAAGTGCCGCATCTGGCGATCGGGCAGGAGGTGCGATTCACGGTCGAGGGCTTCGGCACGAAGGAATTTGCGGGCGCCATCGTGCGCATCAACCCGGCGACCCAGCCGGGTACGCGTTCCATCCTCATCTACGTCGAGATCCCGAATCCGGACCAGTCCCTGAAAGCCGGCATGTTCGCCAAGGGCAGCCTGGTGCTGGCGACGCAGCGTGCCGAGGTGCTGGTGCCGGTCACCGCGCTGCGCACCGACGGCGCGGTGAACTTCGTCTACACGGTCGCCGGCGACAGGCTGGCGCGGCAGGACGTCACGGTCGGGCTGGTGAACGAGGGCGCCGGCCGCGCCGAGATCGCCAAGGGCCTGGCGCCGGGTGCGCGCCTCGTGCGCACCAACCTCGGCCCGCTCAGGATCGGCGCGCCGCTGCGCATCGCCGCGCCGGCCCAGGCGAAATAAGGGAACGCGGCCGCCATGTGGTTCACCCGCGTCTCCATCGACAACCCCGTCTTCGCGACGATGGTGATGCTGGCCTTCGTCGTGCTCGGCCTGTTCTCCTACCAGCGCCTGCAGGTCGACCAGTGGCCCGACATCGAATTCCCGGTGGTGGTGATCACCACCGAATACCCGGGCGCCTCGCCGGAATCCATCGAGTCCGAGGTCTCGCGCAAGATCGAGGAGGCGGTCAATTCCATCAACGGCATCAAGGTCGTCGGCTCGCGCTCCTACGAGGGCAGCTCGCTGGTGTGGGTCGAGTTCGAGCTGAGCGTGAATGCCGACCAGGCGGCGCAGGACGTGCGCGACAAGGTGGCGGCCGTCAAGGTGCAGTTCCGCAAGGAAGTGAAGGAGCCGAAGATCCAGCGCTTCGACCCGGCCGACCGGCCGATCCTCTCGCTGTCGGTGAGCGGCGAGGGCCGCTCGCTGCGCGAGCTCACCACCCTGGCCGACCAGCTCGTCAAACGGCGCCTGGAAAACGTGCGCGGCGTCGGCTCCGTCACCCTGGTCGGCGGGGTCAAGCGCCAGGTGCTGGTGTACCTCAGGCCGGCCCAGATGGAGGCGCTCGCCGTCAGCGTCGACCAGGTCATGAACGCGGTGCGCGGCGAGAACCAGGAGCTGCCGACCGGCGCCATCCGCTCGCTCGAGCGCGAGCGCATCGTGCGGCTGGAGGGGCGGCTGAAGGCGGTCGACGATTTCAACCGCATCATCGTCGCCCGCCGCGGCGGCCAGCCGGTCTTCCTCAACCAGGTGGCGACGGTGGTGGACGGCCAGGAGGAGCAGGAGAGCCTGGCCCTGGTGAACGGCCAGCGCACCCTGGCCATCGACATCCTCAAGGCGCGCGGCCAGAACACCATCGAGGTGGTGAACAACATCCGTGAGGCCATGGCGGCGCTTGCCCGCGAACTGCCGGCGGGCGTCAGTCTCGACGCGGTCAAGGACGCCTCCAAGCCGATCCGCGTCGGCGTCGATAACACCAAGCAGACCATGATCGAGGGCGCCCTGCTGACCATCGCCATCGTCTTCCTCTTCCTCGGCTCCTGGCGCAGCACCGTCATCACCGGACTGACTTTGCCGATCGCCATCCTCGGCACCTTCCTCGCCCTGTATGCGTTCGGCTTCACCATCAACATGCTGACGCTGATGGCGATGTCGCTGTGCATCGGCCTGCTCATCGACGACGCCATCGTCGTGCGCGAGAACATCGTGCGCCACGCCGCGCTCGGCGCCGACCACAAGACGGCGGCGCTGGAGGGCACCCGCGAGATCGGCCTGGCGGTGCTGGCGACGACGCTGTCGATCGTCGCGGTGTTCCTGCCGGTGGGCTTCATGGGCGGCATCATCGGCCGCTTCTTCCACCAGTTCGGCATCACGGTGGCGGCGGCGGTGCTGCTCTCCATGTTCATCTCCTTCACGCTCGACCCGATGCTCTCCTCGGTGTGGCCCGATCCGGCGGTGCACGGCAAGCTGCCGGGCGGCCCGCTCGGCCGCCTGCTGCACTGGTTCGAACGCCTCGTGCAGCGCATCTCCGACCTCTACCAGAAGATGCTGGCCTGGGCGCTGGCGCACCGCGGCAAGACGCTGGCGGCGGCGCTCGGCATCTTCGTCGGCAGCTTTTTCCTGATCCCGCTGCTCGGCAGCGAGTTCGTGCCGCAGGCGGACTTCGCCGAGACGCAGGTCAACTTCCAGACGCCGGTCGGCTCCTCGCTCGAGCTGACCGAGGCCAAGGTGCGCCAGGTCGACGCCGCCCTGCGCGAGTTTCCCGAGGTGAAGCTGACCTACACGACCATCAACACCGCCAACACCGGCAAGTACGCCGCGGCGATGTACGTCAAGCTGAGCGACCGCCACGAGCGCACGCGCAGCCAGCTCGAACTGACCAAGCCGATCCGCGAGCGGCTGCAGCGGATCGGCGGCATCGCGGTGACCAACGTCGGCACGATGAACCCGGTCTCCAACGCCAAGCTGCTGGTGCTCAGCCTGCAGGGTAGCGATCTTGCCGAACTGGAGAAGGTGTCGGAGGAGGCGCAGGCGCGACTGCGCAAGATTCCCGGCCTGGTCGACCTCGACAGCAGCCTGAAGCCGGCCAAGCCGACGATTGCCGTCGAGATGCGGCGCGAGCTGGCCTCCGACCTCGGCATCTCGCTGGCGCAGGTTGGCGCGGCGCTGCGGCCGCTGCTGGCCGGTGAGGACACCGGCACCTGGCGCGGACCGGACGACGAGGACTACGACGTGCGCGTGCGCCTGTCGCCGGCCGACCGCGCCGCCGCCGCCGACCTCGACCGCATCATGCTGACCAGCAGCCAGCTGCAGGCCGACGGCACGCCGCGCATGGTGCCGCTGCGCCAGGTCGCCGCGCTGAAGGACTCGAAGGGCGTCTCGCAGATCAACCGGCGCGACCTGACGCGCGAGGTGGAGCTGACCGCCAACGTCTATGGGCGCTCGGTCGGCGAGGTGTCGAAGGACATCAAGACGGTGCTCGGCGGCATGGAATGGAAGCCGGGCTACCGCTGGGTGATGGGCGGCTCGACCAAGGACATGCAGGAGGCCTTCGGCTTCGCCGCCTCGGCGCTGTTCCTCGCCATCGTCTTCATCTACATGATCCTCGCCTCACAGTTCAGGAGCTTCGTGCAGCCGCTGGCCATCATGTCCTCGCTGCCGCTGACGCTGATCGGCGTCATCCTGGCGCTGATGGTCTTCCACAGCACGCTGAACCTGTTCTCCATCATCGGCTTCATCCTGCTGATGGGACTGGTCACCAAGAACGCCATCCTGCTGGTGGACTTCGCCAACCAGGCGCGCGCCGGCGGCAGCACGCGGCAGGCGGCCATCCTCGAGGCGGCCCATGTGCGGCTGCGGCCGATCCTGATGACGACCCTGGCGATGGTGTTCGGCATGCTTCCGCTGGCGCTCGGCGTCGCCGAAGGCGCCGAGCAGCGCGCGCCGATGGGCCAGGCGGTGATCGGCGGCGTCATCACTTCCTCGCTGCTGACCCTGGTGGTGGTGCCGGTGGTCTACACCTTCCTCGACGATCTCACCGCTTGGGCGAGGCGCCGCTTCGCCGGCAAGGGACAGCAATGAAACGCCGCCGCCCCCGGTTTCCGCCGGCCTCCGGGTGGAATGGAATAGATGTTAAAATTCAGTTGGTTTGCAGAACTGGCCAACATTATTAGAATTTGCTAATATATCTCCCGGAGCAAGGCATGAACCTGGAACAAGCCCGCAACAACATGGTCGAGCAGCAGATCCGCACCTGGGAGGTGCTGGATCAGGACGTGCTCGACCTGCTGCAGACCATCAAGCGCGAGAATTTCGTGCCGCCGGCCTTCATCAAGCTGGCTTACGCCGAAGCGGCGATTCCGCTCGGCCACGGTGCCGCCATGCTGCCGCCGGCGCTGGAGGCGAAGCTCCTGCAGGCCCTGCAGTTGCGGAAATCGGACAAGGTGCTGGAGATCGGCACCGGTTCGGGCTACATGGCGGCCCTGCTGGGCGCGCGCAGCCAACATGTCCATACGGTCGAGATCGAACCGGAACTGGCTGCCCGCGCACGGGAAAACCTGCGGCGCGAGTGCGCCGACAATGTCACGGTGATCGAGGGCGACGGCGCCCGGGGCTGGCCGGACCAGGCGCCCTACGATGTCATTCTTCTATCAGGCTCGGTGCCGGAGATCCCCGATGCGCTGCTGGCGCAGCTGAAAGCCGGCGGCCGCCTGCTGGCGGTGGTCGGCGAGGCGCCGCTGATGCAGGCGCGGCTGGTCAGCTGCGTGGCCGAGGGACGCTACCAGAGCGTGAATCTGTTCGAGACCAGCATCCCGCGCCTGCGCAACCTGCCGGAGCGGGGAAAATTCGTTTTCTGAGGAGTCCGCATGGAACAGATCTCCGCTGTCGAACTGCACGAATGGCTGAAGGATGCCTCGCGGCCCGATCCGCTGCTGCTCGATGTGCGCGAGCCCGAGGAGTTCGCCGCCTACCGCATCGAGGGTTCGACGCTGATTCCGATGCGCGCCATCCCGGCCCGCCTGCATGAGCTCGACCGCCGGGGCGAGATCGTGATGGTCTGCCGTTCCGGCGCGCGCAGCTACCATGCCGGGATGTTCCTCAGGCAGAACGGCTTCGAGCGCGTCTACAACCTGTCCGGCGGCGTGATCGCCTGGTCGCGCGACGTCGAGCCCGCCGCAGCCTGATGGCCTGGAGGCCCGCCACATGAACCAGAACCTGCTCCTGCTTTCCCTTGCTTTCGCGGTTGCGCCGTCATTCGGCGCCGACCTGTTGCAGGTATACCGCGACGCGATCGACTACGACGCCCAGTTCGCCTCGGCCAAGGCGGCCTGGGAAGCCGGCCAGGAAAAGCTGCCGCAGGGCCGCGCCGGCCTGCTGCCGGTGATCGGCGCTTCCGCCAGCACGGTCTGGAACGATGTCGATTTCCAGCGCCGCATGCCCGGCGCCGGCACGGTCGATGCTCAATACAACACCAACGGCTATCAACTCACCCTGACCCAGCCGATCTTCCGCTGGCAGAACATCGAGCAGTATCGCCAGGGCAAGCTGGCCGTGGCGGTGGCCGACGCCCAGTTCTCCCAGGCGAAGCAGGATCTCGTCCTGCGTGTTTCCCAGACCTACTTCGATGTCCTGCTGGCGCAGGACAGCCTGGAATTGGCGCAGGCGCAGAAGAAGGCCATCTCCGAACAGCTCGAAGCGGCCAAGCGCAACTTCGAGGTCGGCACCGCCACGATTACCGACACCCACGAAGCGCAGGCGCGCCACGACCTCGCCACCGCGCAGGAGCTGGCCGCCCAGAACGATCTCGAGATCAAGCGCCACGCCCTGCGCCAGGTGATCGGCAAGGTGCCCGATGCGCTCGCCCGCCTGCGCCCGCAGGTGCAGCTGCAGCGCCCGCAGCCCGACGACATGACGAAATGGGTGGAAGCCGCCGAGGCCGGCAGTCCGCTGGTGCAGGCGCAGGAGGCGGCGCTGGAAATCGCCGAGCGGGAAATCGGCAAACAGCGCGCCGGCCACCTGCCGACGCTCGATCTGGTGGCCACGCGCGGCCGCAGCTCGGCCTCCGGCGCGCTTGCGCTGGGCATCGTCGGCCCGGGCAACGACACACACACGTCCACAGTCGGCCTGCAGCTCAACCTGCCGATCTTCGCCGGCGGCGCGGTGATGTCGCGCGATCGCGAGGCGGTCGCCCTGCGCGAGAAGGCGCGCGCCGATCTCGACAACACCCGGCGCGGCGCCGCGCTGGGCGCCCGCCAGGCCTATCTCGGCGTCACCAGCGGCATGGCCCAGGTGAGGGCCTTCGAGCAGGCGCTGGTCTCCAGCCAGTCGGCCCTCGAATCGAACAAGCTGGGCTATGAAGTCGGCGTGCGCATCAACATCGACGTGCTGAACGCCCAGCAGCAACTCTATTCCACCCGCCGCGACCTGGCCAAGGCGCGCTACGACACGCTGCAGGCGCAACTGCGCCTGAAGGCCGCTGCCGGCAGCCTGGGCGAAGAAGACGTCCAGGCGATCAACGCATTGCTCGAGAAATAGTTGCTCGTACCAAACGCCAGCATATTTGCATTTGGTAGCACCAAACGCAATGTAGGTCGGCCTTCAGGCCGACTTGGGCGGATGGTGTCGGCCTGAAGGCCGACCAACGAAGGGTTACAACCAGACAGCATCCCAATGCGGGTACTCCGCCAGCGATTCAACCAGCCCCGCGCGCAGTGGATTGGCCACGATATATCGGCTGATTGCGCGTAAATCCTCCTCCTTGCGCAATGCATGGTCGTGATATGCGCTCTGCCACAAAGCCCCTTTCTGGCCCAGATGTTTGTTGATCAACCGGCTGCTGCGGCCTTTAAGCAGGTTGATTGCCTTTTCCAGGCTTGAGCAATCCCCGAGTTGGAACAGCCAATGAAGATGGTCTGGCATGACGACCCATGCCAGGGAACTGATCGTTCCTTCGTCGTGCAGCACGCGCATTTGTCTGATCAGCATCCTGGCGATGCACAGGTCAGAAAAGACCGGGCGCCGGTCACTGACGACGGCGGTGATGAAATAGGCGCGGTTCGGCTCGGAGAACCTGCCCTTGCGCAGTGCGTTGTAGGTCATGCGGGTTTAACGCCTGTGTCGGCCTGAAGGCCGACCTACCGGCGAAAAATCGCCACGTCTCGTAGGTCGGGCTTCAGCCCGACAACGGCGGCAGGTGGCGTTCGATCATCTCTATCGTCCTCGCCGTCGCTCCCCGGTGGCGCGCGGCGAAAGCCTTGCCTGCCTCACCCATGCGCCGGCGCGCGGCTTCGTCGCGAAGCAGTTCCGCCGCCGCTTCCAGCAGTTCCTCCGCCGAGCCGATCTGCCGCGCCGCGCCGCATTCCAGCGCCTGCTCGGCCGCGTGCGTGAAGTTGTAGATCGAACGTCCGATCAGCACGGGCCGGCCGACGGCGCAGGCCTCGATCAGGTTCTGACTGCCGTAGTCGAGCAGGCTGCCGCCGACGAAGGCGACGTCGCAGGCGGCGTAGTAGGCGAACAGCTCGCCCATGCTGTCGCCGAGCAGCACCTGGGTCTGCGCCGCCACCGGTGCATTCTCGCTGCGCCGCTGCACGGCAAAGCCGGCCTTCGCCGCCAGCGCGGCGACCTCCTCGAAGCGCTGCGGATGGCGCGGCACGACAACGAGCAGCGCCTCGCCCAGTGGGAGCTTTGCCAGCGCCGCGAAGATCAGCGCCTCCTCGCCCTCGCGCGTGCTGGCGGCGAGCAGCACCGGGCGCGATCCGATGCGCCCGCGCAGGACCTCGCCGAGCGCTAGTTGATCCTCTGCCGGCAGGATGTCGAACTTGACGTTGCCCAGCACCTCGACCTGCGGCGCGCCGAGCGCGCGCAGGCGGGCGGCATCCTGTTCCGTTTGCGCGGCGAGGGCGGCGAGTCCCTGCAGCGCACCACGCGTCAGGTTGGGAAAGCGCGCGTAACGGCGCGCCGATTTCTCCGACAGGCGGGCATTCGCCAGCAGCAGGGGAAGGCCTTTTTCCTTGCAGATCGCCACCAGGTTCGGCCAGATCTCGGTCTCCATGACGACGCCGATGGCCGGCCGGAAATGCCGCAGGAAGCGCCGCACGGCGCACGGATAGTCGTAGGGCAGGTAGGCACGCTCGACACCGTCGCCGAACAGATCCTCGGAAACACGGCGGCCGGTCGGCGTCATGTGCGTGAGCAGGATGCGATGGCCGGGATGGCGGGCCTTCAGCGCGGCGACGATCGGCGCCGCGGCGCGTGTCTCGCCGACCGAGACGGCGTGCAGCCAGATCAGCGGCTGCAGCGGGGCGGCGGCATAGCGTCCGAAACGCTCCCCCAGATGTTCGAGGTACTCCGGCTGTTTCCTGCTGCGCAGGAAAAGATGCAGCCACACGTAAGGCAGCAGGGCGAGCAGCGCCAGGTTGTACAGGAAGCGCGCCATCACAGCCTGCTCATCGCCGCCTCGATGACCTGCGCAGACGAGGGCGGCGCGCCGGCGCCGCCGAGATTGATCGCCGTCTCGCCGGCATGGACGCCGGTCAACTCCGGATGCGAGCCGGCGAACAGGCAGAAAGTCAGTCTCCCCAGGGCGGCGGCGATGTGGCTGAGGCCGGTGTCGACGCCGACGACGAGGCGCGCGCCGGCCAGCAGCTGCGCCAGCTCGACGATGCCCAGCGGCGGCGCGGCCACCGCCTGCGCCATGCCGCCGGCCAGGCGCGCGGCGCGGGCGCGCTCCTCGGCGCTGCCGCCGGGCAGTACGCAGGCCAGCCCGCGCGCATTCAGCGCCGCGGCAAGGGCGAGCCAATCGGCCTCCGGCCACAGCTTGTCGGCGCGGCTGCTGGCGGTGAGCAGCACGCAGTAGGGCGCGGCCGGCAGCCAGGGCGCGGCCAGCGGCGCGGCGGCGATGCCGTAGTCGAGCGGCAGGGTCAATTCGTAGCCGAGCGCGGCAGCGGCGAGCCAGCGGTTGCGCTCCACCGCGTGCAGGTTCTTCGGGATGGCGTAGGCGGCGTCGTAGAAACGCGCGGCAAGCGGCTCGCGGGCCGCCTCGGCGGCATAGCCGGCGCGTTTGCCGCGCGCCTGGCGGGCGAGCAGGGCGCTCTTGACGAGGCCCTGCGTATCGAGCACCAGGTCGTAGGTCTCGGCGCGAACGGCATCGCGATAGGCGCGCAGCTCGCGCCAGGTGGGGGCGGACAGCAGGCTGCGGCGCCAGCGCCGCACCGCCACGGGAATCACCCTGCTCACGGCCGGATGCAGGCGCGGGATGTCGGCGAAACCTTCCTCCACCACCCAGTCGATGCGCGCCTGCGGAAAGCGCGCGCGGATGTCGCTCGCCACCGGCAGGTTGTGCACGACGTCGCCGAGGGAGGAGGTTTTGACGAGGAGGATTCGCATGGGCCCGGCGTTGTGAAGGGACTGCGGTTCTTCTTGTTCGAGGCAGTGCGGAATTCTATCAGGCGGGAGTCGGCCTGAAGGCCGACCTACGGATAGTCGTGCTGTAGGTCGGGCTTCAGCCCGACAGGGGCGGCCGATTTGAGCCCCAGGCCCATTCTGGCTATAATAGCCACATGAAACTGGCTTCGATATCCCAGACAAAGAATCAACTGAGCGCCCTGATCGAGCAGGTCAGGCATGGCGAGACTGTTGTCATCACGGACCGCGACCGTCCGGTGGCCAAGCTGATGCCGATTGCCGCAGAGGAGTCGGAGATCGCATCCGGCAGCCTCGCCTTGCTCGAGCGCAAAGGGATCATCCGGCGCGGCCGGAACGAACCCTGTGCGCTTGCGCAGCCATTGCGCCAGCGCAAGAGCGCCAGCGCCTTGGCCATACTGATCGAGGAGCGCGAGCAGGGGCGATGAATTTCTGGGACAGTTCGGCCGTCTTGCCACTGGTGGTGCAGGAATCCAGCAGCGCCGGCTTGCGGAAATTCCATTCCTCGAATCCCGAAGCCGTTGCCTGGTGGGGCATGCCGGTCGAATGCACTTCGGCGCTGGCCCGCCTGGAGCGGGAGGGCGGGCTGGAGCCGGGTGCGGTCACCGAAGCACTGCGTCGCCTGAAAGAAATCAACGAATCGTGGCATGAGGTCCAGCCGCTCGACGTGGTGCGTGAAACGGCCGCCCGTCTCTTGCGCGTGCATCTGCTGCGCTCGGCCGATGCCTTGCAGCTTGCTGCGGCATTGGTTGCCTGTGATCATCGTCCCCACGCTTGGCAGTTCGTCTGCCTCGACGCCAGGCTCTGCGCGGCCGCCGAGCGAGAGGGCTTCAAAGTCTTGCGTGAGTTCTGACCGATCATGAAAGTCTTCATCACCGGCGCCGCCGGCTTCATCGGCATGCACGTCGCCCAGCGCTTGCTGGCGCGCGGCGACGAAGTCGTCGGCATCGACAACCTGAACGACTATTACGACGTCCGCCTGAAGGAGGCGCGCCTGGCGCAGCTGGCCGGCCTGCCGGGCTTCCGCTTCGTTCGCCTCGACATCGCCGACAGCGCCGGCGTCGCCGCCCTCTTCGACAAGGAAGGCTTCGGCGGCGTCATCAACCTCGCCGCCCAGGCCGGCGTGCGCTACTCGCTCATCAACCCGCATGCCTATGCCCAGACCAACCTGGTCGGCTTCGTGAACCTGCTCGAAGGCTGCCGCCACGGCAATGTGAAGCATTTCGTCTACGCCAGCAGCTCCAGCGTGTACGGCGGCAACACGAAGATGCCCTTCTCCGAGCACGACAGCGTCGACCACCCCGTCAGCCTCTACGCCGCCAGCAAGAAGTCGAACGAACTGATGGCGCACAGCTACAGCCACCTGTTCGGCCTGCCGGCGACCGGCCTGCGCTTCTTCACGGTCTACGGGCCGTGGGGCCGGCCGGACATGGCGCTGTTCCTGTTTACCAAAGCGATTCTCGAAGGCCGGCCGATCGACGTCTTCAACCACGGGAAAATGCAGCGCGACTTCACCTACATCGACGACATCGCCGAGGGCGTCGTGCGCGTGCTCGACCGGCCGGCCGCGCCCGATCCGGCCTTCGTCAAGGACCAGCCCGATCCCGCCACCAGCTGGGCGCCCTGGCGCGTCTACAACATCGGCAACCACCAGCCGGTCGAGCTGATGGCCTACATCGAGGCGCTCGAGGCGGCGCTCGGCCGCCGGGCGGAGAAGAACTTCCTGCCGATGCAGGACGGCGACGTGCCGGCCACCTACGCCGACACGGCCGAGCTGCGCGCCGCCACCGGCTTCGCCCCCGCCACCCCGGTAGACGAGGGCGTGCGCCGCTTCGTCGAGTGGTACCGGAGTTATTACGGGTTGTAGGTCGGCCTTCAGGCCGACAACGACGCATGGAAATATGACATCATTTCGCACATGCGATTGACACAAGCGCAGATATCGGCCATTCGCGCCATCGTCCGCGAACAGGCGGGGGAGGAGGCTACGGTACGGCTGTTCGGTTCGCGTCTCGACGACGCGGCCAGGGGGGGCGACGTGGATCTGTTGGTCGAAGTACCCCATCCCGTCGCGGATCCGGCGCCGCTCGCCGCTCGCATAGCCGGGCGGATCAGCCGAACCATGGAAGGACGCAGGGTGGACGTGGTGCTGGCCGCTCCCAATCTCCTGAGTCTTCCCATACACGACATCGCCCGCCGCCAGGGAGTGCCGCTGTGATCGTCGATCGCCGCGCGGCGGAGCGGCTGCACCAGCTGCTGAAAATCGTCGAACGGGAGCTTGCCCGCCTTCAGGCCACCGACCGGAGGCTGTTTCAGCAACCCTTTACAGTGGAGCGGGCGAGCCGCCTGAACGAGGATGAAGACCTGGCCGAACGAGTCGAGGCTTTCGTTTCCCGTTTCGGGCGCTTGCAGGACACCCTGGGTGACAAGGTTTTCCCGGCCTATCTGGCGGCACAGGGGGAAAAAACCGGCGCCTTCGGCGACAATCTGGACCGTGCCGAGCGGCTGGGCTTGGTCCCGGATGCTCAATCCTGGATCGACATGCGGCGGCTGCGCAACCAGATGGTGCACGAATACATCGAAGATCCGGTGGTTCTGGCCTCAGCGCTTCAGGCCGGCCACGAATTCGTGCTCCAGCTTGGACAAGCGGTGGCCGTGATCCGGCAGCTCGTGCCTTCCCAATAGAGAAATTTACAACCCGAAATTACCGGAACATACCTACTAAGGCCAACTACTTCCGTTCTGGCAACCATATCAGGACTGCGAAATACCGGCCACCCCGGTGAAAGAGGGCGTGCACCGCTTCGTCGAGTGGTACTGCGGCTATTACAGTCAGCAGAGACAGATTTAACCCAGAGTGGTTTTGGCATTGGCCGCATGCGATTGATGTGATAGCATCATGATGCGCCAGCATCATTCAAGCGGAGGATATATGCGAACCACCCTGGATATCGACAATGACGTTCTCAATGCCGCCAAGGAATTGGCGCGCAGGGAAAACCTGTCGGCCGGCCAGGTCGTTTCACGCCTGCTGCGCAGCGCTCTGACCGGCCAGGCTCCGAGCGTGCCTCAGACCGAAACCGGCATTACCGTAGCGGGGTTTCGTCCCTTCGGCCCGCGCGGTCAAGTCGTTTCGGACGGCGAAATCAATGCGCTGCGCGACCAGGAAGGCATCTGATGCGCGCCCTGCTGGATGTGAATGTCCTGATTGCCCTGCTGGATGCCGATCACGTCCACCATCGTCATGCGACGGCCTGGATGGCGCGGCACGAACATGATGGGTGGGCATCCTGCCCGATCACCCAGAACGGCTGCATTCGTATCATGTCTCAGCCCGGCTACCCCAACCCCCTGCCCGTGGCTGCGGTCGCGGAGCGGCTGGGCGAGGCGACCGTCCTGCCCATGCATGCCTTCTGGCCTGATGATGCAAGCATCCTTGATGAAAAAGCATTCGACCGCTCGCGCATTCTCGGATCGCGACAATTGACCGACGCGTACCTGCTTGCCTTGTCGGTGGCCCATCGAGGCCGTTTCGTGACCTTTGACAAAGGCGTTGATCTGGCGATGGTGCGGGGTGCCGAAAGGCGGCATCTGCTGGTGCTTGAATAACACACAGGCGGCGGACTAGGGACCCTGTATAACAGCGCCTTGCCCAACCCGATGATGGTGTGCTAAATTGCCATCCGTTCAACAGTTGAACGGACTCCCGTGACCCCTCGCGAAGCCGCCCATTACCGCGTCCTCCGCCTGATCGAGGAACAGCCCGAGATCAGCCAGCGCGAGCTTGCGCGCACCCTGGGCGTGAGTCTCGGCAAGACCCACTACCTGCTCAAGGCCCTGCTCGACAAGGGCCTGGTCAAGGCCGACAACTTCCGCCGCAGCGACAACAAGCTGGCCTACGCCTACCTGCTCACGCCGAGCGGCATCGCCGCCAAGCTGGAGCTGACGCGCGCCTTCCTGCGCCTGAAGGAGGATGAATACCGCGCCGCGCATGAGGAAATCGCGCGGCTGCGGCTGGAGCTTGACGCCGCTGTATCGCCAAACGCCCCCGCAGGTCGGGCTTCAGCCCGACAGGACAACTGATGGAATATTTCCGCCAGTTCATGCCTACCGAAGCCAACGCATTCATGACAAATCGACACGATTTGAGGACTTTTTATCCATGAAATTTCTGCAATATTCGCTGAATTTTCCTGTATAAATACCCCATGGACCGCCCAGGCTTTATCCGGAAAATCATCGACGGGTTCGATATCCATCCCGTCGTGTCCTTGCTCGGACCGCGCCAGTGCGGCAAGACGACGCTTGCCCGCATGTATGCCGAATCCGTCGCCGAAACGGCGGTTCATCGCTTCGACCTGGAGGACCCGACCGATCTCGCTGCCCTGAGACAGGCCAGGCTGGCACTTCAGGATTTGCAGGGTCTGGTCATCATCGATGAAATTCAGCGCAGCCCCGAGCTCTTCCCCGTCCTCCGCGTCCTCGTCGATCGTCCCGGCAATGCCGCGCGTTTTCTGGTGCTGGGCAGCGCCTCACGCGACCTGATCCGGCAATCCTCGGAAACATTGGCGGGGCGGATCGGCCATATCGAGCTGACACCGTTCTCATTGCAGGAAACCGGCGTCGAGGCATCCGACCGCTTGTGGCTGCGCGGCGGTTATCCGAATGCCTTCCTGGCGCCCAGCGAGCCGGCGAGCTTCAGATGGCGGAAGGACTACGTCGCCACCTTCCTCGAACGCGATCTCCCGCAACTGGGCATCACCATTCCGCCCGAGACGTTGCGGCGCTTCTGGATGATGCTCGCGCATTACCATGGCCAGGTTGTCAATTTTTCCGAACTCGGGCGTTCGTTCGGCGTCGCCGACACCACCGTGCGCCGCTATCTGGACATTCTGGCCGCCACGTTCATGGTGCGCCAGTTGCAGCCATGGCATGTCAATGTCGGCAAGCGCCAGGTGAAGGCGCCCAAACTCTATTTGCGCGATTCGGGGCTGTTCCATGTCCTGATGGGCATCGGAGACCGGGTTGCGCTCGGCCGTCACCCCAAGCTGGGGCCGTCCTGGGAAGGGTTCGCCATCGAGCAGGTCATCCGGCTGCACGATGCCGCACCGGACGAGGCGTATTTCTGGGCAACTCACGGCGGGGCGGAAGTCGATCTGCTGATCGTTCAGGGGGACGCTCCGCTCGGCTACGAAATCAAATACACCGACGATCCCCGACCGAGCCGTTCGATGCACGCTGCCATCGAAACGCTCGATCTACGCGAGATTCGGGTCGTCTATCCCGGCAAAAAAAGCTTTCCCATGGCGGATAACATTCGGGCCGTCGGCCTCGACAACCTTTTGCAATGACTCCGGACAATCACACAACCATCGCCGTCGTCGGCCTGGGCTATGTCGGCCTGCCGCTGGCCGTGGCGTTCGGCAAGATGTTCCGCACCATCGGCTACGATCTCGCCGAGGAAAAGGTCGCCGCCTACCGCCGCCATGCCGACCCCACCGGCGAAGTGCCCGCCGAAGACCTGCGTGCCGCCGGCGGGCTGGAGTGCACCACCGATCCTCGCCGTCTTGCGGAGGCTGACTTTGTCGTCGTCGCCGTGCCGACCCCGGTCGATGCCGCGCACCAGCCGGATTTTCGTCCGCTCATCGGCGCCTCCGAAACGGTCGGTCGCCACATGAAAGCCGGGGCTACCGTCATCTACGAATCCACCGTCTACCCTGGCGCGACCGAAGAGGTGTGCATCCCGGAACTCGAGCGCCACTCGGGATTCAAGTGGATGAGGGATTTCCATGTCGGCTATTCGCCCGAGCGCATCAATCCCGGCGACAGGGAGCACACCCTGACGCGTATCGTGAAAGTGGTCGCTGGGGACGACGCAGCGACGCTAGACAAGGTGGCCAATCTTTATGGCGCAGTGATTGCTGCGGGCGTGCATCGCGCTTCCAGCATCAAGGTCGCCGAGGCCGCCAAGGTGATCGAGAATACCCAGCGCGACCTCAACATCGCGCTCATGAACGAGCTGGCGATCATCTTCGACAAGCTGGGGATCGACACGACGGAAGTGCTGGAGGCCGCGGGCACCAAGTGGAACTTCCTCAAGTTCAAGCCGGGCCTGGTGGGCGGGCACTGCATCGGCGTAGATCCTTATTACCTCACGCACAAGGCCGACATGATCGGCTACCACCCGCAGGTGATTCTGGCCGGGCGGCGCATCAACGACGGCATGGGCAAGTTCATCGCTGAACAGGTGATCAAGTTGATGGCGCAATCGGGACGCCCCCTCGTCGGTGCCCGCGCCGTGGTGCTGGGGCTGACTTTCAAGGAAAACTGCCCGGACCTGCGCAATTCGCGCGTACCGGATATCGTACGTGAGCTGCGGAGTTTCGGTGTCGAAGTGGCGGTGCACGACCCCGTCGCCGACGCCGGCGAGGCCATGCGCGAGTATGGCATTCCCCTGCTGGCATGGGATGCGCTGCCGCAGGCCGATGCCGTCGTCGTCGCCGTCGCCCACGACGCCCTGCGCATGACCGCACCGGTACATATTGCCGCCCTGCTCAAGCCGGAAGGCGTCGTTGCGGATGTCAAGGCCTGCCTCGACGCGGCCGCCCTGCGCGCCGCCGGCCTCAAGGTGTGGCGGCTGTGATTAACAAGACAATCCCTGTCATCCTCGCCGGCGGTGCCGGCACCAGGCTGTGGCCGGTCTCGCGCGAGGCGCTGCCCAAGCCCTTCATCAGGCTGCCCGACGGCCGCAGCCTGCTGCAGAAGGCCCTGCTGCGTGCCGCCGCGTTGCCTGGCGTGTCGGCCGCGCTGACCGTTACCAACGGCGACTACTACTTCCTTTCCCGCGACGATTTCGCCGAGATCGGAGACGGCGGTATCGACGTCGACTTTCTGCTCGAGCCGCAGGCACGCAATACCGCGCCGGCAATCGCCGCCGCCGCCCTGCACCTGCGCGCACGCAGCGGAGGCGATACCGTCCTGCTCGTGCTGCCCGCCGACCACCTCATCCTCGACCAAACAGGATTCGCCGCTGCCGTCGAGCAGGCCCGCCGGCTCGCCGCCACGGGGTGGCTGGTGACCTTCGGCGTGGCGCCGACGCGGCCCGAAACCGGCTACGGTTACATCGAGGCCGGCGCGGCGATTCCCGGTGGGACTGGACACCGCGCCGCGCGCTTCGTCGAGAAGCCCGATCTGGAGACTGCCCGCGCCTACCTGGCGAGCGGGCACTTCGTCTGGAACTCTGGCATGTTCTGCTTCACGGCGGACGCCCTGCTGGGCGCGATGCGCGAGCATGCCCCGGCTGTTCTGGCGGCGGCCGAGGCCGCGCTCGCCGGCGCCGCCGGCAGCGGCGCGCCGGTGCGCCTCGAGCCGCGCGCCTTCGCCGCCGCGCCCGACATCTCGCTCGACTATGCCGTCATGGAAAAGGCCGGCAACGTCGCCGTCGTGCCGGCCGGCCATGACTGGAACGACATCGGCTCCTGGGATGCCCTGGCGGCGCTCTATCCGGCGGACGCGCAGGGCAACCGCATCGTCGGCGAGGCGGTGGCGATCGACAGCGCGGACTGCTTCCTGCAGAGCGGTTCCCGTCTGGTCGCCGCCGTCGGCCTGAAGGACCTCCTCGTCGTCGACACGCCCGACGCCCTGCTCGTGGCGGACCGCGCGAGGGCGCAGGACGTCAAGGCCGTGGTGCAGCGGCTCAGGCTCGTCTCGCACGATACGGTGCGCCACCACCTGATGGTGCACCGGCCCTGGGGCACCTACACCGTGCTCGAGGAGGGCGAGCGCTTCAAGCTCAAGCGCATCGTCGTGCGGCCCGGTGCCGCGCTCTCGCTGCAGATGCACCGCCACCGCAACGAACACTGGGTGGTGGTCAGCGGTACCGCGCGCGTCAGCAACGACGGCGAGACCTACCTCGTGCAGACCAACGAGTCCACCTACATCCCGGCCGGCCACCAGCACCGCCTGGAAAACCCCGGCCAGGCGGACCTCGTCATCATCGAAGTGCAGAGCGGCGACTACGTCGGCGAGGACGACATCGTCCGCTTCGACGACGCCTACGGCCGCGCCGACGGCCCCCCCGCAGCGAACCGGACGGAGCAGCCATGAAGAAAGTCGCACTCATCACCGGCATCACCGGCCAGGACGGCGCCTACCTTGCTGAATTCCTGCTCGACAAGGGCTACGAGGTGCACGGCATCAAGCGGCGCACCTCGCTGTTCAATACCGACCGCATCGACCACCTCTACCAGGACCCGCACGAGAAGGGCCGACGCTTCATCCTGCACCATGGCGACATGACCGACTCGAGCAGTCTGGTCCGCATCATCCAGCAGGTGCAACCCGACGAGCTCTACAACCTCGCCGCGCAGAGCCACGTCGCGGTCAGCTTCGAGGAGCCGGAGTACACCGCCGAATCGGACGCCCTCGGCACGCTGCGCGCGCTCGAGGCGATCCGCATCCTCGGACTGGAGAAGAAGACCCGCTTCTACCAGGCTTCAACCTCCGAGCTGTTCGGCAAGGTGCAGGAAACGCCGCAGAAGGAAACCACGCCCTTCTACCCGCGCAGTCCTTATGCCGTGGCCAAGCTCTACGCCTACTGGATCACCGTCAACTACCGCGAGGCCTACGGCCTCTACGCCTGCAACGGCATCCTCTTCAACCATGAGTCGCCGGTGCGCGGCGAGACCTTCGTCACACGCAAAATCACGCGCGCCTTGGCGCGCATCAAGCTCGGCCTGCAGGACTGCCTTTTCCTCGGCAACCTCAATGCCAAGCGCGACTGGGGGCACGCGAAGGACTACGTCGAGATGCAATGGCTCATGCTGCAGCAGGAGCAGCCAGAGGATTACGTCATCGCTTCCGGCGAGCAATACAGCGTGCGCGATTTCGTCGATGCTGCCGCTGCCGAGCTCGGCATGAAGATCCGCTGGGAGGGCGAGGGCGTGGAGGAAAAGGGCCATGGTGTGGATGATCGCGTCATTGTCAAGGTTGATGCGCGCTACTTTCGTCCGACGGAGGTCGAGACCCTGCTCGGCGATGCGAGCAAGGCGCGCGAGAAGCTCGGCTGGCAGCCCAAAATCTCCTTCCGCGAACTGGTGGCCGAGATGGTGCGCGAGGACCTCAAGTCGGCCGAGCGCGACGAACTGGTCAAGAAGCACGGCTATAAGGCCATGGATTATCGGGAATAAGCCATGACAGCCACGAACGGTCTCATCCCGGAACAGGTAGCCAAGTGGATCCATTTGGTGCGTGGCCAGAAAGTCATGCTGGATGCCGATCTGGCCGTGCTTTATAAAGTTGAGACACGCACACTCGTGCAGGCCGTGAAACGCAACCTGCGTCGATTTCCGCATGACTTCATGTTCCAGCTAACGCATGAGGAGTGGGCGGCTTTGAGATCACAACTTGTGATCTCAAGCGGCCGTGGCGGTCGTCGCTATGCCCCTTATGTCTTTACGGAGCATGGGGCGTTGATGCTCTCGAGCGTTCTGAGTTCGGACACGGCAGCGGATGTTGGTCTTGTCGTCGTGCGCACCTTCGTCCAGCTCCGTGAAATGCTTTCCACTCATAAAGAGTTGGCGGCCAAGCTGGAAGCCCTGGACCGCAAGGTTGGAGGCCATGACCAGGCCATTGCCGACCTGATCGATGCGATCCGTCAGCTTATGGCTCCGCCGGTTGTCGCCAAACGCCCCATCGGTTTTGTCCAGCCGAAAGGCAAGCCAGGGAAATAGGCCATGCCTCAGTCCATAGACCTTGGCCCTCAGTCCCGCATTTACGTCGCCGGCCACCGCGGCCTGGTCGGCTCCGCACTCGTGCGCGCGCTGCAGGCACGCGGCTTTGCCAACCTGCTGTTGCGCTCGCATGCCGAGCTTGACCTCACCGATCAGGCGGCGACACGAGCCTTCTTCGAGCAAGAGAAGCCGGAGCACGTCTTCCTCGCAGCCGCCAAGGTCGGCGGCATCCACGCCAACGACACCTACCCGGCCGAGTTCATCCGCGACAACCTCGCCATCCAGACCAACGTCATCCACGAGGCCTGGCGCGTCGGCGTGCGGCGCCTGCTGTTCCTCGGTTCCTCCTGCATCTACCCGCGCGACTGCCCGCAGCCGATGCGCGAGGACCACCTGCTCACCGGCCCGCTGGAAGCCACCAACCGCCCCTATGCGCTGGCCAAGATCGCCGGCATCGAGATGTGCTGGAGCTACAACCGCCAGTACGGCACGCAGTTTCTCGCCGTCATGCCGACCAACCTCTACGGCCCGGGCGATAATTACCACCCTGAGAACAGCCATGTCATCCCGGCACTCATCCGCAAGTTCCACGAGGCCAAGATCGCAGGCGCGGCGACGGTGACGGTATGGGGCACCGGGACGCCGCGCCGCGAGTTCCTCTACAGCGACGACATGGCCGAGGCCTGCGTCTTCCTGATGAATCTGCCCGACGCGCAGTTCAACTCGCTCCTCAACCCTCAGCCCTCAGTCCCGCCCTTGGCCAACATCGGCGTCGGCGAGGACATGACCATCCGCGCGCTGGCCGAAAAGGTGAAGGCGGTGACGGGCTTCCGCGGCGACATCGTGTTCGACGCGGGCAAGCCCGACGGCACGCCGCGCAAGCTGCTCGACACCGGGCGGCTCGCCGCGCTGGGTTGGCGCGCGAAGACTGGCATCGACCAGGGCCTCGCATGGGCCTATCGCGATTTTCTGCAGAAGGAGGGCCGCGCATGAAGGCCGTGATTCTCGCCGGGGGTCTCGGCACTCGCATCTCCGAGGAAACCCACCTGAAGCCCAAGCCCATGATCGAGATCGGCGGCAAGCCGATCCTCTGGCACATCATGAAGCTCTACTCGCACCACGGCGTGCACGACTTCGTCATCTGCTGCGGCTACAAGGGCTACCTGATCAAGGAATACTTCGCCAACTACTTCCTGCACATGTCGGACGTCACCTTCGACATGGAGCACAACCGCATGGAGGTACACCAGCGCAAGGCCGAGCCGTGGCGCGTGACGCTGGTCGACACCGGCGAGGACACGATGACCGGCGGGCGCCTCGGGCGCGTGGCCGACTACGTGCGCGGCGAGGAGGCGTTCTGCTTCACCTATGGCGACGGCGTGGCCGACATCGACATCACGCGCGAGATCGCCTTCCACCGCCGCCATGGCAAGTGGGCCACGGTCGCCGCCGTGCAGCCGCCCGGCCGCTACGGCGCGCTGCAGATGGCCGGCGAGCGCGTCGCCGGCTTCAGCGAGAAGCCGCGCGGCGACGGCGGCCTCATCAACGGCGGCTTCTTCGTGCTGTCGCCCGCATGCCTCGACCTCATCGGGGACGACCATTCGAGTTGGGAGGGCGAACCGCTCGTGCGCCTGGCCGAACAGGGCCAGCTGATGGCCTTTCCGCACCAGGGCTTCTGGCAGCCGATGGACACGCTGCGCGAAAAGAACCTGCTCGAATCGCTCTGGGATGCCGGCACGGCGCCGTGGAAGGTGTGGGCATGAACACGGCGTTCTGGCAAGGCAGGCGCGTCTTCCTCACCGGCCACACCGGCTTCAAGGGTGGCTGGCTGTCGCTCTGGCTGGCCGAACTCGAGGCCGAAGTGCACGGCTACGCGCTCGCGCCGCCGACCGAGCCGAATTTCTTCACCGTCGCCGGTGTCGGGAAGCGCCTCGCCTCCAGCGTCATCGCCGACATCCGCGACGCGGCCGCGCTCGAACGCGCCCTGCAGGCGGCACGTCCCGAGGTCGTGCTGCACCTGGCCGCGCAGCCGCTGGTGCGCCAGTCCTACGCCGAGCCGGCCGAGACCTTCGCGGTCAACGTCATGGGCACGGTCAATCTGTTCGAGGCGGTGCGCCGGACGCCCGGCGTGAAAGCCGTGGTGAACGTCACCACCGACAAATGCTACGAAAACCGCGAATGGGTCTGGCCCTACCGCGAGAACGAGGCGCTCGGCGGCCACGATCCCTACTCGGGCAGCAAGGCCTGCTCGGAACTCGCCACCGCCGCTTGGCGCCGTTCCTTCCTCGACGCCGCCGGCGTGCAGCTCGCCAGCGCGCGCGCCGGCAACGTCATCGGCGGCGGCGACTGGGCCGCCGACCGCCTCGTGCCGGATTTCCTGCGCGCGCTCGACGCGGGCCGGCCGCTCGTCGTGCGTTCGCCGCTGGCGACGCGACCCTGGCAGCACGTGCTCGGGCCGCTTTCGGGCTACCTCATGCTGGCGGAGAAGCTGTGCGCGGAAGGCACGGCCTTCGCCGAGGCCTGGAACTTTGGCCCGGACGAGGCCGATGCCCGTCCGGTGCAGTGGATCGTCGAGACCCTCTGCGCCCGTCTGCCGGGCGCCGCTTGGCAGCGCGATGCGGCGCCGCAGCCGCACGAGGCACATACGCTACGGCTGGACAGCGCCAAGGCACATGCCCGCCTCGGCTGGCGTCCGCGCTGGAACCTGCCGCGCGCGCTGGAGGCGACGCTCGACTGGCACCAGGCATGGAAATCGGGCGCGGACATGGCGACGTTCAGCCTGGCGCAGATCCGCGAATACGCCGCATGAGCGCGCGCTTCGACATCCTCGCCACCCCGATCGCCGGTCTGCACGTCCTGCAGCGCAAGCCGCTCGGCGACAGCCGCGGCTACCTCGAACGGCTGTTCTGCATGGATGAATTGCATGCCCTGATTCCCGGCAAGCGCATCGAACAGATCAACCGCACGCTGACGTCCGGTCGCGGCACGGTGCGCGGCCTGCACTTCCAGCATCCGCCCCATGCCGAGACGAAGTTCGTGCATTGCCTGCGCGGCGAGGTGTTCGACGTCGCCGTCGACCTGCGCCGCGACTCGCCCACCTTTCTGCGCTGGCACGCCGAGGTGCTGAGTGCGGAGAACCACCGGACCTTCGTCATTCCCGAGGGCTTCGCCCACGGCTTTCAGGCGCTCGCCGACGACTGCGAGCTGCTCTACTTCCACACGGCCGCCTATTGCCGGGAAGCCGAAGGCGGGCTCCATGTGCAGGATCCCCGGCTCGCCATCCACTGGCCGCTCCCGGTCGCCGGGCTCTCCCCGCGCGATGCCGCGCACCCGCTGCTCGTTGACGGTTTTCAGGGGATCGAAACGTGAAACCTGTCGATAGCACCGAAGATATACCTCTTTTCTTTATACCATTACAGGTATAGAATAAGCGTGCCCATGCATTCCACGGAAAAACCGCTCGAATGGGTAGGGAGCAGCAAGAAGGACTTGATGGCGCTTCCTGCCGGCGTGCGGAAGTTTTTCGGCCATGCCCTGGATTTCGCGCAGCGTGGCGGCCAGCACGGCGCAGCGAAAGTGCTCAAGGGTTTCGGCGGTGCCGGGGTGCTGGAGGTGGTCGAAGACGATGCCGGCGGCACGTATCGTGCCATCTATACCGTGAAGTTCGAGGAAGCCGTGTTCGTCCTGCACTGCTTCCAGAAGAAGAGCAGGCGCGGAATCGCCACGCCGAAAGAGGACATGGATATTGTTCGCGCCAGGCTGAAAGTGGCCGAGGTGCTCGCAAAGGAGCTCCGGAATGAAAAAAAGGCTCATTAAAGGTGTCGAGGTGCAACGCAGCTCCGGCAACGTATTTGCCGACTTGGGCCTGCCGGATGCCGACAAGCTCAAGATCAAGTCCGGCCTGGTGATTGAAATCACCCAGGCCGTGCGCAAGCTCGGCTTGACCCAAGAGGAAGCCGCACGCCGGATGGGGATCACCCAGCCGAAAGTGTCCGGCATGATGCGCGGCGATTTTTCCAACCTGTCCGAGCGCAAGCTCATGGACTGCCTGAACCGGCTTGGCTACGACATCGAAATCAAGGTGAAACCTGCTGCCGAGCCGATCGGGCACCTCGTTCTGGCTGTCGCTTGATTGAGTTCGATTGACATCTTGCTTCGACATTGTCACAACGCGGACTTTCCCGGGGTAACGCCATGAAGTGCCGCCACTGCGCCGCCCCGCTGGAGCTGACTTTTCTGGACCTCGGCTCCGCGCCGCCGTCCAACGCCTACCTCACCGCGCAGACCCTGCATGCGCCGGAGAAATGGTTTCCCCTGCGCGTGCTGGTGTGCGAGCGGTGCTGGCTGGCGCAGACCGAGGACTTTGCCCGGGCGGACGAGCTGTTCGACGCGGACTATGCCTATTTCAGCGGCTTCTCCGCCTCGTGGCTCGCGCACTGCGAGCGCTACGTCGCCGACATGGCCGAGCGCTTCGCGCTCGGCGCGAAAAGCCACGTCGTCGAGGTCGCCGCCAACGACGGCTACCTGCTGCAGTACGTCAAGGCGCGCGGCATTCCCTGCACCGGCATCGAGCCGACCGCCGGCCCCGCCGCCGCGGCGCGCGCCAGGGGCATTCCGATCGTCGAGGATTTCTTCGGTGCGCGCCTGGCGGCGGAACTGGCAGCGCAGGGCAGACAGGCCGACCTGATGGTGGCCAACAACGTGCTCGCCCACGTGCCGGACATCAACGACTTCGCCGCCGGTTTCGCCTGCCTCCTCAAGCCGCAGGGCGTGGCGACCTTCGAGTTCCCGCACCTGATGCGGCTGGTCGCGGAAAACCAGTTCGACACCATCTACCACGAGCACTTCTCCTACCTCTCGCTCGGCACGGTCAGCCGCATCCTCGAAGCCGCCGGCCTCGCCGTCTTCGACATCGAGGAACTGCCGACCCACGGCGGCAGCCTGCGCGTGTTCGCGCAAAGGGCCGACGGCGGCCGGCAGCCGCGCAGCGGGCGTGTCGATGCCTTGCTGCGGCGTGAAGCCGAGGCCGGCATGTCCGGGGCAGCCGCCTACGCCGGCTTCCAGGCGCGGGCGGACAAGGTGAAGAACGATTTCCTCGCCTTTTTGCTGCAGGCGAAGCGGGAGGGCAAGGCCGTCGCCGCCTACGGCGCGGCGGCGAAGGGCAACACCCTGCTCAACTACGCCGGCGTGCGCCCCGACCTGATCCCCTTCGTCGTCGACCGCAACCCGTCCAAGCAGGGCAAGTTCCTCCCGGGCAGCCGCATTCCCATCGTCGGGGAGGAACGCCTGACGGAAGCAAAGTCGGATTTCGTTGTTATCCTGCCATGGAACCTGCGCGAAGAGGTGATCGAACAATTGAGTTATGCACGCGAATGGGGTGCGCGCTTCATTACTGCCGTGCCCGCCATGGAGGTGTCGTGAAACACCGCATCCTATACACCAAACCTTCGATCACCGAACGCGAAGTGGCCTATGCGACTGATGCTGCGGCCAACGGGTGGGGCGACCGCTGCTACGAATACATCGACCGGTTTGAGACTCTGTTCAAGGTCCATCTGGGCGTCAAGCATGCGATCGCAACATCGAGCTGCACTGGCGCGCTCCATATGGGCCTTGCAGCGCTGGGCGTCGGTCCGGGAGACGAGGTCATTCTGGCCGATACCAACTGGATAGCCTCCGCAGCGCCAATCACCTACTTGGGGGCGAAACCGGTTTTCGTGGATGTTCTGCCGGATACGTGGTGCATCGACCCGGCGAAGGCGGAAGCAGCCATCACACCTAGCACCAGGGCCGTCATCGCCGTGCACCTGTACGGCAACCTGTGCGACATGGATGCGTTACGCGACATCGGCAGGCGGCACGGCATTCCGGTCATCGAGGATGCGGCAGAAGCCATCGGCTCCGTCTGGCACGGCAGGCGTGCCGGGTCGATGGGGACGTTCGGGACCTTCTCTTTCCACGGCACGAAGACCGTCACGACTGGGGAAGGTGGCATGTTCGTCACCCAGGATGACGCGCTCTACGAGAAAGTGCTTACGCTCAGCAACCATGGCCGTGCGCGCGGGCAGCGCAAGCAGTTCTGGCCCGACATGGTCGGGTTCAAGTACAAGATGTCGAACGTTCAGGCGGCCATCGGCTGCGCGCAGATGGAGAGGATCGACGACCTGATCACCCGCAAGCGCGAGATTTTCTGCTATTACCGCGATAGGCTCTGCGGCCTGCAGGGCATCAGCATGAATCCTGAACCAGCCGGCACGCAGAATGGGTTCTGGATGCCGACGATAGTGTTTTCACCTGGAACTGCTATTACGCGGGAAAAGTTGCAAGCAACATTTGCGGCCGAAAATATCGACGCACGGGTCTTCTTCTGGCCGCTTTCGAGCTTGCCGATGTTTGAGCCGGTGGCAAGCAATTGCGTTGCCTGGGATATACCGGGACGGGCGATCAATTTACCGAGTCATCACGAGATGACGACTACGGAACTGGCTCGGGTTGTCGCCGTTATCGAGACGTTTTAAACTTCGTCCTGATTAGTGACAAACCTCAGCAGGCTCACGTAGCGAGCCTGCTGAGGTTTGTCACTAATCAGGTGGTGCGATGTTAATTTGACCAATTTGTGAGGGTTTCTATGCGCAATGAGCGGTTCGAGCGGGTGTGCTCTGCCTTTATCTCGGCGTTTGGCACCGATCCCGCGCTCGTCAGTCCTGAAAGCGTGCCGGCGGATATTCCCGGTTGGGATTCCCTCGGGCACGTCAGGCTCGTCGCCGAACTGGAGAAGGTTTTTGGCACCACCTTCGAGGTCGATGAAGTCATGGAGATGGAGGACGTTGCCGCCATCCTGCGGCTGCTCACCGCGAAAGGATTCTGAGGATCGCATGGCCACCCCGGGTTTCGGCATCGCTCTTCTGGAGCGCATTCAAGGCGAGGTTGCCGAGAGCCGTACGGGGCAACGCCTAACCGGTGCTCGTCTGCGCGATGCCGTTGCCGCCTGCGCGCACGCATTCCGCGAGGCGGCCGACCAGGTTCCCGGGCCCATCCTGCTGGCGCTGGAACTCTCGCTTGAATCCATCCTTGCCTACCTCGGGGCGCTTGCATCCGGCAGGACGCTAGTGCCGGTCGACGCGAAGGAATGGCAGCAAAAGGGCCGGGAGATGGTCGAGATGTTGCAGCCCGCGGTCTGCTGGTTTCCGTCCCGTATGGCGCAGGTTCGCACGCAGGCCACCGGCCGTGCGCTCCATGGCTTTCCGACAACGCCGGCTGCCGCGGTCGGTGAAGCGGACGCCCGGTCCGGGCGGGCGATCGGCGATGGCGACGATCTCGTGGCCGGCGCACGCGTCATGGTGCCGACATCCGGCTCGACGGGAAAGCCGTCGCTGGTGCGCGTGAGCGACGCGAACCTGTTCGCGAATACGGCCGACATCGTCGCTTCCCAGGCATTGACCGGGCGGGACAAGTCGCTGCTGTGCCTTCCGCTCAACTACTGTTTCGGCGCCAGCGTGCTGCACAGCCACCTCTGGGTCGGGGGCAGCGTGGTGGTGGACGACCGCATGATCTTCCCCGAAAAGGTCCTCGATGCGCTGGAGTTGGAACAGTGCACCACATTCGCCGGCGTACCGACTTCCTTTCTGTTTCTGCAGGCGCGCAGTTCGGTCTTGAAACGGAATTTCCCGAGCCTGCGGCTTTGGCTACAGGCGGGCGGCTATCTGGCCGCATCCGTGGTCAATGCCTTTCGCGAAGCCCACCCGAAAACAGCCTTTGCCGTGATGTACGGGCAGACGGAAGCAACCGCGAGGATTGCCGCGTTCATCGTCGACGGCGAGTATCCGCGTGGCTGCGTCGGCTACCCGATGACCAGCCTCCAAGTCGAGATCCGCACCGAGGATGGCACTGTCAACGGTCCCGGCAAGGAAGGCGATGTCTGGATCCGCGGCGCGTCGGTCTGCGCCGGCTACTACGGCGACTCCGAGCGCGAGGCGGACAAGTTCGTGGACGGATGGCTGAATACGGGCGATATTGGCCACCTGCTGGAAGACGGGCGGCTTTGCATCACCGGCCGCGCGGACGGTTTCATCAAGGTCCGCGGCAGGAGGATCGGTTCCCATGAGATCGAAGACCTGATCTGGCGGGAGCTCGGCGTGCACAGCTGTGCCTGCGCCATCCCGGACTCGTCGAGCGGTGAGGTCATCGGATTGCTGCTGGAATCGCATGATCGCAGCGGTGCCCGCCATCCGTCAGGCAACTCCGGCCACGCACTGGCTGGCCCCGGGCATGACGGCGCGGAGGGCGTGATCGAAGCCGACTGGGCCGAGCGTGTACGGCGCGCGCTGCCGCAGCATTGGGATCTGGGACCGGTGATGTGCGGCGAACTTCCCTTGACCTCAAGCGGGAAGATCAATCGCCGGGCCTGCTTCATGCTGTTGGCGAAGGAAGGGGAGGCGACGTGTCGCTAGACTGGTTCGCTGCGCCCCTGTACGGCGATAGCCCGGCTGGGAAGGACGCGCTGCTCCTGCCGATTCTGCGGCAGCAGATGCTTGACGGGGCAGAGCGCTGCCCGCCGTTCAAACGCTTTCTCGACGCGCAGCGCATTCATCCCGCCAATGCGGCAACCCTGGCCGAGTTGCCCTTCCTGCCGGTCTCGGCGTTCAAGCGCCTGCAACCATTGTGCTTCCTGGATGCCGCGCAGATCTATCGGGTGCTGGAATCTTCGGCGACGAGCGGCCAGTTGCCCAGCCGCATCGCGATCGATCGCGACACCGCAAAGCTGATGACGAAAGGCGTGACGGCGATTCTGGCCGATTTCATCGGTTCCCAGCGGCGGCCATACCTGGTCGTTGATCGGCCGCCGCATCCGGGCCAGGGCGGTGCGGCGAATGCACGGAGCGCGGCCATACAGGGGTTGATGGCGTTTTCGACCGAGACCTGCTACGCGCTGCGACCCGCCGCGCCGGGCGAGGAATCGCGTGCCGATCCCGACGGCCTCGTCCTCGACGTGGATGTGATCGCCGAGTTCTGCCGCAGGCACGGGGCCTCCAACGTGGTCGCCTACGGTTTTACCTACGTCGTGTACTTGCACCTCGGCGGCGGCCTCGTCGCAAGCAGCGCCGCTCTGGCCGGGTTGCGGCAGAAATTGGGGGGGGCGCTCTTGCCCCGCAGCTACCTGCTGCACAGCGGCGGCTGGAAGAAGCTGCAGCAGATCTCAGTCGACAAGGCCACTTTCAATGCCAATGTCAGTGCGGCTCTTGGCGCGGATGCGCGTTCAGTCATCGACTACTATGGCATGGTCGAGCAGCTTGGCGTGGTGTATCCGGACTGCAGCGAGGGCAACAAGCATGCGCCGCGCTTTGCCGAGGTCATCCTTCGCAATCCCCTGGACTGGTCACCATGCGTGATCGGCCAGCACGGCCTGATCCAGGTCCTGAGCGCCCTGTCACCTTCCTTTCCCGGACAGGCGCTGTTGACCGAAGACATGGGGGTGGTTGTCCATGAAGACAGGTGCCCCTGCGGACGCCGCGGCATGGCCTTTCGTTTCGCGGGCCGGGTGCCGAAGGCCGAGGTTCGCGGCTGCAGCGACGTTCAGCGCCGGAGGGCGGCATGAACGGTTGGCCTCGTTCGCTGCTGCGTCCAGGCGATAGCGCCGAGCTGCAGGGTGCGCTGGACACCTTTCTTGGGCGCCCCCTTGTGGTCGGCGGGGCTACCCTCGATGGGATCGTGCACGGTCTCGACGCGTGGGGACAGGCACTGGGCGCAGAACTCGGGCAGGACGTCGGATTGCCATTCCTCAAGACCTGGTGGCGGGCCCCGCAACTGCGGGGGGTGTTGCGTCACGAATTCGGAGAGGGGAGCGGGCTCGGACCGCTCGACTTCCGCGAGGTAATCGACGAGCGGCCGTGGGCTCCCGTCGGGACGGTACTGCACTGGCCCGCCGCCAACGTGCCGATCCAGCCATTCCTCTCCGCGACAAGTGGTCTCCTTGCCGGTAATCGCAACATCGTGCGGGTCCCGTCGGCACTGACCGGTTTTGTCGAGGCAGCCCTCGCCGCGGCCCCTGCTGCCGCAGACCCGGTTCTTGAGCGACTGCTCTTCGTCGCGTTTGCGCATGACAGGAACGATCTCGCGTGCGCGTGCGCCGCGCGCAGCGATGCCGCGATGATCTGGGGCGGGCACGAAGCCGTCGCTAGCGTCAGGAGCCTGCCGTTCCCGCATTGGGCACGCCTCCATGTGTTCGGTCCGCGCATCTCGGCAGCCATGGTGCTGCTCGACGAGCAGACATTGGCCAAGCCGGCGGAACTGCAGCGCCTGTGCCGCCGGGTTGCGCGCGAAACATGGCAGTTCGACCAGCAGGCATGTTCCTCGCCGCTGGCCCTCTACCTTCAGGTGACAGCGGGCGCGGAGGTGGCCGGTGGCGGTCGGGAGGCGGCCGAATGGGCATTTGTCGCGGCCCTGACGCAAGCCTTCGAAGAGGAAGATCGGGCTCATCCGCGCCACGAGCTCGATGTGCGGACCAGCGTTGACATTGCGCTGGCGCGCACGAGCTGGCTATTGGACGATCAGGGAGGCAAGGCAGTCTTTCCCGTCGGCCCGGCTTGGTCCATTCTCTATGGTGGTGAGGTGGATCGTGTTCCGGAGCCCGTCCACGGCAAGACGTTGTATGTGGTTTCCTCGGACAACCTCGAGCTCGCGGCATCCCGGCTCGACAGCTCGACCCAGACCGTGGGCGTCTGGGTTCACGACGCGGCACTTGAAGCCAAGGTTGCGCGTCAGGCACTGGCGCGCGGCGTCGACCGCGTGGTGCGGCTGGGTCTGATGCATGTATTCAGTACACCGTGGGATGGCCATGAGCTGGTGCGCCCGTTGTGCCGCAAGGTCCATTTCATTTCAACCCGACCAACCGAGAGGTCTGCAGATGCACGAGGGTGAGAAGTTCCTGGAAGCGCTTCAGCGCAAGGCAAAGCTGCTGTATTCCTCCGTCCGCAAGACGGTGGACAGTTTCCCCGACGATTGTTATTGGCTGCTTGATCCGCTCGCACGCTGGACCAAGGCGGCATTCGGCGACGAAGCCTTCGAACTGGCCGCGAATGGTTATGCCCGGTATGCGCTCGAGGTCAACCAGTTGCAGCAGGGCTACGAGAATTCCGGCGTCTTCTTTTCGGGAACGCGCGATGGCGTTGTGCAGGAAGTGTACGAAAACCCCGAGTACATGATTCCCTACATGTGGGCAGCGATCCTGATCTATCCATACTGGCCGTCGATGGTGCGCCATATCGCGTTCCTGCGCGACCGTTTCATCAAGGCGCTGCCGGAAGGGGCGGCGATCCTTGAGCCTGCCTGCGGCCATGGCGCGCTGGGCCTGCTGGCCATCGAGGAGCGGAACGACCTCCGCGTCGACGGCGTCGACCTGAGTCCCGCCGCTATCGACATCGCCGAACGCTTGCGGGCGGTCTCCGGGCATGCAGCCAATTCGACGCTGAAAGTTATGGACGCGCTGGATCTACAGCAGGCTGGTGAGCCGGGACGGTACCAAGGCGTCCTCGCTGCCATGCTGGCCGAGCACCTCCACGAGCCGCAGCGACTGTTCCGTATCATCGCGCACCACCTGCATCCCGAGGGCCGCTGTTTCTTCAGCACGGCCATCGAGTCGGCGCAGAAGGATCACGTCTTCGAATTCAGGACGGAAGCGCAGGTCATGACCATGGCGGCCGATGCTGGCCTGCGCGTGGTTGACCTGATCAGCGACGGCCCGCGGCGACCGGGGGTGAAGTATCGGCCGCGCGCCCTGGCGGCAATCCTCGAACATCGCAACTAAACCATTCGGACGCATCGACGCCATGAGCTATCCCTACTATGAACCGACCCAGCACGGCGACGTGCTTAGCCGCCTCAATCTGTTCCGCTTCATCCGCGAACACCTCTATCACAGCGGCGTTGCCAAGGGCACCTACCTAGAATTCGGCGTGTTCAACGGCGATTCCCTGTGGGATGCGCATACGGCCCTGCGAGGATTCATCAGCAACTACGTCGGCTTCGACTCCTTCGCCGGCTTGCCGACGCTCAATGCCGACGACGCCGCCGCCGCATCGTTGATGCCGAACTGGAACGAGGGAACGGTTCGCGGCGGCAGCCGGCAGCAGGTGTTCAACCACCTAGTCACCAAGGGCGTGCCCAGGGACCAACTGATCCTGCACGAGGGCTACTACGAGGAAAGCCTGCCGAAGATTGATCGCCAGCAACTGGCGTCATTGGGTCCGTGCCACGTGTGCATGGTCGACTGCGATCTTTACTCGTCATCGAAACTGGTCTTCGACTTCATCGAGCCCTTGCTGACCGAGGGAACCTGGCTGCTACTGGATGACTATTTCTGCTATCGCGGTTCACCCAAGCACGGCCAGCGGCGCGCTTTCGACGAGTGGCTCAAGACTTCGCGCTGGGGAGTGACCGAATGGGGCGGGTTCCGCGGTTGGGGCAAGGCCTTTCTGATCTATGAGCGCTGAAGTCGTGAGCAGGGCGACCCCGGCCGCTGTACCGCTGGCCGCCTTGCTTGGCGAGGACTGGGATCGTGCCGTCCGCGCAGCAGACGGCACTGCAATCGCCGAATTGCGGCCCATCGTGCCGGAGGCGGCCGCGCCGCTCGACGAGACGTCACCCTTGATCGAGACGTTGTGCGCCTGGCGCAACGACAACGCCGACCGCTTTCTGGATCCGAGCCGCGTGACGCTGCAGTCGACGCGCCAATGGCTGCTGGCCCTGACCGGCTCGCCCGACAGATTGCTTTTTGTCGTGCACAATGCGGACAGCCGCCCGGTCGCCCAATACGGGCTCAGGAGGCTCAGTGCGGATGTCGTAGAATTGGACAACGGAATACTGGGGGTGCGCGGCGAGCACCCGGACCTGTTCTACAGGATCCAGTTGCGGATCCTGGGACTTTGCAGGGACCGCCTGGGATTTGCCGAGGCGCGTGCGCGAGTCCTCGCCGACAATATTCCGGCACTATTTCTGCACAAGCGTTGCGGACTCAAGAGGCTCGAAGCATTGAATATCCAGGGCCCTAATGGCCGCGACGTCGTTTTGCTGGGCGTGCGCTTGACGGACGTGAATACCGACTAACAACGATACGGTCTGCCGAATGAACCAGGACAATCCAACGCTTGCCTTCGCCAACGACTGCCGGAACGAGATCGCGGCGCTGGGTCGGGACACCGACCTGCAGCGCAAGGCGCTCGACTGGGCCATGGATGCCGCAAGACACAAATATGTGTTCCATTTTTCGTGGTTTGGCCGTCCCATCATCCAGTACCCACAAGACATGGTGGCGATGCAGGAACTCGTCTGGCAGATTAAGCCCGACCTGATCATCGAAACCGGCATCGCCCATGGTGGTTCGCTGATTTTCAGTGCCTCTATGCTTGCGCTGTTGGATATGTGTGATGCCATTGAAATGGGCAAAAATCTCAACCCCAGGCAATCTAACCGTCTGGTGCTGGGCATCGACATCGACATCCGTGCCCATAATCGCGCCGCCATCGAAGCGCACCCCATGGCCTCGCGCATCCGGATGATTCAGGGCTCCAGCATTGCGCCGGATGTTATCGAGCAGGTGCGGCGGGTGGCTTCCGGCTATCAGCGCATCCTGGTCTGTCTGGACAGCAACCACACGTACGACCACGTGCGGGCCGAGTTGGAGGCGTATGCGCCCCTGGTCAGCAAGGACAGCTACTGCGTTGTGTTCGATACTGTCATTGAAGACATGCCGCCCGAGATGTTTTCGGATCGCCCTTGGGCTCCGGGAAACAACCCGAAGACAGCCGTATGGGGATACCTCAAGACGCACCCGGAATTCGAGATCGACAAGCGCATACAGGATAAGCTGCAACTGACGGTAGCTCCGGATGGTTACCTGAGGCGGGTGCGTTGATATACGTATTGCCATGGCGCTAGGCAGGAATCTAGTCGCTAACTACCTCGGCCAGGCTTGGACGACTCTGATCAGCCTGGTCTTCATCCCGGTATACATCCGTTACATGGGGGTCGAGTCCTTCGGACTGATCGGGGTATTTACCTTACTGCAGGCATGGCTCGCGCTTTTCGACATGGGCATGACGCCGACGCTGAGCCGGGAGATGGCACGCTATACGGCTGGCGCCCACACGCCCCAGTCCATACGCGACCTCCTGCGCAGCCTGGAGACCATCGGACTGGCGATGTCCGTCGCGATCGGATTGCTGGTCTGGGCGGCGGCGGACTGGCTGCGCGTCGGGAAGCTGCCGGTCGAGACGGTCTCGCAGGCGATCGCCCTCATGGGTGCGGTGGTCGCGCTGCGCTTCGTGGAGGGGCTGTATCGCGGCGCCATCCTCGGGCTGCAGCGGCAGGTTTTCTACAACGCCGTCAACTCCCTGTTTGCCACCTTGCGGGCCGTCGGCGCGGTCGCCGTGCTGGCCTGGGTGTCGCCGACCATCGAGGCCTACTTTGTCTGGCAGGGCATCGTATCGATCCTGTCGCTCGCCGCCCTGGCCGCCGCGGCCCATCGCGAACTGCCTCGGCCCCCGCACCCGCCGCGGTTTTCGCAGCAGGCGATCCGCGGCATATGGCGCTTTGCCGGGGGGATGCTGGCCACGACCTTCCTCGTACTGCTGCTGATGCAGGTGGATAAAATTCTGCTCTCGCGCCTACTCAGCCTGGAGGACTTTGGTTACTACACATTAGCAGTAACGGTTGCATCGGCCATCAGCCTACTTGTGAGCCCGATATCACAAGCATTTTTCCCAAGATTTACTGAAATTGCCTCACGCGGTGACTATGAAGAATTAAGAAGCGAGTATCACCGAGGTGCACAATTCGTAACAATTCTAGTAGCGCCTTTGGCAATGATACTAATTCTTTTTGTTCATCCGACGTCTGCGTCTATCTCATCGTCATCATCGCCAGGAAGCGACTGAACCTCCCGGCGTCGCCACAACTCCTGCTGAACATTTTCGAGGTCAACATGTTCGAGAAAACCCCAATCGATCAACTGGTTGCCGACGCCATACTGAACTTCGACGACCGCCCCTGCGATAACCAGATGTTTTTGTTCTGAAATCTACCGGACAGATGTGGCGTGTGGTATCTCCGCGCCTTTGACGCCGTAAAGCGGTCTTCGTGACAATGCAATCAATGCCGTCAATCAAGACGAACATTGGCGCCAACTTCCTGGCTTCAGTCTGGGCGGCAGCGATGGGCATTGCTTTCGTGCCGGTTTATATCAAGTATCTCGGGATGGAAGCGTACGGCCTGATTGGCGTTATGGCGGCCCTTCAGGCGTGGAGCACCGCGCTGGATCTGGGCTTGGCGCCAACCATCAACAGGGAAGTCGCGAAACTGCGCGGTGGCGGCGCCGAGGCTCAAGGCGTGCATGACCTGCTGCGTTCATTCGAATGGCTCGCGGGGGCTTTGGCGATTGGTATTTGTTTGTGTCTCTGGATCTTTTCGGGATGGCTGGCTGGCCACTGGATCAGGCTTGAGGCATTACCGCTGGAAACGGCAAGACAAGCGCTATCTCTCATAGGGGCCATTGTTGCGACCCGCTGGCTTTCGGCACTCTGGCGGGGTGGGTTGATGGGAATGGAACGACAGGTGTGGCTCAGCAGCTACGCGAGCGTATTTGTCACATTCCGCAATGTCGGGGTGCTGGGTGTGCTGGCATGGGTTTCGCCGACGATCAATGCCTATTTATTTTTTTTCTTGTTGGGCAGCATTCTTGAATGCATTGTATTGCGAAGCAAACTCGTGGCCGTGCTTCCACGCCCCCCATCGTCGCCGAGGTTTAGCCCTGAAGCGCTGCGCTCGGTATGGCGCTTTGCTGCGGGAATCACAGCGACTTCAATACTTTCTTTGGCACTGACGCAGTTGGACAAAATTATTCTGACAAAGATGCTGCCCTTGAGCGAGTTCGGGGAGTACATGCTGGCCTGGACAGTGGTTTCCGTTCTCTCGGTGGTGGTCGGGCCGGTGAGCAACGCGATCTTTCCGCGCCTGACGACCCTGCATGTTTCCGGCGACAATGCTGGCTTGGTAGCGACCTACCATAAGGCATGCCAGCTGATGAGCATTCTTGTCATTCCGGCAGCTTGTACCTTGGCCGCCTTTTCCCTGCAGATTCTGTTTGTGTGGGGGGGAGAGCTCGGCGGCGGGCTGCCCGTGGTCGCAACGCTTGCCTCGATTCTTGCAGTGGGTGTGATGCTTAACGCTCTGATGCTACCCCCTTATCTGCTTACCCTGGCTTATGGTTGGACCCGGTTCGCAGTCATCACCAATCTGATTGCAGTTGCATTCATCGTTCCGGCGATGGTTCTCAGTGTGAGTTACTATGGCGCGATTGGGGCGGCGGCGGTGTTTGTTAGCCTGAATCTTGCCTATATTGTCGTAGGCATGCATTTCCTGCATCGGAGATTTCTGCCTGCGGAGAAGTGGAAATGGTATCGGGAAGATGTTCTCTACCCCCTGCTCGCGGTCCTTCTGACGTTGCTGGCGGGTTTCCGACCAATCTCCGGTATCAGCAACAGCTTTGGAATCGTGGTGGCAATCGGGCTGGTCTGGCTGGTGTCTCAGATAGGCGCAGTAGTTGCCACACCGCTTGGTCGTGATACCCTCGCCAGTCTTTTTCACCGCACGCGAACTTCATAGGCTTGGCGGGACTACGCAGTTCTTCTTCTTATTCGATGAGCACGACATCAAATCCGTCCATTGAAATAATCATCCCTACGCTTGGCGGTCGGCAGCGATACTTGGCCGATGCAATAGCAAGTTGCTTGGCTCAGCCCGATCAGCATTTGTCCATCTTGGTTTCCAACAATGGTGGAAGCCCTGAGGTTCGGGCGTTAGTCAGATCAATTGACGACAAACGTGTGCGGTATATCGAGACAGACCGCTTATTGCCGATGCCAGTCCATTGGGATTTTGCTCTCGCCAATTCTTCCGCGGATATTGTTTCAATCATAGGCGACGATGATGCCTTGATGCCTCACGCCATTGAATCCGTCGCCCGCGCATTTGCGGCGAAGCCCACCCTTGAATGTATTACACATCGGCCGGGCCAGTATTATTGGCCTGACTTTCTAATCGAAGGCTATCAAAATCTGTTTTGGATAGAGGGTGGTTGCGGAGAACTGGTTATCCATCAGACGAAGCCGATTCTTGATGAGGTGGCCAGGTTTACTACCTGGTACGGGCGCTTGCCCTTTCTTTATCATGGCTTTGTCCGGCGTACTGCAATCGAAAGGATACGTGCGTCGCAGGGCGGAAGAGTGTTTCTGCGGGCGGCGCCGGACGTGTACTCGGATCTCGCGCTTGCGGCTGTGATGGATAGATTTGGAGTTCTGGATGACTGCTTGACCATCGGTGGCCAAGGAGCGCGTAGCACGGGGATCAATTATTCATTGAATAGCGAAATAGGCAGGCAGTTCCTGGTGGATATGCCCAAGGATCTCATGTCAGAGGTTAGCCAACACAGTATCGGACTTCATCTCTATGAATATCTTGTGAAGATTCGTGAGGTTTATGGCATTTCACGTAATCGACCAATTGTCTGGAGACGGTTTTTCGGGTTGGTGGCTCGGGAGGCGGTACGGTCAGCGGGACATCGCAAGGAGATTCTCGATGACTTGGTTCGAATTTGCGGCCTTGAATTTTCAGGTGACGTTGTTTCATTTAGCAAGGCAGTAGCGGCAATTCTTGATGTGGATTGGGTTGCTGAAGGGTTGGAGTCAATCCTTAGGGCACGAGAAAAGAAAGTAATGAGTCGTTGGAGAAATGCCGTTACGGAGTTTGGTGTGAATAGCGTATGGGAACTAGCAAGAGCCGTCGGCCACACAGGGTAACAGGCCCATGACCCTGCGTGGTTTCGTGGCCTCCCGGCCACAGATCAAAAACATTGCGCTCCTCGTGATGCGATTGCGAGGGCCCTTTGGCCGCTTCACTTTTTTCCCCGTAGTTAGGGCCTACGCACAATTTTTCAGTGATTGGCGGGGATTTCGTTCCCTTGGCGGCGCTGCCCGCGCCCTCGATTTTTACCCTTGCCTCTTCGACAACCAGCCCAAGTCGTCAATTGATGCCCATTATTTCCACCAAGCCGTCTGGGCCTTTAGGAAAATCAGCCAGGCGCGCCCCACTCGTCATGTCGATGTGGGTTCGGATGTTAATTATGTAGGCATGCTTACGGCAGTTGTACCCGTCACGTTTGTCGATATCCGGCCACTCGAACTGACGCTGCCCAACTACGAGGGGTTGAGCGGTTCGGTGCTCTCCCTACCGTTTCCGGATTCCTCGATTGAGTCTCTGTCGAGCCTTCATGTGATCGAACACATCGGCCTGGGGCGTTATGGCGATCCGATCGATCCGCAGGGCTCGCAGAAAGCCGCACGTGAAATTGCCCGAGTCATTGGCCCGGGCGGCCGCGCCTACATCACAGTGCCGATCGGCAGGCCACGGGTACAGTTCAATGGACAACGGGTTTTTGCAGTAGGCGAGGTAATGAGCATGTTTGCCGGCCTCAGGCTGGTGGAACTGTCGGTCGTTGAACCGGCCGGGCGCTTGGTCGAAGCGGTAGACGCCAGCAAACTATCAATCGATGACAGCAACACCGGCGCCGATTGTGGTTTGGGTCTGTTTGAGTTCATCAAGGATGCCGTATGATCGAGATCGATCTGATTCGAGCCGTTGGTCGCTTGAACAGCGCGCCGATTCGAAAGATTTTGAATCCAGGGCTGCATAGGTTTCTTTCACGTTGGTGGGCAAGGCGCGGCGATGGCCGTGTGGTTCCAGCCGAGCTTTTTTTTGGCAGAAGGATGAATGTGGTGCTACCGGAGGTTGTCTCGGAGCAGATATTCACTTATGGTTTGTTCGATGATGCCGTGAGCTGGCTTGCGGTGAAGGCGGTCAAGCCGGGCGACACCGTTCTCGACATTGGCGCGCATTTCGGTTATTTCACTTTGTTGTTTTCCGAGCTCGTGGGCAAATCGGGGAAAGTCATTGCCTTCGAACCGACGCCTTCAACCTATGGTCTTCTGAAAGGCAATGTGGCTTCCTATCCCAATATCGTTGCAGAGAATCTGGCCTTGGGACGCGAATGCGGGGAAGCCGAGCTAAGCGACCATGGTCTCAAGTACTGTGCATGGAACAGCCTTGCGCAAGAATCCCGGCTTGGCGATCTGCCGCCGGGAATCAGTCCGACCAAGGTTGCTGTTGGACTTGTGTCGGTTGACGATTATGTGAGGCAGAACAAACTTGCGCCTGGACTGATGAAGATCGATGCCGAGAATTTCGAGGCCGAGGTCATTCTTGGTGCCGAGCACACTCTGCGCACTCACGCTCCCACCATCATCATGGAGACGGGGTCGGATGCAGCGCTTCTGGCGGGTGGACACCTGATCGAGATGGGATATCAGGTTTTTGTTTCGGAGGGTTGTGGGCGGCTTGAGCACTGGAGTTCCGATTTGGCATCCGCAAATTCGAAATTCAAGGACATGTTGTTCGTGCCACCTTCGCGAATGGACGGTTTTCTGAGAAGTGCCCAATGAAAATACTGGGCATCTCCGCTTATTACCACGACAGCGCTGCCGCTCTCGTCGTGGATGGCCAACTGGTTGCGGCCGCCCAGGAAGAGCGCTTTTCGCGCAAGAAGCACGATGCGCATTTTCCCGCGAATGCGATTCGCTATTGCCTTAAGGAAATCGGCGCGGAGCTGGGCGACATCGATCATGTCGTTTTCTACGACAAGCCTCTGATAAAGTTCGAGCGCCTGCTCGAAACCTACTTGGCATTTGCCCCGCTGGGCATCGGCTCGTTCATGAAGGCGATGCCAGTTTGGCTGAAGGAAAAGCTGGGCCTGAAGGCCGTGCTCGGGCAGGAGTTGCGTGCGCTCGCTGGGGCAAAGGGATCGCGAATCCCCAACCTGTTGTTCACCCAGCACCATCAATCGCATGCGGCATCGGCATTTTTCCCGAGCCCTTTCGATGATGCGGCGATCCTGTGCCTGGACGGCGTCGGAGAGTGGGCGACGACCACAGCTTGGCGCGGCAGGGGGAACCACCTCGAACCGATGTGGGAAATCGATTTCCCGCATTCCCTGGGGCTGCTCTACTCCGCCTTCACCTATTACGCCGGCTTCAAGGTCAACTCGGGCGAATACAAATTGATGGGGCTTGCGCCCTATGGGGAGCCGAAATACGTCGACCGAATGCTGAGTGAGCTGATCGACCTCAAGGATGACGGTACGTTCCGCCTCGACATGAAGTACTTCAACTATGCTGCCGGGCTGACCATGACCAATGGCCGGTTCCACGCCCTGTTCGGAGGGGAACCTCGCCCGCCCGAGGGACGGCTGACCCAGCGAGAGATGGATCTCGCGCGCTCCATTCAGGAGGTCACCGAGGAAATCGTGCTGAGGCTCGGTCGCAGTCTCCACCAGGAGACGGGTTCGGAGAACCTCTGCATGGCAGGGGGCGTCGCGTTGAATTGCGTGGCCAATGGGCGCTTGTTGCGCGAAGGGCCCTTCAAGAACATCTGGATCCAGCCTGCGGCCGGCGATGCCGGCGGGGCTATCGGCGCCGCGCTCAGTGCCTGGCACGAGTATCTCGAAATGCCGCGGGCAGCGGTTGCGGGTGACTCGATGCGCGGAAGTTACCTGGGTCCGCGCCTGTGCGATGCGGAAATCGAGGACGCTTTGAAAGCTCGCGGTGCAGCGTACCGCCGGGTCGAGGATTCCGAGCTGTTCGGCGAGCTGGCCGGCATACTGGCGGAAGGCTATGTAGTCGGCTGGGTCCAGGGGCGGATGGAGTTCGGCCCACGAGCCCTCGGTGGGCGCTCGATTCTCGGCGACCCGCGAAGCCCGAAGATGCAAGCGACCATGAACCTGAAGATCAAGTACAGGGAATCCTTCCGCCCGTTCGCACCATCGGTTCTTGCGGGGCGGGTTTCGGACTGGTTCCAGCTCGATTGTCCCAGCCCGTACATGCTGCTCGTCGCGCCGGTCGTGCCGCCCCGCCGGTTCGCGATGACGTCGGAGCAGGTTGCCCTGTTCGGTATCGACAAGCTCAACGTCCCGCGCTCCGAGATTCCGGCGGTCACGCACGTGGACTACTCGGCTCGCATCCAGACGGTGCACGCCGAGACCAACCCGCGCTATCACGCTCTGATATCCGCTTTCGAGTCGCTGACGGATTGCCCGGTGCTGGTCAACACGTCGTTTAACGTGCGGGGCGAGCCGATCGTCTGTTCCGCCGAGGATGCCTACCGCTGCTTCATGCGAACTGAAATGGATTACCTGGTGATCGAGAATTTCCTGCTCAAGAAGTCGGACCAGCCGGCGCTCGAGGCGGATTCCTCCTGGCAGCAAGAGTTCGAACTGGATTGACGATGAATCGACAGACTGAACGCGCGGAGCTGCGCAACTTCGCACTGATCATGGCAGGCATGGTGGCGTTGTTCTTCGGTGCCCTCGTACCTTGGTTGTGGAGCTGGCGTTTTCCCGCGTGGCCCTGGTATGTGGCCATTGGACTAGGGGCGTGGGGACTGCTGGCCCCCCTTTCGCTGCGCCTGCCATATGGCCTCTGGACGCGGCTGGGCCACGCACTGGGGTGGCTCAATACGCGCCTGCTCCTTGGTATCATCTTCTACCTGATGATCACGCCCATGGGGCTTGCCATGCGCCTGTTCGGTCGCGATCCCATGAGACGGCGCATCGATGCGGCTGCGAAGACCTATAAAGTGGCAAGCAGTCCGCTTTCACGAAAAAACATGGAGACACCCTACTGATGTGGCAAATGTTGAAAGATGTTTGGGGATTCGTGAGGGCACGGAAAAAGTATTGGCTTCTACCTGTAATGCTTGTTCTGGTGCTCATTAGCGGCCTTCTGATACTAGCGCAGGGCTCGGCTATTGCACCGTTTATCTACACTCTATTTTGATCCACACCCGGTTACTTGAGTTGTTTCCTACACTAGCGGTGGGGCAAGGCCAACGTATCCGGAAATCTACAGACACATCAATGCTAACTACAAAAAATAAGATTGCACTTGCCCATTGGGTTCAGGTTGGCGTGATGGTGATCCGGCGGCTATTTCGGAAGGGCAGTATTGCCAGAGTCAGACGGAGTGGGGTTGAGTGGGAATTGGATTTGCGAGAGGGAATCGACTTTTCCATATGGCTATTGGGTTCATTTGAGCCAGATACGGTGCGGTGTTACAAGCAAATCGTAAAATCCGGAGAGGTTGTGCTGGATATCGGTGCCAATATTGGTGCGCACACCTTGATTCTCGCTCAAGCGGTTGGTGAGAATGGAAAGGTATATGCATTCGAGCCGACGGACTACGCCTTTGCGAAACTATCAAGAAACAGAGGGTTAAATCCAGAATTGGCCACGAGAATTTATACCATGCAGTACATGCTGGTTGATCACGACGCAGTAGATACTCCAACCCCAAAGCTCTACTCAAGTTGGCCGCTTGAGTCGGGAGCAGGGCTGCACGAATTGCACCAAGGCCGGTTAATGACTACGGATGATGCCAAGGCAATAACCTTGGATTCAATTGTTTTTTCCATGCTAAATCTTGAACGCGTAGATCTGATCAAACTTGATATTGACGGATTTGAGTGTGTGATGTTGCGGGGCGCCGGCGCCGTGTTGTCAAAGTGGAAACCAGTGATTGTCATGGAGTTGGCCCCTTATGCACTGGAAGAACAAGGGGGGAGTATACGGAAACTCCTTGACATTCTTAAGTCATATGACTACGAGCTCTTTGATCTGTCCAGCGGCTTTCCCATTGCGATGGATCCAGACGCATTGCAGGAAAGAATTCCCAGTGGAGCGAGCCTAAACGTGATTGCTCGTGTCTCATCGGGTATGGCATAACCAAATGCAAGAACCATTTTCCTTGTCGGAAACGCGGGTGGAGGAAATCTTCATCGGTGAGGCTTCGCAGTACTCACAAAGCCGGAAATCTTTCTGGAGCGCCATACGCCTGGCCCCACCGAATTCCTGGGGAGGCTATTACCGAAAAAAACTGCAGACAGTATATTCACACCTGATCCCCCAAGGCGCACGGGTACTGGAACTTGGATGCGCCGAAGGCAACCTGCTTGCTGCGCTCAGGCCCGCTGAGGGGGTGGGAATCGACTTTTGCCCCGAAGCCATCAAAAAAGCGCGCGCCGCTCATCCGAACCTGAAATTTTTACTGGCGGATGTACATGACCTCGATATTGGCCATGCAGATTTTGATTACATCATCCTTTCGGATTTGGTCAATGATCTATGGGATGTTCAAACCGTGCTCGATCGGGTGCAACCCCTGTGTGCGCCCCATACGCGCCTTATCTTCAACTTCTATAGCCATTTATGGAATATTCCGCTCCGCATTGCACAGAAGTTGGGCATTGCAACGCCAAACCTTCCGCAGAACTGGCTGACGCAGCACGATATGGCGAATTTGCTGGAAATATCCGGTTTCGAGCCACTAAGGATTTGGGAGGAGGTCATCGCTCCTCTCCCCGTGCCGTTGCTTTCTAATGTTGCCAATCGCTATTTCGCGAAGATTCCTCCCTTACGATATGCTGCCATGGCCAATTTTGCCTTGGCCCGTCCATTCATTAAGCCGCGGATAGCCAACCCCAGTGTTTCGGTTGTAGTGGCAGCGCGTAACGAGTCTGGGCACATAGAAGAGTTGATGGCGCGTATCCCGGAAATGGGGGGCGGGACCGAGATTATCTTTGTCGAAGGCAATTCAACTGACGACACTTACGAAGTGATCGAGAGATGCATGGCCGCCCACTCCGATCGCAACTGCAAATTGCTCAAGCAACCCGGCAAGGGCAAGGGTGATGCTGTCCGCGCTGGTTTCGGCATTGCCAAAGGCGATATTTTGATGATTCTGGATGCCGACATTACCGTGCCGCCGGAAGACTTGCCTCGGTTTTATAAGTTGATGGTGAGTGGCGACGCCGAGTTTGTGAATGGTGTTCGGCTGGTATATCCGATGGAAGACGATGCCATGCGTTTCGCCAATCTGATGGGTAATAAATTTTTTTCCTGGGCGTTTAGTTGGCTGCTGGGGCAACCGATACGCGACACTTTATGCGGGACAAAGGTACTGTGGCGAACCGACTATCAAAGGATTGCTGACAATCGTTCATATTTCGGTGACTTTGACCCGTTTGGTGACTTCGATCTCCTGTTTGGGGCTGCACGACTCAATCTCAAGATCATGGAAGTGCCGATCCGCTACCGGGCGAGACGCTATGGAGAGACGAATATCTCCCGCTGGCGCCATGGCTGGCTTTTGTTGCGTATGGTCGTTTTTGCGGCGCGGCGCATCAAGTTCGTCTGATCGAGTTCTGGCATGGGCATTCTGCGCTGTATGCTGGGACATCCGCTGACGCGAGGCCTGTCTGTTGATGACCCTAGAACAACACTCCTAAGAAAGGCGATCATTCACGAAAAGCGATTTTTAACGGCCATCTATTCGGAGTGGTACCAGCGGATAGTCGCTACCCTACCCAATATAAATAATGTTCTCGAGCTTGGTTCGGGTGCTGGCTTTCTGCAGAAGTATCTGCCCCAGGCGATAACCAGCGAAGTGTTTGAGGCTTCAGGGGTCAGCGTGATTGCGGATGCTTGCAATCTGCCATTTGCGGAGAAATCTCTAGACGCCATCGTCATGACGGACGTGTTTCACCACATCCCTGATGTTGGTCGTTTTCTGCAGGAGGCTGAACGTTGCGCGCGGGTGGGCGGGAAAATTGTGATGATCGAGCCATGGCGAACACCATGGTCAGAGTGGGTCTATACACACCTCCACTCCGAGCCATTTATTCATCAGAGCGATTGGAAAATTCCGAGCTCGGGCCCCCTTTCCGGAGCAAATGGCGCACTCCCATGGATTGTTTTTCACCGTGACAGGACGTTGTTCGAAACGCGGTTCCCGCAGTGGCGCATCAGGACCATTGAATTAATGATGCCATTCTCCTACCTTCTTTCCGGGGGCGTATCGATGCGCAGTCTGATGCCTGGTTGGATGTATGGCCCTGTTCGTTCTCTTGAGCAAATGTTGAATCAACAACAATGGGCCATGTTTGCCCTGATTGAATTGGAACTTGTGCCGTGACGGGATGGCGGCGCGGGAAGCATTTGGCTGCGGTCGGTTTGGGGTTTGCACTGAGCGCATTTTTCTTGTGGCTGTCGCTCAGGGATGTCGACACAAAGGGTTTAAGAGAGGCATTTGCTTCGATTAATTATGTTTCGGTGCTGTTGTGCGCGGTTGCAGTAGCAACGGGGGTTTTGCTGCGAGCGGAACGCTGGCGCGTCATCGCAGGGCACCCAGCGGCAGAGCGGGGGAGTTTCATTCGCGCCACCAGTCTAGGCGTAATGTCAAATTTGGTAATTCCAGGGCGTGCGGGTGAATTTATCAGAGTGGTCGTTTTGGCAAAATTCATACGTTCATCTCTTGCCGGCCCTTTGGCGAGTGCTTTGATTGATCGCTTGGCCGACCTGTTTGTGCTGCTTGCAAGTGCCGCCACACTTTATGCTGTCTCACCTATTGAGGAAATACTTGACCAGTGGCTAATCAGCCTGTTTGTGGTCGCAAGTGGCATCCTGCTGATGGTTTTTGTCTATGCTAAAAGTTCCGGCGGTGGTGCTGCGATGGCGGCAGGAATAGCAGGACGCTGGCTCAGACGCTGGCCAATTCAACCCCAGGTCTTCATGGCCGAGCTTCACGCGGAGTTCCGCCGCCTTGTTGGTGGCTGGCAGAATATCAAACTGACATTCCTAATGATTTTGGTTCTCGGAGCGGATTATTGCGTCGTTAGCACATTGCTGTGGGGTTTTGACCTGTCGCTCCCTATCGAGGCACCTTTGCTGCTCTGGGTCTTTCTTGCGGCTGGGTCTGCGCTACCATCCGCGCCAGGCTATGTTGGGATCTACCAAGTTGCCGCCATCTGGGCGCTCTCTCTATACTCCGTGACTGCTTCGATTGCGTTTGCCCTTGCCTCGGTGCTGCAGCTTATCGTAATTGTCGTTGCCTTCACGATGGCGGGATTAGCCGCGCGGGAGGCCATTCGGTCGCAATTCCTCAGGCATTCCAACCGATGAACATGACGCAAGGCTATTCAGGAAGCAGTAACGGCGCCTGGGAGAGATGGGCCATGGCAATCACCATGGGGCTGGGCATCCTTGTCCATGCAGATTTTGGGCCTACGGATGACCACGATATTCTCAACTCGATTTTTCAGGGGCGGTTATTGCCTCTGTTTGTTTTTCCAGAGATGGGCCGATTCTGCCCGATGTGCTTTCAGGAGTTGAACCTCATTTCGGTCTTCACCGATTCGCCCGTCGGGTACTTCCTATTTCAGGCGGCTTCTCTAGCGGTCTTCATATTTTCCTTCTCGTGGCTGTTGAGGACGGTTTCCATTAACTACTGGCATTGGTTGGCTCCACTGTCGCTAATTCTTCTAGCACCCGGATTTGTAACGATCTGGTTGAGAATAGAGCTATGTGAGAGAAATCTGGTTGTGTTACTGGCGCTGTTTTTGCAGTCATTTCTCATGTTCGAGAAGGGCAGGCGCTATATGCTGCTCCCTGCCTTGCTCGCGGCCATACTCGCCATGTACTACAAGGAGCCGGTCTTTCTGTTAGTTGGTGTGTTTTCCACGACATATTGGCTACTGCAACTAAAGAATGGCCACCGATCCTGGAACTGGTTGAGCTTTCTTCTTATTGTCAGCGCACTAATCTACATTTTTATTTATTACCATTTCGCATTTAGCCAACGCGCCTATCTTTATGGGCAACAAGAATTTTCAACCGAATTATTGGCAGTTCTAGCGAAAACCATAGGCAATTTTGTACTTAACGACCCGCTGATTGTGTTTATCGCACTGCCGCTCACTGGCTGGCGCATCTACCGTGTATTTCGCGGGCGCAGTGCCGCAGAACCTCTCTTTGACGCCATGTTGATCGCAGCAACAGCCTACGCCGTGCTCTTCTTGCTCCTCAATATTTTTTCTGTCTATTATTGGACACCGGTTTATATTTTCGCTGTTCCCGCCGCTATATATTTTTTTGGGCGAGATGTGGAATTCGTCGGGATATATTGGAAGGTGGCCGCATATAGCGTGGCTTTGCTGTATTTGATCAGTGTGTTGCCAACGGGCATTCATCTGATTTCATACTACAAATACGTTCCAATCAACTATAACGCGACGGTCAATTTTATTGCCAACGACATCAAGCAGAAAAGATATGCAACCGCGCCTGCTATTTATATTCAGGGCATGGCCCCTGATTCTGCCAGTATCTATTACGACAATTTGAATGTATTCCTCCAGGCTCGTGCCGGGCTGAAAGCCGACCAGTTCGTCATGCATTCGGAGGCACAACCCGCTACACGGCGCCATATGCAGGTGGATGGCTCAGCCATGAAGCTTGGCGATCCAGGTTACCAGGCATTCTATTCAGTGACTCGGTTTCCCGAAACCATAGCACCAAAGACTGGAGACTACTTGGTGGTAATTCCGCAGACGACCAAGAATGTCGATAGAACATATCTTGAACAACTTCAAGAATCCTGCTGCGAGAGGGTGTTTTCTACATCCAGCCCGCTGGCAGTACCAAACTACAGCCTTAAGACACTACTGAAGTTGGCCGCCAAACGTGCCGGTATCGGCAAAGCCATGGGTGAAAACTATTACGGCATGCCGGATTATTATGTTTTTGTTAGGCGCTGACTAGGGTTGAGCTATGCCGGCGAAAAGCGATTCGGCGGCATAGCGCGCCGCCGTCGGCGTAAAGTGATTCTCGTCAGCGGTGAAAAAGAACGGCTGGAAGTTTCCCTCTTTGATTCGAGCTTCATATCCGGAGCGCATGTGACTAGTTGGATCAATGAGTTTTATCCCTAGGCGTCCGGAAATCTCTGCCAGCCGAGCGCGCGGCTCGATAGTTGCGCAGCCGAAGTCGAGATGAGTGTGGTTGTAGTGCGGATGGCGTCCCTGCGTATCGATATCGAAAACAAGCGGAGAAATGAAAATTATAAAATCCGCTCCGGCTTGGCCTGTACGCTCCTTGATGTGCGCTAATTGATCTTCAAAATTCTTCCATGCGGCCTCGGAATCTTTGACATATACACGACTGCCAAACGTCCATGTGTAAGGCCCCAATGCGTCCAAGCCCCTCTCCTCGCAACTGCCGGCGCGTTTGCGTGAAAATTGACCGCCATAGTGCTGAGCGACACGCAGAAATGTGGAGTGATTCAAGTATTCGTATCGCCAGATTGCGATGGTTCTGAACCAATTACTGCCTACCATGCCTTCGGCCGGTATGTTCTGCAAGTCGGCGCGACTGGCGGGCATGAGGTCGTTGAAGTTGAATTGATAAATAACCCTCCCGATCCGCATATTCATCGCAGTAATCTTGTCAAGGGCAACCGCTGAGTCTGCGAGATTATTTCCATAACCGGCTAACGCCAGCCAATAGTATGGTTGAGCTGTTGTCGCGGCCTCAAGTCGACTGGCCTGAACCCAGAAAATGTCCTCGAAGGGTGTTCCGTAACCGTTGCTTATCGAATCGCCAAGGATGATCGTTAATTTTCTGCTAGCATCTATTTGGAATTCTTCGTTCGGTAAGCGCACAAAGAAGCCGTTCCAGTTTTTCCGTGCGTAGGCCAGGCCTAGCGTCCTATCGGATGAATGGATATGACCAGTAAATTCCGGATAGGCCAAGCGTGCGGTCACTTCGAGAACACCCATTAGCAAGCAGAAGATCAGCGCATTGGCCGCCAGAACTTTGCCTGAGAAAAAGCGTGTCATGTTTCGTATCCGTTTGAGTACATTGATAAATGGCTCGCCAGGCAAAATCGAGCCAGTCAAGGTTCAAAGTGCCCACGCACATATTGTACTTCAGACATTAGCTTGGATTCTGGGCGCAGTTGGCTTGCGCTCTTTGGCTCTTGGGCATCAGGCAGTTTTGATCTTTAGCTTCATGATATTCGTCCTAGCGGCCAGAGCAGGCGTGCGGTGCCTTGTCCCGATTTTTGATAACCGGCAGCAGTGGGGGGTGCTTGCACTGGTTGCTGTCAAGGCTCTCGCATCGCTAGTGTATTTCAATCACTTTTTCGTTATTGGGACTATGGATGGCGATGTTTCCATTCTGGGGAATTATGGAGACAGCTCCTTGCACCATTCCCGCGCGTTGGCAATCGCGAATTTAATACAGGGCTACAGCGATTGGCTTCCGGGGAGGGCATCGTTTATGTGTCGAGCGGACTTCATATATGTGGGTCTTCAGGAAATCGTGTGGGTAAAAACGGCCACCTGATCGGTCTGGAAGCCGCGTGGATACTGGGTTTTGGCCATTTTATAGGGTCTCCGAATCTGGCA